>WNGC01000170.1_pt1 | contig 67864 bp, 64 predicted proteins | sample 5400051 | NCBI WGS metagenome assembly WNGC01 (sample SAMN13153368, study PRJNA577476) | soil metagenome | isolation source: 20 cm soil or saprolite under grassland replicate 2 | place: USA:California | collected 2016-06-15
CGACGGATCCGGAAACACTGGGCCCGACCTAGTAACCTCTGTTCCATTACAAGTAGTGACTTCGCCTCTGAGCTATTGGCCCTTCGTGGTCGCAGGAATTGTAGCCATCTTAGGGGGCATCGTGACCGTAAGACGGTTTTATACTTCCCTCGAAGGATTTCAGCACTTGGAACAGATGATGGGCGGACCGCTACCAAGAGGCGCGAGCATACTCCTTCTTGGAGACGCTGGGAGCGGGAAGACGATACTTTCCTACCAGCTTCTTCACGACGAGTTGGAGTCAGGCCGATTATGTGCTCTGTTATCCTATGATGCCTTCCCCGAAGATGTTCAAGCGAGAATGACAGAGTTTGGTTGGGACATTATCTCTCACCTCAGAAAGGGCCGTCTGAAGATCATTGACTGCTATTCTGGTTTGGCGGGTCAGGGCGAGGGGGCCATCAAGGATCCGTCGGACCTCACTGAGCTGAATATCCAGATCACGTCCTTCATCGCCAAGGCCAAGGGGGGCCCCGTCACTGTAGTGTTGGACTCGCTAACCCCAATTTTTAACGGGGTTGACGAGAAACAGGCGATCAATTTCATCCAGACGCTCGGTGCGAAGGTGAAGAAGACAGGTGGATTGTTCATAGCGACTGCTTCAAGGGGCGCGATTCCTGATGACGCTGCTGCGAAGCTCAAGACCATGGTAGAAGGTGTTTTCGAACTTGGTATTGTCAGGTCTAGAGGAAAATCGCATCGGTTTCTCACGGTTCCGAAGATGGAGAGAAGACGGATCTCGTCGGATTCGGTGCCCTTCCAGATCGACCGGACCAGAGGTTTCGTATTCCGGGTTTCGCGCTTGAGATTGTTGAAGAAACGGTTTTTCGACCTATTGGCCCAGCATCACCTACTTCATAGCTCTGAATCTGGTGAGAACAAGCCGAAGCCCCCACCTATCAAGGGACCTCCTGCTCGACCACGCTGAACAACAGGGAAACTAACCGGATCTATCTGAGGATAGACTGACCCGTATTCGTCTCGCCACGGTTTCGCTTCAAGTAGTACTACTGCGCTGGCATCAGTTCGTGAGAAGGGTCGGAGGGAACAACTAGAATGCTACAGGGCGCTGCTCTTCCTGTTTGCCCGAGGCCTCTTGGTTGATCATGTCGTATTTTGCCCTCACGAGCTCCATGAACGGAACTAGGTCCTTCGACGATCGAAGGGTAAACGCTGCCCATGTGCGTTTTTTGACTTGGTCTCTGGTTCTCCAGTCAATTGACTGGTCTTCGACTATTTTGGTCCGGGCCTTCTGGTCGGCGTGGAGCGTTGCGCTGATCTCTTCTCCTCTAGCGTGGACGTGGAAGAGTTGTCTGCTGCCGTAGAAGAACGCGGGTATCGGTTCCCTCGTGTGCTTCTCGTACTGTACCTTCATGGTCACGCCTTTCATTTGTCTCATTCTGGTTCTCAGGACTTGGAAAAGGGTCCATGTCTGGGGTTGTACTCTGTCGGCTATGAAGGAGAGGTCTGTGGTTTCGATATGGATTCGGACCCAAGAATCCATCAACGCAAGCCCAGATCTCGATTTCCAACCCTCAACGTTACCATTCACGGTTACCAAACCCGTTACCAACCGGGAATTCGCAAAAGCAATTGATCCTCGCGACATAGAACTAGTCTTTGGAGGAACCCTCCACCGTTGGAGACGAGCAGATTTGTTATCTTTTCCTTTCTGTTAACTATTTTTTTCTGTTATCTTTTTCTCGACCCCCCCCGGGGTCTCTCAAAACAAAAAAAGTCCTTCACACTTTACAGACCGCGCCCAGAGAAACCAGGTCTCTCTCAGAGAAGCCCGTTAGACTTTGAGGCCTTTCTTGAGATTCTCTTTAGGCTCGTACTCAAGCATCATCGCGGGTGCTTGTGATTCCGTTTCCTCACCCTTCTTGCGAGAAGTAATCGCGACCGGGGTGAACCCGCTTGAGATAGCATAGCTCGTCGAATCCTCCCCCTTCTCAGTACAATGAACGAGAAGCTTGTAGAGCGGCTGTCTATGCGTAAACACCATCTTCGTAGCCTCAACCCCAACAACAATACCACGAGCACCACACAATGAACATGTCAGACCCTCATGCCGTGCAATCTTCAGACCACAATTGGGACACCAGATATCCTCGTCCCTCCGCGCGATGAAGATAGACTGCCAGACTCCCAAATGCTTCTTCGGACTACAAACCTCCCACTCCGTAACACTCAGTCTAACAGGTCTGAATGCCCAGGCCGCTTCCTCTCTCCATCGAGATAGATATTCGGCCTTCTCTTCGCAGCCCTTGTGATAGTAGCTTCTCTTCCCTTCTTGGCTGAAGGCAGCAGATACCGGCTCGTCGCGATGAATTATTCCCGAACAGGCGCTGCAGTTGACCATTTTTCCGAGTCGATAATGAAAAGGCATTTGACGGATATCAGAGCAGTGTTACTCTAGACTTGAGGCTAGAAATCGACGAGCTCGAGGAACTTTAGAGCATCTAACAGTCCCTCAGCATACGCTATACAAGCGAGGGATGTGACCGGTTTCCGCTTTTCTGCGTAGTGTCGAGCATCCTTCACGTAGCCTCGTATCATTTCGAGGACAAAGTCGAACTGCGACTGTGCCACCGACGCCGGAAGCTTTCTTGCGCTCATACTCTTCAGAGAGGCAGACGTGGACTCGACATACTTGGCGGCTCTATCAGACGCGCTCTCTTTCAACTTAGTTCTCGTAGATCTTCGTGGCTAGCTCCACAGAGTAATTCAAGCGCCTCTCCTTCCATGAAGTGAAGCCTACCCACCACGATTATTGATTGCGGACCATTCCCGAAGTCTTCCTCGATCAGAGCCTTCATTCTGGATGCTTTGACCCTCTCATCCTTGGAACCGAGATTCCCAAGTCCGACGGTCAGACGGGTTTCGAGGCGAGGATCGGCCGTTGTAATTTTTGTAATCGCGTCTCGGATGGTCATTTGAGAAGTTTTCCCGGCTTGAACGTCTAGGAGAATTAGGGTGTGGAGGCCGCGGTCGCTGTTCTCCGAGATCGTGTCGAGCACAGATTTTGGAAGTGGCTGGTCGCGAGGCACTGTGATAGATTTGCCGAACTTGTAGCTTTGAAGACCTGTAGCGCCACATACCGCGGACACAATGGAGGGTGCGTGGATGACTCGCGACGCGATACCCATTTTTGCAAGTGAGAGCCTCAAGGAGATATGGGTAGTTGCAATCAAAGGGTCTCCTGGAACCAGAAAGGCAACACTTTCCCTACTTGCGGCCCTCAACAATTTTTCGCCCCCTTCGTCTTCAAGTTGGCTTCTGCTAAGCACCTCGACTTTCTTTCCAATCTCCTTCTCGAAACGCTTCAGATCAAAGTTGGGCATGATATTCGTGTAGAATTCTCCGTACGCGGAGTCGGCCAGTCGCGCCTCTTCAAGTCCTTCAATTGTGATGCCCTTTTCGTCATTCAATCCTAAGCCTATGAAGGTCAACGGCATGCGGTAGCAAAGCAATAGCTAGCCTAAATTGACTTCTCGAGTGACAGAACAAAACAACTTTGTTAGTGATTAAGTTCAGTGACAGCCTCTCGGCAAAGCTGTAAGACTGGACCGTCCACAAAGAAGCAAGGATTTGTAATCAGGTGTGAGAGCAGATGCGTGAACACCCGCTAAGATCGATTCTCTCGAGAGCGCTTCGAGGTCGAGCTGACTCGTCAGAGGTCGATCTTGTCTATCTCCACCGCGGAGCCCCCGAGAACCAAGTTCGAATCAGAGTCTCGTCCATATCCCACCTAGGAAAAGGATCGTTCACGCTAAGCGACGGCGAGACTCAGATCCCTTTTCACCGAGTACTCTGCGTGACGGATCTGCGATCTGAGACTATTCTCTGGGAGAAACGGAAACCTCTGCACGCTTCAAGCCCAGACCGCTAACCCGCAACCAACCTGGCATCCCAACCTGTGGCAGAGAATCGAATTGGACCCCGGCGACCTGCTCAGCCACCTTAACGTTCGTCAACGTGTGCATAGTAACCTGAGAAAGAGAGAGATCAGAAACGCCCTCCGCCAAAGCCGCATAAGGCACAATCATATCTCCCATGTGCCTGTCCAGAAAAGCCCCAGAGCCCAATTCTTCCAAAAGTTTCTTCGCCGCGTCTTCTCCGACTACCTCGGCAGGTCGACCCCTCTCTCCCAGACTGTCCGCGCCCAACACCCCTCCCTTGCTAGTGGTAGCGCATATGACGATGCCGCTACCCGGACCTAGCTGCGTATTGTTCTCTGAAGCATCAATCTCGATCTTCGGACGTGGGAAGCTCTTCCTTTCGATGACACGTGTCAAGGCCGAGGCTTGTCTTTCGGCTACGCGAATCGGTAGCTTCACAGAGTGACTGACCCCAGTGATCGCAATCACGTCTCCACCATCCTTCCCAACGATATTCTTCAAGACGGATACAGGAGTCGCGGTGATTCTTACTACTCCGCCTCCCCTAGGATAGTGCCCTCTGCGAAGGACAAGAATTGACGCGTGAACACTCATTCTCTCGAGTAAGGGTAGTGTAACTAGTCGAAGATAGTCGATTGGGGGACTCCATTTGACATCTGTCCCGCCTGTAATCTCAAGCTCTACGGTTCCCGGAGTAAAGGGGAGCATTGGCATCAAGGTCTGAAGGACCAGAGTTATGCTGCCTGCCGTACCGACATCGAAACGGAAGGATCCGGCCTTCAATACTCCGGGGCTGAAGATGAACTCTGTTGAGCCAACCTGGAGACCTTTGGAGGATGCGCCACAGATCTCTGTGACTGCCTTTACGCTTGTAAGATGTTGGGCTTTCAATCCAGGCTCAATCCTCCCAGCTCTGATGTTGAAGATTCGGACCTCACGTCTGAGGATTGCGGCGAGAGCCAGAGAGGTCCGAAGAACCTGTCCGCCTCCCTCGCCCATGCTTCCGTCTATCTCGATCATTTTCCAGCCGAGCATAACCCCATTGTTTAAAGAGAGTGTGCACTCAACAGACTCCAATCATGGAGAACCTTCGACTATCGATCGAAAAGTCTGAGGAGATGTCTTTCGGTTGTCTCGTTGACCAACGAGACAGACTTGTGGCTTCCTCCTTCGGTTCTAACTCCCCGCTTGTTGAGAGACACCTCGTTGAGTATTCAACCAAGACTATCCTCAAATCCTTCACACGTACCAATCACTGGCTTGCCAAGGAAATGATCAGACGATTTGAGGGAGCGAAGAACCCGAAAAATGTGAACCTCAACAGAGCCTTCGTTTCTACCCATCAGGCCAAAGTCTGCGGCGTCCTTGAGAAGATTCCCGCGGGCAAGGTCACAACATATGGACTAATCTCAGATCACATCGGCTCGGCCCCAAGAGCTGTTGGCGGAGCCGTCGGTTCGAATCCATGGTCAATCTTCGTTCCATGCCACCGCGTAGTCCCTGTCAGTCTAACCATAGGTAACTATTCACTATGCGGGACCCTTGGAGAAAGCGGGAGCGTGACGAAGCGTAAGTTGTTAGTGCGCGAAGGAGTGCCGATCGACGATGACAGGATCGATTCAGCAGCTCTCTGGAATCCATCCGAAGGCGCCTGATTGTCAACCGGCCTCTACGTTGGTAGATTCCAGCCATTCCACCTAGGCCATCTGGAGGCGGTGAAGTATATTCTTGAACGAGTCGATGAGCTGATAATTGTCGTGGGCAGTGCCCAGCACAGCCACACCTTAGACAACCCGTTTACTGCCGGAGAACGAATTACAATGATAAGGCTGGCCCTCAAACAAGCGGGGATTCGCCCTGATCGTTTCACCGTTATTCCTCTTCCCGACGATGAGTTCCACAAAGTCTGGGTCGCTCATCTGCTATCTCAGACTCCAAGCTTCGACGTCGTCTACACTAATGAACCTCTAACCTTTCGATTACTCAAAGAAGCGGGTCTAAGGGTCGAGCGCATTCCCATGTTCAGCCGCAAAAAGTTCACGTCAACAGAAGTCAGGAGAAGATTGTTGACTAACGGGCCGTGGCAAGAACTCGTTCCAAAGTCCGTCGCCAGCTACCTGAAAAAGATCGATGGTGATGAACGCCTGAGGGACATCTCAAAGAGCGACAAGGCTGGCTAAAATCGAATCTCGACCTGATCCAATGGTTTGAGCCCAAGCCTAGCCGCAGCGCTGCTCTCACTCATCGCGATTTCGAAATATCCTTGACTTCCCAAGATAATTCCAAGCTGGTCACTGTGAATCTTCGAGTACGCTCTAGCTATCGACGCAGAGGAACGTCCGTGCATCGTTTTCACTTCTAGTCGACGATCCTCGTGCAAGCCTAATCGCAGAAACTCCTCTTCGCCCAAATTCAAAATCACGTTGCCGAAAGAATCAACATGAAGAACTGTGCACCTCATTCCTTCATCCGAAACGCCTACGCTGGGGATGTCGAGCCTCACAAGCTCTTTGACTACAGCTCCGACAGCGTCAGGCCACAATCGGTCTGCCAGTTCCGCAGCCATCCTCGCGAACACATCCCTTCCATGGAAGGTTGCAGAGACCTTCTTACCCTTGAATCGCGAACTGTCTATTTGATACGCTGCCTTGAAACCAAGTCTCTCAGCAGCTCTGACGAGAAGACCATTATCGGGTCCAACAAGGACTCCAAGCTTGCACAGCACTACCAAGGGCAGTCTCTCAGTTCCAACACCAGGGTCGACAACGGCTACATGTATCGAGCCCTGACGGAAGTAAGGCAGTGCCGTTTCGAGGATGAAAGACCCCATCGCGATGTTATGACGTTCAATTCCATGCGACACATCAACAATCCTAAGATCAGGATTGGTGCTAAGAATAACTCCTTTCATTTCGGCGACATAGGGATCAGTCAATCCGAAATCAGAGAGCAGAGTTATCGTGACCATTGAATCCTGTCATGTTGAGAGCTAATCCTTAAAAGAACCAGGCCTCGGGCTCGCGTTTCATCACATGGTTGGGTTGCTCTGTGAGTGAGACCCAGAAATTGATCATGCTGCCGGGTCCCACCAACGTGCCTCCTAGAGTCATGAGGGCCATGATCAAGCCTCTCATGGGCCACAGGGGTCCCGATTTCAAGGAAGTATTATCACATGTAATCAGCAAGACCAAGAAAGTGTTTCAGACCAAGGAAGACCTGTTCGTTCTTACAACCTCAGGAACAGGCGCGACCGAATGTGCTCTCCAGAACATAATAGAGGACGGAGACAAGATAATCGTCAACGTCAACGGCTTCTTCAGTGAGAGACTAGCGGAGGCGATCAAAGCCTATGGAGCTCAACCGCTGGTGGTGAGCTCAGAATGGGGAAAGGCCCCCCGGACAGAGGACTTTAGGAAGATTATCAAGGCGAATCCCGATGCGAAGGCTCTTGCGGTGGTTTACAACGAGACTTCCACCGGCGTAACCGTGAGGAGCCTCCAAGAGATCGGGAAACTCTGTGAGGAGGAGGACATCCTACTAATCGTCGACGCCATATCGATTCTCGGAGGCGACAAATTGCCTGTCGATGACTGGAATGTGGACATGTGTGTGACCGCCAGCCAGAAATGCATGATGTGCCCGCCTGGGCTATCGTTCGTTAGTGTGAGCCAGAAGGCGTGGGAGAAGATCAGCGCGAAGAAGCAACACCGATCCTTCTACCTCGATCTTCCAATGTACAAGAAATACATGGGAGATGGCTTCACACCCTTCACACCCGCAGTGTCCTTATTCTATGCCCTCAACGAGGCATGCGACATGATCCTTGAAGAAGGACTACCAGCCAGGTTCGAAAGGCATCGAATCTGCGCCGAAGCAGTCTATAGCGCCATGGAGGCTCTTGGCTTAGGCCTAATGGCAGAGCCTGAATCCCGATCACACACCGTCGCCGCAGTGACTTGTCCAAGCGGCATCGAGGATGGCAAACTGAGGGAACTCATCAGAACTAAGTATGGGATAGACTTGGGGGGTAGCCTAGAAAGGTGGAAAGGAAAGATGTTCAGAATCGGAATCATGGGCAACGTTGGATCACCTGAAATCATGTCAACAGTAAGCGCTATCGCATCAGCAACCGCAGACCTAGGCTTCAAAGGCAAGATGTCGGAAGCCCTCGAAGCCGCACGTAAGGCACTAGCTCAATTGCCCGCGAGGATGAACTAGGACAATGGCGGTAAAAGCCGGCGACTTTCTGCTCGTCAATTTCACTCTCAAGGTAAAGGAGAGTGGAGAAACAGTAGACACAACATATGACGCGGTTGCGAAAGATACCCATCTCCATCGAGAAGACTCAACCTATGGTCCTCGTTTCATAATCCTCGGAGAAGGCTGGCTTCCAAAGGGACTAGAAGACTCTCTAGTAGGAGCCGACATTGGAAAACAGACCACAGTCGAACTGCCTCCTGACAAAGGATTCGGAACACGCGACCCGGCTAAAATGCGGCTTGTTCCGTTGAGACGCTTTCGCGACAAAGGCATTGACCCAACTCCAGGCGCACAGATCGAATTCGACGGCAGACATGCGACGGTAAGAGCAGTGGGAGCTGGCCGCGTCCAAGTAGACTACAACCACCCCCTCGCAGGACGAACCCTGATCTACGATGTCTCGATCGAAAAAATAGTCGAGGACGATAACGAAAAGATTCTGAACATCATATCAAAACGAATCCCCGAAGTTGACAAGGCAAAATTCGGCGTCGAAAGAACCCGCAAGGAACTGACGGTCGATGTCCCCGAGGAGGCGTTCTACCTTAGCGGCTTACAAGTAGCCAAGAAATCGGTAACCTCTGATCTGCAGAAATTTTTCCCAGACATCGACACCATCTCATTCCGGGAGGTATTCAAGAGAAGAGCACCCGAAGCCGAGATGGAAGAGGCACCAAAAGCCTCCGCTGTTGAAACAGGCAAGTCGGCCGAACAAGTCGAGACGAAGCAGGAGACCGAAAAGCCCCAAGAAGCTCCCGCTCAGCCTGCACGGAAGAGAAGAGCTCCAGCCAAGAAACCCGCGTCAAAGCGTCCAACAAAGCGGGCAATGATGGGATCAGAAAGCCAAAGGTAGAAATCTACGGATTCCCCAAATGTTTTTAAGCGGTGAAGAACGGGCGGCATTCCACTCTTTCCGTTTTCTCGGAAAGTGGTCTTTAATATCACATGATTAGGAGACACGTCAAGTTGGAATTTCAGAGAGCTGGAAAACTACCCGTCCTTAAGGGAACCACGACGATCGGCGTCGTCTGCCATGACGGAGTCGTGCTGACGACAGACACTAGGGCAACGATGGGCTCTTTCGTGGCGCACAAGCACGCTAAGAAAGTGTACCGGATCGACCAACACATAGCAATGACAATAGCTGGAGTAGTGGGAGACGCACAAGCCATCGTCGAGATGCTTCGGGCGAACTCTGCCCTTTACAAGCTCGACCTAGCGAGACCAATCCCGATCAACTCTGCCGCGAGACTCGTATCGAACGTACTCTTTCAATCCAGATACTATCCGATGGGGGTTCAGGCGCTCATCGGAGGAATGGACGATTCAGGCGGTCACATTTTCATGTTGGACCCGCTTGGAAGCATGATGGAGGAAAAATTCGTCTCCACAGGCTCCGGATCTCCCGTCGCATACGGAGTGCTAGAATCGGAATGGAAGGATACGATGAATGTTAAGGAGTCTGTCCCTGTAGTAGTGCGAGCAATAGACTCTGCCATGAAACGCGATTCGGCTAGCGGCGACAGCTTCGACGTTGCCGTGATATCCAAGGACGGATATAGAGAACTCTCAGAGGATGAGAAGAAGCACATCCTCCACGCCTAACCTAGCTCTCAACAAGGCCTTCAACGTATCATACACAAAGGAGTAGCATAGACGAATGACTAGAACATACAACGACGTGTCTGCGAGGATTCGCGAGACAATAGTAGAACACATGCCGAAGGATGCTGAAATTACTAGGATTGAGTTTGAGGGACCGCGCCTTGCAATATACGTGAAGAACGTCAACCTTCTCTCAGAACAGAGCTACGTCATCACAGAGATTGTGAACCTGCTCCACAAACGGATTGTCATACGCTCAGACCAGTCCATTCGACTCCCCGAGAGAGAAGCAGAAGTCTACATACGAAAACTCGTACCTGCAGAGGCTGAAGTCACAGCAATCAATTTTGACCCGAGCCTCGGCGAAGTGGTCGTAGAAGCCAAGAAGCCTGGGGTCGCGATCGGCAAAGAGGCTTCTGTTCTTCAGCAAGTTGTTAAGGAGACCCGATGGCGCCCTAGGATTCTGCGAGCACCTCCGTTACACTCCAAGATTATTGCTAGCACACGTCACATACTCCACACAGAGAGCGAAGAACGGAGTCGAATCCTACGAGATGTGGGAGAGAGAATCTTCCGCCCAACCTTTACCAAGGCTGGCTATGTCCGTCTGGTGACTCTCGGATCATTCCACGAAGTTGGGCGATCCGCGATGCTCATCCAGGCAGGAGCTAGTACAGTCCTGATGGATTGCGGAATAAATCCTGGCGCACAAGACCCGTCTTCGGCCTATCCTCGATTCGACACTGACGAGTTTGACCTTGAGAAACTCGACGCTGTCGTAATATCTCACGCGCACCTAGATCACTGTGGAATACTACCCTTCCTCTACAAGTATGGCTACGACGGTCCAATCTACTGTTCAGAACCAACGCAAGTACTCATGACACTACACCAGCTCGACTACCTCGACGTTCACAGCAGAGAAGGAGAACACTCTCCCTTCGACCAGAAGGACGTCAGAGAAGTCGTAACGCATACCATCCCATTGAGGTACAATGTTGTAACCGATGTAGCTCCAGACATCAAGCTGACACTGCACAACGCAGGACACATCCTTGGCAGCTCTATCGTACATCTTCACATTGGCGAGGGCCTCCATAACATCGTCTACAGCGCCGACTTCAAGTTTGGAAGAACAATGATGCTCGACCCCGCGATGGCGCAATTCCCCCGCGCGGAGACCCTGATCATCGAAAGCACGTATGGAGGTCCAGATGACATAATGCCGGACCGTGAAGGCGTTGAAGGCAGACTCGTCAGCATAGTCAACGAAACCGTCGAGAAGAACGGGAAGGTCCTCATTCCCGTCCCAGCAGTTGGGCGAGCCCAAGAAATAATGCTGGTCCTCGACGCGTATATGAGAAACGGTGCGCTGCGCGAATTACCCGTCTATATTGAAGGGATGGTAAACGAGGCGACGGCGATACACACAGCATTTCCCGAATATCTTGTAAGAGACATCAAAGAACAAATTCTCCACCAAGATCTGAACCCCTTCCAGTCTGAGTACTTCCATCCAGTCACGCACCCGGGTGATAGAGACGAAATAGTCGCCGGTGGACCCTGTGTCATAATAGCTACATCTGGAATGCTCGAGGGCGGACCCGCTATCGACTATTTCAGGAGACTAGCCCCTGATCCGAGAAACACGCTAGCTTACGTTAGCTACCAAGTCGAGGGAACTCTCGGCAACAGAATCAAGAACGGATTGAAAGAAGTATCACTCTTCGGTCCCGACGGTAAGATAGAGATGGTGAAGTGTGATATGCGGGTAGAATCGATCGAAGGATTCTCAGGCCATTCAGACCGCAACCAGCTTCTAGGTTTCATAAAACGAATGATGCCCAAACCTACGAGAATTATTGTAAACCATGGAGAGAGAAGAAAATCTGACCTGTTTGCTCAGAACGTCAACCGCATCTTCGGAATAAAAACAGTCGTGCCTGATGTTCTAGAATCGCTTAGACTTCGCTAGTTGCTTCCTGGCAGAGTCTCTTTCTGCAATGAGACCGCAGGGATAGCAATTTCAGAACTCGCGGTTTCCCTGCGCCAGATCTTGACTCCAGGCGGAGTGATTACAATACGCTCCTCTCCAAGACGGGCGATGTCGCCACCGATCGACTTTACGTGATCTGTTAATTCCGTTATGGCGAGCTTCGTCTCATCAACGCTCTTCCGAGCCAAGGGCGTAATCCGGACAATTAGGATATTTCCTGTCCGAATCTCCGTCTTGATGACTTCAACATCATCCAGTTCCTGCAATGGAAGCGCTTTCACGTAGAGAGGAGAGTGCGCCATTTGGAAACATCAAATCAAGATACGATGATACGTATCTGAAATCGGCTTCCAGAACGACTTTAAACTTTGCCTGACCAAATTCGAGACAAATCATCAACTTCCAGAATGCGAGGACGCCGGGGACTTTATCGTCTCCCACACGGCATCCCCAACGTAGTGGACATTCACAATTACCTTTCCTTTCTTAGTAGCAGCCAACGCTTCGGAGCCTAGCAGCGACCTCCCAACTGACAAAAACTTACCGTGCTTCTCGTCGACGATGACGACTAGCTCCTTCTCACCAAAAGTTCCCTCGACTTTTCTGATACCTGGTGCCATGATATCCGCTCCGCCTACCACATGAGGAACCGCCCCCATGTCTACGGTAATTCGTGGCATCTTTTCCAAAGCAGCCGTATTTGTCAATACTGGAACGAACTGCTCCTCTTTCTTGAAGGCGACTGGGAGCCCGTCGACAAAAATGATTTCCGAACTTTTCGCCGTCTCCGTTTCGATACGAGATTTGCGGGACAGATGTTCGAAACCAGGAATCTTGTTCAAATCTTCAATTAGAGGCTTGGAATCGCGATCTTTCAGGATTGTTCTGTTTGGCAAATCGATCTCGTTCTTGTAACGACAATCTTTAAAAGTGTACAAGCGCCGGAACACACCCTTCCCCAGTTGAATATCGAATGTCTGATGTTGCTGCAAAGATTTTCGAAGAGAGCCTGAACAAGGTAGTGCTTGTTCAGCTCAAAGGCGGCCGCAGTGTTAGGGGAAGATTATACAGCTTTGACCAACATATGAATCTCGTACTGGAAGAAGCTGAAGACGTTACGAACTCAGACGCTACGAAGAAGCTGGGCACTATCATCGTCCGCGGAGACAACGTGGTCTTAGTGTCGCCTCCTCCCAAACGATGACTGAGCGCTACGGATTTTCGACAAACTAGAATGGAATGTAGTCAATTGCGTACTAGAAGAATAATAAACGTCTGCTCTTCTTACAAAGGTTAATTAGAATCGGCCCGGACGAGCCGTCAAATTAGCCACGTGAAGCTTGTTGATCCGCTGTTCGGCAATCATGATACTTATTCTAAGTGCTGCAATCGTGGCGATCCCAAGCATCCCTTCTAGCCACGCTCTGCCGGCAGGACCATCAACAAATGATCAGTCAGCGTCCACGAGGGACCCTAATGGGGCACTCACAGCCTTCAACTACACATACTCACAGGCCAATCTCTACACGAACTCGTCATCGCCCCCTCCAAAGGTGGTGGGCCCTACGAGCACTACCGGGGTCGACTTTCTTTGGCAAAGCACCGTAAACCGTACAAAGGACAACAGCAGAATTCAGGGTACCGGATTCCAGTTCAACCTCACAAATGCTAACCTGCCCACTGACAAGCAGACAGTCAGCTGGAACCTGACCATACCCCAATTCAACTGCAACTCCTGCTCAGGCGTCAGCGTGAACTTCAATTTCTTCGGAAAGATCACATCAGGGACTAATGCGAGCTATGTTCTCTCGAATGGAACGAACATGATAAGCACTCAGGCATTCAAGACCCCCGGAACTTTCCCTGCCAGCAGTACAGTCGGTTGTCCCGAGAATTTCTGTCTGAGCGTTACGAGCTTCATTGGATGGAATATCACCCTCTCATTCAGGTTCGGCTGGAATGGAACAAATAGTGCCGGGATGTCTGCAAATGTTGGAGAGATAGTTGTCGCTTCTATTGGCAACTTCCTTCCATCAGCAAGTCATTCCATGATACAGGACTCGACAAATTCGACCAACATAATTCACACAACCACACTCTCAACAATCAGCTACAACAATACACTGAAGACTACCCTCCACCCGGGAGCAACGAACCGAACACTCCTCTGGTGGCACATCGAGATCATAAGCATCTACTATCCCGTTGGCTACAATATCACGCAAGTAAGCTTCAACTCCACGAAAATCTTCCGAGCCTCTCCGCTAGTCCCATTCGAAACGGAACATTGCAACAATGGCTCACCGACTTGCTCCCAGTCGATAATAGCCTTCAATGTAACAGACGTCTCCGGGACAGCCCTCAACTCAAATGTGACCATCATTTCGAGTACCAAAAATTCCATTCGCCAAGTAACACCCGTCTTGTCGGGAGTCCCCACGTCACTTTTTACGCCAGGCGACCAAGTTGGCGTAAAGACGGTTAACAAACCAGCGGTAATCAACGCTTCGATTTCCCAACAATCTGGCAATTACAGCGTCATCTTCGTCAATCCTGCCGGAGCACGTCAGCCGTTGACGGGCGTAGCGAATCCAGCCACAACTGTGATAGGAGGAGTCTTCAACTTCACGCTGCCTTCGGGCAATTGCGGATCGACGAGTAATCTCTGTGGAGCTTGGATTGTCTTTGTAGTCTTCACCAGCGGTTTCGACCTCGGCAACATGTCTAGCACCTTCAAGATAGACCAAATCCAAGTCAGCTCCTTCACTAGTAGTGGAAGCAACACCGGCCTAACCGTCAGTGGTGCACTCGCGTACGCGAACAACTCTGCGGCGGCTGCCACCGGGGTGGTCTTTGCAGTGGATCAAAACACACCAACGAATGTCCCAATGACGACACAAGGTAGCCCATCAAGCAATCTCTACGTTGCGAATGTCTCACTTCTTAACGGCGTCTTCACTCAGGGTCAATCGTTGATGATGATTTTCACGCTTATCAATCCCGCTAGTGCGACTCAGACAGTTAATGCAAACGTAACAATGGAACACGAATGGCCTGGGTCACAGAGCCACGGGGTCAATGTCACATTTTCAGTCGGACTGAGGGACGGCCTAGGCGACTTGCCGTTCAATGTTACTTTCTCCCAAAGCTATGAAGCCGTTTTCACGCTAACCGCGAACGGAACAATGGTTCGATTCACCAGCCTCCAGTACGGCAACTCAAAGACATCATGGATGAGTCGTGGCACCGGTCCAGTTGTGGCGACTCGAGCCCAGGCCGGCCTTTTCAAAGTCACCGTCGTAAGCACAGCGGGCGCAAGTGCACCGGTCGAATCTCCACCCTACGCATACGTGTACGGAATGAACTTGCCTACTCCCAGCAAATACCTCGCATACTCGTCAACGTTCACCACAGACGCGATCTCCGGCAGCTTCTCTCTGTCGATGACATCGGACTCCATCCTCGGCGCGGCGAAATTGACATTGTTTGCTTTGGCAAGGGACTCTTCAGGCATCGTCCTTGCGAATAACCAGAACTCGGAGTTCTCAGACTCCACTGTCTTACAATCAAACATGGACACGATAGGTCAAGTCGCTGAGGGTCAGTCGGTCACAACCACTCTCCACCTAAGAAGCAACGCTACGAAAATAACCGAAATTATTACCGTTGACCTAAACCTTCAGGGCTCGGGAAAAGTCGCCGAGCAAACCGGACTCAGAATTGCACCCGGAGCCAGCCAAGACGTGACACTATCTTTCAAGGCACCCTCATCGCCCGGACAATATGCCATCAGCTTCTCGTCACCGCAGTATGGTGGCCCCCTAGCCAGCCAAACACTTCAAGTGACGATTCTCCAGAATAACCTGCAAATCCTGGTTCCCGCAGCCATCGGTGTCGTGGCCGCAATAATCATTCTAGGCTTATACCTAGTCAAGAGACACCCCGAAACAGCAGAAATAGAAGAAAAGACAAAGCCCGCCGGTTCTAAACCTAAAGCTCCCGGTTCAGGGAACCGCCCTCCAAATCCTTAACTTGAACCCACCAGCGTTATCAGGTGAAGTCTAGATGGAAGCGAGTCCCGAAGAAGCTGCGCCGGAAGCGCCGTCGCAAGAACCCCCGGCGCGAGAGCGAAATCCGGGCGGGTTATTCTACGAATGCATTAATTGTGGATCTAGACTTACCGCCGATCAGTTGGCGATGACTCCCGAGATAAAGTGCCCCTTCTGCGGCTACAGGATTCTGAGGAAGGTTCGGCCGCCCATCGTCAAGCACGTGAAGGCCCGATAGACAGAGATCCTGTTCATTCAGCTTCCTCCTATTGTTGCTCCCGTAAAGCATTATACCGATTCTTGAATGATTCACCGACGACCAAAGATTTGGAGCAGCCGACCCCTCAGCTAAGAGACAAACACAGGCTGCTCTCTGAACTCGCGAGGCGGAGAGGCTTCTTCTGGGGCTCCTTCGAAATATACGGGGGTGTAAGCGGCTTCATCGACCTAGGCCCCCTGGGAACCGGCCTGAAGCGGGAAATCGAAGCTACATGGAGAGAATTCTTCCTCAGGCCGCACGGATTCGTCGAGATATCGACTCCAATCATAACCCCTGAAAGAGTTCTCGAAGCGTCAGGTCACGTCCAGAATTTCAAAGATCCGATGACGGAGTGTACCAACTGTCACCGAAGGTTCCGAGCCGACCAACTAATCAAGGAGAGCACGAGGACCGAGACCGAGGGTTTAGACCTAGAACAGCTATCTGTCCTCTTGAAGCAGGTAAAATGTCCTGAGTGCGGAGGAGTCCTCGGATCACCACAATACTTCGTAACCATGTTCAAGACAAACATCGGCCCATATGGAGAAGACCCAGCCTATACTCGACCCGAAGCAGCGCAGGGAATATTCGTCGACTTCCACCGAGTACTCGAAGTGATGAGAGAAAAATTCCCCTTGGGGATTGCCCAGGTCGGAACGGTGTTACGAAACGAAATTTCACCCCGCCAAGGACCCATACGACTACGCGAATTCACCATAATGGACTTCGAGATTTTCTTCGATCCTGAAAAACCAGAATGCCCCTACCTTGACGAGGTGAAGGCTGACAGGCTCTTCATCGTAACAGAGGATACCAGAAAGAAGGGAAGAACCGAAACCACTAGCATCACGACAGCTGAAGCTCTCGAGAAACGACTTGTCAAATCCCCCTGGATGGCATATTTCATGGCCCAGTCCACAAGATTCCTTTCACAGTTAGGGATTGACCAACACAGTCAACGATTCTTTGAGAAACTATCTACTGAAAGAGCGCATTATTCTGCTCAGACTTTCGATCATGAAGTGAAACTTGACAGATGGGATTGGGTAGAAGTTGCCGGGTTCGCCTACAGAACCGATTTCGACCTTCGCAGTCACATGCAAGCCACCGGGATAGATCTACGAGTTTTCAAGGCGTATGATTCACCGATTGAGAAGAAAGTCCGAACCATCAGACCGAACCACGAAAAGATACACCAACGATTCGGAGCAGATGCTGGAAGAATCATCAGCCTCCTAGCAAAGGAGGACCTACCTCGAATCCTCCAGGGTAAGAGACCCGGCGATTCGATCAAGATTGATGCTAATAATATCCCGGTCGATTTTTTCGACACAAAAGAGAAGACCGTCAAGGAGGCCGGGGCAAAATTCCTTCCTCACGTCGTTGAACCCAGCTTCGGAGTAGAGAGACTAGTCTATTCCACGCTGGAACATAATCTCAGGATGAAGGGAGAAAGACTGATTCTGCGCCTACCTTTCGGGATCGCCCCAACACAAGCCGTCGTCTGTCCCCTTGTTAACAAGAATGGACTCGTAGAGAGAGCCAAGAGGGTCCATCGAAGCCTACTCCATGGCGGCCTTCGGGTCGAGTATGACGATGCGGGGTCCATCGGGCGAAGGTATGCACGGGCTGATGAAGCGGGGATACCACTCGGAATCACCATCGACTACGACACTATGAAGGATGATTCCGTCACACTCCGGGATCGAGACTCGTGGAACCAGATAAGGGTCCAAATCGACGACCTCAAGTCGACAATCGACTCCATTGTCAGCGGCGGGTTCCCTGCAAAAAATGGCTAGGCGTACTGCAACTAGTTTTTATGGGAATGTCGCCCCTTCATTGCATTAGCCCTACCCGGTGTTGATGTTGACCTTTCCAGTTGAAACCGAAGCCAGCATTAGACGAAGAATCCTTGACATTTGTCGCGATCAGACGAGGAATGTTGTCGAGATAACGCGAGAGCTTGCTCTGATGACTGATAGCGTTGGCGACGGCAAGGGCAAGGACGCGAAGGACCACTATCAGAACATGGTCAAGATTCTGGACGATTTCGAAGGCACCAAGAAGAAACTACTAGAAGAGGTTGCTTCATTCGGGGCCCTATTGAGCAATCGGGAGGACTTCATCCGACTCATCTTCCGGGTAGGCGAAGTAGCCGACTACGCTCAGGGAATAGGCTATCGACTGACCGCGGTTATCGATCGGAGCTGGAAGGTCGATAAGAGATACACCAAACGACTGTCCGAGCTCATCGGACTCGTTCTCGAAGAAATGTCCAAGATCCGCGAGACTATGATGTCTCTTGGATTCAACCCGACAAAAGCTATGGAGCTCTCGAAGGGCGTTGAGGAGACAGAAAGGAGGGTCGACACCGCTTACCGCTCGTTGGACTTGGAGGTGCTTGACGAGAAAATTCCTCTGCGCACACTCCTGTTGATCAGGGATCTCAGTGCGCATATGGAGAATATGGCGGATCTCGGGGTAGACGTTGTGGACCTAATCCGAGTCATCGCTCTAACCGCCTAGTAAGGCCATGAAGACGCCCTCGGCTCAGGATCAAGCCGAACTTATTGGGACGAGGCTCATAATCTGGGATTACAAATCAGGTCTCGGCATATACAGATCAGGATTCTTCGGAAAACCAGTAGGCATCCCCAAGCCAAAACCTGACCAGGACTTTGAAGTCCCACTTCTGTTAGATCTGATGGAGGGACTTTACTTGCTCGAACACAAAAGGATCGGCGTCATCGACGGACGTACCAAGAAACCGGTTGGAAAGAGTGTCCTGCTGAAGGCTGCTCGGGAAACCTATCGAGGCTTCAGCGCCGCCTACCAAGTGTACAAGGACTTGAGGGAGAAAGGGTACATCGTCACTCCCGGAATTAAGTTCGGGGCCGATTTCGCGGTGTACGAACATGGCCCAGGAATAGACCACGCTCCATTCATCGTCTCTGTTGAGACTCCTGAATCCGTGATGGGACCTTTCGAGGTGGTCCGAGCTGGAAGACTTGCTACGACCGTGAGAAAACACTTCATAATTGCGATTCCGGATACGAAGTCTGGAAAGATCCGGTATCTGGTGTTTCAATGGTTCAAAGCGTGAAACGCCGCGTTTCTATTCTAAACCGTGAGATCTTCCAGCCCGCGCGGGTAGTGGGTTATGAAGTCCATTCCATTCTTCGCGATAACAACTGTATCCGAGTGTCGGAATCCCGCGTAGCCGGGAAAGTACAGACCAGGCTCACATGAAAAGACCATTCCCTCGCGAATGACAGTCCGGTCTCCGGAATCAAGCCACGGTGGCTCGTGACCCTCTAAACCTATTCCGTGTCCTGTATGATGCCTAAGACCCTCCTTGAGCCCAGAGTCTTCAACAGATCTACTAGCCGCCTCGTCTACCCTGCCGCATGGTATTCCTGGCCGAAACTCTTTGAGAGCAGCGTTCTGTGCCGTCAACATGGCTTCAAAGCAACGAGTAGCTTTAGAGCTGGGCTTCCCAACAATCACGGTCCTTTCAAGCTCGCTCGTATAGCCCCCCACTTCCACTCCGGCCTCTGTAACAAGAACATCTCCCCTCCGAATCTTCTTCTTACTGTAGACTGCGTGGGGAATCGCAGAGTTTCCACCCACTTGTCCCCGGAAGCCCACTACTACCGGAGACAGGGCGATTTTCAACTGGACATAGGATTGTCCTATTTTCCTCAGCATTCTCGCGAGCGAATCGTAGCTTGATCTAACAGCGACCAGAGTATCATGAAGACCAGCGTGAGTATTCTCAAGCAAGATATCATGCGCTATCTCCGACCATTTTGCGCTCTCTCGGAGAAGTCGTATTTCTTGCCTCGATTTCACGAGCCGCAACTTATCCACAATGTCTCGTCCCGCAATGAACTTGGCCCGGCGCATTAGGTCCGGCAATGCCGGTCCTCGATAGCCATAGCCTCCACCTGCTCCCTCCATCGAATCTGTGGCAATCTTGGAAGAAGCAAGTCCTTTTTGAGCCAGAAATCTCGCGAATAGCCGCATAGGGTGTACTTTCCCCGGATAGTCGGGATACGTCAGGACCTCGCCCGCTATCGGACATTCCTGACGAATGTGGTCAAACTCTAAGTACGGAGCGATGAAGAAAGGCTGCTCCTCTTTGGGGATGACGGCTGCGAGGGGACGCTCTGTGGGAATATGCGCGAAGCCTGTTGTGTATAGGATTCTCGTTGAGTTGGTCAGGTACAGAGCTTCTATTCTTTCTCTTCGAAGCTGCTTCTGAATCTTCTCGATTCGACTCTTGTGTTCCGCGGTGGTAATTTTCAGCTCATCGACAGCCATATGCTTAGAGTGTGCATTTTCGACCCGTTAATAACTGGTAAGCAGGTCGAATACGGACACCAAGAAAAAGAAACGGGAGGCTGGGGAAGAGACCAGCCTAGTCTATCTTTATTTGTTTGGGCTTGTTCCCAGGGGTCTTACGTGTGAGGACCAGTTCCAGAACTCCGTTCTTGTAGCTCGCCTTTGACGTATCGGGATCTACTTCAACGGGGAGTTCTAGGGACTTGTAGAAACGCCTCCTGTCCGTGTCCACTTTGAGCACCAAGTTCCGTCCGTCGCATTCTAGCGCAATGTCTGACTTTTCTACGCCTGGGAGTTCAGCGACAACCTTGACGGTGTCTGACTGAACCATGGCGTCAACGAGAGGTTCGCGTTCTTCTTTGACGTCGAGGCTTGGCTTCGCGGTTCCAAAGGGTCCTCCTTTGATTGATGGTTTCACATTGCCGAATTCTCTGACTATGGGTTTGCCGTCTGGTCCCATGCTGAACGAGTAGCCGTAGACGAAGGGTCCCATCTCTCTGACTCTTCCTCCGTCAGGCAGTTTTCTCTCACGGACCAGGTCTTTCGGTAGTTCGAGGCCTCGGAACATCTCTTCGAAGTTCTTGTCGAAATCGTCGAACCAGTTGGTCAATGGGGATCGGAAGCGTCGCTTGAACCATTCTGGGAAGAATTCATTGTCTTCCAATCGATTTCACCTCCTTGTGCCTATAATCGTCGAGGGTTTTGCGCGTCTTCTCCAAGAACGCGATGAACTCGGGCAGCACAGTCTTGCCGAGCTGGCTAAGCTCGTAGGTTCCTTCCACCGGCTCATCGACAATTCCGGCCTCTGATAGCGCTGTAAGATTATGGTAGACGAGTTTCGGGTTGATTCTCGCTCGAAACTCCCGTTTGAGAGCGGATTTTTGAAGCAGGGGTGCGAGCATTCGCATCCGGGTCTCATTCACTAGCAGTTCGATTGTGCGGAGCGTTTGCTGCAAGGTCTGCTCGAGTGTGTCGTCGAACCATCCTAATGTCTCAACCTGCACCTTTCCCCTGTTTAGTGCTCCTGGCGCTTCTTCTTCGATGAGGTCTGGAGCGATCTCTTCGGGGGAGAGAATCAAGGATCGAGCATTCTGCGATTGGCTGATGAGCCGTATGCTATTCCAGACTGTTTCTTCTGGGAGACTCGCGGAGCAGAATGCAACGATGATCTCTTCTTTCTTGATTCCGCAAAGGTCCGCTACGATAGTCGAATTGTCATCGTCTCTCCTCATGACGGGGTTGAGATATGTATCGAATCCGTTGCTTAGCAGCATTCTGGATGCCATGTATTTCTGAAAGACTTCGAGTTCCTTATCGCTCGTTGGGTCACCGAATCGATTACTGAACGTCCCGTAGTCTAGGGCGGTTCTTGGCTCTACTCTCTGTGCTGGATGTTCGCTGGAAAGTCCTAAGTTCGTTGCGCTAGCCCTCTTCTGTTACCTATGGTAACGGACGGGACAGATAAATGTTACCTGAAGTAACTAACGGCATGTGGATAACGCTAGGAGACGGACACTCTTGTTACCCCCCCAATCTTGAGAAGTCTGGGAACTATTTCTCCAGGCACCGCCTTGTCACCGATCAAGACTAGCTTGGGCTCTGGCGCCAATTCTGGATCATCAACTAGCGCCTGTCGAATGCTTATTCCCAGCTCTGAGAATAGCTGCGAAGCTTCGGCTAAGATTCCCGGTCTATGAGGATCTTGAACCACGATTTCTACCACGCCGAGGCCAAGCTGCTTTGCGACTCCTTTGAGGGACATTCCGGCGGATCTCAGATTCGAAAATAGAGTTTTGAGTTCTGGACTGTTCTCGACCATTCGTATCGTCTCGTCTACAGTTCGTCTATCTACCCCCGCTGACTTTGCTATTCTTACAATTGGGACCTCGATGTCGTTCAGATAGATTCCTTCGTCTCTAAGACTAAACCCATTCTCGAGAAGTGTCCGGACGACTCTCAACCGCTCGGGATGTCCCTCCATCAGAGCCTCTATCTTGTGCCACACTTGTGCCCAACTCCTACGTACAGAACTGTACTGGCAAGCTTAAAATGTTACTTACACGCATAGACATTGACGTTTCGCTTGCAAACTCTTGCAACACGAGACCCTACGAGAATCAACCTTTCTCAAGACGAGATACCAGCCAGCTGGTACAACATTCAGGCCGATCTTACTGAGCCTTTACCTCCACCCTTAGATCCAGGAACAAAACAACCCATCAACCCAGCCGCACTAGAGAGAATCTTCGCAAAAGAGCTGATTCGCCAGGAAATCAGCTCAGAACAGAATATCACCATCCCAGAGACGGTTCGAGACGCCTATATCCAGATAGGTAGACCGACTCCGCTGGTACGGGCAAAGAGACTTGAGAGGTTTCTAAAGACACCCGCCAAGATCTTCTATAAGGCAGAATACCTCAGCCCAACCGGAAGCCACAAGCCCAACACGGCGCTAGCTCAGGCCTATTACAACAGCCAGCAGGGAACCCAGAGACTAGTGACCGAGTCCGGGGCTGGCCAGTGGGGATCGGCTCTCGCCCTTGCTTCCTCGATCTTCGACCTGAAGTGCAGGGTTTACATGGTCCGAGTCAGCTACGACCAGAAGCCCGGCCGAAGAACTATGATGGAAACGTACGGGGCCCAAGTCTTTCCCTCGCCCAGTAAGGAGACCAAATTTGGAAAATCTCTGCTCGACCAGAATCAGGACCATCCTGGGACCCTGGGGATAGCGATCAGTGAAGCGCTGGAGGATACCGTGACTCACGAGGGCTCACGGTATTGCCTGGGTTCAGTATTGAACCATGTCCTACTGCACCAGTCAATCATAGGACTTGAAGCGAAGAAACAATTTGAGAGCATCGACACCGAACCCGACGTTATTGCCGGATGCATTGGAGGAGGATCGAACTTCGCTGGCTTCGCCTATCCCTTCATGTCAGACCGGTTGAAAGGCAAATCCGAGTCAAAGTTTGTCGCGTGCGAACCAAAGGCTGTACCCTCAACGACTCGAGGCATCTACACCTACGACTTTGGGGATACCGCGGAAATGACTCCGCTGTTGAAAATGTACACCGTTGGACACAAGTATGTTTCACCGCCCATCCACTCGGGGGGCCTACGATATCATGGAAAGGCCCCCTCACTCTGCTATCTGATCTACAAGGGACTGGTAAAGTCCATCGCCTATCATCAGACAGAGGTTTTCAAGGCTGCGAGAACGTTCGCGCAGACTGAAGGAATGATCCCCGCGCCAGAGACCGCGCATTGCATCAAATACGTAATTGATGAAGCGATAAGATGTAAGGAGTCAAAAGAAGAGAAAGTCATAGCGTTCAACAATTGCGGACACGGTCTCTTGGACCTCAAGGCGTACGAAGACTTTCAAGCAGGGAGACTTGTAGACTACGAGCCTGCCAGTATTCAAGTCGAATCCTACCTTGGATGAGAGGCAGTTCCAGGATAGAATAGTCCAACTAATCTCGATCGAGAAGCGTCCGGAGGACGCGCTTGAACTCCTCTCCCAGCATTATCGCGTTGAAATGCCTGCTCTCAGGATCGGACTCCCGCGCGGGGAGAAGAGGGCGCTTGGATGCTATGTCCATCGTGAAAAAACGATCTACATATCCAATCAAGAATATCTCTACGACCCTTATGTGCTCATTCACGAGTTTTACCACCATCTGAGAAATGTTGGCGGTAAGCACCGCGGCACGGAAAGACATGCAAAAGAGTTCGCGCTATCTTTTCTCAGGACGCCCTAAGCCTTGATACGCGGAAGACTAGAAAAGGAACAGACTTGAGTCTAAGACTTCAAGTCCACAAAGTGTTAGGGAGCGTTTTCTCCGGGATGTGCGCTATGTGCCTGGCGGCGTAGACTTCGCCGCAGTGCGGGCAGCGTAGACTGCGTCGCCACATCCTGTAGACGAGCCTTAACGCGATGTAGCTCATGAGAAAGACGATAACTCCGAAAACCGCTGCATCAGCGTTTATGATGAAAATGAAGTAGTGAAAGTCGACCATTTGTCAGGCGTCCCCCGGGCCCGCGTGAGATTGCTGTGGATAGCCGTGTGGATCGTATCTGGAATCCATAGGTTATATTGGCCGCCATGTGGTATAAACCTACCTCGAAAAGAAAATGCGCGATTCTTATATCGTCTGTAGAATGTTTCTCAAAAAGAGGAGGGAAACCTAGGGCTGGCTGCTCGGAGCAGTCGCCTGCTGGGGCTGAAGAATCTCATCCGCGTGAGTGATCTTCACCAGACCCTTCAACAACAATCTATTCGTCATCTTTGCGCAAATATCACAGTCTTTACCAGGGCAGTAGCCCTTCAGGAAATTCTCGCACTTCCATCGATAATTTTCGATCTCCACTGTGGACATACAAATAGGGCCTTTCTTCGCACTCTCCCTTTCCCCAAATCGACTAAAGCCTCGCGTAACTAGCCGGCAAAATTCCCAGTAACAATCATGACGACCGTCGGCTCCTCTCCCTGTAGATCTCTCGCTGAATCAGGAATCGCATGATCTCGCTCGTTCCCCCGCCAATCATCATGAATCTAGCGTCACGGAAATAGCGCTCGATCGGGAGATCCTTAGTATACCCAATTCCTCCGTGAACCTGCAAAGCTTGGTGCGTTATTTCGAAAGCTGACTCAGTGGCAAAGAGCTTCGCGGTTGCTCCTTCGAGTCTTGCTAGTTTTCCTTCATCGAGCAGCCGAGCCGCCTTGACGATGAGCAGGCGGGACGCTTCAAGCTTAACGAGCATGTCTGACAGTTTGAAACTAACCCCTTCGAACTCCTTGATCGGCCGGCCGAACTGCTGTCTCTTTGACGAATAGTCTACCGTTGACTCAAAGGCTGAGCGAGCGATCCCCAGCATTCCCGCCGCGACCGCGGGGCGTTCCCGATCAAGTTCATCAAGGAGTATCGGGAATCCTCTGTGAAGCCCCCCAACAATATTCTCCTCGGGAACCCTTACGTTGCGAAATCTAAGATGGACGACGTTTGCGCCGCGCATCCCAAGGAGACCGTATGTCTTCACCACTTGCACTCCTTCGGATTCTCTCGGGACAACAAGGGCGCTAACTCCAGACTTGGGAGGCTTTCGAGGCTCAGTGACGGCGAATACGAAGAGGAAATCAGCAACTCCACCATTTGTAATGAAACGCTTCTCACCGTTGAGAACCAAATCCTGCCCTCGACGTTCCGCATGCGTCTTGATAGAGGCCGCGTCTGACCCGGCTCCTGGTTCGGTTAGCGCAAGCGCCCCAACCTTCTCCCCCGCGAGCACAGGTCTGAGAAACCTCCGTTTCTGCGGTCTACTTGCAAAGTAAGCGAGTGGCGCAGCGTACAATGCCCCTGAAGCCAACCGGGCCATTTCTGTAGCCCCGCTTACGGATGAGATCTCCTCAGCCACAATCACTTCGAAACTCCAGCCTAGCCCAAGGCCTCCATCACTCTTCGAAAAAGCAACTCCGAGAAGCTGTTGCTCTCCCAGTTTCCGGAGTACTTCCCGGGGAAACCATCCCTCTTCGACTTTCTCGGCTACAGGAGCAACATGCTCCTTTGCGAAACGCTGAACTCTCTTTCTGAATTTGGCTTCGGGAGTTGATTCGAAAAGGTCCATGCTACGCGACCGGAGGTCTGGCTGAGACTAACAGAGGCGACCCTATCGCTTCAAAATCCTCTAGGCGTACTGCGGAGGCGCGATTACTAGAGGCTTTGGCCTTGCGATAAACCCCAGAGTCTCTTGGAAGACAGGCCGGTACGCGATCCCATACATGATTAGGCCATCCTTTCCCTCGTAGTCGAGTCTCCGCAGGACGCCCTCAAGCTTGACACCGGGTTTCAAGTCCTGAAGCTTTGCGTCGACAAACAACACTTTGTTCTGGTCAAGTAGCTCGAAGTTTGATGTGAATCTCTTCTTGAGAGGTAGCTTGGATACGCTCTTCAACCGAGCGATGAGCGGGTAACGCTTGACCTCCATCTTCCCAGTGCATTCTGAATCAAGACATTTCTCTCTGGCAGGGAAATAGATCCGTTCGCATCCATAGCATAGACTGAGAGTGAAGGATTTGCCGTTTACCGGCTCTACATCCCCGACGAGCCTAGGGATCTCAAGCCTCTGCTTTATTCTATGCAGACGAGCCCTGATCAGATCCTGGTAGGTTTCTATCTTTATCGTCGTCTTCCTCTTGACGTATTCCTCTACCGTGGGTGTCAGCCCCCTCTTCTCTTCAATACCATCTTGGACCTCGAACCAAGTTGCGTTAGAATATGCTCCAGAGCCGTAGGAGACTGCTAGAACCTGATCTCCGGGTTTGGAATTGTCGAAAACAGATGCGAGGGATATGAGCGTCGAAGCCGCATAAGTGTTGCCCGTGTCCAAGACTTTGAGCCAAGGCTTGACTTTCTTCTCGATATCCTGCTCGGTAAGCCTCATTCTTTCGGCGATGGATTCATCCTCCACGTAAGGAATCTTGTCCTCGGTCAGAGCGGCGCATGTCTTCATGGGCAGATATCCAGAGGGTTGATGAAAGGTTATCGCATCAAACTCCGACAGGGATAGATCAGGATGTTTACGGAAGAGATTGGCGATAGCACCGATTACATGCGACTTGTAAGCTTCAACGGTGGTCCGCCCGAAATGCGACGGCACTGCTGCCTGATCGCGTCTCCAAAAGTCCATGAACAGACTTGAAAACGGCGCAATATCTTCGATGGTTGCGATCAGATCCGTCCGGCCAAGTACGAAGGCTCCGGCACCCGCCCCGCAGGAATATTCTAGAGGGTCGCCTCGCTCGGCTTGGGCGACGTCCGCACCTATCGCGAGGCCGTACTTGATGCGACCGCTACGAATCTCCGAATCTATGAAGCCGACTCCCTGCATGCCTGAATTGCATGCTCCCTCCAGATCGGCGACGAAGACGTTCTGTCCCATTCCGATGAATGAGGCGACGTGACGCGCGATCGTTCCAACCGCATATGGTTTCGATTCGGAGCCCGCTGTGACTGTTCCAATCTCATCCGGGGAGATGCCCGCCATTCTAACCGCGTTCTCAGCGGCCTCCGTGGCGATTGTAATCGTATCCTCAGTGTGACCCGCGAGAGCTTTCTCTCTAAGAAGTAGCCCGTGTCTAACCTTCTCTAGGACTCTTTCCAGCTCTTTGCCTCGCTTTCTCTCCCGTTCTCTTACAATCTTCTCGGTCTCGATCCGTTCCCATGGAATATACACGCCGTAACCGACAATTCCTACATCTCGATGACTCATCTGAAATCCCAGAGAACGATCTTCTATGAACGGCGATTCTTGCGAATCATCATATTTAAGGCTAGCCGGACCGCACTCTTGATGCAACGCCGTCAACCGATTGTCTTCTCAATCGAGGTCGCAAAGAGCAGGGAAAAGAAAGATTCCGCGTTGCCCCTATGGAACTTTGCTGCAACTGAACCAGTTACAGACTGCTTTTGCGCTTCAGGAGGAACCAAGAACTGGAAATCGCTCCAGGATTGTAAATGCCTTTCCGGGTCAGCCCTCTAATCGTTCGAGCCGTGATAACTGCCCTTCTCATTTCCCAAATGGTCCCCCTCCAACTCCATAATCCAGCCCCGTCTTTCAATAATGTCTCCACGTTTCCTCTTACCCCTATAAGCGGCGCCCAGTCGACTCTCGTAGTGCTTGTGGGGTTCTCCGACAAGACCAACAGCACTTCTCCAACTAGGATAGCTGAGACGCTTTCTAATATGGACAACTACTACGCCGAAGACTCCTACGGAATCGTTTCGTTTGTGACGACTCTCAGTCCATCCGTAGCCTCCCCATGGTACTCGCTGCAGAAGACTATGGAATACTATAGTGCGAATACTGCATCCATCGACAATCAATTAGTTACGGACTCACTTCAGGCCGCATACAAGGCAGGAGTGAACTTTCACGATTACAAATACGCGATAATAGTGCATGCGGGAAACGATGAGGCGATGCCCCCGCATTCATCCACGGACATTCACTCATTTACTATTCCGGGCTACGTTTTCAATCCCTCTCCTCTAGACTCATTCCAGATTTCAACCTCGGTAGTCTCAGAGTCCGACCCCGTTGGAGTCTACGCCCACGAGGCTGGCCATCTTCAGGGCCTGCCAGACCTATACGACCTGACGCAACAGATAGACCCTGTCAACAACTTTGTCGGCTACTGGGAAATCATGGCGCTCGGAGAATGGAACCCAAACAGTGGGAATCCCTTACAACCGTCACCTGGAACTTACCCGTCACAACATTCATCCTGGTCAAAGATCAAGCTAGGATGGATCTCCAACTCAAGCTTACGAACAGTCTACCCGGGCAATTTGACAACAATAACTGTCCAAAATCTAGAACTTCCCACTTCGGGAATACAGGCCGTTAAGATCCCAATCAGCGTGAACTCCGACGGATCTCTATCATACTACCTCATAGAGATGAGAGCAAAACTTGGAACTTATGATCAGTATCTCCCATTCCCGTCGGACTATCCGGGCGCTGGCTTGCTAATCTACAAGGTAAACGAGAGCATAGCAGGGGGGCATGGCAATCTTCGACTCATGGACGCGCATCCTGGTGGGGACCTAAGCGACGCCGCATTTGGACCCTGTTCCTCGCCGTGCGTTAGCAACAACACCTTTTCGGACCCCCCGAACTTTGTAAAGATAATTGTAACCACCACGAACTCGACCGCCTACACTATAATCGTCGATAGGACTAGCTCACCACTGCTACTTCTCCAAGTAAACACTCCCGCCCCCGGAATGCTCATCTCAGTTGACGGGACGAACCTGACCTCGGACCGATCTAACGAATTGAGGCTACCAGTACATTATGGGCCTCACCAGGTCTATATCCAGTCCCAAGTACCTCTCTCACTAGGCTCCACAACAATCCAAGTTGGACTGACCAACTCGTTCGCTGCTTGGAATGACGGGAGCACGGCGAATCCGCGATGGGTTTCCGTTATCACAGACACTGTTATGACTGCTACTTATCGAGTTACGGTAGAACCCTCATTTGCAACAGCCGCAACAGCTGCGATACTCCTTGCGATAGTTGTGCTAGGAATAACGTTGAGCCGCAGACGAAGCAGGGACAAGATTCGACCTATGGCTCAATCGGCGCCTCTTATACCAACCAGCTCGCCGACCGTGAGCCCGATTTCTGACTCACTCCCAAGGAATGACGGTCTTGGCAAAGACCCCGTAAAGAGTGACCAGGAGCCCAACCAAGCTAATCCCTAATCCAGCAAAATTCATTCCCCCATCTCTCGCCACCATGGTACTGACCGAACTCGCAACCAGAGTTGCCGACAAAAGCACCTCTTTTGAACCACTGGAATCTCTATTATCAAAACCGAAATAGTAAGTCGTCGAGGCGTTCAAGGGAATTCGAATGCTAGAGTTCGAAACAGTCTGATTAACGAGGCACCCCCTCTGTTCCACGTTAAGCATACAGTTTTGGAACGCCCCTTCGGGAAAGAACTTGAACTGGATCGAAGATGGTGCTCCTGATTGGGTGTACACCGTCAGATTAACGAGCAATTCGTTTTCTCTCCCTGGAAACAGGCTGACATTTTCCGGAGTCTCGGACAAAGAAGCTGAGCTCACTGGGATCGGTCTGGGATTGACAACCATCTGAGAAGACTGAAGCGGAATCATGTGAAGATTAGGGACCATGGAGTAGGCTAGAAGTCCAGCGACTAGAAGAAATGCCCCTCCGATAACGAGGACGAATTTCATTCGATCTTAGCGATCCTCCATGTCTTGGAGTCTCTTGAACTCCTTTAGTCCGCTGAGTCTATGTCGCATGATGCTGTTTTCCAGTTCTGACTGGAGCAACGCGAAAATGTCACGATGAATGCTCACAAACTCTGAATCTGTCTGAATTCTCGGTCGCTCCATCTCTACACCTACAATGCTCTTGACTCTGGCCGGACGGGCTGAAAGGACAAGGATGCGGTCGGCCAGCTCAATCGCCTCGGGAAGGTTGTGAGTTACAAGAAGGAACGTCTTCTGGGTCTCATTGTGAATCTCAGCAACCTCAGCTCTCAGAGATTCCGCGGTGAACTCGTCGATAGCGCTAAACGCCTCGTCCATCAAAATCACCTCTGGATCTATGGCGAGTGCGCGAGCGATGCCGACTCGTTGTTTCATTCCTCCTGAGAGTTGTTTTGGAAAGAGATTCTCTGATCCCTCGAGCCCAACCATCTCGAGAAGATCCATCGCAACCTCAGCTCTCTCCTTTTTCGACCGCCCTTGGACCTCAAGTCCGAATTCGACGTTCTGAATTACAGTTCTCCAAGGAAGCAGAGCAAAGGTCTGGAAGACCATGCTGATCTTTGAGTGAGGTGCGGTAAGGAGATCACCCCTGAAACGAATCTGGCCGGAGGAGGGATGATCTAGTCCGGCGATCATCCTCAAGAGTGTCGACTTGCCGCATCCGCTCGGTCCTACGATGCACAGAAACTCTCCCTCATTCACATGAAACGAGATATCCTTGAGGGCTGTTACGAGTTGAGGTGGGTCCTCGTAGACCTTTGTAACGTTGGACAGTTCTACATGCAAGTCCTACCGCCACCTCTTGATGCGATTCTCAAACCTCTCGAAGACGGCTCTGTCTATCGCAATCGTGATAAGACCAACCGTCATTATTGCGGCCAGACCGTAAGTCAACGAATGCGCTGAGCTTCCTAGGCTGGAAGAAATGAAGGTTCCAATCCCAGCCACACTTGCAATGACCTCGACCGCAAGCAACACGTTCCAGCTGAATTCAAAAGACAAACGAAGGCCCGTGACAAGGTTGGGAAAGATCGACGGAAGGATCATTTTCGTGAAAGTCTGAACTCTTCCGGCCTTGAATACTGATGTGACGTGGAAATAATCGCCAGGTATTTCCTTCACCCCTTGTCGGATCGTAAAATACACAGGGAAAAAAGCACTGAAAGCGGAGATTGCAACAGCGGCAACATTTCCTCGCCCTATCACTGTAACTAGAAGCGTTAGAATCGCAAGATCAGGAAGAGCACCCACCAGCATTATGATTGGAGTGATCGCCTGATCAAGTTGACTTCGCATTCCCACAAGTAGAGCCAGGGGAAACACCAAGACCAGTGCCAACGAAACTCCCGTCGTAACATTAGCAAAACTCTGGCCAACGTGCACCAAGAAAAATGGCGTTCCCGCGAGCTGGATGAGAGCCAAGATAACGTCGTGAAGTGCTGGGAGCTGGCTGCTTGACACAAGTCCGGAAAGGCAGACTGACTCCCAGAGGGCGAAGATCGCGACCAACAGTAATGCCCATGCTGGTGGACGGAATTTTCTTACGCGCTTCTCTCGCACTCTATGAAAAGATCTGGATCCAAACAAACGAGACAGCAGCCCATAACCACCGGGGCGTCGCAAGTCGGCTGTCAGAACTAATTAGCTTTAGACGAAAATTAGGTAAAATGCTACGCTGAGGGCAAGCTTGAATCCTCGGAGGTGGGTGAAACTGTTACCGGTTACGAGGAAAAAACTCGGACAAAAGCCTCTGCGATTGACTCGGTTGAGTCCAAACTTCGGTATCGTCAGCTCGGGACCCGGCTGTGCAGAGCTGTACATCTAGCTGTGCGTTCTGCTCAGAGCCGCCATGATCTAGCGTAGTTTTGTTGGAGCCTAGTCAATGAATCGATCCTTTTTCCGAATTCCTCCAGACGCCAGCGGGCAATCTGTAAGTCTAACTCTTCTGGAACTCGAGTCAACTTCGACTCGAGCTTAGAACCATGTCGGAGAAGGTATTCAGCTGACAAAGCTTGACCGGCGAAGCTCATGTCCATGACTTCCGCGGGGTGCCCATCCGCCGCGGCGAGGTTAACAAGTCTCCCGTCTGACAAGAGGTAGAGCCGCTTCCCAGACTTCAATCTGTACTCAGTGACTTCTGGTCTTACCCTCTTCCGCCCAACGGCTATCTTTTCGAGATCCTTGACTTTGACTTCGATGTCGTAGTGGCCCACGTTACAGAGAATCGCCTTGTCCTTCATTTGACTCATGTGAGCTGCGGTGACTACATCGGTGTTACCGGTTGCCGTGATGAAAAGATCCCCTATCTTGGCGGCTTCCGCCATCGGCATTACGTCAAAACCTTCCATCAATGCTTCCAAGGCTCGCACTGGGTCCACTTCTGTTACGATCACTCTTGACCCCATTCCTTTTGCTCTCAGCGCAACACCACGTCCCACCCAGCCAAATCCTGCCACAACTACGCTCCTGCCTGCCAACAGAAGGTTTGTCGCGCGCATAATTCCCTCGAGCGCCGACTGTCCCGTTCCGTATCTGCTGTCAAAGAGATACTTCGTAAGAGCGTCATTGACGGCGATGACTGGAAACTTCAGTCGACGTTCCTTCTCCATAGCTCTTAACCGGGTGACTCCTGTCGTGGTTTCCTCACAAGCCCCAATGATCTTCTCGAAAAACTGCTTACCTTTCAGATGTGTCGCAATTACGAGCTCAGCGCCGTCATCGATCAGAATGTCAGGCTTCAACCCAAGAACCCGATCCAGGTTCGCCTTGTGTTCTCTATCTGTAACACCCCTCCAGGCATAGACATGAACCCCAGTTTCAGATAGTGCTGCCGCCACATCGTCTTGAGTCGTGAGAGGATTACTTCCGGTGATGGCAACCTCCGCCCCTGCTTTCAGGAAAACCTCGCTAAGGACCGCGGTCTTTGCTTCCAGATGGAGACACATTCCTACTCGGTGTCCTTTGAAGACCTTGGCCGCAGCGAATCTTCGAGAAATTCTGGCGAGCACTGGCATATTTTCCCGTGCCCATGCCAGTTTGACCCGGCCGGTCGGCGCGAGGGCAGAATCCTTGACCAGACTCAAGACCTGCTCAAGATGAAGGGCCCGATATTCCAATTATATATTGTCTAGCATACAGATATTCCAATTGGAATGCCGACCTGAGCCCCTGCGGATCTACTCGGCAACGCCATAATGGAAAAACGGTTCAAGACAACGGTCGGAGAAATGTGCGAACTCGGAGGAACCGCCGCCATGTATAATAAGGAAAGAGAACATGCTACGGTGAAACTCACCGGGAGTATTCGAGAATAGGTGTCTGAAAAAGGATTCAGGGCGAAGTTCAAAAACTCTGATGTCGCTGTCACGTTCCGCGACCTGATTCTCCTTCCCGGATGGACTGAAGTTGAACCAAGCCAAGTCCAGTTATCTACTCAAGTATCTCTGAAACATTCAATCAACGTCCCACTGGTTTCTAGTCCGATGGACACCGTTACAGAAAGCGAGATGGCCATAGGCTTGGCACGGTTGGGCGGATTGGGGGTCATTCACCGAAATTGCACCGCTGAAGAGGAACTGGAGATGGCAAAGAAGGTGAAGAGGGCAGAGTCCCTAGTCATCAGAGAAGTCATCACGATCAGTCCCGAGGCAACCGTGAAGTATGCGACCGAGTTGATGCAGAAGCATAACATTTCAGGACTACCGGTCGTTCAAGGGGAACATCTCGTCGGCATTTTGACAGGACGAGACGTCCGTTTTGCAGATTCGAATCTTCTCACTAGCGATGTGATGACGAAGAAGGTCATCACTGCTCCCGCAGACACCAACATTGATGGAGCGAAGGAGATTCTTCACAAGCATCGAGTGGAGAAGCTCCCCCTCATCGATAAAGAAGGCCGATTGAAGGGACTCATGACGATAAAGGACATCCTCCAGCGTGGACGGTTTCCCAACGCCGCCCGCGACGAGAATGGCCAACTCCTCTGCGGGGCCGCGGTGTCACCATTCGATCTTAAGAGAGCGAAGAAACTCAGCGAGGCCGCAGACATTCTAGTTATAGATGTCGCCCATTTCCACAACGCAAATGTGTTCAGTTCGATGAAGAAGATGCTTGAGCAGGTCAATACTGACGTTATTGTCGGGAGTATTGGGACCTATCAGGCTGCTGAAGACATTCTGTCCAAACTCGACGGGGTGGCAGGGTTCAGAGTTGGAATCGGATCGGGCTCCATCTGTACCACGATGGAGGCGACCAAGGCTGGGTCCCCAACCGTATTCGCCACGGCACAAGTCGCGGATGCTCTCCGCACGTACGGCTCAAAGCTACCGATAATCGCCGACGGAGGCATCAGGGGCCCAGGCGACGCAGCGATCGCCCTATCCCTAGGAGCCTCTGCTGTTATGATGGGCAATATTTTCGCTCGCTCAAAAGAAGCTCCAGGGACTCTGATAACTATCGGGGGAAGGTACTACAAGCAATATCGAGGAATGGGAAGCCCATCTGCAATGGCAAAGAGATTCTCCTCTGACCGATACGCTCAACCATCGAAAGGCTTGCCTGAGGGAGTTGAGGGATGGGTCCCGTACAAAGGTGAGCTGAGCGTTGTGGTGCAAGAGATGGTCGCAGGGCTACAGGCATCAATGGGCTATGCGGGCGCTAAGACAATTCCGGAACTCTGGGAAAAATCTAAGCTGGCGGGCATTACCAACTCTGGCGCCGAGGAAGCAAGGCCCCACGATGTATTGCTACCGTCTGAGTCTCCGGAAAGAGTCTAGGAGACCACTTTTCCGTCAATTATAGTCCTCACTACTCTTACTTCTCGCAGGGACTCACGACTGGACTCGTATGGGTCTCTGTTCAACACAATCATATCGGCGGCGTTGCCGGGAGCGAGAGTGCCCGTGAAGTCCTCTGAGAAAGAAGCGTATGCAGCGCTGCTGGTATATGCTGTCAGAGCTTCGCTCACTGTGAGCCTCTCCCCTTCATCGAGACCGGGCCTGGCGACCGCTGACCAGATGCCTTCAAACGGATCTGGGTCTTCTACTGGGCAATCAGACCCCGCAGCTAGCCTAATTCCTGCCTTGGTCATTGATGCAAAAGGGTAGAGCTGAGGCAGCCTTCTATGCCCTAGCCTATCTTCCGCCCACTTGTCCGAATAAATGAATCTCGGTTGTATGGAGGCGATTATCCCTAATCTGCGCATTTCCTTCATCGACTTTTCGTTGACTATTGACGCGTGTTCTATTCGATGCCGGAGCTGCCTGCAACCTTTTGTCCCAAAGATCTCGCCAAGGACCTCGACTGCGAGGTCTACTGCCTTGTCTCCAATGGCATGGATGCACAACTGGAATTTCGAGTCTCTTGCCTTTGAGGCTACCCTCCTCAGTTCTCTGCTGTTCAGTGTGATCATGCCCCTTGAGCGGGGGTCATCGTCGTAGGGCTGGTTAAGAGCGGCTGTACGTGCTCCCGTACTCTTGAGAGGCCGAGCCTGTCGACAAGGTTCGCGGGTATAATTGCATAAATTGACTGTGGAAGCTGCTGTTCACGTTGCAACTCTCGGAGAGCGTTTAGCTCCGTTAAGCTGCCAATGATGCAGTGCAAAGATGTCAATCCGACCTTTACGAGCTTCCTGGAGGCGTGGACCAAAGCGGATTTTGTCTTCTCCATCGACTCGGGGATTACCTTCTCAACCAGTTCTATTGCAGTCTCCTTTAGGACCCCGTTGGGCTTTCCACGTGAGTCTCTGAAAATTCGGCCTCCGGCGGGGTCGACGGTCCGATTGTCGATTCCGGCCAGGGACAGGGCGGCGGAGTTGGCAACTGCTACGTGGCCACAGATTCGTTTTAGGAAAACAGGGTTTGAAGTTGCAAGGTCCAAATCGTTTCTTGTCGGATATCGGTGTTCTCGAAGCCTCTCATCATCCCATCCTCTACCGAGCACCCAAGTATCGTGGGGTGTGGTGGTGTTCCACCTCCTTACTCGCCTCTTGATCTCCTCAATCGATTGGGCGCCTGAAAGGTCGATAGTCTGAAGAAGCATTCCGTAATTTAGGAGGTGAATGTGCGAGTCGTGGAAGCCTGGTAGTACGGCCCGGCCGTGAAGATTGATTATTTTAGTGGTTTTCGATTTTAGTGCGAGAATCTGTTTGTTAGTTCCAATATCTGTGACTCTGCCTTTGCGAACTGCGAGTGCTTCAAAACATCTTCGAGATCCAGCGTCTGGATAGACTTTGCCGGTATGAAGGATCAGATCCGGACTAGGCAACGGATGACCCTCGACAAAGATTTTGAAGTCGAGCTCTGGTAAGGGATCGGTACTCTTGGTGAGTCCCGAGCTCTAGGGATAGAGTTGCCGCGAGCGGACGATTACTGGGCAAGTAGGGAAGAAAGAGTGGTCTCTAATACCGAGGGATCATTGATTGGAGGCCCGCAGGTTTTCCCTGCGCACACATACGCTACCGGAGCTTTAGCCCCGTCGAATCCGAGTCGCCCTATTTGGTCCAGGTCTTTGCCCGGATCAAGATACTTGACGTATCTTCGACCCGGATACAGTTTAAGAGATCCCGCCTTTAACGCACCGGATTCTTTTGACTTCGGAGATGCAATAATTGTGATCCCTATTGGACCGTTAATGTAAGAGTCCAACGCTAACGCGTAGCTTGCTCCTGCGACTCCGTATCTCTCGTAGTCCTCGTTGAACAAACTCAATGCTTTGCCTGCGATCGTTGCGTAGTCAGCTCTCTCCAAGAGCCATGAAAGCCTCATGAGCCCATTTGCCATCAAGCTGTTTTCATCGATTGGTTTGTCCCTCATCTTGAGCTCACCCAGAGTTGAAGCGTCCAGTGGAATGTCGTAGAAGCCTTCTGTGGCTTTGTCGCTTAGCTTCTCAATCGAATCGTCCGCCAATGCGGTTGCCTTTTCGAGATAGGCCAGTTTGCCTGAATACTCGTAGGCGTCGAGAAGTGAGTGGAGCAGCGATGCATAATCAACTAGGAGCCCCTTCAACTTCACACCCTCATCTTCTTTCCAGTAGTGAAAAGGTAGTGCTCCGTCAGATGGTAGAGCGAGTATGCGATCTAGAGTTTTGATTGCGAACTTGCCGACCTCTGGCCGATCAAGGACGATACTGGAGAGAAGGAATGACGAGATGAATAGCGCGTTGTAATTCGTATAGAGTGTCTCATCAACAGCTGGACTCTTCCGAGTCTTTCGCCTAGAGAGATCAAGCTTGTAGTACTCTTCATCTGCATCCTGACTGCCGAAGAACCCTCCATGCTCCGAGTCGGACAGACTCGTGTTCACGTAATTCACGATTCCTTCAGCCACATCTCTGTACAGCGCTTTACCTGTTATCTGGAATGCGTGCAAGTATACCGCGAGCAATTTTGCGTTGTCCTCGGCCATCTTCTCGAAATGGGGAATCGACCAGTCTCGAGTAGTGCTATACCGGAAGAATCCCTGTTCTACCCGGTCATAGACTCCTCCAGTACCCATCTTGTCAAGGGTCTTGGTGACAACGGTCAGCATTTCCTTTTCCCCGTGATAGCGGTAACGTAAAAGGGCGTACTCTAATGCCTCGGTATGAGGGAACTTGGGCTCGAAGCCAAATCCTCCATAATCTATGTCAAAGTTGACCGCGACCGTGGTTGCAACGTCCTTTGTGATCTTGTCAGACAACGGTTCGTTCTTGGCGGGACGAATTCGCGTCGATTGAAGTTTACTTCCAAACTTGCCCTTGTTTGTTCCGTAAAAGTCTAGAACTGAGCGGAGAACTTCCCTCAGTTGCTGAGGAGGGATGTAGGTTCCGCCAGTGATAATCCTCCCTTCATTGTCCAAGAAAGCGGTGGTAGGCCAACCGCCCATGTTGTAACGTCGATTAACATCTGGCCTCTTGTCAGTGTCGACCCTGACTGGAATGAAATTCTTGTTCACCGAGTCAATGACTGCGGGATCGGAGTAGGACGTGTTGTCCATAACGTGGCACCAGTGGCACCAAGAACCTGTTATGTCCAATAGAATCGGTCTACCTAGAGATTGTGCTTTTTCGAAGCTCTCTTTTCCCCATTCGAGCCATTGGATCTTGTTCAAGAGGGAGCCGACGACCGTATGATTGTCGAGAATCATATAAGAACCCTAGAATGAACTGATAGGTGAGAATGTCCAAGTCTGTGGCACAAACCAGTCAAGATCAAGATTATTCTAGAGTTCTCGTTAGCCTGAGCAGTGCTCTTTCGAGCGAGCCCTTAGATAAGGCATTGACGACGTCGGTGCGGCAACTTCGGCAGAGTTCTGATCACTTCGACTGGGTAGGCATCTATCTCCTACAAGAAAGCGATCTAGTGTTGCAGACCTATGCGGGCGATGAAGAGACAGAACATGTTGGGATACCTATAGGACGGGGAATATGCGCTCTGCGGCTAAGGAAGGAGCGACAATCGTGATCCCTGATGTTGGCAAGGACCCACGATATCTCATGTGCTTCGCAGCAACCCGATCAGAGATCGTTGTCCCGATAAAGGGATCGAAAGGAATGTTGGGTGAGATACATATCGACAGCAGTCGACTTTCCGCATTCAGCGAAAACGATCGAGAGAGCCTCCAAGAAGTGGCTTCGCTCCTAGCCCTCTATCTTGAGAGCAAGCGCTTCGTGTCTCATTAACCCTCGACTCTGCGAGTTGAGGCCATCGACACAATTTCGCGAACTGAACTGTATCCCTTTCGTTCTAGAAACTTCCCTATCCCAGTGGTCACCTCTCGAAACACGTCGAGACCCTTGCTTGTAATTGCACTTCCGATCTGGACTGCCGACGCACCCGCCATCATCATTTGCACAGCGCCCTTCCAGTCCTCGATCCCGCCTACCCCGATGATGGGGATTCTAACTGCCTGCCTGATCTGATAGACCGCCCTAAGCGCGACCGGGTGTATGGCTGGACCTGAGAGCCCCCCAAGGACGCCTCCGAGAATCGGAAGACCGGAATCGACGTCCACTGCAGTTCCTAACACCGTGTTGATCGCTGTGACAGCATCGGCGCCCGCGCTTTCAGCCGCCCTAGCTACCTCGGTGATGTCGGTAACATTCGGGCTTAGCTTTACGAATACTGGGATGTGCACTCGATTCTTCACGGCTTGGGTAACTTCGGCAACGACTTTCGGTCGTTGGCCAATCTCAACCCCAAGCTCCTTCACATGCGGGCACGAAACATTCAGCTCCACCGCAATCGCACCGCCCTTCTCCCCCATCACTGCGGACTCGGCAAATTCTTCCGCATCAAACCCGAAAACGCTCGCTATGACTTGCACTCCTTGCTTAGAGGCAACCTCAACCTCTTCCCGCATCTCTTCCATTCCCGGGTTTGGTATGCCTAGTGCGTTAAGAAAGCCGCTCTGGACTTCGATGAAAGACGGGTTTCTGTACCCTTCCCTCCCCTTCCTATTGAAAGACTTGGAGACGACGGCGCCCGCACCGGCCCTGGAAACCCGGATCAGTATCTCACCAGAGACTCCTAGAATCCCCGAGGCTAAAATCGTCGGATTGGGGAGTTTAATACCCGCAAACTCTACCGATAAATCCGGTTCCAAGAGGGTCTGAGCATGAACGCCATCGCCGTGCTAATTATCTTCGCACGACTATCGAGTTGCAGTCATACACTCGTGTCCAAATCAGGAGTAGCGTCTTGAAAGCGTACCTAATCGATTCCCCGGCGGGACTCTTTCTACTCGAAAAAACGGGTAAGGTTTCAGAGAGAGCACTATTTGCCCACAATCCGAGCGATGCCGCTTCCCAGCTTAGGAAAGTCCAGAACGGCGAACTCCCCGCGGAGTCCTCAGATTTTGTGCACAGGCTCTCACGTCTTGAGCTTGAAAGGATCACGGTAGACAGCGAGCCTCTCGCCAGACTCGCCCGTTCCATCGTCAAATCAGAAGTAATCCAAGATGATAACGATCCCACCATTTCGAAACTTAGGAACAGACTACCATCAATTCTCGTCCGTCTAAGAATCATAGAATCGAAGGAAGACTACGAACAATTCGTCAGGGACGTTTCCCTTGAACTCGCCAAGACAGCCATTACAGAGGCCACAACCAAGCGAGATCTGTACGCCATTCAGACCGTTCGTAGCATCGAAGACCTAGACAAAATTCTGAACCTCCTTGCGGGCAGAGTCAGGGAATGGTACGGACTACACTTCCCAGAACTGGACCGATTAGTGGAGAAACACGACTCGTATGTTCGACTCGTCTACAGTCTCGGAACCCGAGACTCTTTCTCATACGATGCTCTAGCGAAACTTGGCATACCCCAAGATAGAGCGACCCAGATCTCCGCGTCTGCAGAGAAATCCTCCGGGGCGGAGATGTCAGGCTCCGATCTAGAATGGCTCCGTGAAGTCTGCGGATCGGTCCTTGAACTCTATAGCTTGAGAGAGCACGCAGAGAAATACACTGACAAGATCATGGGAGAGGTAGCACCGAACATGACCTCAGTGCTCGGCGCGGTTCTTTCTGCAAAACTCATCTCGATGGCAGGGGGACTAGAGAATATCGCAAAAATGCCGTCAAGCACACTCCAAGTGCTCGGGGCAGAGAAAGCGCTATTCAGAACACTGAAAACCGGAGCAAGACCCCCAAAGCATGGAATCATCTTCCAATACGCACCAATTCATCAATCGCCCAAATGGCTCAGAGGAAAGATCGCGAGAGCAGTTGCAGGCAAACTCGCCATAGCAGCCCGAATGGATGCGTATGGGGGAGGTGACACAGGGCAACGGCTTAAGGACGCACTCGATAAGAAGATCGTAGACCTCAAAGGTCGATATCAAGCCCCGCCCCATAAGAGGGAGCATGGAAAGACCTGGCGCACACCCACACAAGACGTTCGAAGGGATGTACTGGGTGGTCCTAGAAGGAAGGGAGAGACTGGCTACACTCAGCCAGGACCCGGGGAACGCCGTCTACGGGGAAGACACCGTCAAGATCGCAGGTAGAGAATATCGGGTCTGGGACCCGTACAGGAGCAAGTTAGCTGCCGCTGTCCTGAACGGGCTGTCCGAAGTTCCTATCAAACAAGGCAACAGCATTTTGTACCTTGGGGCGGCTAGTGGCACGACTGCAAGTCATGTAAGCGATATTGTGGGGGAGACAGGAAGAGTTTACTGCGTAGAATTCGCTCAGCGACCATTCAGAGACTTGGTCAACAATGCAAGCAAGGACCGGAGAAACATGACTCCAATTTTCGGAGACGCTAGGTTTCCACAGAAATACAGAAGCATAGTCCAAGGTGTCGATACCGTCTACGCTGATATCGCCCAACCAGACCAAGCAAGAATCCTATCCGAAAATATTGAGCAGTATCTTACCGACAAAGGAGCCTTCTTGTTTGCGGTGAAGGCGAGAAGCATTGATGTTTCGAAGGAACCATCCGCGATCTTTCGAAGAGAGAAAACCCTACTCGAGGAAAGGGGCTACAAAGTTAGGGAAATGATTCGACTCGACCCCTTCGAAAAAGACCACTCTATGATCCTCGGAAACAAACGGTGAGTTCTCGTATGGAGCAGCGTGATCCCTTCATTGACGCATTACTCCATGATGATATGAGAAAACTCAACTCTCATCTTCCAAAGAACAGGAGAACTTTGAAAGAACTCCTGAGCGACCCGGCCCCGCGTGTTCTAAGCGCATCCGGAGACTCGATCAGGATGAAGAAGCCTGAACTTGAAGAGCTGTCCCGTTCTCTACCAGTCGGAGCAGAGACTCGGGTAAGGCTACCAGTTGTGCTGCTGAGCAGGAAAGACCTCGGGCCCGGAGCTTTCACAGTAATGGGAGATCGGTACGAGGAGTATGCAATGATGCTTCTCGCAGGATCCTTCCAAGGAAGTTTCGAACAATTCAAGGAGCAAAAATCTGAACCGACGGTAATATTCAAGCCACAAATCAGTTTGTTGTTGAGAAGATTTCACTCGTTACTGGTTCTGGGGTTTGGAACCTCCAGTGCACGCCTTTAGAGAAAGAGTAGGCTACGACCGCTAGTGGGCATCCCAAAGAGGTTAGTGGCTCGGCTGATTAGGCCGAGAAGATCTACGAATCGATGCTAAGGGTCCACTTACCAGCAGGAACGCGCGGGATCGCTCGGACGGGCACAACAACTACATTGAGCTTCTTACGCTTCATCCTCTTATTCAAGGGGTATTTTCTCGGCTACCTATGGCACAGCACGAAATATAACGCTTTCCGACCCCCGGAGGGAATTGATGAGGAATAAAATGGCTTCCAACGGTAGAAAAATCATTAATGAACTCTCGGGGTTGAAAATGAGACGATCACCAAATGTTGTGATGTATTTCCGCCGAGGACACCTCATTGTCGAGAATTACATAACTAGGCTAACTTTCCAAGTCGACTTGAATGCCGTTACTCTCCTCAGTTATTTTTCCGGGTGGAGGACTGCCTCGGAGGTCTCAAGGAGCTTGATCGGTTACACCAGAAAGTCCGTTTTGCGTTCGGTTCAGAATCTGAAGGAACGCGGCTTGCTGATCACCAAGGATTCAGACGAGGCCAAGTTAGAGGACAAGTTCGGAGAGGAATGGCTTTGGCCAATCGCCTCGCGATTTTATCATTTCTCCACAAAGATCGACGACCCTCACAATACGCCCAAAGAGGTTATGAAGTATTACTCAAGGTTTCTGAAGGGAAGAAAACAACCGTCTATTTACAAGTCCTATCCCCGGCGACCGAAAATCAACCTGTCAAGAAAGCCCAGTCGCGAAGCACCACTTTTCGGCGCGCTTCGAAGCAGACACTCGATGAGAGAGTTCTCTGGGAAACCAATAAGCTTCAACGAACTCTCTAGACTCGCCTACTACACATGGGGAAGGATTTCTTACTATGAGACTCACGAGTTCGGCAAATTGCTTCACAAGACCAGTCCATCTGCTGGAGCCCGACACCCTATAGAGACATACGCTATCGTCAATAATGTCAAGGGCATCGAACCCGGGATATACCACTACTCTGTGAAAAACCACTCGCTTGAGCTTCTGAAGGCGGGAGATTTCAGAGAAAGATGCGTAGAGTTGACTGCCGGTCACGCTTGGACGAAAAATGCCAGTGCTCTGTTCATCATGACTGCCGTCGTTGCACGAACCGCATGGAAATATAGAGCACCCAGGGTCTACCGGGCATTCTTGCTTGACGCAGGACATCTCTCTCAGTCATTTCTCCTGGTAGCTACAGCTCTCGGATTAGGCGGGTTCTGCCTTGGAACAATCTGTGACAAGCTAATCGAGAAAGAGCTGGATCTCGATGGTATCTCAGAAACGGCACTATTCGTTGTCGGAGTTGGACAGCCCGTTAGAAGCAGTCCCAGACCGGGCCGAAGCCTATTCCATGATCATTCTTAGCCTAAAGAGCGCCCCTTGCACGAGACCAACTAGTGAACAAATCCAGATTCAGAGGAGAAACGCCACCAAGCATTGAATCATCCCGTAGATGGACCTAAAAATTGCTTGAAACGCTCAGCTTTAACCTCGGATATTCGTAGCTTCTAGCGCCCACATTCCATTCTACGCTTTCAACGCTTATTTACGCGGCAAATCCTCATAACAGTTGGTTTTTGCTTGCCGGATGATTCCATAGCAAAACGAGTCGTCCAGACCTCACTCGGAATTCATGAAGATGACATGGTTGTAATCGACACATGGCAGCATACTATTGACCTCGCAAGCGACATTGCACTCGAATGCCTTAGGACAGGGGCAAAGCCGCTGATCACCCTCATGACCGACCGATTGTGGTGGAAGGCCTTGGAGGAAATACCGGAACAGTATTTCCGCAAAACCCCGCGGCACATACTGAGCGCAATGGAGAGCGCTACAGTCTGGATTGGGATCGGGGGTCCCGAAGACCCGACGAAGTTCAGGGAAGTTCCATCCTCCCGACTTGAGCCGTTTTTCGAGGGAGACAAACCACTAGTTGACAAAACTATTGAGCGAAAAATCCGCGTGCTCCAGGTTCTGCTCGGCGACGTCACCCCCCAGCGCGCAAAGGCCTATGGCTTCGACTATGCCAGATGGCTCAAAAACACCGAAGACGCGATCAAAGTAGACTATCCGAAAATGACAGAGCTAGGCAAGAAGATAGCAGGCCGTCTAGAAAGGGCATCAAAGGTCCACATCACATCCAAGATCGGAACAGACCTTAGGTTTGACATCTCAAGGCGGCCAGTACACATTGAGGATGGGATAGTAGATCAAGAGGACATGGAACGAGGCCTCGTCTCAACTCAATTACCCTCAGGGAAAGTCGAGGTGCCCCCGATCGAAACTAGCGCTCGAGGAACTGTTATGCTTGACACCCCTAGAGCCTTGAAGGGGCGTCTGATAACCGACTTGCAGTTTGTGTTCGAGAAAGGAAGGGTCAAGGAATTTCATGCCAAGAAATACGAGGATGTGTTTAGAGAAGTCTTCGAAGCTACGCAAGGAGACAAAGACAAGATTGGCCAATTCGCACTTGGATTAAACCCGAAAATAGAACTTATCGGTTATCGCACCGATGAACTTGCCCTAGGAACGGCGACTATCGGAATTGGAGCCAATAAGGGAATCGGAGGACAGAACGATAGCAGCCTCGCATTCTCGGGAACCCTCACAAAACCAACGATTGACATTGACGGCTTGGCCATCATGGTCGACGGAAGGCTCGTAATCTAATTCACTCGAAGTTATCGGAATTCTGTCGAGCACGCGAGAGGAAGAGCAGACGAAGCGTCGAATAGACCTCCTCATCCTCGACTCAAAGGAGACAATCACACTAGCTCGGTCTACCGAAGACGATCTCGAAATCATAGATGCCGGAGGGGTTGCAATCGACAGGGGGAGGATCGTCGACGCGGCATCTTCTCAACTATTAGAACGAAAGTACTCGGCCTCCAGGCAGGTACTCGCCACGGATGAAATAGTCCTTCCCGGCTTTGTTGACCCTCACACACACCTAGTCTTCCAAGGGTCTAGAGAAGAAGAGTTTCAGAATAGGCTGGGAGGAGCCTCCTATCTAGACATTCTCCGGAAGGGAGGAGGAATAATCCAGACTGTCAACAGAACACGCCAGACCACCCAGTCTGAACTCTTCTCAATCGCTCAAAGCAGGCTGAACAGTATGCTGGAAGCCGGAACCACCACTCTGGAAATCAAGAGTGGATACGGGCTTCGTCTAGAACACGAGCTGAAAATCCTCCGGGTTATCAGCCACTTGAAGAGACACCACCCGTGCAAGATAATCGCAACCTTCCTCGGTGCGCACGCAGTCCCGGCTGGAGTGATCCCCGAGGAATACGCAAGAATAGTAGTCGAAGAAATGATTCCAGCTGTTCACCAGGAAGGCCTTGCAGAATTCTGCGACGTCTTTTGCGAAAACGGCATCTTCAATCCTGAATTGTCCAAGAAAATACTTAGAACAGGAACGGCTAACGGTCTTAGACCAAAGATACACGCTGACCAGTTCACCGATAGCATGGGAGCTAGAGTAGCAAATGCCGTCGGAGCGACCTCGGCGGACCACCTGGTGTATTCGGAGCCCAGAGAACTTGAGAGAATGACCAAGAGCTCGGTCGTTCCCGTCCTCCTACCAGCCTCCTCGCATAGCCTGCTAAGCGACGACTATCCTCAAGCTAGGGAGATGCTATCGGAAAGGCTGCCGGTGTCGTTGGGAACAGACTTTAGCCCCTCCAACTGGGTTCTTGGACAACTAACGGTTGCAGCCGAGGCTTCAAGAGGACTCCGTATGAAGGCGGAAGAGATTATTCGTGCAATTACGATCAATGCGGCCAAAGCATTGGGCCTTCAACGGAGCATCGGAAGCATCGAAAAAGGCAAAAGTGCAGATATCGTCATTCTAAAAGTCCCAAATCATAAGTGGATAGGCTACACGTACGAGGAGGGAATAGTGGACAAAGTGCTTATCGAGGGAAGGGAAGTTGTGAGAGAGGGCAAGAGGGTCCATTGACTCGACAGGGTCAACCGCAGCCTGTTACGACCCTGAAGCAGAAACAGAATCTATCTCTGATTACTGGCGGGACTCTGAACTGTAGAAATTGGCAGATTGAGGGAGCATTGAGAATGCTTCACAATGTCCTGCAACCCGATGTGGCGAAAAACCCGGATGAGCTGATCGTGTACGGTGGAACAGGAAGAGCAGCTCGATCATGGGAAGCTCTTGAGACGATTGAGACTTCTCTCAAGAAGCTAGGGGAAGAGGACACTCTTCTTATCCAGAGCGGGAAGCCCGTCGCGATCTTCAAGACTCATAGGATGGCACCGAGAGTCTTGATCGTCAACAGTATGCTGGTGCCCAAATGGGCGACGTGGGACTACTTCTACGAGCTCGAACAGAAGGGCCTGATAATGTTCGGACAAATGACTGCCGGGTCGTGGGCTTACATCGGAACACAGGGAATTCTACAGGGCACGTACGAGACACTCGCCGCTGCGGCTAGGGAACACTTCGGGGGCAGTCTGAAAGGACGAGTCGTCCTGACCGCCTAGCTGTGGAGATCGATAAACGTGCGATAGAGAGGAGGCTGAAGCATGGCTACGTTCAAAGATCGACTGATGATCTTGGCGAAGCCATCGATATTGTCAATCAAGCCAGGCAAGAAGGGGCTTCGACAAGTCTGGCCCTGCTCGGAAACGCCGCTGAGATTCATCCAGAACTTGTGAGAAGATCAATCATTCCAGATATCGTTACAGATCAGACCTCGGCCCATGATCCACTTAACGGATACTATCCTGTGGGATTGTCGAAGGAAGAAGCTGACCAGCTAAGAAAGTCAGACCCGACCAAGTACCTTGACAGGGCGGGCAAAAGCATCGTGACACACGTCAAAGCCATGATCGATATGGGTCGTAAAGGAGCTGTTGTATTCGAATATGGCAACAACATTCGACAAAAGGCCTTTGACGCCGGTCTGAAAGAGGCATTCGAATTCCCGGGATTCGTTCAGAAGTACATCAGACCAATGTTCTGTGAAGGTAGAGGTCCGTTCAGATGGACCTCGCTCGTAGGGGACCCAGAAGATATCCGGAAGATAGACCAGTTGGTCCTCGACACTTTCCCAGACAATATGAACCTCCGACGATGGATTGAAAAAGCCCAGAAGCACGTCAAGTTCCAAGGACTGCCCGCCCGAGTCTGCTGGCTAGGCTATGGTGAGAGATCAAAGTTCGGAGCACGCATCAACGAGATGGTCAGAACAGGAAAATTATCGGGTCCCATATGGATCGGACGAGATCACCTCGATTGCGGAAGTGTAGCTTCCCCGAGAAGGGAGACGGAAGGGATGATGGATGGAAGCGACGCGATAGCCGACTGGCCGATCCTTAACGCGCTTCTCAATACTGCCGCCGGTGCAACGTGGGTGAGTGTCCATCAAGGTGGCGGAGTCGGGATGGGCTACAGCATACATGCGGGAATGTGTCTTGTGGCTGATGGAACGCCTGAAAGCGCTGAGCGGCTTGAACGGGTACTGACAGCGGATCCTGGGATCGGAATTGTTAGACATGCTGACGCGGGCTATCCAAGAGCTAAGGAGATTGCCAAAGAGAAGGGCTTGCGGATGCCGATGCTCAAGTAAGCCCGCCAATACTTATCTCTCAAACACCTCGTTGCAACGACTCGTGGGACATTGGCCCAGGTTACGATAGACGGATCACATCTTACACTTGACCAGGTCTTGCAGGTTGCGAGAGACAAGGCCCGGACGGTCATTACCGAGAAAGCAATCGCCCGCACAAGAAACGGACGCAAAGCTCTCGAAGGACTGTTACGGGAAAAAGAGGTGATCTATGGAGTCAATACAGGATTCGGAGCACTATCAAACTTCAGAATACCCACAGACGATCTCAAACAGCTACAGACGAACCTCATCCGGAGCCACTCCGCTAGCGTGGGACAACCACACTCGTCGGACGTTGTGCGGGCTATGATGCTTCTACGCGCTAACACACTCCTCAAGGGGAACTCGGGAATCAGACCAGAAGTAGTCAGCACTATCGTAAGGCTACTCAACAAAGAGATCCATCCATACGTACCCGAGAAAGGCTCGGTAGGCGCGAGCGGAGACTTATCTCCGCTGTCTCACATGGCCCTTGTACTTCTAGGGGAAGGAAGCGCTGAATCACGCGGACGATGGATTCCAGGTAAGAAAGCCCTAGAGATCTCGAGCAGCGTTCCTCTCAAACTCGAAGCGAAAGAGGGGCTGGCGTTGAACAATGGTACCCAGCAAATGGTCGCGATAGGCTGCCTCTGCCTTCACGACGCGTACCAACTACTTGCGACCACAGAAGCTGCGCTCGCCCTTTCGCTCGAAGCTCTGAAGGGATGGGTCGATGCTTTCGATGAGAGAATTCACAAGCTTAGGCCCCATCCGGGACAACAGATCGTAGCCGAACATGTTCGAGGACTAGTGAGAGGAAGCAGGACGGTTAGGACGATAGAGAGTGGCGATGCTTCGAATGGTCGCCCTCAAGACCCATACTCATTCAGATGCGCCCCACAAGTGATGGGAGCGTCGAAAGATGCGTTTGATTTCACAAAACAGATTCTAGAAGTAGAGATGAATTCGGCTACTGACAACCCTCTCGTGTTTCCAGAGGATGGCGTCTGTATTTCCGGGGGCAACTTTCACGGACAGCCAGTTGCTATGGGACTCGATATCATGGCCTTAGCGATCTCCTATCTTGCTAACATGTCGGAGAGAAGAATATCCGCTCTGCTAGACCCCTCGCTCAATAACGGGCTTCCACCGTTTCTGGTCGGAGGAGGGTCGAAGCCGGGACTCTCAAGCGGGTTGATGGCGGTCCAGTACACGGCAACATCGCTTGTTGCTGAGAGTAAGCTGATGACGCATCCTGCTAGCAGTGACTCGATCCCGACTTCGAGCAATTTTGAGGATTTTGTCAGCATGGGACCCGGAGCAGCCCATAAAGCGAGAATGATACTCGAAAACTCCCAGTACGTGACCAGTATAGAGCTACTTGTTGCGGCGCAAGGAGTTGATTTGAGAGGCGCTAACGGACTAGGAATCGGAACTAGACGCGTCTTCCAAGCTATCAGACGAAAAGTTCCCCGGCTAATTGAAGATCGGTCTTCCCACGATGATATCGAGAAGATTCGCAAGATGGTTCGCGATGGTGAGATAGCGAAAATCGTCGCCCAGGTCACCCGGTCCTGAATCGAACGTGATAGTCTACCCGCTTAGATCGAGTCTGGCGAGAGCCGGGGACTCAATTCCAGATCTGTTTTTCAAGGCTTTAGCAAAGAACCGTGTGCGGTTCAAGACGAGAGATATTGTGGCAGTCTCGAGCAAGATTGTGGGAATCGCTGAAAACAGAATTAGATACCTTGACAGCATGAAACCCGCACCGAGGGCTAGAAGCCTCGCCCGGAAGTATTCCTTAACTCCCGCGTTTGCTCAAGCCGTTCTAGACGAAGCCGACCTAGTGGTCGGCGGTGTAAAAGGAGCACTTCTGACGGTGAAGAACGGTGACGCTGTTGCGAATGCTGGGATCGACCGGAAGAACTCTCCTGAGGGAGCAGTTGTTCTCTGGCCTCGCAATGCAGATCTGTCTGCAAGAAATATTGGACGGTCGATTCGGAGAAAGTCGGGAAAAAGTGTGGGAGTTGTTATCGTCGATAGTCGAGTGAGCCCAATGAGACTGGGGACGACGGGCTTCGCGATCGGCTGCGCGGGAATCGAATCAGTAGAAGATACCAGAGGGAGCGTGGACCTTTTCGGGAGACGTATCCAGATCACCGTCCGAGCGATTGCCGATGGAATAGCAGCATCGGCCCAGCTCGTGATGGGTGAGGCGTCGGAGCAGGTCCCCTTCGCGGTCATTCGCGATGCGCCCGTCACCCTAAGCAATGGGCATGGCATTCGCCCAGCAAAGCTGGCGTGGAATCGATGCCTCTACATGAGCCAGATCCCACGCGGAAATGATTGAGTTCGAGGAGCATCGATTTGGATTCAAAGACTACAGAGGTTCCGAGAAATAGCAGAATTCCCGGGACGCCCAAAGAGCACTTTTGTGTCGTGAGGAGCAACTGCTTTTGAGATTTTTCGGAGAGGGGTCCAGCCAGTTGAAGCGGAACCGGGCGAGTCTTGCGAAACGAGGCGCAGAATCAGCCGGTCGCCGGTTTTTGATATCGTGTAGCTCAGCGTGCAGGTCAACGTGCAAACTGCGTGATCTCAAATCGCCTGCCCCTATTCCGGATCAGGGTTCATTTTGCGCCTATTCCTCTTCTTGACTCTCGAAAACCCTAGAGTGCGAACCATTCTCTAGTCTACTGTTGTGGCGTGCAGCTCAAACCGGTTTTTGGCATCTATCGCAGTACCAGCGCATTTGAGCTGGGTCCCACCTCAAAGGCTGCTGACAAGTGGGACATCGATTGTATTGGATACCAGCAGGCTTCCTTCTCCGGAATATCAGATAGCCGAGCAGGATGCCGATGGCAGCGCCGATTGCGACTCCGATGAGACTAAAGACGAGGGCTGGTGAGATGACGCTATTGGCAAGCTGCTGAGCTGCGCTAGCATCTTCGGCTGCCGCTAGCGAGTACTGTACGGCACCCGCATAGTCCATCGTGTTGTACAGGTTTTCTGCCTGCGCAATATTCTGGTTAGCCATGGATATGTCTCCGGAATTGAAGAGAGTGTTCTGAGTGCTTGAGAGAGACTGTATGGCGAAAGAAAGTAGCTCGTCATTCACTCCCCGCAAGATCGAGTCCCTGTCGAACTGGCTATAGTTCAGACTGTACGCATAGTATCCCATGACGGTGTTTGTAAAGTCCTCCGTCAGATCGTAGATGAAGGGATGGTTCAAACCCATCATGTGTCCGAGCTCGTGAGTAGCGGCGTGTGTGAAGCCGGCTCCCTTGCCGGGCTGACTGTAGGTTGAGTTGTTGCCGATAGTAAAGTCGGCCTGTTGGGAGAATCCTATCATGACCATATCTCCCAACGCCTCGCCTCCGAATGTACCGTAGATGTTGGGCGACCCGATGTCTTCCTTGACCGGGACCCCGAACGTGTAATTTCCCTTGAACGCAAAGAGAAATCCGGGAATGTCTATTCTCGAGGTTGTGCGAGTTACATTGATGAAATTCGCAATGTGTCCCAGACCATATGTTGTGAACCAGTTGTAGACCAAGTCGCCGTCAATGATCGGCCGGCCGGATACGGGATCTCTGAGAGCTGTGGTTGCATTAGCCATTATGGCAGCGAGCCCAGGGTAGTCTGTGACGTTTGCATAATTGATCTTGACAGTTACACCAGCAAACGGGACGAGACTGGCCAAATTCTCCTGAACCATGGTTTCATTGATGGTTGAGGACAGCTTCGGACCCTGTAACTTTTCCGCCGTGGTCCGGTTATCGAGAACGAAGAGTTGGACGTCATAGTTCTGAGCGTAGTTCACTGGATAGAGCTGGTCGGGAGCGAACAGATTGTTGACAGCGCCGTACACGTAGGACCCGATGAACTTACTCATCCAGAGCTTCCCATAGTACGTGATGGTGCTGATTCCTCTCAACTGAGATGCGACTTGCACCGGGAGCTCGTTCGTCCAGTAGCTGGGTCCAGCAGAGAGATCCATGTAATAGAATCGGCCGCTCCCACCCCAGCCGGTCATGAAGTGACGCATCAGCTTGAGACCTAAGTCTGGGTCCGTGATTGTTCTATTGTAATAATGAGCGTCCACTGCGTGAGCTGTGCACGGTCTACAGATTGCAACATAGTTCTGATATTCCGTGTAGTTGAAGGAAGGGATTGCAAAGCCGTGTAGATCGGCTACGAAGAGAGTGTATCCTGACGCAGGACTTGCTCCGAATAGGGTCATGTTGGACCCGAGCCAAGATTCGACCTTGTCAGCGTCGTAGAAGTAATTGTGAGCGACAGAAAGCGTCGAGGAGTTCGTAAAGTAAGGATTGACCAATCCGTATGGAGTGCTTGGGCTTGGAGTAGTGTCTTCTGGTTTTTCAATTGATGAGAGATACTGAGCAAACTTGGATACGGTTGAGTTGTCAGCGAATGTCAGTTGATAGTTGAAGTTGAAAATTACACCGGTGTTCAATGGGCCTGCGAGGATCGCCTGGTATTTCAGAGGAGGAACGGAGACACTACTCTTCAGATAGGTCGAATTCAACTCTCCCGGCGTGATTCCGAGAAACACAATCTTGATCGTGAGCGAGGCAGATCTGTTCAGCCCAAAGCCTTGCTCATTGATCGACTGAGGGGACTGAGAATCAACTGTCGGAAACTGAACGATCGAGAGAAGCACGATCAGTGCGACTGGGAGTACTAGGCTAAGGCGCATCTTGCTTTCATCTCGATGTCAGGCCGGATTTCTATTAAGTGTCGTCTAGGATTCCATAACTGGGACTGTGAAATCTCCCTTCGGAACGATTAGTATCTTCGATTCCTTGCCTTCAACGCGTATTGCTTTCTGCACAGCTTCAGAGGCGGTCTGGGAAGGTTTCAACCCAAACGAGTCCCGTACAAATAATTCCGGAAGAATGGACACTAACTGTATGCGGCACTTCTCGACTGCGTCTTCGAGGAAGAGGTTGACGTGGCCGCCTAGCTTGAACCGGTATCTCAGCTCCGTCGACAATTCCTTCCGTTCGGGAAATCTCCGAGCGTATTCGAGAAAGCTAGTATTGCCGATTCCTTTCGAGCATTCTGCGACTAAGATTATCGTGCCCCCTCTCCTAACAGCGCCTAGAACGTTGGAGACTACTCTAATCGCGTGGTAGAGGTCTGCTCCCAACAGGCTTCCCGCCGAAACGATCACGATGTCCAGTTTCCGTTCAATCTTTGGACTATGGACCTCGTGGTAGCGCGAGGCAGCTTCCCTGAACACTGACTCCATTTCCCCAGCGAATGCCAAGCAGACTCCTCCTGCGCCGTCTGGCATGAAGCATAAGCTATAGAATCGTCCAACGAGCTTGTAGGCCTCGATAGAATCCGACAAGACCTGGTTGTCCGGTGCAGATAGAGATGTTGGGAAACCCTTCGTCAAGAGTGACCGGTTCTTGGTTATCGAGTGAATCGAGGACGCGCCTGGCAGAACAGCCTCTGGTCCTCCGATGAAGCCGCTTGCAAAATGAGGCATGACTAGCCCGACACTGATCTTGACCTCGCACGCAGCTAGGTCAGGATCCAACTCGACGCTGGTTCCCGCCGAAGTCTTTCCGAGTTCTGCGAACGAATCTCGGGAAGGGTCCATTATCTTGACCTTCTCGCCGGCCGGGATGACGTTTGACATGCGCTTTCGCATGAAAACTCTCACATTTTCAATGCCCAGCACGGTGAGACGGGATCTCAGAGCCTTCGCCGCCTCGTCCCTTGCGATAGGTGGAACGATGGGATCTATGACTATTCCAGCAGTGCTACCAGGTTTGATCATATCTTTCAGGAAGAGCCCTCCAATCGGCGTTTCCAGAGCCTCCTCGATCATAGTCGGAGCGTCTTTCGTCCCAAGCGGCTTGACCGGCTCCAGAATTCTGTAGAAATTGTCATCTGGAACCCGGACTGGAACCTCTGTCTCGCCGTAGGGTATCCAGAGTTCCAAACCGGCCGCCGTGATTGTTCGATTGGGCTTGCCTTTAAATCGCTATACTAACCGGCGGACTTTGCGTCTGCTGAGACAAAAGGTCAAGGCACGCAAGAAAATTCGAGGATAATAGAAATGCCCAGGCTAATCGAGGAAGAACTTCCAAAGATCATGGTTCATACCGGGGCTCTGAAGTTTGGCATGTTCACGCTTTCCGGAGGAAAACTCAGTCCATACTATCTTGACTTACGAGTCCTTCCAAGTTTTCCAGACGCATTCCACGCCTCAATCGAACTCTTGGGAAAGACCGCGAGAACGATCGCAGATATTGCGAAGATCGCCGGGATTCCAACGGGCGGGCTGCCATGGGCTTCAGTCTTGGCCTACACTCTCTCCAAGCCACTCGTCTACGTGAGAAAGGAAGTGAAGCATCACGGTCGAGAGAAGATGGTTGAAGGTCTCCTCGTTCCAGGTGACAGGGTCTTGCTAGTAGACGATGTGATTACTTCAGGGAAGAACATTCTCGACGCCGCACAGACGCTTAGGGCTGAAGGGGGAGTTGTCGAAGACGCTTTAGTCTTAGTTGACCGCGAGGAGGGAGGAAGGGAACATCTTCTCAAAGCCGGCATGAAGCTTCATTCGGTCACTGGGATTTCTCAACTTGCCAAGCGACTGGTGGATATGGATGCTATCTCGGAATCACAGTACGAGGAGCTGACGACGCAGCTTCAGAAGTGATTTCTAGCAACTACTAGGGTTTGACCAAATTGGCTCAGTCAATTTCTCTATTCAAAGAACTGCAAGTAAGTCGTCACGTTCTGGACAACGGTCTCAAAGTCCTGATCCGCGAAATACCAAACGCCCCAGTGTCCGGCTGCTGGGCCATATACCGGGTCGGATCTCGAAACGAGAGGCCGGGTGTGACGGGAATCTCTCACTGGGTCGAACACATGCTCTTCAAAGGTGGAGGCAAACTCCACAAAGGCGACATAGGACGGATAGTCAGCAGCGTCGGAGGAGAGTATAACGGATTCACGTCAAAGGATTTCACAGCGTACTTTGAGGTACTTCCGGCTGATCAGATAGAGAAGGGGCTTCTTATCGAATCTGAACGCATGATGAACGCGGCCTTTGATCCGAGAGAGGTTGAGTCTGAGAGGACGGTCGTTGTCTCGGAACGAGAAGGTAACGAGAACGATCCTGAGTTCTTAGCCCAAGAGGAACTGTTCCTCTCAGCGTTCAGATTTCACCCGTACAGATGGTCTGAGGGAGGACTGAAGGCTGATCTTTTGAAAATAACGAGAGACGATCTCTTCGAACACTACCGGCGCTACTATGTTCCTAGAAACGCACTGCTCGTCGTTGTCGGTCCCTTCTCGCCGAAGAAGATTCTGCCAAAGATCGAAGAGTTCTTTGGACCACTAGCGAAGAGTGATCAATCGGCTGATCCCACGATCGCCGAGCCTTCACAATCTGGTGAGAGACGGGTCGAGGTTCGAATCCCGTCTGAGGCCGACTACATCAAAGTTGCATATCATACCCCTGGGTTTGGGAGCGAGGATGTCTATGGGCTGATGATGCTTGACGCGATCCTTAGCGGGGTTCGCCTCTTCGCATTCGGCCCCGGCCAATCTTCAGGAAGAAGCGCGAGACTCCACAAGGCGCTTGTTGAGAGAAAGCTGGCGACTGAAGCGAGTTCGGAGTTCTGGCCGACCATCGATCCTTCAGTGTTCGCGTTGGACCTCACGGTATGGGAGGGCGTCTCAATCAACAAGGCCGAGAAGGTTTTGCTGGAAGAAATCGAAAAGATACGAAGGATCCCTCCTAGCAAGCACGAGCTTGAACGGGCGATCGCACAGATCAGGGCTCAGTATGCGTACACACTTGACGGAGTTGCTCGACAAGGCTTCGTGATTGGGATATTCGAAATGATCACATCCTTCGAGACCATGGCGAGGCTTGTTGAAAAACTGGAGAAGATATCGCCTGCGAAGGTTTCGGAGATCGCCGCGAAATACTTGACGGCGCAGAACCGGACGGTGTGCCGATGTATCGGCGTAAGGAACGACCATGGGTCTTGAGACCGAATTAGGGAAGTTAGTGGAAGAGCAGCCCGCTGGTGCCGGAATCAAGTGCCTCCTATACAAGAACGCGAATAATCCGACAGTAGCAGTTCACGGCAGTATTCTGGCAGGAACCTCCTCAGAACCCTCCGGGAAATCAGGTCTCGCGGAACTTACGGCGCGGCTCCTGATTAGAGGAACCCGGAAGCTCGGAGCAGTCAAGATCGCGGATCTCCTCGAATCTGTCGGGGCCGCGGTTTCCTTCCGAAATTCCCAGGATAGTATCATCTTCCAGGCGCGAATGACAAGCCCCTGGACCAAACGGGTCCTCGGAGTTGTCACAGACTGTCTGACCAGACCCGCTCTCTCTCCACGGGACATTGAACGAGAGCGAGAAGGACTCCTGACCGACATTAGGCTTAGAGACGATGACACTACAAGGCGCGGCATGAGGGAGCTTCAGAGAATAGTCTACCCCTCCGGACACCCATACAGGAAGGACAGGTTTGGAACTGCGGAAACAGTCAAGGATCTTGAACGGTCAGATGTGAAGGACTATTTCGAGAATGTGATCAGCAAAGCACCAACACTCATCGCGTTTGCGGGACAGTTCAAGAAGGACGAGGTCGTGAGCTGGGCAGCGCGGACTTTTGGAGCGAGGAATGAGAGAAGGATCAATTCGAAGAAGAATACCGAATCAAATTCGACTTCTAAGAGTGCGAAAAGAGAGATCGTGATGCCGCACAAGACTCAAGTGGACATCCTAATCGGTGGAGTAGCAAGCTCTCGAACCGAACCTGACTACGAGCCGTTGAACTTGTTGAACGTCATCTTGGGCGAGTTGGGCTTCATGGGCAGGCTGGGACAACGGGTCAGGGACAAAGAGGGACTAGCTTACTCCTGCACGTCTTTCCTCAATGCGGGACTTGCGGGTGGCAGCTGGACTGCTCTCGCAGGGGTCAACCCTCGGAATGTCACCAAGGCCTTGGAGCTGATGAAAGAAGAGATTGAACGGGTCCGCCAGGTACTGGTCGAGGAGCAGGAGCTGGTTGATGCTAAACAGAACCAGTTGGGATCTGCTCTGATGGAGTTGGAATCGACAGAGGGAATAGCAAGAACTAGCCATAACTTGGCTCACTTTGATCTTGGACTGGACTATTTTGTCAAGAGGCGACAGTTCTTCTCCAAGATAACGCGGGAAGACCTGATGTCAATGGGCAAGAAATATCTCGACAGTTCTCGATTGTCGACTGTGATTGTGGGTCCCCGTTTGAAGAGATAGTTTCCAAGTCTTAAATCGCCGATAATGACTGGACTGCAAAACATGGACGATCCGGCCAAGGAAGTCACGATTGATGATTTCAAGCGTCTTGAGATGAGGGTAGGAACGGTGATCGAGGTGTCCCGGGTTCCTCGAACCAACAAACTGTACAAGGTCGTCGTCGACCTCGGAGTCCATGGAAGAAAACAGACAGCCACAAGCCTAGTTGATTACTACAAAGCGGAGGAGTTGCTTCACAAACGAGTAATCTTCTTGGCCAACTTGAAACCTACCACGTTTGCTGGGCAAAAGTCAGAAGGAATGCTTCTGGCAGCCGCGGAAGGTGACAAGCTAGCTCTGCTGAGTATAGAAAGAGATGTTCCTGACGGTTCACGTGTTAGCTAGAAGCCGCACCATGTCATGACAGGAACCTGGCTGGCCAAGAGAAGGAAGGACCAGTACTACCGGCTCGCACGGATTCGAGGCTACCGAAGCAGATCTGCCTACAAGCTCCAGCAGACCATCAGGACCTACGGCATTGTAAAACCTGGTCAGAAGGTTGTAGACCTCGGAGCCCAGCCCGGAGGATGGCTACAGGTCGCACGAGAAACAGTTGGGCACGAAGGGCTCGTTCTGGGCATTGACATTAAAGAGATTCAACCCCTGCATTCACCAAATGTCAAGCTCCTGAAGATGGATGTCTATGCCGAAGATGTGCCCGATCGTATCATCGCCGAGCTGGGTGGACCAGCGAACACCGTTCTCTCGGACCTAGCCCCCTCTATCATTGGGGCTTGGGACGTAGACCATGCAAGACAAGTGGACCTTGCTCGAAGGGCTTTGGAGATCGCTGAGAAGGTCTTGGATCATCATGGAAACGTGCTCATCAAGCTCTTTGAGGGCCCCGAACGGAAAAAGCTCCAAGACGACGCAGCAATGTACTTCGAGATGAGCCGACTGTTGAAGCCGAAGGCCAGCAGACCGGAAGCCTCCGAAATATACTTCCTTGGACTTGGGTTCAAGGCTCGATGGCATCAATCGCGCATGGGGCCGACTGGGTGAGGGTCATATTACTGACCGGCCGGCCTGGAGTTGGCAAGACAACAATCGTCAATCGGATCTTCGAGCACTATTCAGCGAGTGGTTTGAAGATTGAAGGAATGACGACGCGCGAGGTCCGCGAGGGAAATGCAAGAACGGGCTTCATGATAACCGACCTCTCATCTGGCCAGGAAGGATGGCTAGCCAAGAAAGATCTCGCGCCAGGGCCGAGAATCGGATCTTACGTCGTAGTTTCTGAAGATCTAGAGAAGATTGGGGTCGCTGCCTTGGAACGTTCAATGAAAGGACCCGCAGATTTGGTCATCGTAGACGAGATCGGCCCAATGGAAATGACCAGCACTTCCTTCAGAAATAATATCTCCAGGGTCTTGAACGGAAACAGAGCGGTTATCGCTACGGTGAAGTTTGGGTCGCGCTATCCGGAAGTCGAGAAAACCTGGCAGAAGAGTGTGCATTGGGAGATTACGAAGGAGAATCGTGAATCGATCTATCGCAGGATAATACGTCAGATCGACGACTGGATTAATGAGCCTAGAAGGTGGGCCTCGTGAGAATCTGCGGTGTCGACGATGCCGGAAGAGGCCCAGTAATCGGCCCGCTGGTTATAGCCGGAGTGATAATCGAGGAAGCGAAACTTGACAGGTTGAAGATGCTTGGAGTGAAAGATTCGAAGCAGCTCCTCGCATCGGCAAGGATTCGCCTCTCCAAAGAGATTCCCGAGGTCGTCGATGATTTTCACGTCGTTGAACTACGTGCGGAAGAGTTGGATAGAATAGTGAATCGGGCTCCTAAGTTTCAGAGGTTGAACCTGTTGGAAGCTAAGGGCATGGCGCAGGTCATAGAGAAGTTGAAACCGGAGTTGGCCTACGTCGACTCGTCAGACACTCGGACAGAGCGGTTCAAGAACAATATACTAGATTGTCTCTCCTTCACTCCGCGAATAGTCTCAGAACACAAAGCAGACGTCAACTATCCTGTAGTGTCCGCGGCCAGCATAATGGCAAAGGTTCACCGAGACACTAGAATTGAGGAGATCAAAAAGGAATACGGAGAGATTGGTTCAGGGTATGCTCATGATGCTTTGACGGTCAAATTCTTGCGAGACTACTACTCCGATCATGGAGATTTTCCACCGATCGTCCGCCGTTCGTGGAAGACGTTGGGGAACATTGTTCGAGACTTGACGCAGTCTACACTAGGCTAGATTCCTAGTGGGGTATCGACGGCTCAGGCAAATGCCTTCTCGCTCATTGGTAGTCCGAGTAACTTTGACCAATCATCGCCGTCTGCGCAAGAATTACTCATGTCTGGTATAAGGGCGTTGATTGGGTTCAAACTGAACGCTCAGTCCGTCATCGTTTCGCCTATCGGACCTTTCAAGCGGGCCCAGAAATGTGAATGCCCGTTACAGCCTTGCCTCGTAGGACTTGTTGTCCTTGTTAAAGGTACAACATCCATATTGACCTCGCTCTACGAATACTAACATATTCAGCGCTGTTGGAGACCTGGCGTTGACCTTTAAGCCCGAATACATTCCTCGAATACTCCTGAGCCTCATCCTGTTCAGCTTGGGCTCTTCATTGCTACTATTCGCCCCTTCTGGTTGCCCGTGCCCCCTATTGGCCGTTGGACAACCGCCGCCGGCATCTTCCGTTTATCCTGTTTGGGAGCTCTTGCTTGTAGTGTTACTCATAGGTGCCGGCCTCCTCGTCCTAGTCCTACCAAGAGACAAGCCGATCAGGCGAACCGAAAGCCCACCACCAGCAGATTCCTCATCAAATTCCGGCCCTCCTATTCTAGCCATGGAGAAGGATCTCACCGAATGAAGCCAGAGCATGTTTGCCGAGAAACTAGCCGTCTAGGAGACGAGTTTCTTGTAGGCCCCTGACGTTACGTATCTTCGTCCCATCTCCACATATGCTCTGTAGGACTCTTTGATAAGTCGAAGATCCTTTTCCGTGGCTCTCCGGATGACCTTGGCAGGCGTACCAACCGCGACAGACCGGGGCGCAATCCTCCCCCCGCCGAGTACTGTGGAGCCGACTCCGAGAATGGAATGCTTGCCTATACTGGCGCCGTCGAAAATCATAGCTCCTACTCCGATGAGACACTCGTCTCCTACTCGACAAGCGTGTACTACCGCGCTGTGCGCGACGGTAACACCGTTTCCTATGATCGCAGGATCCTCCGCTGAGCAGTGAACTACAACATTGTCTTGAATACTGCAGTCGGAGCCTATTCTGATGTAGCCGTAGTCGCCCCTAATGACTGCTCCGGGCCATATGCTTGTTCGGGGTCCGATGACAACATCGCCAATTATCGTGCAGTTCGGCGCGAGAACTGCTGACCGATGAATTCTTGGCTTTTTGGAGCCCAATGCGTATGCTGGCATATTAGCGCCGGACTGACTTATTCCTCGGACTCGTCTTTCGCGTCGGTCTTTTCCTTCTCTAGTTTCGCCTTCGCCTGCTCCACTTTTACCTGTTCCTTTTCCAATTCTTTAGTGGGAAGGGGTGGCAGGCGCGGTTTCTCTGTACCCTCGTATGTGATCAGGTTCTTGGATTCCAGTATCTGTTGTAGCTTGTTGACGGCGATTCCTACCTGGATCTCTCTCTTAGCTCCTGTGCATACGAGCTTGCCGCTGGCGAAGAGTAGGATGACGACCTTGGGCTCATCCATTCGATAGATGAGACCTGGAAACTGCTCCGGCTCATACATCGTCTTCTTCAAGCCATACGTGGCCTTCTCGAGATCAATGTAACCGCCGAGACCTGCAGAGGCGACAATATTCTGGATTGTAATATCGGGCTTGCCTAGAATGACTATACCATCTCTTTTCAATTCATCGACTACTTTCAAGACAGCCTTGCGTGCCTGGCGTTCAGACTTCGCGCCGGTGCAGACCATCTTGCCAGAACTAAAAATCAACGTAGCTGTCTTGGGTTTCTTTAGACGATAAACCAATCCCGGAAATTGCTCGGGACGATACTCGACGCCCGGAAAGACCCTGACGATGGCGTTGAGGTCGATCTGCTGCTTGAGGGTCGCAGACGCGACAACATTCTCTATATTGATGAAGGCCCTACCTTTGTCCGACAAGGACAGAAGACCCTCCTCTATGCGAGGGCGAAGTCTTGACCAGTCTCATGATAATTCTAGAAACCAGGATCCTCGCCAGCGTTCACCGCGCTGGAAACGTTCCTCTTTATATAGAATATTTAAGCTAGCCCGGTCTTACCGAGAAAAAATCGGTAGTCGACCGTCGAGCCTATCCTCGACGACTCGTTCGTGCCAAAATGTTCGTCGGAGCGAGTGATGTCTTAGTTTCTTCCGGAACATTGGAGGATGGCTTCTTCTTTCCAGGTTCCGCTACCTCGAATAAGAAGAGAGCCACGATGAGTGCGATGATCACAAGAATTCCCTGGAGCTTGGGCTGACCAGTAGAGTCGTCGTACAAGAATTTACGAATCTCAAGTATTGCAGATCCCAAGTACGGGACAGGGATAGTAGATTGGTAGACCCCTACGAGTGTTGATGCTGGGTTAGGCCCCTCATTAGCTCCGAGAGGATTTGCATCGCCATGGGTCACGAAGGCGTACTGACCTGAATACACAGTGTCATTGCTCGGCGTATACAAGATGATGATTCTATGAATAATCAGATAGTTGGGATCGGTTGGATTACCCCGAAACACTACTATGTTCCCAACCTTTAGCGCACTGGGATCTTCCCCACGAATTACGATAAGAGATCCAACCGGTAGTACGCAGTTGTTAGGCGGACACATGCTTCCAGAAGAGACCACCAGAATCGGATATTCTGTGTTAAGAGCTAGGCGAATTCCGCCCCACACAGCAATTGCTCCAAGGATGACAAGTCCCACCAGAAATAGGCCGCGAGCAGTCTCATTCTTTCTGAGATAGGACCGAAATTTTCCGATGAAACTGCTCATCCTAAGATCTTTGGCCTGAGCAAGTTTCGCTTAGGAGGACCTATGCTATTGTCCTGATGGCTGCCGGTCTCGTCTGATCCGGAACATTGGAGGGCGGAGTCTTCTTCCCAGGCTCGGCAACCTCAAACGCAAAGAGAGCTACGATGAGCGCCACGATTACGAGAATCCCTTGAGTCTTAGGCTGGCCGGTGGAGTCATCGTACATGAAACCTCGGATATCTAGGATTGCAGCTCCCAGGTATGGTATCGGAATGGTTGCCTGGTAGACACCAACAACTTGACTTCCGGGTATTCCACCGTTGGTCTGATCCCATCCATCTTGTACTCCGTTCGCGTCTCCCTCGGTCCAGAAAGTGTACTGGTTGTATGTGCTCTGGCTGGGCTGATAGACCTTGACCACTCGATGCACGACCAGATAATCGGGCGTTGCCGGGTAGGGTCTGAAGATAATTATCGTCCCGTTGGTTATCGTTGCCGGGTCTTGGCCCCGAATTACTATGAGCGCTCCTATCTCGAGAGTACAAGCGTTCGTGTGGAGAGCCGGGTTCAACCTCTGACACATACTTCCAGAAGAGACGACAAGGATGGGATACTCTGTATTGAGCGCGAGGCGAATGCCTCCCCATACGGCGATAGCGCCGAGGATTACTACCCCGACTAGAAATAAGCCGCGCGCAGTTTCATTCTTTCTCAGATAAGAGCGGAATTGTCTGATGTAACTACTCAAATTGGTGTCTCTGGCCTAAGCATGTTTCGCTTGGAAAGGACCTATCTCGGCCTCATACTGAATCCGCTTCAAAAACTCTTCCGCAGCCCGGGCACCCGCCGTTAGGAATTCATCTCCCCTAGCTGTAATCTGGTAGACTTTTCTTCCTCTCCCACCCTCAGCTTCCCAGACTGCCTGAAGGTAGCCCTTCTCCTCCATGGCGTGAAGTAGCGGGTAGAGTGTACCGGCACTGAGGTAGACTTTGAACCGGTCCCTGATTTCTAGGTTGATCTCGTACCCCCATCGGGGCTTTGCCTTGAGGAGGCGCAGTATGATGAGGTCAAGATGGTTCTTGACTAGCCGTTCCCGCCAGGCCTTATCCAGGTCCTTGTTCAACGGAGCACCAGTGTCCTTGTTTGTAGTTGATGATGGATGAACGCCTCTAAATGCTTTCCACTAGGTTGAGTACGGCTTCCTCCGTGATGGTTAACAGACCCTTCAGCGAAACTAAAGTTCTGATTATTTTCTACGTTTTTATCGAACGCAGCCACGTCTTACTATGCTGATTGTCGTCTAACGTCTTCGACCTACTCCCGAGACCCCTAGCGGAAGCTGTCAAAGAACGAGGATTCCTCAAGCCCACTGAAGCCCAAGGAAGAGCCATTCCCCCAATCCTAGAGGGCAAGAACGTCCTACTGATCTCGCCGACTGCGAGTGGAAAAACGGAGTCTGCTATTCTCCCCGTCTTCACGCGGTTCTTAAACGAACCTGACCGCGGACCGGGCATCAAAATCATTTACATTACTCCCCTTCGGGCACTCAACCGGGATCTCCTTGACCGGCTGCGATGGTGGGGGCAGAAGATCGACCTCAAGGTGGGAGTCAGGCATGGTGATACGGAGATCAAGGAGAGAACCAGCCAATCCAGAAGCCCACCTGACCTGCTCATCACGACTCCAGAGACTCTTCAGGCGATTCTTCCGGGGCGTATACTTCGACGCCACCTGCGAGACATCCGTTTCCTGATCATCGACGAGGTGCATGAACTGGCTGAGGACAAGCGGGGGAGTCAGCTTGCCATTGCATTGGAGCGGCTGCGCTGGGTCGCGCAGAGAGATTTTCAGATGGTGGGACTATCCGCAACAATTGGATCCCCCGAAGTTGTTGGAAAATTCCTAGTGGGCGAAGGAAGACCCGTCGAAATCGTTCACATTCCGGTTGCACGACGGATGAAGCTTGAGATCGTCTCACCAGAGCCTACAGGCGAGGACGTCCGACTTGCCGGGAAACTGTTCACCCACCCAGAGGTGGCGGCCCGGTTACGCGTCATGAAGGGAATGATCAATGATCACAAGTCAGTTCTTCTGTTCACCAATACTCGCGCAAACGCCGAGGTCTTGGCCAGCCGGTTCAAAGTCTGGGACGTCGACTTTCCAGTCTCCATACATCACGGCAGCTTAGCAAAGCTCTCGAGAATCACTGCCGAGAGGGCGTTGAAGGATGGTGAGATCAAAGGACTAGTCGCAACGTCTAGTCTTGAGCTAGGAATCGATGTTGGAAGGATTGACTATGTCATCCAGTACATGAGCCCACACCAAGTCACGCGGCTCATCCAGCGAGTCGGACGATCAGGCCATAGCGTCGGCAAGATGGCTGACGGAATCATCATAACGATGGACTCCGACGACACGCTAGAGGCAATGGTCGTGGCCCGGAAGGCCAAGAGCGAGGACCTAGAAGATGTTACGGTTCCGGAAAAACCGCTCGACGTACTATGCCATCAGATCGCAGGATTTCTGATCCAGAACCGCAAATGGTACTATTCTGAACTGCTGGACATTCTCAAGAAAGCGTACCCCTATCGAAACTTGACGGAAGAGGATGTTGCGGCTGTAACCAGCTATATGCACTCGCGATTCCCACGCTTGGGATGGGTGTCGACGCAAGACAAAGTGGTCATGCGGCCTTCTAGGGTCAAGGACCTCTACCGATACTACTTCAACAAACTATCAATGATTCCGGACGAGAAACAATACCTCGTCGTTGAGCAAGAGAGCGAAACCGCTGTAGGCGTTCTTGACGAGGCTTTCGTAGCAGAGTACGGCCAGCCTGGAACCAAGTTCATTGTTCGTGGAACCCCGTGGATGATGCAGAGCATCAGAGGAGACAAGATCTTCGTCCGAGGCATATCTGACCCTACAGGGGCAATACCTAGCTGGATTGGCGAGGAGATACCCGTGCCATTCCAAGTAGCCTCAGAAGTTGGAGAGTTACGACGTATCACAGAGGAGGATTACAGGAATGGAAAGAGTCTCAAGGAGATCAGTGAGAAGCTCACCGAGAGATATCCTGCTGACGAGAAAACCATTCGCCACGCCCTTACCGAGACACATGACCAGTGCGAAGAAGGGCTTCCAGTCCCGAGTGACAAACTTCTCACAATCGAAGAATGGGACGATTTCATAATCATAAACTCGCACCTCGGGACACTCGTCAATAGAACCCTAGCACGTCTCGTCGGCCACTTGCTGTCTGACGAGGCAGGAGTCAGTATTGGAATCCAACAGGACCCCTACAGAATAGTGCTCCAGACAATGGGAGCGATTGACGCTGAGGACGTGCAGAAGATTCTGCAGAGGCTCGCCGGCAACGATGTGAAGGAGCTAGCAATTGCCGCCTCTAAGAGAACAGGACTCTTCAAGAGAAGACTCGTTCACGTGGCCCGAAGGTTTGGTGCCATTTCAAAATGGACCGACTTCAGCAGTATCACGCTACGTCAACTGGCAAAGAGCTTCGAGGGCACCGTCATCATGGACGAAGCGATCAGAGAAACCCAGGAGAAGGACATGGACGTCCCTCATACCCAAGAAGTCCTGAAAGCAATAGCAGCAAAAGAGATCGCAGTCAAAACAGTCAAAGCTAGCGGCGAAGCAACTCCCATTGCCAGAATCGGGCTAGAGAGAATCAGTAGAAAAGCAGACATCATCCCAACCGAGAAGCTGAATCAGATTCTCGTCGGATCCGCCAAGGCTAGGATCCTGAACGAAGTCAAGACCCTAGTCTGCACGAACTGCTGGAAGTATGTTGAGATGCGCAGGGTGAAAGAGATACCTCCTGTCGTGAAGTGTCCCGAATGCGGGTCCAAGCTAGTGGCTGCTCTTGGAATCGCAGATGAAGACATGAGAAAAGTGATCGTGAAGAACGGAGCAAGACTATCCGAAAGGGAGAAGGACTTAGTGTCCAAGGCCGAAGACACAGCCAAGCTAGTTGACCAGTATGGCAGACTTGCGGTCTACGCCCTCGCAGGACGCCGAGTGCAACCCGAGGCCGCAGGAGACATTCTTCGAAGGCACCGGAAGCCCACCAACGACTTCTTCGAGGCGATAATGGAGGCTGAGCGGGAAGCGCTGAAGGAACGCTTCTGGTAGCCTCCTCAGAATGTCGAAAATCTAGGAGGATATCCGGTAGAACTCTTATCAGAGACGCTTCCATTTCTCAAAGCCGTCTTTGAAGCGAGACCTCTCCATCGAGACGAAGAGTCTGCGACGACTCTTCAAAGGCATACCCGGCAAGGGAGACGTGGTAGCCCTCGATCAGGTCGATCTTGAGGTCTATGATGATGAAATATTCGGGCTTCTGGGTCCGAACGGTGCTGGAAAAACAACACTCATCAAGATTCTATGCACTCTGCTCCTGCCCACGGAAGGAAAGGCGCTAATTAAAGGACTGGACGTTGTAAAGCGAGCTTCCCAGATCCGTCGGATCATAAACCTCGTCTCCGGCGGCGAAACACCTGGCTACGGCATCCTGAGCGTCAAGGAGAACCTCTGGTTCTTCTCCCAACTCTACGGCCTGCCACGAGACTTCGCAAAGGACAGGATCTCGAAACTCGTCGACCAATTGGAGCTTCGGGACTATCTCAACACTCGAATGAGCAAGCTCTCGACCGGATACAAACAGAGACTGAACCTTGCTCGCGGGTTCGTCAACGACCCTGCAGTATTGTTTCTTGATGAGCCTACCCTGGGCCTTGACGTTCTCTCGGCAAGGCACCTGAGAACTCTTGTCAAGGACTGGATCCGGACTGGAGGAAAGACAGTGCTTCTAACAACCCATTACATGGCAGAAGCAGACCAGATGTGCGACCGAGTAGGAATCATCAATCGGGGCAAGATTCTTGCCTGCGATACTCCGCAACGACTCAAGACGAAGGTTACGGGAGGAGCTACTTGGAAGATTGAGATAACCCCGAATCTTTCGGAACTAGAATCGGTCAAGAGCATCCCAGGTGTCGTTGGACTCTCAACTACTGACAACATCGAATCAGGCGTCACGACCCTCAAGCTTGTACTCGAAGATGAGTCTGTCATGTCAGACCTTCTAAGCAAGATCCGCGAGAACGGCTCCAGAGTCCTCAACATGGGAAAATCTGAGCCCACCCTGGAGGATGTTTACATCAGCTTAGTCGGGACCGGCATGGAATAATGCTACCCAAAGCGACGCCCCGAGAAGAACTGCTCACGAATCTACGCGCAGCATACGCGCGAATGTGGGTCCGACTCAGAGGAAGCAACCGGGAGATCACGGGGCTAGTTGCAGAGATCGGACTACCAATACTGACTATCGGCGCGTACGTGATTCTCTACCGAGCGATCGGGCTCCCCCCAACAGCCGGAGCGGCGGTAATTATTGGAGGGGCAATGATCGCATTCTGGACGAACGTTCTCTGGAACATGTCTTCTCAATGGTTCTGGGAGAGAGAATCAGGAAACTTGGAAATGTATCTCGTCGCGCCTGTCAGCCGGATGTCTGTCCTCCTAGGAATGGCGATGGGGGGCAGTGTGAACACTTCAATCCGAGCCCTTGGCATCGTCCTCCTCGGAATATTCGTCTTCCAAGTGCCATTCCAGCTCGCAGACCCACTCTCCGTAGGCCTAGTATTCGTCTTGACGCT
>WNGC01000034.1_pt1 | contig 67597 bp, 61 predicted proteins | sample 5400051 | NCBI WGS metagenome assembly WNGC01 (sample SAMN13153368, study PRJNA577476) | soil metagenome | isolation source: 20 cm soil or saprolite under grassland replicate 2 | place: USA:California | collected 2016-06-15
AATGCGGGTTACCACATGTTTCGGAACAGGGTCAGTTTGCCGCCAGCGCGGCATCTACATCTGGGAAAATCTGAAATACTTGATCAAGCCGCGAGATTTCGAAGATCGAGCGCATGGTTTCGTGCAGACCAGTCAGGAAAAACCTGCCGCCATAGGCTTGAACCGTCTGCATGGCTAGAATAAGGGCTGCCAAGCCCGCGCTATCGATGTAAGTCGCGCGGGAAAGATCTATCACCATCCGTTGCGGTTTTTTCGCCGTCATTGCGTTAATTGACTGTGTGAGAGCAGGCGAAACGTGCAGATCGATTTCGCCTTTCAGCGGCAGGACATTCGACTGGCGTTGGCGCGCCACCAGAGTGGTTGAGGAAGCGTTTTCTTTCATCAACCCTTTTCATTCGTGCATGCGTCACCATCCGGGCGTATCGGTTACGATTTTCAGATCTGGCAGACTATCCGGTAGTGGCTACAGGTCGGAAACGCTTGAGCTTCACGTTCGAATCCGTAGTTTCAGATTTTCCAGTCGCCGGCGTGGCGGAATTGGCAGACGCGCTGGACTCAAAATCCAGTGGCCGCAAGGCCGTGTGGGTTCGAGCCCCTCCGCCGGCAGGTCTTTGGACGCTGGGTGTTGGGGGTTCAGTGCTTGGATCCCGTGATTTTTATCTGTGCACCGCCAGGATATCGAGAGATACCTTCCGCCTTCGCATTAAAGCTACGGCGCGGCAGGCGACTCCGGTCGGCATGACAATCTTTGCAAGGGCTGTGGGTTCGCGCGCCTCCGCCGGCATTTCCTCGAAAAAGGATATCACGATGGTTTTTAGATCCGCAGTCGTCGTGTGAGCTCCCACTGCTTGCGGACGGAAGCTAAATGTCCCAAAGCAGCCCATCAGCGGTTTGTCTCTGTGGAACAGATGATTGAAAATAATTCGGAACTTCGCGTTTTGTTTCCTGTAGGAAATAATGGATCAGAGATCGGCGCAAGAAAACGACTGCAAACGGCTCTGTACTTGGCATTTTCTGCTTGTATGGCGAAAGGAAGACCACAATGTTCATTCGTGAACGGGAAGAACGGCCACGCGGATACAGGTGGACCGCATGATTTTGTCACTACCCGCTGGAGCTTGATTCTTTCGGCCGCGAAGTCGGACAATCAGGAACAAGATGCGTGCAACGCGCTAGCCGAGCTCTGCCGGACTTATTGGCGGCCCATATTCTCATTCGTTTGCGCACGGGGCTATTCGACAGAGGATGCGCAGGACCTCACGCAGGATTTTTTTGCGATCATACTAAGGGACAACTGGCTGCAGCACGCGGATCGCAGCCGGGGCCGGTTTCGTTCGCTCCTGCTCAAGTCACTCCAAAACTTTCTCATTAATGCCACCGAGAAAACTCAGGCGCGTAAGCGCGGCGGTGAGGTGGAATTTGTTTCATGGGACGACTGGGCAGCGGAAGAGCGGTCGCATCTATCTCTCTCGGCGCGCGCGCTCGATTCGCTACCGCCGGAGCGAGTGTTCGATCTTACGTGGGCTACAACGGTGGTAGAACACGCGCTTCAACGGTTGCGCGAAGAATGCGAAAGCAAAGGCAAGCTCTGGCTTTTCCAATCGCTGAGCCGCCACCTGACGGAGGAACGCGATGAAGTGTCATATGCCGGCCTTTGCTCGGAGCTGGGAGTGGCAGAGACTGTGGTCAAAAAACAACTCCACAAGATGCGACAGCGTTACCGGTCCTTGCTGCGCGCCGAAGTTTCGCGCACGGTCGACAATCCCGCCGACGTGGACGACGAAATCCGTTACCTGTGTGCGTCACTCGCAACAGGAACCGAATAATTGCCATGACAGATTCACATCTACGCTCCGATCCACTTCCAAGCGCTACCAAAGAGCACGCAAGATGCGAAAGGTGTGGAGCAACCATGCGACTCGACACCGGAGTTTGCATTAGTTGCCTCCTGCGCCAGGGATTGGAAGGCGGTGACGACGTATCTCAGTCGTTCTATCAAAGCGTTCTCGCCGAGGTGGACGCGCCGCACAAGTCGTGGTTCCTGGGAAATTACGAAATTCTCGAGCAGATCGGTTGCGGCGGCATGGGCGTGATCTATCGCGCCAGGCAACGACATACTCGCCGCGTCGTCGCCGTAAAGCGCGTCCTTAGTTATCGCGCAGATTCACCGGGAGCACTGCAGCGTTTCCGACGAGAAGCACAGGCGGTTGCCAGTCTGGATCACGGGAACATCCTCCCGATTTACGAAGTGAGCGAAAGCGAGGACGGGCTGCCGTTTTTCAGCATGAAGTTTGCGGAGAAGGGAAGTTTGCACGAGAACGCGGCTTCTCTGCGCGGCCAACCGCGGAACTGCGTGGAACTCATGGCAAAGGTCGCGCGTGCTGTTGAATACGCGCACAGCCGTGGAGTGCTCCATCGCGATATCAAACCCGGGAACATTCTACTCGACGATCACGACGAACCACTGGTCAGCGATTTCGGTTTGGCAAAGCTGCTGGACGGGAACAACGATCTTACAAGGTCGCTGACTACGTTCGGAACCGCAGGTTTTATCGCCCCCGAACAGGCCGGGCACGCCGCCGTCGATTTTACCCCAGTTGCCGATATTTACGGTTTGGGCGCAGTTCTGTTCAACGTGCTTGCCGGACGTCCGCCATTCCTTGGTTCCAATCCAGTTTCCGTGATTCGCCAAGCGTCTGAAACGCAAGCGCCCAAATTACGCTCCCTGGCACCATCGCTCGATCGCGATTTGGAGACGATTTGTGCACGCTGTCTCGAACGTGATCCAAAGGCGCGCTACCAGTCGGCCGGAGACCTCGCGGCTGACTTGGAGCGCTGGCTCACTGGACGCCCGATCGTCGCCCGTCCTGTGTCACCTCCAGTGCAAATCTGGCGCTGGTCGCGTCGTAACCCCAAATTGGTCGGCGCAGCGACTGCCGGTCTCCTTTTAGGCGCGGCTGTGGTCTCGTTGTTGCGCGGTGAACTTTTTCGAGCGTCGCGGTTTAGTCCGTCTGACAAGAACATTGCAGTTTCGCCGTTGAGCGACGTTAGTGAGACCAAAGATCAGGGATCCAAGCGCGCCGTTCGGGCTTCCGCTCATGATGAACCGGGCAATGGCGTATACGACCTTTATCCACAGCGACTTTTTACGGATCTAACTCATCTGACAGGAATAAGCGGTACCAGCATTAGCGTGCCCGTACAGAATCCATCTAATCCATTCACAGTTCCGGATTACACATCTGCGGGAGGTTTCGACCCGTCCCGCCCGGAGACTCGAGTGACCGCTGCGCCTCCAGGGACGAGAGTAACTACTAGTCCGCGTGATCGCGCATCGGAAGCCGCTCGGCCAACGACCAAAATTACAGAGGGCATGACCCCTGCGCCTCCAGGGCCGACAATCACTACGAGTGTGCGTGATCACACATTGGAAGCCGGTCTGCGAACGAACAAGGTTACGGTGGACGGGCCAGCGTCCATTCAGGGGTTTGTTAAAGATGCAAAAGGCGAACCGATTAGAGGCGCAGACCTTCGGATCGAATCACGAGACGGCAAACAGGTATTCAGCACAGCTAAGACCGATTCAAAGGGCCGCTATATTTCACAGGGGCTGCAACCGGGCGTTTACCGGGTCACACTGCGTGTCAATGGCGCGGTCAAGGCCGCAATCATGAACACGCAGACCAAGCTGAATCAACCGACTCAGCTGAACTTCGATTTCAAGTCAACATCCCAAGCAGGTACTACTGCAAAGGGCAGAAAGCACATGGTATGGATGCCAAATCGTACCGGGACTCATCTCGGCGGTAATTGGGTCGAAGTCGACGATCAGGGAAACGCGCATTTCGATTCCAACAGTCAGACATACAACGTTCGTCAGTGATGGTGTTGAAAACGGCTACGACGAAGCGACGACCAACATCAAGCGCCGCGCTTGGGACATCGCTTTGAGAAAACGCTTCTAATCTGTAGCCACGGTTCTGAACGGGTGTGCATGCGTTCAGACACAGGTACGGCTCCCGCGACAGTCGATCCGGCTTTTGCTTTCCTTAAAAGCAAATCTTGTTGGGAACTTCGCCTCTTTTTTTCTGTAGGAATTAGCAAATGGTCAGACTCTTGTCCTTTGTGAACTCGGTAGAGCAATGAGCAATTGCGCATCTCGGAGAAAACGTCCCACCGGGGGGAGATCTCTCCCAAGAACGCATCGGTTTAGCGTTGAGACAAAACTGCGCGGTTGGTTCGGAGGGCTTGAACTTGGAGAACAAAGGCGTCTTTTCCTACTCCGTTTGCGCGCAGCAATGCTTTACCTGTCCGGTGCACTGGCCGTGTTGTTCTTTGTAACCTCCCCGGCATACGCTCAGCAGGTAATACAGGTGCCGCCATTTATCGGCACTCACTCTGAAACATGGGAACGTTTCGGGGTAAGCCAGATCCCCAGCGGAACGTCCATCTTGGGGGGCATCGCTACGATTTCGGGCGATCACATGGTAACTAACACGTGGTTTGATATGTGCGGACATATTGCTGAGCCCAGCGACGGCGATATATTAATGGGGTCGGCTCGCCCCACTGGCCCGCTCACCATATCTTTTTCGCCGGCGGTCTCAGCTTTCGGTGCTTACTGGGGAAGTAGTATTCATTGTTACGACAATCCGGCGAACATTCTAACTTTCCGGGACGCCGCCGGAAACATAATTGGCACCGACACTTTCAACTACATTGGCGGCTACGAGGGCCAGCTCATTTGGCATGGTTACCAGTTTGGCACGCCGGTCGCAACGATTACCCGCACGGCTGCCGATGGCCAAGATACCTTTGTGATGGACGGACTGCAGGCCAATCTTGTTGGCGCGGCTGGCTCGCTGCTGAGCAACATCAGTACGCGCTCCTTTGTCCAGACCGGCGACAACGTGATGATTGGTGGTTTCATTGTTCAAGGCACCACATCGAAGCGAGTGATCATTCGCGCCATTGGCCCGGAGTTGAGTCAATATGGTGTTCCCGATCCATTGCAGGATCCGACATTGGAACTGCACGATGGCAATGGAGCTTTGATTGCCTCCAATGGCAATTGGCAGACCACCATCATCGGGGGGATTATCACCCAAGACCAGGTCCAGGATATTCTGAACAGCGGCCGCGCTCCGGGAGACCCGAGCGAGTCTGCGATCATTGCGAATCTGCCAGCAGGTAACTACACCGCAATCGTGCGCGGAGTAAACAGCAGCACCGGAGTTGCGCTTGTGGAGGTGTACGATCTTAGCCCCGATGCTAACTCAATTCTAGGCAACATCAGCACTCGCAGCTTTGTGCAGACAGGAGACAATGTGATGATTGGCGGATTCATTGTTCAAGGGACAACACCAAAGAGGGTCATTATTCGCGCCATTGGCCCTGAGCTCAGTCAGTATGGGGTTCCCAATCCTTTGGCTGATCCGACATTGGAACTGCACAATGGCAACGGGGATTTGATTGCCTCTAATAACAACTGGCAGACTACGATCATCGGCGGGATCATCACTCAAGACCAGGTCCAGGATATTCAGAACAGCGGCCACGCCCCGGGGGATGCGAGCGAATCCGCGATCATCGCGAACCTGCCACTCGGCAACTACACCGCGATTGTGCGCGGAGTAAATAGCACCACCGGAGTTGCTCTAGTGGAAGTATACGATCTGCAATAATATTGCGCTCTGAAAAAAATTAATGGCACCATTGAAAGGAAATTTCGGAACTTGGCCTCTTTTTTCCTGTAGGAAGTAGTGAACCACTATAACTTATTCATCTATGTTTATTAAATCATTGCAGATTGGGTTTATGGGATTGTTCTTCTGTGTTGCGAACGCCTGGGCTGGGCCGTCAAGCATTCAGGGGGTCGTTACGGACATCAAAGGGCAACCGATTAAAGGCGCGGATGTTCGGATTGAATCGAAAGATGGCAAACAGGTGTTCGCCACGGCCAAGACCGATGGAAAGGGGCGCTACATTTCACAGGGCCTGCAACCGGCCGTCTACCGGGTGACGCTGATGGTCAATGGCGCCGTCAAGGCGTCGATCACGAATACAAAAACCAAGGCTGATCAGGTGACCCAACTCAATTTTGATCTAAGACCATTGCCAGCCGCGCAAGTAAAAGCCGCGGAAAAGAAAGGCAAACACATGGTCTGGGTGCCGCCCTCGACGGGAACCCACACGGGTGGCCACTTTGAAGAAGTTCCCGACGGCGCCACCAGCGCAGGCTCGTTGAACGTCCAGCGAACCAGCGCCGAAGCGTTACAGCGCCAGGCTCAGAGCATGGGCAACCCTAATCTTGGCGGCCGTTAGTTCTGGCCGCGAACGGTTCTGACGAGACGCGTGCCTATTGCGGCGTCTGCGCGGTTAGTTCAGCTGAACGCAGCTTGTGAGTAGCGTCGCCGGGTTTCACCGGCTGCGAAATTCGGCTCTGTAGTTTGCCTTATTGTGAGCGCCAACGGTTAAGGCCGGCAGGGGCAGGCGATCTGCACTGCTAACAGCGCGCGGAACCGACCGTGCGATTTTCACGCTCGCGATTGTCCTGTCGAAAATAACGCCCTAACAGATTCTCGCGACAGCGCCACAATCGTAAATGTCCCGAGAATTGTTCCGAAAGGAATGAAGAGACATTCGATGCAAGCCACGACGAGCGCGAACGTGTAACCTTTACGGGCGGAGAGACACCGTCCGGCGATCAAAATACAAATCGCCATTGCGATCCCGAGCAGAAACAGAACCAATCCCAAGCCAACAAAAATCCAGCCAACAAATTCGGGCGGCAACTCCTCGCCTGGCTTTGGCGTGCCATGCCGCGAAACAAAAACGAAAATTCCGCCGATCGTTGCGTAAAGCAGCGGGAAGAAAGAGAAGAACGCAGCCAAACCAGCCGCGACGTAATGGCATATCGCAAGCAACCGCAGATGATCGGTATCTCGATCCATTTGCTTAAGCGCTGCCCGGGCCCGTGGTAGGGACATCGCACTGCGATGTCCGGCCGGCGCAGCGCGCCGTCCCCACGATCTCGACGAGCAAGAGCATGAGTAAGATGACTCACGAAGTGATATACCCTTCTTCGCCGTGTTGATTGATGTCGAGCCCTTGGCGCTCAATCTCCGGGGCGATGCGCAAACCGATCGCTCCTCGGACGATCGCACCAATGATTGCGCTCCCGATCACCGCAAACAGAATTGTAATCACAATTGCTTTCAACTGTTCGATCCACAGCGTGTGACCAACAATTCGCGCTAGCCCGTTCTGCGTTGCAGGGTTGAGCGATCCGGAGAGAGTCACCGAAAGATTGGGATTCACGGACGCCGTGGCGAACACGCCGGTGAGAAATGCGCCCAGCGTCCCGCCGACTGCGTGAATGCCGAAAGTATCAAGCGCATCGTCATAGCCGAGCCAGGATTTTAATTTCGTGCAGGCAAAAAACGGAACGATCCCCGCGGCGACGCCGATAATCACTGCACCGGTCGGAGCGACATATCCACAGGCCGGCGTGATTACGACGAGTCCGGCCACTGCGCCGGAACAAAATCCGAGCACACTCGGTTTACCCCGCAGCGCGTACTCGAGCATCGCCCATGTGAATGAAGCTACCGCCGTCGCAAGCGTCGTGCTCATGAACGCGTTCGCCGCAATTCCATCAGGGGCCAGCGCGCTCCCAGCGTTGAATCCGTACCAGCCTACCCAAAGCAAACCAGTGCCGACCATGCACAGTACCATGCTGTGGGGCGCCATGATTTCTTTTCTGAATCCGATCCTGTGCCCAAGAAGAATGCACAACACCAGAGCCGACCAGCCTGATGTCATGTGAACGACGGTTCCTCCGGCAAAATCGATTGCAGTGATCTTTGCGGCCCGATTCCAGACGCCGTTCATCCAGCCATCGATTCCCCACACCATGTGAGCGATCGGAAAATACACTGCAAACATCCATACCCCGACGAAAACGAGGACCGCTGCAAATTTCATCCGCTCAGCAACCGCGCCGATGATCAACGCGGGGGTGATGATCGCGAACATTAGTTGATACATCGCGAAGACATTCTGCGAAACCCAGTACGAATACTCACCGTTCGGCCGCGCATCGACGCCGTGCAGAAATACGAATTTCAATCCACCTATGAACGGCGAGCCACGCGAAAAAACGAGAGAATAACCCACCAGCCACCAAAGAATGGTGACCAACCCGGCAATGCCGAGACATTGCGCCAGAACCGACAAGACATTCTTCGCACGGACGAGGCCACCATAAAAAAGCGCCAACCCCGGCAATGTCATGAAAAGCACCAGCGCAGCGCATGTCATCATCCATGCATTGTGGCCGGGGCCAGGACCCGCCACCTTCGAGGTTACTTGCTCGCTGGTATCAGCGCCGCGCGCTGAATTATTCACGTAAGCTTCAAGATCAGCCACGCGCTGCTCGAGCGAAGGTGAAGCCGAAGGCGAGGACGTTTGGGCATGCAGCGGAGAGACGAACGCAATGATCCCAATCAGCAACAAGATCCGTATCATTACGCGCGTCCGTTATAAGCACGCGCATGGCTCACGGCAAGGAAAATGCCGTTGCAATTCTCATTGCAAGCGAAAGAAAACTCGGCTGAGCAGTCTGACTCGCGAAAGCATCTCGGAGCTCGCCAGTCAGGTTGAGTTCGACGGAGTTCCTCCTCTGCCTCAAATCAGATCAAATTCAAAGCAATCTCAGGCAGAAAATTCAGCTCAACCGAAACTTGCTCCGACGACGGTTCACGAGTTTGTTCTTCATCATCGTCATCATCGTCAGCATCAGCGCCGTTATCGGCATCAGTTCGCGGGCCGACTGCCGGCAAGTCATTCTGCTGTAATTTCTCGTAGCGCTGACGAACGTCGGCCGGCACTTTATCAAGGTCTTGTTTCGTTTCGACCGGTCCACTGAAGAGTAATTTGCCCTGTGGATCTTTGGCGGTGAGAACTTTTTTTCCGTTCACGTTTTCCAACTTCATCTCGCCTTTGTCATCGCTAAAGACGATTTGCGCTTCGCCGATGTCGATCCTCGTACCCTTCAGCGCACCATTGTCGTTGCTCAGAATCCGAATCTCACGCGCCGCACGCCGGGCGTCTTCCCGCCCACCTCGCGCCGCCTCGTGAGCTTGCATCACTGCTCCACGGACTATGTCGCGTTGTGCGCCCAATTGTTCTTTTAATTGCTCTTTCAACTGTTGTTTCATTTCTTTCATTTGCTCGTTGAGATCGCCCGTCTCATCGAAATCCCAGTCGTGGTCTCCTCCAGGCATTCCCGGCATCATAGCGTGATGCCTGGGCACCTCTTTCTTGGTGAGCTTCACTGTAATCTTTTGTTCCTGGCCCTTTCGCAATATCGTGAGCGTGATGTCCGTGCCGTCGGAGAAAGTCTGTAGAAGCTTTCGCAGTTGGCTTGGTTCAATCAGAATCTGGTCATTCAGCATTTTAAGGATGTCGTTCTGCTGAATGCCTGCCGAGGCAGCAGGACTATCGGGCACCACATATTCAACAACCAACCCGAGACCTTTGACCAGCCCAAGCTGTTCGCTTACGACATCCGGAACCTGCGACGTCTCCACGCCAAGAAACGTCGTTGGCACCTTCGGGGCTTTCTCGTGATGACCTGGTACCCCTGGCGGCCCATGCGGGCCAGGCGGACCAGGCGGCGGTGGTGGCGCAGGCGGCGTCTGGGCAAATCCCACCATGGGTAAGATGATGGCTGCAATTGTGGTGATGGATTTTGTTTTCATAGTTTTTGTTTTGTTAAATCACTGCCCTGAAACCGGGATAAGAACGACTTCCTCGCTGGGATAAGAGACACGAAGTGACGCGCCAGTTGTCGGATTACGCCACTGCCACGTCTGATGGCTGTGATAACGGAGCCGCCGCACGGGTTGCGGCGAGGCGTTGGTAAACTGAAGTCCCTCGTCGCGCGTGTTGTAAACGACCTGCGTCGCGCCAGCAGGAACAAATTTGTTCAACGGTTCGGTTCGTGCGATTTCACTCCCGTTACGGGTGGCAGGCACCGAATGAGTCGTTTCCGGCGCAGATGAAACCTGTGTCACATTTTCGCCGTGCTCCTGCCGGCGTTCCAAACTAATTGCTGCGAATAGAACCAAAACCGCCGCAGCCGCGAGCGCGAAGCCCCAGTTGTAAGGGGTTTCCAGAAGATGCCGCCAATTCCGTCTTGTGTCCGCCGCGACAGGGGCCGAGCGATGTTTGGCCAATGCTTCGTCAATGCGCTTAAACAGAACCGGCGAAGGCTGCGCTGGTCGCAGCTTCTGTAAATCATTCTCGATGTCAGAAAAATCGTTCATTGGGGTTGCAACATTTTCTTTAAGGCCGCTAGCGCGTATCGATAACGTGACGCTGCCGTGTTCTGGGATATGCCAAGTGCGCCTGCGATCTCAGCAAAGGTCAGTTCATTCCAAATTTTCATGACCAGCACCTCACGTTGTTCGCGCGGCAGACCATCGATTGCCCCCGCCAAAGCTCGTTGTGTTTCATCTTCAATTTCAAATTGCGGCTCGCTGAAATCAGTTTCCTCGAACGCACTCGCCTCACGCCGCGCGCGCCGACTGTTACGACGAATAAAGTCGAGAGCGATCGAACGCACCGCGGAATAAAGCAGCGCGCGGTTATCAATCTTGTGATTACGCCGCCAGAACTTGACGAAAGCTTCCTGGACAATGTCTTCCGCGTCGGCGGCTGAGTGCACCCACTGGCGCGCAAAAAGCAGCAAGCCTGGCGCGATTTCGCAAAAACAACGCTTCCAATCCTCATGACTGGCAATATTCTCCATGACCTTCTCACGGTCTTTATTTTTGAGACGCCGCCAAGCGCGCATTTTGTCTATCCAGTTAAGAAAACTGACGGCTTGCCGAGCCCGCCGCGGACGCGCTCGGCGGTCGCGCCGTACCAACTCATTTTTTCGGAATCGCTCGCAGAATCAAGTCGCCAAGCCAATCCGGATGCGCTATCCCGTCGCGATACGCTTGCAACGATTCCACAGACGAGTTGACACGAAGGTTGCTGTAGGATCCGTCGGCGTTCTGCCACCGCTCATGCCAGTAAAGCGCCGCTTTGATCCGTGGATATCGCGTGCGAAAAAGCTCCAGACCTTGCTTGATCCACGCCGGTTTGCGGATGGCACTGGGCGGGGCCGTGGTCAGCGGGAATTCACCAGTCGCCCACTCGGCAATCATGATCGGCTTGTTCGGATCGAGCCTGCACATTTGCTGATACGGCCAGTCTACAAGGGATGGAACGTCGGGATTGGGCTCGTCCTTATATTGCTGGCCGTAAACACTTAGCCCGAGCCAATCGACGTAATCTGAGCCGGGATAATATGCCGGCGCGTCGTTCCAGTTTTCGTAAGGGTAGGGATAATTGTTTGTGTGAAACATCCATTTGATATTTGATGCGCCGCGCGCACGGACGCGATCCACGACGTAACGATAAGCCTTGCGAAATGTTTCCGGGCCTTTCCAATTTCTAACCTCCGGGTCCCACTGCGCGCCGCCGTAATAAGCGCCCGACCACGGAAACCAGGTGCCGTTCATTTCGACTCCGAAAACCACGATCATAGGATGACGAAAGTCGCGCGCAGCGTCCGCCCATTTGTCGATGTAGGCATCCCATTTGCCTGCAAGAATCTCAGTCAAACTGAATTTGTCCGGCCCGTGATCTTCCTCGTATGGCTTGTCCCATGGGGACCAAAAAACGAGTGGCATCGAGCCGTGCCGCCAAATCACATTCAAATTACCCACGGGAAAATTCTGTTCTCCCCAATAACTCGACGAAACAATGATTGCCTGATGTTTCCCCACCATTTCTTCGAAGTCCTCGATCGTTTCGAGCGTTACGTCGTCTTCTTCATCGCCAAAATCCATGAATGCGCCGGTATAAACGCCGTGCTCTGGAACCACGACCTCGACTGGGCCATTTGGATCGACGCGTGTTGCTGCCGACGGCTTGCTGCATCCGGCCAGGACAAGCGCAAGACTGAGTGCGACAACCCACTTCATACTGTCATTCTGATCCCGCAGGCGCGGGAGAAGAGTCTCTGAATCATTGAAATTGCTCGTGTTCAGCCGAATTAGACCAGCGATGTTTCGCTTCGCTCAACATGACAACCACTCGGAATTTCTTCTTGACCGACAAATCTGGAATATGAGAACACAAAATGAGTTCCAGCCGAGACAAGTGAACACAAAAGTTCTCCCGCTTTTCATCTTGTTGTTCGTGTCTGCCGCTTTCTGCGAGGACTTCAAAACCATTAATGGCAAAGAATACAAAGATGCCACGATTACTCGTGTCGAGCCTGATGGCATCGTGATCAAAACGAAATCGGGAATCACAAAGGTTCACTTCGCCGAACTCCCGAAAGAAATCCAAGAGCGCTTTCATTATGACCTGCAAAAGGCCGGCGCATACTCTGCGGAGCAGGCTGCAAATTACACGACATATCAAAAACAGCAGCAAGACGCCCAACGTGAACGAGAAGAGGCGGCAGCAAAGAACAACGCGATTTTAGCCCAACAAGAAGCAGCGAAAAATCGAACTCAAGCGTTGCAAGTCCGGTATGAAGAACTGCAGAAGCAGGAAGACGATTTGCTTCGCCAAATCGGCGAGGCAAAACAACCCGGACCAGCATACTACGGTGGGAAGAACAATCGCACTCTGCTCCACCACCCGAACCCGCAAAAATCCCAGCTACCACTTCTCCAGAGCCATTTGAGCGATGTTCGTCACGAAAAAAGCGAAGTCAGAAAGCAGCTGGAGAAGGAGCAGCGTTAGCGCGGCGTCGTTTTTCTGTTACCTAATCGCGTACCCACTGCGTCCACCGATGGGCACCCAAAAGCGATTCGAGGACGCCTCGCACTCCCAAAGCACTTCTTGCGAAATGACAACAGATGCGTTTGGTTTCGCGACAGCTTTAGGAGCGCACACGTCCTCGCATCGCTTTCATTATTAGGGATACGCAGTTAGATACCACGGTGAACAGCGCATGGCTGGCAAGAGGGAATTGGCTGTTGCATGCCGCAATTGTTTCGGCCCTTGTCCATTTGTCATCCGCAGCCAAAACACAAGGCGACAAGAAGCCACTCATCTTTTCCGCAGTTGTCTCAGCAGATCAGCCGGTAAACCGGTGTGTGCCAACACAAGCGCTTGGCGCAGGCATTGACGGTCACGAAAAAGGCGAATGCGCGCGGATGTTTACGGACAAGAATATCGCCGAGATGCGATCCGCGGGACTCGGGCCACTCACCTACCGGCTGCGCACGGAGCTTGCGAGTGAAGTATGGCATTGGAACCCGCGCGGCATATGGAGTGACCCGGTTCACAAGTGCGGATACTGGACGTCCGACGATTCACTCGGTGAACCGATCAACGTGTCCTACGGCTATCGTTTGCCGAGGCGCGGAAACACCATCGATCAAGCAAACGATGACGGTTATTCTCGAATCGCCGACGGCGATAAGGATTCGTTTTGGAAAAGCAATCCCTACCTCGATTCGCATTTCACCGGTGAACCCGAAGATGCGCATCCGCAATGGGTGGTGATCGATCTCGGCACAACGAAACCGATCAACGCAATTCGAATTCACTGGGGCGCCCCGTACGCCCGGCAATTCAGGGTCGAATACTGGCCGGGAGACGATCCGATGCATTTGCACCCGGACGATGACGACGAGTGGCATCCATTCGCGCAAGGAAATGTAAATAACGCACACGGTGGGGATGAACTCATCAAGCTCGCCGGGCGCCCGCGATTCGTTCAGTTCGTGCGAATCGTGATGACCCACAGTTCGCGAACCAGCGGGCGACCCTCGGACGACATTCGCGACCGACTCGGGTTTGCGATTCGCGAGATCGAACTCGGAAATCTCGATAATGGCGATCATTTCCACGATCGTGTTCGTCACGGGCACGATCGGCATCGCCAAACAGTTATTTATGTTTCATCCACCGACCCTTGGCATCGCGCAGAAGACATCGACTTCAGTATCGAGCAGCCGGGACTCGATTTCGTTTTTCGCAGCGCCCTCACGAACAATTTGCCCGTGCTTGTGCCAGTTGGTGTGTTGTACGACACGCCTGAGAACGCAGTCGCTGAGATCCAGTATTTGTTGCGGCGAAACTATCATTTGGAAGGCATCGAAATGGGCGAAGAACCCGACGGACAATGGGCTTCGCCAGAGGATTACGCCGCGCTTTACACCCCGGTCGCGCGCCAGCTCACGTCGCTAAATCCAAACTTGAAACTAGGCGGCCCGAGCCTGCAAAATTTCGAGGACCAACTGCTCACCTGGAGTGATGCATCGGGAAATCGTTCCTGGATGAATCGGTTTCTAAAATACATTCGAGGCGCGGGCGCGCTCTTCGATTTTTTCTCGTTTGAGTTTTATCCATTCGACAACGTCTGCGGGGATCCTGCGCCCCATTTGTTAAAAACGCCAAAGCGTCTCAGCGCAATGATGACCGGTTTGCGCCAGGATGGCGTGCCTTCCGACATTCCGTGGCTGATGACCGAATACGGTTATTCTGTTTTCGGTGGGCGTCCCGAAGTTGATATCGAAGGCGCGCTCTTCCACGCGGATACAGTCGGCGCCTTTCTCACGTTAGGCGGCGGCAAGCCGTACCTGTATGGTTATGAGCCCAACTATCTTCAGGACGAACTGAAATGTTCCTGGGGTAATTTGATGATGCTTCAGTTGAATCGGAAAAATGATGAACTGAATCGTCTCTCTACGTACTATGCTGCGCAACTCATCACCAAAGAGTGGATGCAACCAACAAACGAGGCGCACGAAATCTTTCCTGTAACTATAAAGCAGCGGAAGTCGACGTCATCCCCCGTGATCACCGTCTATGCGGTCCGACGGCCAGACAAACAGTGGGCGCTGCTTGCAATCAACAAGAGTCCCAAACGCGCAGCGCAGCTCACCGTGGAGTTTGATCTTCACGGCGCAAAGCAGCCGGCGAGCTTTGCCGGTAAAATTGAACTAATTCAATTTTACCGGCAGCAATACGCCTGGCACGCAGATGGTCCGAATGGCCATCCTACCCGCAGCCTTCCGCCCGCGCATTTCACGCGAGAAGCATCATCGTCCTACGAGTTCCCGCCCTATTCGGTCACCGTCCTTCGTGGAAAAGTTGCGGATTGACATATCACATCGCTTGCGATCAGCCAGACGGCTTTCCACATTGGATTAAATCCGAAGCCAAGGAGACATTTTATTTGCGTAAAAGTCCCGAAAACCAGCCTTTTCTCTCGGACTTCAAAGCTTTCTGGAACTCCTCCTTCACAAAGTTGGGGTCTCTCGCGTGAGCCATAGCGTCCATGAGACTGATGCGCTCAGCTAGAAGCAACTCGATCAGACTATCGTCCACCGTATGCATGCCGTCGGCATGTCCGATTTGAATCAGTCCCGGTACCTGCGAGAGCCGCCGGTCCCTTATACACGCCTCGATTCCCGAGTTCACAATCATCAATTCCGTCGCCAAAATCAGGCCTGACTTGTCTCTTTGCGGCAGGAGATACTGGCACACCACTCCCAGCAGCGACCACGCAAGCTGGCCAGCGATGAATTGCTGGCCGTCCTTTGGAAAGGCGTCAATAATGCGCCCAACGGCCGATGGCGCATCGTTCGTGTGTATGGTTGCAATCACGAGGTGCCCTGTTTCCGCTGCCGTAATCGCGGTTTGCATCGTGTCCGGGTCCCGCATCTCTCCCACGAGAATGACGTCCGGATCCTGTCTCAACGCGTTCTTGAGCGCTGACGCAAAGCTGTGCGCGTCGGAGCCAACCTCGCGCTGGTTCACAAGGGTTTGCCCCTGCGAATGAAGAAATTCGATCGGGTCCTCAATACTGACGATGTTGACGAAACGCCGTCGGGCTATCGTCTGGGCCATGCTCGCCAGCGTTGTGCTCTTGCCTTGACCGCTCGCGCCAGTCACCAGTACCAGGCCTGCTTTCTCGTCGCACCAGCGGTCCACCACCGGAGAGTGTCCCAACGTCTTTAGATCGCCGACCTCTGAAGGAATATGCCGGAAATTGGCCTCAATCGCGCCTGACACATAGCACGCATTTCCACGAAAGCGGCCGAGGTCGCCGACGTGCAACGCGAAGTCAAGCTGCCAGTCGTTTTCCAGCTTCGCCCGTTGTCCCTCCTTCAAAGTATCGATCACCAGCCTCCTTGTATCCTCCGCGGTGAGCGGCTCTTCCATCAACGGCTTGATGACACCATCTAGCCGCATCATCGGTGGCGCCCCTGCTGTCAAGTGAAGATCAGAAGCCCCCTTCTCGACCGCAAGTACCAGAAGATCGATCAAGTCATGTTTCTTCATATGGATTCAAATGGTGTGAGGACTAGGCGATTCCCCTCATGGCGCGACGCAGCTCGGATTCATTACTGACCGAAGCCAGGGCGGTTGCTTCCGTGATGACCTTGTCTTGGAGAGCTTTGAGGGTCGATTGTAAAAATGAAACGGCCGCAGGGTCCGATCCGCGGGCGAGATATTGATCAATGTTAGACAACTCTCGTCTCGCGATCCAGTCGGGCATGGCGCCTGCATTCTCGACGTGTTCCACCAGCAAATGCAAGCCTCCGTCAGCAGATTCAACCAGCTTCTGACACAGCACGCCAGACAGCTGGTTTGCCAGAAGGTTCACACCATGCTTTTCGTCTGAGGCCGGAAAAAGATTCAAATAGCGCTCCATTGTGTCCGCAACCCTCTCCGAATGCAGGGTCGAAACAACGAGATGTCCGGTTTCCGAAGCCTGCAGAGCCGTCAACGCAGTCTCGTAATCGCGGATCTCACCGACAAAAATGACATCCGGCGCCTGACGCAGCGCGCTCCGTAACCCGATCGCAAAAGTGCTCGTGTCGCGTCCCACCTGTCGTTGGGTAAAATGACAGCCCTTGCTGGTGAAGTGGTACTCGACAGGATCCTCGATTGTCACTATGTGCCGCACCAAGTTCTCGTTCATCCATTGAAGCAGGGACGCGATGGTGGTGGATTTCCCTGAGCCTGTCGGTCCCGTTATAAGAATCAGGCCGTGCGCGCGAGCACCCCAGCGCTGCAGGAGCCACTCGGGCGCTCCCAGCGCCTTTAAAGTAGGCATCTTGGTCTTGATACGGCGCATGACCGCACCGAGGCGCCCCATGGTGCGGTGCAGGCTCACCCGGTAGCGGGTATGGGTGCGCGAGACGAAGCCGGTATCGCGATCCATCACGCCACCGTCGTCCGCGTTCGCTCCGCAGGCCTGCCAGAACGCGGCCAATTGCGCGCGCGACATCGGTTCGTCGCCGAAGACGCTGATTTGTTCGTTGATCTTCAGCCGCGGTATCTCGTCCTCCTGAAGGAAGACGTCGCTCGCCTCCTTCTGCTCCGCTGCGTCAAGAATGCTATCGATGTTCTGGGGCATGACTTCCGCAATTTCTACCACGCGCCGGATACATGGCAAGCGTCGGTGACTGATCTGGAACCTGCGGCAGAGGTGTTATTGCTCGTGTGCTGCAGTGTCTTGTTAGACCCATCATTGTTCTGGCCCGCTTTCGACCGTTTTTCCTATTTCCTGATTATGTTTATCGTTGGTCTCCTTGATGCGATCTACGGTCTTCCTGAGGATTGTTCCATTGTATCCAACGAGCTCTGCAGCCTGCAGAGGCTTTGTGCTTTCATGTATTTCGCTTTTGCTTTCAGAATTGGGATTTGTGGCGGCATTTTTCTTCTGACATCCCGATGAAAGCAAGACCGTCGACAAAATGACCGCGACTAATCTCAAGGGGACCTTCGTTTCCATAAATCTAACGAGAAAGAGATAAGCCACGGCAGTGTAATCGCAAACATGCCGACCTTGCTTAGCGATGGGGCCAGCCTGCTCGCGAACGCTTTCGGAATTAGCTTCATCGATTGGCTGAATGCAGCACTCGAACTACGGAGGTGGCGGGAGCGTCGGTTGACTCTTCGATGTCGGGACTACTCTTGGTGTAGGTGCATTACTCTTCCCGGAAAGGCTTTTCTGCAACTCATCTGTGATTCTTTGTTTCACGACGTTCTGAATGGCATCGCTCAACGAAGGTGACGCAGTAGCGCTGGATTGAGGTGCTGACGTCGCTCTGTTCTTATCAACCGAGCGCATGATCGCCGGCGCGAAAATCACTGACACAATGGCAAGTATGAGGAGCAACCCCGCGACGATAAAGATCGCGCGCGCAACCGGAGAAAGTCCTTTGCGCGTTGTGACGCCCGGCGCCGTCCGTCGCACTCCTGTGACACACGCCGGGGACGCGGGATTGCCAATCGTCTCGGCATAAAGGTTGACTAACGAAACAACAGCTCCGTGTTTCACTTCCACATCGCCTAATTCATGCAGGTAACGCTGCCAACGACGATGCTGCGCCAGATCATCCGCGAAGCGTTTGCTCACAAGAATGTGACCTGCGTCGCCGCAATCCATCACCCGACGCGCGATATTGATTCCCACTCCGGAAATGTTTTCGCGCGCGTTAGCATCCCTGACGTATTGCACCGGCCCGCTATGGATTCCCATTCTTACCGGCAGGCTCGGTTGCGCGCGCAGAGCCTGGCTGACTTCCAATGCGCACTCGGCAGGCCCCTCCACTGAACCGGTGAAGGCCAGGGCCATACCGTCGCCGGTCGGCAAGATGATCAGCTGCCCCGCTGCTTCTGCTTCACGCGCTGCTTCTGTATTGGGGACAATCTGATTCAACTCCTGAAGCGCTTCTGATTGTTCGTCGGTCAGCAGCTTGGAATACCCGACGATATCGATGAACAAGACATGCGCGATCTCCAGGCGCGGCTTGGTTTTCTCGTCATCCTCCATTTGCCCGGAAACGTTAAGCGCACTCCGTCGACCGCTCTAGACGATTTTTCGCCCGCCATTTCGCTGATGGCGGGTTTTGCAAACAGCGCACTCACGACCTAACCGCGTCACGCTCGCACGGGCACGCTGGCGGTGCGCTCGAGTTTGCCCCAGCTTACCCAGGCGCCTTTGATCGCGCGCAGGATCGCTTTCCAGATGCAGTAACTGAGCATCGGGCGATAGATCAGACGCATGGGCAACATGCGCAAGGCCCAGACGACCGGCTCCCGCTCGAGCAGGCAGGCAAGCGTGGCGAGGATTACGTCCATCGCCAGGAACGTGACAATGAATGGCAGCACCGCCCGCCACGCGCCGAATGGCAACGATGCAATCAGGAACAAATCCACCATGGGCGTAACGGCCACAAGAATGATTTGGAAAAACCAAATGCTCGGCAAACTGAACCATCCAAGCGCGCGATAGTTCCAGTTGAACACCATGTCGCGGTGTTTCCAGAGACATTGCAGCGTGCCGTAGGCCCAGCGGAAACGTTGTCGCGCCAGCGTGCGCACACTTTCCGGCGCTTCTGTCCACGCGATTGCGTCGGGCACATAAACGATCCGCTGTCGGTGTCTGTGCAACGAAAGCGTCAGATCAGTATCTTCAGCGAGCGTTTGCAGACTCAGCCCACCCGCTTCATCGATCGCATCTTTGCGAACGGCGCTGATCGCGCCCGGTACGACGGTGATGCATTTCCAGCGATTGTAAGCCCGCCGATCCAAATTGAAACCGCAGGTGTATTCCAAGGCCTGACAACGCGCGATGAACGTGCGCAGATTACCGACCTTCGCGTGACCTGATACCGCGCCGATCCGAGCATCAGCGAACGGCTCGAGCAAGCGCGGCAGCGTATCGCGCTGACATTGCGTATCCGCATCGATGAAAATAACGATGCCGTTGCGAGCAGTAGCCAGACCGCGTTGCAGAGCACGCGCTTTCCCATGATTGTCCTGTCGCAACAAGCGCACACGCGGCTCACTCCCTGCGATACGCTCAATCTCCGCAGCAGTCCGGTCACCCGAACCGTCGTCCACCACGACCACTTCGATTTCGCCTTTGTAATCTGTGGCCAGAAGCGTGCGCAAAGTTTCCGCGATCACTTTTTCTTCGTTGTAAGCGGCCATGACCACACTGATCGGCTCCGCGAAATCTGCTTTCGGTCCGCGTCGAAAACGATACGCAAGCCAGATGACAATCAGCGTGCGAACGACCACCAGCGCCGTAGCCACGATCATGAATGCCCAGAGGAATTCTTCGATGCTGTGATAGACGCGAAACCCGGTGCTGCTTACCAGACGGGTGAGCGATTGCGCATCGGCTTGAACGGGCGGCATCACTGCGTCGCGTGTCGTTCCCAGCAGCGTGCTCAACGGCACGACTGTATCGCCGCGCGTATGCAGCCAATCCAAAATACGCGGAAGCGCTTCCACCGTCTGCGAGCGATCTCCGCCCGCGTCATGAAGCAAGATAACGCTGCCATCGTGTCTTTGCTGTTTGATCCGTTGCAGGATGATGTCCGCCCCGGGCTTTGCCCAATCTTGCGGATCGATGTTTTCGAGGACGACCAGGTAATTGAGGTCTTCCGCAATTTTCAGCGGCGCCAGCTCGCTAAGTTGCGTCGGGCCGGTGTCAGACGCGTAAGGCGGGCGAAACAACGTGGTCGAGCGACCCGTTAAAGTTCCGAGCAACAACTGAGTGGCGTTCAACTCGAGTCGAATGTGTTCCGGCCAGCAAAGCGCAAGGTTCGGATGATAATACGTGTGGTTCCCGATCTCGTGCCCCTCGTTCACAATTCGACGAACAAGCCCCGGGTAACGCTCCGCGTTCACACCCACCAGGAAAAACGCGGCTTTTACGTTCGCCGCTTTGAGAATGTCCAGGATCTTTGGCGTCCACCGCGGATCCGGACCGTCGTCAAAGGTGATTGCGACCTGATGCTCGCCACCAGCCCCCTGGTGATACAGCGTGGGGAATTGCGCAAACTTCACGTACTTCGCCGTGAGATAACCGTCTGCATCCACAGCGAGCTTTCGCGTCCCGTCTGAGCGATCCTCGTCAACAGTGACGATCTCGCCGTCGCCAACATCGGCTATCGTGTCCGTTGATTTAATGAGCTCGAGCGATTGTCGCGTTTGATTGTCCAGCTTGAAATCCCGGGGAACACTTAATGCGTCCCAAATGGCAGGGTCTTCGCTGCCAAGCCGATACAGGGCGAACCCACCGGCTTTCTGTTCGCGGACCGCGCGGAGTTGGTTCAGGAATGTTACGACGTCCAAAAACCAGACGGCGTGTTCCTTGTCTTCATCCTGAAAATAAAAGTACGGACTGTAACTCGGTCCGCTTACTTCTACACTCTTGATTTCCGCATCATTGGCGCGACTCATCGCTTCTGCAAAGGCGATCAGCTCCGCCTTCTTGCCACCGATCGTCCAATCGTACCCGTAGCTACCGATGGCGATGATCCATTGCTTCGTGTCGGAATCTTCAAGCAGGACGTGCACCCAACCTTCAAACCATGAGCGCGATGCCAGCGGCCCCGGCGGATCTGTCTCCGATGTTTCATCAAACAACATCGCCACAAAACGGTCTACATTGTCAGCAAGAGCATCTACATCGATGTAATCGAGCTCCTGACCTGGCTGAACGCAGAGCCAAAGCTCCTTATTATCGTCGTGTAACGCATCGGCGAACTTGTCGATGAATTTGGTGACATCTTTTTTGTAGACGGGATCGATTTGTTGCCAATCGATCACTACGCCTGAAGCTTTTGCGGTGCGCAAGACAGACAGCACGCTTTGGATGAAGCGATCCTGCCGATTCGCAGGCCCATGCGCCAGATTCTCGATCGCCTCCGGCTGCCAGGTGTCCCCGACGAGGTTAGTCAGTAGCGGCATCAGAGCGATCCCCTTGTTGGCGGTCAGTTTCGGTAGCCGGGTGTCGCCATCGATTTGCAGCTCGCCCAGGCCATTGATCACGGTCATCCATTCCGGGCAGAGATGCGTAATCTGCGACGCGTGTTCCTGAAGCGAGGCGTAGCTATATGGATCGCCATTGACGTAAAATGCGAGGCGCACTTCGTTCTCGGGCGGCTTCTTTCGAGGCCGTGGTGAAGGAACGGGCCCTGCGCCGGCGAGCTTTTTCGCCGCTTGTCTGGCCGCGCTAAATTTCTGCCAAAGCAGAGAAGCTGGAGACAATTGGCCGGCCGGATTTTCTTTTTGCAGCGCTTTCAACTGGCCCCTTAACTGGCGCAGCGAAAACGGCACGTTCATCTTCGGCGCGACAAAAAGGGTTTGCACAAACAGAACCGTGCCGAGAAAAAACAGCACGCCGCCGATTAGCAGAATCAGGCGCAACCGCGGCCAACGTTTACCGCTGGGATCGGAGAAAACAAATGGTGTGACTTGTTCCTGAGGAAATTCAGGCATTGGGTGCTTATAATGCTCCAACCGGAGGAATAAGAAAATCCGATTCTCTCATTTCTATGTTGGATAGTGACGGTTGAATGTTAAACGTTGAGCCTTAGATGCATATCGAGCCAGATACATTGCCGACTGGACATGTGGGCATCGCTGCTCGTTTAAAAAAAGGTCCCACAATTCATTCAAGCGCTTGGGTCGTCCCGGGAGCGACAGTCATCGGAGACGTTACACTAGAAGAAGAATCAAGCGTCTGGTATGGCGCGGTCCTGCGCGGTGATATCAACCGCATCATCATCGGGCCGCGCTCGAACGTTCAGGACAACGCTGTCGTCCACATTGACACCGGTTACCCAACAAGCGTAGGTGAATTGGTCACTATCGGCCACACAGCGATCGTTCACGCATGCAAAATCGACAATGAAGTGCTCATCGGTATGGGTGCAATCATTCTCGACGACGTCGAAGTCGGTGCGCGTTCCATCATCGGCGCAAGCGCGCTTGTGACGATGGGAATGAAAATCCCGCCCGGCTCACTGGTGCTTGGGTCCCCCGCAAAAATTCGCAGGCAACTGACGCTGGATGAGCAAAATGACATCGCCCGCTGGGCATGGAGCTATGTCGAAACAGCAAAGCAGTACCGCGAATTTTTCTAGCAGCGTTGCTTTGGACGGTCGTTTCCGCTCGTGACGGCAGATTGCAACCCGATGTGACTTGCATGCTCGGAACACGGCGGCAACAATTCTGCATGAAAGCTTTTTTCACTACCGCATTAAGTGCAATGCTGGGTTTCGGGCTGCCTCTGACACGATTAGCGGCGCAACCCGCACAATCCTTAGACATGGGATTCTACGGCCCGGAGACAATCGAATGGAAGGCGGGACCAGCGGCTATACCTCCGGGCGCAAAGATGGCTGTTCTTGAAGGCGACCCAACGAAGGAAGGCCCGTTCGTGGTCCGGTTTCAGTTTCCTGAGGGCTATCATATCCCGCCGCATACTCATCCGAAAACAGAACGCGTGACGGTGATTTCCGGAACGCTGTTCCTAGCTATGGGTGAAAATCTGGATCGCAGCGCGGCAAAAACACTCACTGCCGGCACGTACGGGTTCTGGCCCGCGGGGATGAAACACACCGCTTGGTCTCAAGGCGAAACTGTCATCCAACTTCATGGGATCGGTCCGTGGCAGATCAATTATGTGAACCCCACCGACGATCCGCGAAACGCGAAGAAATAGGGCTCGTTTTGCGCCACCAAGCGGGCGTTCATAGCCCGACGCCAAATGTTTCTGCCAGTTCCCGCGCGTTCTCGCACAAAAGTTTGGCTGCGCGTTTCATGTTTTCTTGCTCGCTCATTCCCGGGCGCGCGTTCTGGTAAATACCGTCAAAAATGTTGCGAAGTTCTGGATCTTCAGATGCGCGGCCAACAATTGCGAACACTGGCTTGCCGAGCTTTCGTGCCAGCCGCGCCACGCCGGACGGCGTTTTTCCTTCTAGCGTTTGCCGATCCAAACTCCCCTCGCCTGTAATCACCAAGTCCGCGTTTTTCATCTTCGCTTCGAGACCGACTGCTTCTGCGACGACTTCGAATCCCGCCCGGATTGTCGCGTCGCAAAAACTCAGCAGACCGAAGCCGAGACCGCCTGCGGCGCCAGTACCCGCTTCCTCCCGATAGTCGAACCCGAATTCTGTCGCCACGACGTCCGCGAGCCTCGTCAGCGCGCGTTCTAAATTGTCGAGGTCCCTTTTGCTCGCCCCTTTCTGTGGACCAAACACTCGCGTCGCGCCATTTTCGCCCAGCAACGGATTCTTCACGTCGACCGCCGCGATGATGCGCGGTCGCTTTAGTTCCTCTCGTCCCTTCGGTCGCACGATTCGTTCCAGCAATGCAAGGTCGACGACTCCTTTAATCTCCTTATCTCCGGTGCCCCAAAACCGAAATCTCAAAGCGCGCGCCATCCCGAAACCGCCATCGTTTGTGGCGCTGCCACCCAGACCGATAATGATTTCGTTCGCACCGCGTTTGGTCGCATCCAAGAGCATTTCGCCCACACCGAGCGTAGTCGCACGAATTGGATCGCGTTCACTTCCGGAAAGCCGTCGCATGCCAGCGGCTTCGCTCATCTCAATTACCGCAAGTTTTTCCTGGTCGATCCATCCGTAGCGCGCGTTGATCTCGCGGCCGAGCGGATCGTGCGCTTTGCATTCGAGCCAGGAACAGCCGCGCACATCACAAATCGCTTCAGCCGTCCCCTCGCCGCCGTCTGCCATCGGTATGATTTCGATCTGCGCATCGGGTAGAACATCGCCCAGTCCTTTCGCGATGTTTTCAGCAACTTGCCGCGCGTTGAGCGTGCCTTTGAATTTATCAGGGGCAATAAGGATTTTCATCGTAGCACAGGCATCTTGCCTGTGGGGCCGGCGGGCGTCTCGCCTGCCGGTTCGCACGCACTAGGATCTTAGTTTCCGCTCCAAAATTTCTCCGACGAGTTGCGGATTGGCCTTACCCTTGGACAATTTCATCAGCTGACCTTTGAGGAAATTCAGCGACGCAACGTTCCCTGTTCTAAAATCTGCGACTGGTTTTGGATTTGCGGCGATAATTTCATCACAGAGCCCTTCGATCGCACTAACATCGCTCAGTTGTTCGATCCCCTTCTCTTGCACAATGGCGGCTGATCGTTTGCCGCTGGCAAACATCTCCGCGAATACTTCCTTGGCTTGCTTGCCGCTGATTGTTCCGCTGTCAATCAGATTGACCAACTCATCAAGCGCCTCCGGCAGAACCGGACAATCATGAATCGTTTTACCAGCAGCACCAAGGGCGTTCTGTAAATCGTTCAGAATCCAGTTTGCGATATTCTTTGGCTTCTTTGCGTCTTTGGCTGCCGCTTCAAAATATCCTGCCAGCTCCAGATCGTTGGCCAGCACGGCGGCGTCGTAGGGACTTACCTGATATTGCTCGACGAAACGCGCGCGTTTCGCCTTTGGCAACTCCGGCACGCGTTCGCGCATCTCCGCTACCAGTACGCCCGTTTTCACCGGTACAAGATCTGGATCGGGAAAGTAGCGATAGTCGTGCGCGAACTCTTTTGCGCGCATGAGGAACGTTTCGCCTGCGACATCGTCCCAGCCGCGCGTTTCCTGCTCGAGTTGTTCACCGTTCTCCAGCAATGTGATTTGACGCTGAATCTCATGAGCAAGCGCACGCCGCACGCCGCTGATTGAGTTCATGTTTTTGATCTCGATCTTCGCGCCGAGTTCGTCTTGGTGTTCCGGCCGCACCGAAACATTGCAGTCGCAACGCAACTGCCCTTTTTCCATGTCGGCATCGCTTACCGCTCCGTAGATCAGGATTTGCTTCAGCGCAGTTAGAAACGCGAATGCTTCCTCCGGTGAATTGATTTCCGGTTGGGTAACGATCTCCATCAGCGGCGTGCCGGCCCGATTGAAATCAATGCCAGTGCTATTTTCGAAATGAAAACTCTTCGCAACGTCTTCTTCCAGATGAATCCGCACGAGATGCACTTCTTTGTCGGGTGTCGCGATGTTTTTTTGTGCGTCTTTCGGATAGGCGAGATCGTGCAACGGGACGCTTCCATTCGTGCAAAGCGGCATGTCGTACTGCGAAATCTGATAATTCTTCGGCATGTCCGGATAGAAATAGTTTTTACGATCGAACTTGCTAATCGGCGCGAGGTCGCATCCAAGCATTAATCCGGTGAGGACCGTCATGCGCAACGCGTCATGATTTATCACTGGCAAGGCGCCAGGCATACCGAGGCAGACCGGACAAGTGTGCGTATTTGGTTCTGCTCCAAACTCAACCGGCGAACCGCAAAACATTTTCGAGCGCGTCTTGAGCTGCACGTGTACTTCCAAACCGATCGTGGCGATGTAGTTCATACCCGCAGAGGATTTAACCACGAATGAACAGGAATCGACACGAATAACCGGAAGTATGCATGCTTGCGCCTCTCAATTAGTGTTCATTTGTGTCGTGGTTATTGCGCTGCAACGCGTAATCGAGCGCGCGTTGCAGATCGAATTTTCTGATGCGATTCGCAAGGACCGAATCGTTTGCGGCGTCGATGACGCGTTGATCCTGGAGAAGATCAAAGAACCGCCTCTGCGCAATCATTGCGGAGATCTCCGGGTCGTCACGTAAAGCAACAATTTTCGGGTTCTCGCTGATCTCACGCGCACCGGGCACCGAGAGGAATCTCCGCGCGCGTTCCGGATCACAAAATACCGCGGTCACTTTCGTGAGCGTGTCATAACTGTTTTGTGAAACGGGGTCGATCTGCTTGATCGCGTTTCCAAGCCGACCAAGCTCCAGCGAATTTTTTAGCCGCGACAGTGACACGGCAAACGGGCCAGATTGTTCATTCTCATCTCCGAGAAAGCGCCGCCGAACCTCCAAGGCATGTGACGTGGCATCGGGACTGGTGTCCAGGGTTGCTGATCGGTTTCGAACCTGCGCGTCTGCCACCGCGCCAACGGCGCGCACACTCACCACGATCAGCCAAAGAGCGAACACGCCGAAAAACAAGCCGACAACTGCTCCAGAAATTCCGTAAATGAGTTGGACGATTCTGGAATCCTGCTCGCCCGTTCGCTTGAACAAAATGGCTCCGATGCCACTCAGCGTAGCATAGACAACAAACGCGAGCGCCGCGCCTCCCAAGGCCGACAGCACCAAGTCAGGCATTTTAAACAGAGGCCGCACCAGCGGAACAAACAGTTTGCCGCCGAAAAACGCAGCAGCGTACGCAGTGACGAGTGCCACCAGTCGGATCAATTGACGAAGCAAACCCAGTCGCCAGCCACGCACGACCTCGAACAAGATCAGCACCACAGTAAAAGAAAGAAAGACGACTTGCCAAACCGGCGAGCCCGCGACCGCTTGCGGTTGAGGCGTCACTCCAATCGACCACCGATGGCTTGGTGCCGCAGCGCATGATCGCAAAGGACGAGCGCGGCCATCGCTTCCACGATTGGCACTGCTCGAGGAAGCACGCACGGATCATGGCGCCCGCGGGCGGCAAGCTCGCTGTCCTGTTTGGAACTGGTGACGGTTTTCTGCTGCAGCGCGATTGTCGCAGGCGGCTTGAATGCCACGCGAAAATAAACGTCTTCGCCATTGCTAATCCCGCCTTGCACGCCTCCGGAGTTGTTTGTCTTTGTCCGTATTGTTCCACCCCGCATTTCAAATGGATCATTGTGCTGCGAACCGCGCATTCGCGTCGCCGCAAACCCGGAACCGATCTCAAAACCTTTGGTGGCAGGTATGCTAAGCATGGCTTTGGCGAGGTCGGCTTCGAGCTTATCAAAAACAGGTTCACCAATCCCGGCCGCGAGACCGCGCGCAACGCACTCAATCACACCGCCGATCGAGTCCCCTTCATCGCGAACTTGCTCGATGAGCGATATCATTCTTTTCGCGCGCGCGGCGTCTGGACAGCGAACGATATTTTTCTCCACGTCCTTCATCTTGACAGTGGAGCGATCAATTTTCGCGATGATGTCGTGAATTTGCGCTACATACGCGACGATCTCGAAATCCGGGTAGAAAGATGACAATACCTTTTTCGCGACCGCACCTGCCGCGACGCGACCGACGGTTTCGCGCGCCGACGCACGGCCACCACCATGCCAGTTCCGGATTCCGTATTTGGCCTCGTAGGTGTAATCGGCATGTGACGGACGAAATTTGCCTGCGGTCTCGCGGTAATCTTCGGGCCGCGCATCCTTGTTCCGAACCGCGATTGCGATGGGAGTGCCGAGAGTTTTCCCTTCAAAAATGCCAGACAGAATCTCGCACTGGTCTTCCTCTTTGCGCTGCGTCGTGAGTTTGCTTTGACCTGGGCGACGGCGATCCAGTTCGCGCTGAATATCCGCTTCCGAGATTGCGATCCGGGGAGGAGAGCCATCGATTACCACGCCGATGCCGCCGCCATGCGATTCACCAAAGGTTGTGACGCGAAAGAGCTGACCAAATGTGTTGGACATTGAATCGGAAATTTAAACCAGACGCGCCAGATTTGTAGGGCGTTTGTGTCAAACGCCGGCGACTGGCACAGCCGCCCTACAATTTAGATGGCTTCCAAGGCGAACTTTAAATCATCAATCAAGTCGCGCACATCTTCGACGCCGACCGACAGCCTGACGAGCGAATCGGTAACGCCCAGCGCTTCCCGTTTTTTCTCCGGCACAGAAGCATGCGTCATGAGCGCGGGATGATTGATGAGGCTTTCCACGCCGCCCAAGCTTTCTGCCAGAGCGAACAACTCGGTGTTCTCAAGCAAACGCCGTGTTCCGGCGAGGTCCGTCTTCAAAACGATCGTGACCATCCCGCCGAAGCTGCGCATCTGTTGCCGGGCGAGGTCGTGCTGCGAATGCGATTTGAGGCCGGGGTAATGCACTGATTTGATCTCGCTCTGTTCCTCGAGCCACCGCGCAATTTCCAGTGCGTTTGCACAATGGCGCTCCATGCGGAGCGCGAGCGTTTTCAAACTGCGTAAAACGAGAAAGCTATCGAACGCGCCGGCGATTGCGCCGATCGAATTTTGTAAGAATGCAATTTGATCAGCGAGTTCCTTGTTTTCACCAACGACGACAACGCCACCCACGAGATCGGAATGCCCGTTCAAGTATTTTGTCGCCGAATGTACGACGATGTCGAAACCCGTCTCGATTGGCCGTTGGATCCACGGAGTGGCAAATGTGTTGTCGGACACGGATATGATTTTTCGCTCGCGCGCTATTTTCGCGATCGCTTCCAGATCAATGAGTTTCAGCAAAGGATTACTCGGCGTTTCGATCCAAACCATCCGCGTGTTTGGCTTGATTGCGCGCTCGAGATCTTCCGGGTCAGTTAGATCAACATAAGTAAAATCAAGCTTCGCGGAGCGGCGCCGCACTCGATCAAACAATCGAAATGTGCCGCCGTAAAGGTCATCGCTCGCGACGACATGCGAGCCGCTGTCGAGCAGCTCGAGGACTGTCGCCATCGCAGCAAGACCGGATGCAAAGGCGAACCCGCGCGTTCCGCTTTCCAGATCGGCAATGCATTTTTCATAGGCCAGCCGGGTGGGATTGATCGATCGCGCGTAATCGTAACCTTTATGTTTTCCCGGGCTTTCCTGCACGTACGTTGATGTCGCGTAGATCGGCGTCATGACCGCACCGGTAGTGGGATCGGGCTGCTGGCCGGCGTGAATGGCACGCGTGGCGAAGCCCTGTTCTTTTTTCATGGAATATTGTAGCGCATGCCTCAGGCTTGCGCTGGAAAATTAGCCGCAAGTGAGACGCATGCGTTACATCATACAAACTCGCGTTCGGGTGGCGCGGCCGATTTCGGCATGTGAAGCCGCAAATAGGAAAGCAAATCGGTACGTGTAATCAGCCCGAGAAATTTGTCGTCATCCATCACAATAGCGACCCGGCCACGGTCGAACACGCCCAGTAAGTCTGTAATGTTCGCGTTTGGCGGCAGGGTTTCCAACCGGTCGGTCATCGCTTTCTTCACGGGATCGTTAAAATGCGACGGATCGCGATGAACTTTTACCAGTAGATCGGATTCGTCGATAATGCCGATGGCGCGACCGTTTTCATCGACAACCGGAAGCTGTGAGACGTCCGAACCGCGCATTCGCCTGAAGGCGGTGAGCAACGAATCGTCGGGGCCGATCGTGATCACTTCGCCGGCTTCGTATCGGTGCGAAATCAAATCGCTCAGATCACCGTGCAGCGGGCGATGGATGAAACCTTGCTCAGTCATCCAGAAATCATTGTACATTTTCGACAGATATTTGTTGCCGGTATCAGGAACCAGGCTGACCACGCGTTTCGGTTTCGTTTGTTGCCGGCAATAACGCAACGCACCAGCGACAAGCGTGCCGGTGGATGAACCGCCGAAGATTCCTTCCTTATCCAGAAGTTCACGCGCGGTGGCAAAACTTTCTTCGTCATCGATCTCGAAGGCATCGGTCACCAGCGACATGTCTGCAATCTCAGGAATGAAATCTTCGCCGATGCCTTCAACTGCCCAGCTTCCTGATTGGACCAGCTTCCCGGTCTTCACGTATTCGTACAGAATCGAGCCGGTGGGATCAGCCAGAATCATTTCGATGCCGCGACGTGGCTTTATATGATTGAAAAAGCGCCCCAGACCCGTAAGTGTTCCACCCGAACCGACCCCCACGACGACTGCATCGACGTCGTGCCGCATTTGTTCCCAAATTTCAGGTCCGGTGGTGCGCTCGTGTGCCAGCGGGTTCGCCGGATTGCCAAATTGGTTTACGTAAAAAGCTCCCGGAATTTCTTTGGCGAGCCGCGCGGCCATGTCCTGGTAATATTCCGGATGCCCACGCGTGACATCGGACCGCGTGATCCGAACCTCGGCGCCGAGCGCTTTGACGTGCGAAATTTTTTCCTGCGACATTTTATCGGGGATCACTAGCAACACACGATAGCCTTTGGCGCCGGCGACCAGCGCGAGACCGAGACCGGTGTTGCCCGCGGTGGCCTCAACGACCGTTCCGCCCGGCTGCAAGTTCCCGTCGGCCTCCGCCGCTTCGATCATCGACAGCGCGATTCTGTCCTTGATCGAGCCACCGGGATTTTGATTCTCGAGTTTGAGAAAAAGCTGACACGGTCCGGTGTCGAACTGCGTTACTTCAACCAGCGGCGTGTCGCCGATGAGCGACAGGATGCGGGGCGGTTCCTTGGGAGAAATTGCGGGGGCGACGGACGTTTCGGTCATGACGGTCTTGTGGTCATTCTTCCAATTTCGGTTCGCCTTTGTGCGACCATTCTGATTGGCTGTCTGCAAGAAATTGTTGGAGCACGGGGAATCGGACTTCGCCGTAATTCAATGCGTAACGGAGATCGCCGCTTTTGTAAATCCAAGTCGTCGGGATCCATGATAGCGCCAGACCGCCAAATTGTTTGATTTTGTTCTCGCCACGACGGGGTCCGGGATCGGCAAGAATCGTGACGTTCGGCTTATCGGCAATATTGAATTTTTTCAGCATCGCGCGCCCGTCCTGCCCATCGTTCCAAACCGAGACAAAATAAAATTTCACGTTTGGATTTTCTTCAATAACGTTGGTCCAGCCACCGTTTTTGAGTTCAGCCTGACAGTTCGAGCACCATGGCGCCCAAAGATGAATGACTGTCAGATCCGGCGACTTAATCGCTGCGAGCACAGCTTGTTCTGCCGGAGATTCGGCGCGCAGTGAAGCGGCCGCGATCAGCACGACCAGTATCGGCAATGGGAGTATCGACATGCTCTGCAAACGATAAAGGGGAAACGTCCAACGCTCAACGACGAACGCAGAATGTGCGGTATCGTCACTCCGAGGAATCCCGTGGTGAAACCGATGGACAACTCCACGGGATCCTTCGAGTGCGCTTCGCTTCGCTCAGGACGACCTGCGCTGGTAGATGCGCCGTGTGTCAGTTGACCTGCGGCGCAAAAACGCCTACTATGGTCTTCCCATTTCCGCTTCCAGCAGCAGCCGATGCGCGGAGACATCGGTGTTCGACGAGAACGCCGCTGTACCTATAGGAGGCTTACTTACTTTATGATTCAAATGCAGGACGTGATGTCGAAGGCGATGCCGGATTTCCGCGAGGGAAGCATCGTGAAGGGGCGGATTTTGGAAATTCGCCCGCGCGAGGTGCTGGTAGACGTGGGATACAAATCCGAAGGCGTCATTCCTTTGACCGAATTTGAAGAAGCCGATTCGCTGGAGGTTGGCGATGAGGTGGATGTGCTGCTGGAGCGGCTGGAAAATGAAGAAGGCATGGTCGTTCTCTCGAAGGAAAAAGCCGCCTACCGCCAAAACTGGAACAAAATCGTCAGTGTCTTCGAAGGTGACGGCCTCATCAGAGGCAAGGTGAAATCGGTGGTCAAAGGCGGCCTGATGGTCAACATCGGCGTGGAGGCGTTTTTGCCGGCCTCCCAGATCGACGTTGTTCCGCCAAAGGATCTACAACAATTCGTTGGCAACACATACGATTTCAAAATCGTCAAGGTCAACGACGATCGCAAAAATGTCGTGCTCAGCCGGCGCGAGGTTATCGAGCAGGAGCGCAGTGATAAGCGCCAAAAATTTATGGAAGGGGTGAATGTGGGCGACCGCGTCGCTGGCACCGTGAAAAACATCACCGACTTCGGCGCGTTCATCGATCTGGATGGCATGGATGGTTTGCTGCACGTCACGGATATGACGTGGGGGCGCCTCGGACATCCCAGTGAGTTATTAAAAGTCGGGCAACAGATCGAAGTCGTCGTGCTCGACATCAACAAGGAAAAAGAGCGCGTCTCGCTCGGGCTCAAGCAAACCCAAAAGAATCCGTGGGACCAGATTGAGGAACGTTTCCCGGCCGGTCAGCGCATCAGAGGCAAGATCACGAATCTTGTTCCCTACGGCGCGTTTGTTGAGATCGAAGAAGGGGTAGAAGGGCTCATTCACGTCTCCGAACTCTCGTGGACGAAACGGATCATGCGCCCATCGGACATTCTCAGCGTCGGCCAGGAAGTGGAAGCCGTCGTGCTCGGTGTGAATAAGGAAGAACAGAAGATTTCATTGGGACTACGCCAGCTTGAGCCGAATCCGTGGGACGAAATTGAGAAGAAGTTCACCATCGGCAGCACGGTAAAAGGCAAGATTCGTAACATGACCGCTTACGGCGCGTTCGTGGAGCTGGAGGAAGGCATCGACGGCATGATTCATGTGTCCGATTTAAGCTGGACACGGAAGATCAATCATCCCAGCGAGATGTTTAAGAAAGGCGACGAGGTCGAAGCCGTAGTGATCGACATCGATAAAGTGAATCAGCGGATCAGCCTTGGGATCAAACAGCTGGCCGACGATCCGTGGAAGACGATCGATGAAAAGTACAAGATCGGGGATCTGGTGAAAGGCAAAGTAACCAAGCTCGCCAGCTTCGGTGCGTTCGTGCAATTACAGGACGACATCGATGGGCTCGTGCACATCTCGCAATTGAGCGAAGATCACGTCGCGAAAGTGAAGGATGTCCTCAAGGTTGGCCAGGAAGTCGAAGCGCGCGTGATTAAGGTGGACAAAATCGAGCGCCGCATCGGCTTGTCGATCAAAGCTGCCAATTATTCTGAAGAGCAACTGCGCAAAGAAGTAGAATCCTTCGACACGCTTCGTCCCGGCGAAGACATGGTTGGTTTGGAAAAAGCTTTCGCCGCAGCCGAACAGGAAGAATATCGGCCCGGTGATTCCAAGCGCGTAGTGAAGGAACCGAAAGAATCGAAGCGCGAGTCGAAGAAGAAATAGGTTCGTTTTTTCTCGCCCCCAGGAAACGCTTTGAGCAAAATCGAGGCCGACGCGCCATGCGACTCGGCCTTTTTCAGTCAACCTCGAGCTTGCGGATAATTGCTTTAGCGACCTTGCTGTTCGCGATACCCGCCTGCGGAAACAGCAGCATCGTTGGAAAATGGCGTATGTCCGGAGGTTCTGATGCAACGGTTTGGGAGTTCAAGTCAAATGGCGCTGTCCTTGTCGGGGGCGTGAGCGGCAGATATAAATTCGGCGACCAAGATCGAATCAAAGTCGAGACGCCGTTCGCAACGACAGTTTATCAGCTAAAAATTTCGGGCGACCAGATGGTCCTGCAAGAACCCGGCGGCTCGAAGCTCGAATTTACCAGACTCTAGGAAACGCGGTGATCAGAACTCGGCGCTGCCAGGCGTGCGCGCGAATGGGATGACGTCGCGAATGTTTGCCACGCCAGTGATGAACATCAGCATTCGCTCGAAGCCAAGCCCAAACCCGGAGTGCGGCGCAGTGCCGTAACGTCGAAGATCGAGATACCATTTGTACTCCGCGGGATCCATGTTGTGCCGGCGCATGTTTTCCTCAAGCATTTCGAGGCGCTCCTCACGCTGACTACCGCCGACGATTTCCCCGATGCCGGGCACTAGCAAATCGATCGCCGCAACGGTTTTCCGGTCGTCGTTCGAACGCATGTAAAAGGGTTTAATCTCCTTCGGAAAATTGAAAACTGTGACGGGACATTTGAAATGTTTTTCGGTCAACCACCGCTCGTGCTCCGATTGCAGGTTCAAGCCATAATCGATCGGGAACTCGAATTTCTCTGCGCTCTTCTTCAAGAGATCGACCGCGTCGGTGTACGTGATCCGTTGAAATGGTCGCTCAACAACGAAATCTAGCCGGGGAAGCAACTCCTTGTCCACGAATTTGGCGAACAGCTCCATTTCGTCAGGGCAATGCTTTCTCGCGTCTGCGATCAGATATTTAACGAACTCTTCCGCAAGCGCCATGTTGCCGTGCAGATCGCAAAACGCCATCTCCGGCTCGATCATCCAGAACTCGCTGGCGTGGCGCGACGTGTTGGAGTTCTCGGCGCGGAACGTGGGGCCAAACGTGTAAACTTTCGACAAAGCGAGCGCCAACGCTTCGGCTTCCAACTGACCGCTTACAGTCAGATAAGTCGGACGGGCGAAGAAATCCTGCGCAAAATCGATGTCACCGTTTTTTCGCGGCGGATCTTTGACGTCGATCGTCGAAACGCGAAACAGTTCTCCTGCGCCCTCGCAATCGCTGCCGGTGATGATCGGCGTATGGACGTAAACGAAGCCGCGCTCCTGGAAGAATTGGTGAACGGCAAATGCTAGCCGGCTGCGCACACGAAAAATACTGCTGAAAAGATTTGAGCGAGGACGCAGATGCGCGATTTCTCGGAGAAACTCAGGCGTATGCCCCTTTTTCTGGAGCGGATAGGAATCGTCGGCCGTTCCGACAATTTCGATATTGTCCGCGGCGAGCTCCCATTTTTGTCCTTTACCCTGCGATGGAACCAGCGCGCCACTCACCACGACAGATGCCCCGGTGCCGAGCCGTTGGACCGCCGAGTAATTCGGCAACGTGTTTCGCGCAATGATCTGGAGATTGCGTAGCGATGAGCCATCACTCAGCTCGATGAACGAAAAGTCCTTCGAATCACGCCGTGTCCGCACCCACCCCTGAACCTGAATTGCAGCGATGGGAGCGGTGCTTTGCAAAGCATCCTTAATTGGAGTTGGACCAGCTTGCGTCATGTATGTATCGAGAGATTGACTCGTTCGTCTCCCGACTCTCTCGTCGCTACCCTCGCGGCGCAACTGTCTATGTCGGTCGTCCCACTCGCTCCATTCCGTGACTTTGCTCAGAATGATAAGCGACGTGACGCATGAAGGAAATCAACTTAACGGCAGCCAGTTGCCCGGTTGCGGCAGGGGTTTGGTGCCGTTGAGAGTGAGGTATGTGTATTCCTGTAATAGCCGCTCGTAATCATCGAGAAGGCGCATCGCATCGTTAGGTTTGAGCCGATCGGTTTTGATGGCGTCGTCAACCTGCGCCTTGAGCAGTCGCATTAGCTCAATCTTATCCCACTGCGTCATGGCAAGGACTTCGCCGATCGTGCTGCCTCCGATCACTTCTTCAATGTACCAGCCGGATTCCTCGTCGGGATCGAGAAAGACGTGCACCTCGGTGACTCGACCAAATAAATTGTGCAGGTCGCCCATGATATCCTGATACGCGCCGACCATGAATACGCCGAGGTAATACATTTCGCCTGGTGCAATGCGATGCAGCGGGATGGTGTCGCGCACGTCCTGTAAATCGGTGAATTTTGAGACCTTGCCGTCGGAATCGCAGGTGATATCCACAATCATTCCGTGGCGCTCGGGCGGTGTGTTTAGGCGATGAATGGGCATGATCGGGAATAACTGGCCGAGCGCCCAGTGGTCCAGGAGCGATTGGAAAACGGAAAAATTGCAGATGTATTGATCGCCCAACGTTGTTTCGAGCTGCTTGACCTCTTCGGGAATGAAACGCAAGCCGCGGTGCATGTTGACGATCTGCTGTGCGAGCTGCCAATAGATGGTGTCGATCTTTGCCTTTGATTCGAGATCGAGCAGGCCAAGCTCGAAGGTCTGCTGCGCTTCTTCCTTGATCTGCTGAATGTCGTGCAGACTCTCGAGGCGATTGCCACGCTTGAGTCGTTGTTTCACATCGAGGATGTCGCCCACGAGCTTGTGATCTTTGTCGATCGCAGTGACCCGTAATTTCTGCGGCGTTTTTTCGATCGAGCTGAACGCTTCCATCACAAGCACCGAATGATGTGCAACGATCGCGCGCCCGCCTTCGCTCACGATGGCTGGGTGCGGGACGCCTTCCGAATCACAAACGTCCATGATGCTCCAGACGACGTCATTGGCGTATTCCTGGAGCGAATAGTTTGCCGAGCTATCGAAATCGCTGCGCGAACCATCGTAATCGACGCCAAGCCCGCCGCCGACATCCAAATATCCAAGCTCGTGTCCGAGCTTGGCAATTTTTGCGTAATAACGGGCACCCTCACGCACAGCGCGCTTGATGATCGAAATATCCGGTACCTGCGAACCGACGTGGAAGTGGATTAGTTTGAGACAATGCGCGAAGCCTGCAGCCTTCAGCATTTCACTCGCCGCGATGAGGCTTGTCGTATCAAGACCGAATTTCGCGTTCTCGCCACCGCTGGGCGCCCATTTACCAGCGCCTTTGCTATAAAGACGTACACGAATGCCGATGTGCGGTTCGACGCCAACTTCCTTTGCGGCGCGAATCGTTTGCTCAAGCTCTTCGAGTTTCTCCGCAACGATCACGACTTTCTTGCCCAGTTTGCACCCAAGCAGGGCGATCCGGATGAAGGCTGCGTCTTTGTAGCCGTTGCAAATGACAAGGCTTTCGGGGTCTTTATGCATGGCCAGCGCGGCGACCAGCTCTGGTTTGCTTCCAGCTTCAAGGCCAAAATGAAATTGTTCGCCGGCATCGACGATCTCCTCGATCACCTCACGCAACTGGTTGACCTTAATCGGAAAGACGCCGCGGTATTCATTTTTGTAATCGAACTCAGTTATCGCATTTTGAAACGCGCGGTTGACCGACTCGACGCGGTGACGCAGCAAGTCCTGAAACCGAATCACTAGGGGAAACCCCAGGTTTCTCGCGCGTGCCTCATTAACTACTGCGAGCAGATCGATGGACCCACCATTATCCTGCAACGGTCTCGCCTCGACGTTGCCAGAGCTATTTACCGTAAAATAGCCCTCGCCCCAACCATCCACATTGTATGTAGTGACGGCCGACTCGATGTCCCACTCAGTTTTCATTTCGGTTCGTAACCCTGCATAAAATCCGGAAAACGCATATTCAATCACTGATTTGAACATTCAAGCCCGCAGACTACAAAAATTTCCTTTGACGGAGATGACCCTACAAGACCAATGAGACCGATCGGACGCATAGAGTGCACTGCTTGTGTTTCATTTTCGCGCAGGTACCGTTACGCGATGAACAAAACGGTGATTGAGGTGCAAGTGCGGGCGGTTTTGCCGACCAGCGGGGGTTGCGCAGTGTTTATCGGGAACAACGACAAGGTGTTCATCATCTACGTCGATCAAACCGTGGGGAGCGCCATCACCATGTTCATGCGTCAGATTACCAAGGAACGTCCTCTCACCCACGATTTGATGGGACATCTCATGACGGCGCTGGGCGCAAAAGTCGAACGAGTCATCATCAATGATCTAAAAAATGCCACGTATTACGCGCGAGTCATCATTCAGGTGCAAAACGAATTGCACCAGAAAAAGATCATCGAGCTCGATGGACGACCGAGCGACTGCATCGCCATGGCTACTCAGCAGAAAGCCCCTATTTATGTGAGTCAGGAAGTGTGGGACGAAGTGGACGATATGAGCGACGTTTTGCGGAAGATGGAGGAAGAGGGCCTAAGGCCTGACCCGGAAACGGAAGAATAGCGCGAGGCGCTTCGCGCTCGTTAATTGGTTAAAAGAGTTACAACTGTTATAGGGACCCCGTTTTGACGTTGTAACCTTTGTAACTTTTTAAGTTCCTTTGGGCGTTAGCCCAAAAGATCACCATATCGCTTATCCGCCAATTCGAGACAACGCTCCAGAATTTCCGACCCAGTGTTGAGCTTGAATGTCTCTTCCACGAGCTCGCGGCATTCGGGAATGGCCAGACTTTGCACCGCGCGTTTGACTCTGGGCACCAGGATCGCGGCCGTGCTGAGCTCGTCCATTCCAAGACCCAGCAAAAGTGGGATGAGCGCTATGTCCCCTGCCATTTCGCCGCACAGGCCCACCCAAATTCTGTTGGCGTGGGCAGCATCGGCGATCATTTTGAGCAAACGCAGTACTGCCGGATGAGTGGGCTCGTAGAGATGCGCGATTTTCTCATTCATTCGATCTACGGCGAGCGCATATTGAATGAGGTCATTTGTTCCGATACTGAAAAAATCGACGTTGGTTGCGAGCACGCTTGCACAGATGGCTGCACTGGGGATTTCGATCATGGCGCCAACGTCAACCCTTTGGGACACGTTGATTTTTGAGCCGCGCAATTCTTCCTTGCACTCCTCTAGCAACGCGATCGCGCGACGCAACTCATCCAAGCCGGAGATCATCGGAAACATGATTTTTATGTTGCCGACCGTGCTGGCACGCAGAATGGCGCGCAACTGCGTCTTAAAGATGTCTACGTTCTCAAGACAGAAACGGATCGCGCGCCAGCCAAGGAACGGATTCAACTCGTCGGTGATATCTACCGTGCCTGGAGCCAACTTATCGCCGCCGACATCAAATGTTCGAATAATCAGCGGATGCGGCCGGACGCGCTCCGCAACTTTTCGGTAGGTTTCATATTGTTCGTCCTCCGTTGGCAGAGTGGGTCTGTTCAAATACAGGAACTCGGTGCGATAAAGTCCGATACCTTCTGCGCCATTCGCCGCAACGGCATCGACGTCTTGAGGTAGCTCGATGTTTGCCGAGAGCACGATGTGACGCCCATCGCGCGTGGTTGAGGTTGTCTCGCGGAGCTCTTTCAGTCGCGCGGTGACCTTGGCTCTTCTTGATTCGATCTCGACGTACTGCGCAAGTGTTTCCGATGTCGGATCAACGATTAGATGGCCATCGTTCCCATCAAGGAGAACGTGTTCACCGCTCTCAAGTTTTGCAGTGATATCATGCAAACCGACTATTGCCGGAATATTTAGAGAACGGGCTAGTATTGCTGCATGTGACGTGCGGCTGCCGAGATCCGTCGCGATCCCAAGCACATTCGCTCGGTCGATGCTTGCCGTATCTGAGGGAGTTAGATTGTGCGCGACAAGAATGTGCGGCTCGGTCAATGCGAGAAACGCCTTCGGAGCTTTCCCCTGGAGGTTGTGAATGACACGTTTTGTTACGTCCTGAATATCGAGAGCGCGCTCTCGCAGGTAAGGGTCATCGATCTTGTTCAGGGTCTCGGCATATCGGGTGGCGACTTCCTGGAAAATCCATTCCACATTGCACAGATCCGTCTCCAGTTTCCGGAGCACTTCGTCGATTAAGGTGCGGTCTTCGACTACGAGTAAATGAGCATCAAAAATAGCAGCATCCTTCGCCCCGATTGATTCTGCGATTCGCTGCTGCATCTGCAGAATCTGCATGCGCGTTTGGATAAGCGCCGTTTCGAAGCGCGAGATTTCATCCGTCACCTGGGAAGGCGCAATCCGGTAATGCACGACCTCGTCAAGGTCATCGCGCACGACATGGACTTTGCCACGGGCGATTCCAGGTGAAACGCCGGCTCCTTCAAACCGAGTCTCTTTTTGCGGGTTGTCGCCGCTCATCCACTTGGGAGAGTAAGGCAGATGTCAAACATTGCGAGTCTGACACGTCAGACAAGTCGAAGGCTCAGTCTTCGTTGAACTTTGCGTTAATTAGCGCCTCCAGTTCTTCCATTGCTTTTTCAGCATCCACACCTTCGCAACGAATACGAAGCTTTGAGCCTTGCCCGGCAGCAAGCATCATCAGCCCCATGATACTTTTGCCATTTACTTCTTCGCCTTCCTTCGATACCCAAACTTCCGACCGGTACCGGCTGGCAATGCGCACAAACATGGCGGCCGGCCTGGCATGCAGCCCCAGGCGATTCACGATTGGAATCTCCTTCTCAATCTTCCGGACAGCTGCCGTGCGGTTCGCTCTTCGATACAACAAGGCCATTACGTCCCTCCTTTTTGCTCCATCATTCCGAGCAGCCTCGCGTTGAAATCAACAGCCGCATTCTGGCCCAGCCCTTTTAGTTTTTCGTCCATTGCGGCGACCTCGATCAAGCGGGCCATGTCGCGGCCGGGTCTGACGGGGATGGTTACATGCGGGACTTTGAGGCCAAGGATCTCGTAAAATTCCCGGTCCAACCCGATGCGGTCGACCTCGTCGACTTCTTGCCAGTCCTTCAGTGTGACAACGAGGTCCAAGCGTTTTTCGATTCGAATACTGCCGATGCCGAAAACTTTCGCTACATCGATAATGCCGATGCCGCGAACTTCCATGTGATTGCGGGTCAGCTCGGGTGCTGTGGCCATGAGCTCGCGCCCCTCCAGCATGGTAATCCGGGTGACATCATCAGCCACCAGGCTGTAGCCACGTTCGATCAGCCCAAGCACGCACTCGCTTTTTCCGATCCCGCTCGCCCCGCGAATCAAAACGCCGATGCCGAGAACGTCCACCATACTGCCGAATTCAGTCACGGTCGGCGAGAAATCCATTTCCAAAGCAATGGTGGCCGCGTTGATGAACTTCATCGTGATCATTGGCGTGCGGAACACGGCGATCTTTGCCTCCGCTGTGACGCCCTGCAATTCCGGAGCAAGATGGAACCCGCGCGACATTACCAGACACGGGATCTTGCGCTCGCATAATTCGCGAAATCGCTTTACCCGAACATTTGAAGGCAAACTTTTTAGATACGAATGCTCTGCAGCTCCTAATACCTGCACCCGTTTTTCGGCGAAATACGTGTAGAATCCGGAGAGCGCGAGCCCGGGTCGGTTAATGGTTGGCTCGCGAATTTTGCGGTGAAACCCGACGCGCGGCCCTTCCAGCTTCATCTGGAGTTTTTCAGCGTGAGAATTGTAAAAGCCTTCAACCGTGACGACGGGGACGCTTTTTTGCTGACCGCTCGTGGATGTAATCGTTTGGGTCCCGCCTTGTTCCGCCATTTGAGGTAACTTCTAGCGTGAACCTGCGGGATTTCCAATAGGCATCGCGCGCTCACGGCAATTCCCAACTCCAATCGGGCGTCAAGATCACCCCTGCTCATCCCACTTTCGCGACCTCGCCCTCAACTTCCGTATCGACATCCTCCACTGAGAGCCTTCCGAGTCGACGCCGATAGAGATGACCCCATGCGTGCATCATCTCGATGGTCGGTTGGAAGAACTTCTGCGCAATGAGGGTCGGCACAAATGCGCTCAAGATCACCACACTGACGAGAACAGTGTACTGGTTCTGATCAATGATGCCGTTTTGCAGACCATACAGAGCAGAAATGGTTCCGAATGTCAGCCCTGTGGCCATCAGCAGCGTGGTATAGCTCGCCTCTTTTACCTTCATGTAGTGCAATCGGGCTAACGGAAAGACTCCAACGACCTTGGTCACCATCTTCAGAGCCAGGAACACGCTGATCACTAAAAGTGAGGTCCACAACGCTGGCAGCGACACATACAGGCCGGCTTTGATAAAATAGAATGGCGTAAAGACAGCAAAGGCGATGCTGCGCATGCGACGAACCAGCGTTTTGTCGCGAAGAAACACGCCTGCAACAACAAGACCAAGCAGATAGGCTGGCAGGACCGCTTCACTCTTCGCAGTTGTGGCGAGGCCACCGAGCAAAAAAAGTACAAAGAAGACGAATTTTACTTCAGGCTCGCTCACCTGCGTAGCGCCCAGGCGCGTGATGATCGACTGCGTCCAGCGCGGCATGAACCACAGAACGACCAACGTCACAACTACGAACAGGAGCAGCCAGAGATTATAGTTGGCAAACAGCGTGCCGAGCGCGAGCACCGTCCCGAAGTCCGTGATGAAGCACGCAGCGAGAATCATCTTGCCCATGGCAGTGTCGCTGAATCCGCCCTCGATCATCACTGAATACACGACAGCAACAGAAGTCGTCGACAGAGCGATCCCGGCAATCTGCGCCTGATGCGCAGGCCAGCCAAAAATGAATTGCGCAACAAACCAAATGAAGGCAAACGGCACAGCAAATGAGAGCACGCCGATCAGAACGCTCACACGCCAATTGGCTTTGAGCGAGACAGGATCGATCTCCGCACCAGCAAGGAACGTGAGCACGCCGCTGCCGAGTAGTGCCAGAAAGTTCGTCCACTCCGTGGATTGCAATACGTGATGAAGGTGACCCGCGCTGGCGTTTGCGCTGGCTATGCCCACCTGCAAAGTGCCACCTTCGGAGCCGACTGCGAGATTGCCGACGACCACGCCAACCAGGATTTCAACGAGCGCGACTGAAATTCCGGTCCGGATCGAGATCAAACTCGCCAGCAACGCGAGTCCCATCCAAACCGCAGCGATGAACCAAATGTTTTCGAGCATAAAAAAACTCCTTCCTTGTTCGAAGGAGTCATTAGCTCGCGCGGTTTTCCCCCGCAGTCGCGAGAGAAGGCAAACTCCATTGCCTGTGCCAAACTTTACTGTGCCTCTAGTTCAGATCAAGCAGAGCTCTACCGATTCAGTCCCGATTCTTTTGTCATTCGTCATTCGAATTTCGTCATTCCCATCACATCTTGAAGCGTTCGCCGAGATAAAGCTGACGGCTGATGGGATCGTTAATCAGGAAATCTTTTGTGCCTTCACTTTCGACCCGGCCATCGTAAATCAAATACGCGCGGTCCACGATTGAGAGGGTCTCGCGCACGTTATGGTCGGTGATCATGATTGCGAGTCCTGATTTGCGCAGGTTCACGATGATTTGTTGCACGTCGTAAACGGCAATGGGATCGACGCCGCTGAATGGCTCGTCGAGCATCAACAGCTTCGGTTGCGTCACGAGCGAACGGGCGATGGTCAAGCGTCGTTTCTCCCCGCCGCTCAACGTTAGCGCTGTATTTTTCGCGATCCGTTCAATGCCAAACTGGTGGAGCAACTGGTCGCAGCGGTTCCGCCGCTCTGTCTTGCTCAGCGGAAGCGTTTCTAAAATGGCCAGGATATTTTGTTCCACCGTCATCTTTCGAAAAATTGATTCCTCCTGCGGCAAATAACCCATGCCGAGCCGCGCCCGCTTGTACATCGGGAAATCGGTCACATCGGTGTCGCAAAAAATCACGTGACCGCTGTTTGGCCTGACCAAGCCAACGATCATGTAAAAGCTGGTTGTTTTGCCGGCGCCGTTCGGCCCAAGCAAGCCCACGATTTCACCTGCGCGAACATGCATGTCGATCCCATTCACCACTGCGCGACCGCCATAGATCTTGACCAATTGATCAGTCGTAAGAACCATTTCCTCTTTCGTCGCTGCCAGCGAAGCGATCTTACGAGCGGAAATGGGCGCAGCTTGACTGATCATGGTTTTGGAAGAGCAGCAGCCGGCGGTGTCTGGGCAGGCGGTGTCTGGACCGGTGAAGTCTGGGCGGGTGGTGTCTGGGCAGTGGCCGCCGGGGCAGGTGAAGTCTGAGCAGGAGTCGCCGTGGCTTTCTTTTGTTCGCCTGGTTGCTGACGGATCTCTGTGCGGCTCGGGCCATGCGTTGTGAGTTGACTGTTCTGGTTAATGACCATGACCGTATCAGGGCTCGTTGCCACATGCATGTTCAATCCTTCCTGCACACGCGGCGTTCCTCGTAGTTCAACGTCTCCAGTTGCCGCTATATAAGTTGCTTTATCCGCTCGGCCAACGGCGAGCGTTGGCGGCCCGCCACTCGGATTAGGGCGTTGGCGTACCAGGCCGACGTTTCCGTCGGCAATGGCTTTCTCGAGGCTTTGATTTTGTCCCTTCGTAATGAACACGGTCAATTTGTCCGACTGAAGATTGAAACGCGGATCGATTACCTTCACTCGGCCGCTAAAGATGCCCATGTTCTTGGTCGAATCAAAAAACGCCTCGTCCGCATAAATTTCCGTGGTTGTCGGTTCGTTGGATTGCAACCCGGTGCCAAACAAGTTTTCGGCCGGCGATTTATCTTGCTTCTGGCCCGCTGCCTTCTTCTCGCTCGCTGTCTTCTTCGCCTTCTTCTCCGGCGCAGTAGCGGGAGTCTTCGGAGCTGATGCAACGGGGCTCTGGCTTTGCAAGCGCCCTGCCGCGCCGATGGTAACAAAAAGCATTAACATCAGGAGCGTTTTCATTCCTTCTCGTCAGGCTTTTCTGTCAGGTGCGATTTGCTACTGATCACCATTTTTACATTTCCTATCAATCGCCCGGTCCTCGTGTTTGTATCGAACTGCACCGAATCGCCAACGATGTTAAAATCCGCGCGCTGAATTGTTGTGCGCTCCTGCGAGCTAAGGATTCGGGTTTTCAAGTCAAGCACCGAGGTATGCATGTCAACCTGCAGATCCGGCTGATTGTCGGGAGTGTAGGTCGTAATTTTAAGCTGCTGAAAACCAATGTGCTCCTGATCAATCCGATGTGCCGTTCCGGCTTCGAATCGTCCACGCAAATGGCCTTCGGCATCGAAATCTGGAAACACCAGGCCCTTGGCTTCGTGGCCAATGGGCAATGGGATGTTTGTAAGGCTTTGTTCGCCGGGTGATGCGGTCGGCGTCGCGCCGGCCGCGCGACCTTTTTTCTTATGACTTTTTGACTGTCCGGCTACGTAAGGCGCCGATATCAAAACGCACAGCGCGACTGACAATAGACAAACGAGCCTCTCCAAATGTACGGAGCGGCTGCTACGAAACGGCAGCATGAATAGCCTTTAACATGCGCAAGTGCTTCGGCAAATCCTTCAGCGGAATCTGGTTCGGCCCGTCGGACAAAGCCCGCGCCGGGTTTTCATGTACCTCCATGAAAATTCCGTCGCAGCCTGTTGCCATTGCGGCCCTCGCTAATGCCGGCGCAAGAACGCCGTCGCCTGAGGTTGAGTCCCCCGCTCCGCCTGGCCGCTGCACAGAATGGGTCGCATCGAAAATCACGCGATATCCGGCTTCGCGCATCCAATAGAGCGAGCGCATGTCTGCGACAAGATTATTGTAGCCAAAGGTGGTTCCCCGCTCGGTGAAACAAAATCGTGCGTTACCAAAGGCGGTCAGTTTTTCGGCAATATTTCGCAGGTCCCAAGGAGCCAGAAACTGGCCTTTTTTCACATTGATTGCGCGCCCCGTTTCCGCGGCAGCGCGCAGCAGATCCGTTTGACGGCAAAGAAACGCTGGGATTTGTAACATATCGATTTTTTTTCCGGCAATCTCCGCTTCAGCAGGCGAATGAACGTCTGTCGTCACTGGTATTTTTAAATCGCGCCCAACGGCGGCAAGAATCTGGCAGCCTTCTTCTACGCCCCTCCCGCGAAAGGAACGCACTGACGTGCGGTTCGCCTTGTCGTACGAAGCCTTGAAAATGAAATCTACGTCTTCGGTAGAGCAGATCTGGGCGATTTTCTTCGCCATGCGCCAGACGAACTTCTCTGACTCAATGACACATGGTCCGAGAATAAACGCCGGACGTCCGCCGCCGATCGTAACATTACCCACGCGCAATGGCTTTGGTTTCACAGTAAGTGTCTAAGGAAAGCCGGAACGTACCAAATTTAAAGGGTTGCTTTCTGCTTTGCTGCGGTCCATCGCAATTTGCTCCTCGTAAAATCGAAAATGCCAAACGGCGTGTATAGTACGAGGAAAAAGAGCAACGCCACTCCATGCAGTTGTAAAAGGTACAACGGCCGCGAATCGGAGAGAAAACTCAAAATCGAAAACGCCTCCGGCTTGTGCAGCAGAAATCCGTAATTGAAACCAGTCAGCTCGTCGACGACGAACGTGACCACAAAATAAAACTCCGACCACAACCATACCCGCACAAGCGACATGGGATATGGCCGGTATCCGCGAGTCAACATCAGGAAAACCACGCCCACGATGATGCCTGAATGCGAAGTGAAAAAACTGATAAACCGCCAATCAGGGAAACCAAAGCGCAGATTTGGCGTGAGCACAGCTTGCAACGTGCCACCAATCCCCCAGAAGTATGCCACTTCGAACCAGCGCTGGCTTCCGGTCCACATCGCCACGATCACAACAAACATGCCCCAGTCGCACATTTGCATCGGCAACATCTGCCGCCATTCCACGACGCCGCTGCTACGGATGAAAACCAGGTAAACGATGTAGTTGAATATCAGCACCGCGGAGAGCACGCCGATAATCATCTTCTCCAGGCGCTGCGATTTTGTCTGCCGCACGATCGCAGCAAGCACAAACGGCAGCACGACTGTGAGCAAAATTACAGTGAGATGCGGCAAACCGTACGACTGAAACTCAGGAGCGTCGTTCATGTAGCTCCACAGAAATTCCAAAATCCAAGCTCCAACATCCAGAGAAATCCGAGGCTGCAGTCTTCAAAGAATAACGGCTTCGCAGCGATCAAACTGCAATCGACGGCTGCTCAACCCGTCGTTCCTTGGAGCTTCCGCTATCGAATTACCCAGAGATTGCACGGGATTACATCGGTAATCCAAGCGATGTTGCTCGGAAGCGGTGGATTGGTCTCACCGTTTTTCTGCAGCGGCACTACAAGCAAATCGGCCTTCACCGATTGGACAAAATCCGAGGCGACTAACCCCGTATTGCCCCTGACGCAGCGGACTTCGACCGGTACTTCGGTCATACCGGCGGATAAAACGAAGCGTTCCAAAGTCTCTTCCTCCTCATCATGCACGCTGCGCTTTTCGGCTGTGCCGGCGCCTACGCTGATCGACGCGCGCGCCTCATCAAACGCAGTGATGATGCGAATCACGTAAAGCCGTTCGCAGTCTTCGGCCGCGGCGAGCGGAAGCGTTCGCTTCAAAGCGTCCAATCCATGGTTGGAATAATCGGCAACGAAAACGATCCGGCGCAGCGGCTTGGGTTTCGCCGCCGGTTTGGTAAAGAGCACAACAGAACATGCCGCTTCTCGCACAAGGCGGCGCGCGACATTGCCGAGAAATGGATGCAACACCACCTCCTTCTCCAATGCACCGGCGACGATCACGTCGATCTGCTCACGAGCGAGCGTGCGCAAAATAGCGTCGGCAGGGTCTCCCTGTTCATAATGAACCATTGAATGAGGCGGGAGATGTAGCTCGGTGAGCACATTGCGGAACTTGTTTGCCGTTTCTTCATTTCTTTCGCCCACGTAGATCAGATGAAGATCCGCTGGAAAACGTTCCCGGATCCGCTTCGCCTCGGCAAGAACATCCCTGAATCGTGGCGAAAATGTCGTCGCCACGGCAATGATTTTATATGGCGATGGCTCAGCCATGGATTGAAGTGAACTGTCGCGCTCCAGGAAAATTCGGCAACATAGAGATCGCGCGGCCGGGGCACGGCTCACCAATCCGCTTTTCATTTTAGAATTCCTCTGCGAATTTTCGCCTATGCGACGCGCGATCTATCCAGGCAGCTTTGACCCTGTGACGAACGGTCACCTGGATGTGATTGAGCGTGCCCGAAAACTTTTCGATGAAGTCATTGTCGCTGTCGCGCACAATGATGAGAAGCAACCGCTTTTCTCCTTAGAAGAACGGCTCGATTTGCTGCGAGAGACCGCCGGCAGAATCGCCAATGTACGAATCGCTGAGTTCGAGGGTTTACTGGTCGACTTCGCGAAGGCACAAAACGCAGGCGCCGTAATCCGCGGTCTACGCGCGGTCTCGGATTTTGAGTTCGAATTTCAAATGGCGTTGATGAACCGGAAACTGGATGCCGCGGTGGAAACGATTTTCTTAATGCCGAAGGAGGAATACACATATCTGAGCTCTCGAATCGTAAAAGAAATTGCCCGCCTGGGCGGCGATATCTCGAGTTTTGTACCGGCTTGTGTGGCCAAAGCGTTGAACAGGCAATTTGCGCAATAAACAAAAATGAAACGGTTCACGCACATTTCTCGCGATGGTCGCGCGCAGATGGTGGATGTCTCGGCCAAACCGATGAGCAAGCGGAGAGCTATTGCCATTGGCACGATTCGGCTCCAACGCAAGACCCTCGATTTGATCGCAAAAGATCAAATCGCAAAGGGGAACGTCTTCGCGACTGCTCGGCTTGCCGGGATCCAGGCCGCGAAGCAAACAGCGCACCTCATTCCGTTGTGCCACACTTTGCCGCTGGCAGAGGTTAGAATCGATATTGCTATTTCGAAGGACGGCGCAGACGTGAAGTGCACTGCGCAGACGATTGCGCAGACGGGTGTGGAAATGGAAGCGCTAATCGGTGTCACCGTCGCGTTGCTCACGATTTACGACATGTGTAAAGCGGTAGACAAAAAGATGCAGATTTACGACGTGCGATTGATTGGAAAAACAAAACGCCCTGTAGCGGCACTCTATGACCACCGAAACGAGAGATCACGGCGCTCATAGAGCACCGCTACAGAAGATGCAAATACAAGTTGGCATTATCACCATCTCGGACCGCGCGAGCGCTGGTGATTACAAGGATCTTGGCGGACCCGCGTTGAAAGAAGTGGCGCAAGGCGCAGGGTGGCAGGTCCTCGCGGAAGCGATTGTGCCGGACGTCGCAAAACGTATCCAAGACACAATCCGCTCGTTTTCTCAGCAAGGCTGCGGTTTGATTCTGACGACTGGCGGCACCGGAATTGGTCCGCGCGACGTCACGCCGGAAGCGATCCGAGCGATCATGCGCGTGGAGCTACCCGGCTTTGGCGAAGTGATGCGCGCTGAATCAATGAAGATCACGCCCAATTCAATACTGTCGCGTAGTCTGGCGGCGATTGTTGATCATGCACTCGTGATAGCGCTTCCTGGAAAACCGACCGGCGCTGTGGAGTGTCTCGGTTTCGTTCAAGGCGCGATTCCTCACGGCGTGGCGCTAGCGCAAGGGACGCCAACATCGTGCTGAGGAAACGGCGAAAATATCACTGGGGATAAATCAGAAGCCGCATCAGTTGGCTTCCATAGTTTGTGAGATGCGCGTTCCCCTCACGGCCGGAAACGATGTCGCGAGTCAGATAGGAATCATCAATGGAGGTTTTTTTAACGTAGCTTAGCTCGGGCTGCGTCACGCGTCTCTCGCTCGGTTCAACCTTCAGCGGTACACCAGAACTCGCGAAAGAGACCTCCCACGATGATTTCTCATTTCGTTTTCCACCAAGCATCCACGGATAAAGCCGTGGCAAATCGAAGTGCCGCGATTTCGGCAAAGTAGCTTTGTAGAATGTTTCTTCTTCGCTGAGAAACTCGGGAATCGTGAGTGCCGGATTTTTGCGGAGCGCCAGATAAAGCCGCGCAACATCGATGCCGGCGAGGTTCATGCCGTTATAGATCCCGTTGTGATTGGGATCGTTTCTGAAAAATGTGTTGTACCACGATTCAAATTGGCGGCTGAACATCAGGTCCAATTCCAAATGGAGATGCGCGCGCTCCTGGTTTATTCCAACTCCGGTGTAGCCCATGGTGGCGACGGGCTGGCCGCGTTTGACCGGATCGCCGGGGCGCACAGTGATGGAACTCAGGTGTCCATAGAGACTGTAGTAATTCGAGCCGTCCCAGCGATGCTCGATCACAATATATTTACCATAGTTTGAGTAGCCGGCGATTGGATTAACGTGCATGACCTTGCCATCGGCAATCGCGCGCACTTCGTCGAGCGGATCACCCTGCGCATCCCGGTGCAGAGGCCGAATATCGATTCCTTCGTGGAATCGGGTGTAAATAGTGCCACCTGCCGTGTCCACAGGGTCTCGCACAAAGCCGTATCGCCCCCCCTCCCAGGGTGTCGACTTTGCACCTTTATAATCGCGTTCGACGTATTGATAAAACGCGGCCCCATCACCGGAGAACAGGGCGTCGTTGTCCGTCGGCAGAACAATATCAACAGTATCGCGCGCCGAGGCGCTGAGTGAAAGAGTGCAAGCTCCAAAGATTATCGTCGTGACTGCAAGATAACGTACGGCAATGACGAATGCCGAATGACGGAATGATAAACTAATGACAAATGACGAAATGTATGTCGTGCGGCAGTTCCTCATTGGACATTGGTCATTGGGCATTCGTCATTTCTTCTTTTGGCCGATCAACCGCCAGTCTTTTTTCATCAAATCAATGTCGGCTGCGGTCAGCCCGGAAGGAATGTAGATTTTGCCGTCTGAGACGCGTTTGTCGATTTCAAGTTCGGTAACGAGGCGGCCATTGATGAGGACAAAAAGGAAACCGCCGCGGCGCTCCACGCTTAGACTATCGAGCACTACACGGCCATGCTCATCGAGTTGAATCAACGCGCCGTAGGTTCCGTCCTGGGCCGGATAGGGAGAAAATGCTGTGACATCTCGCTCCGAAATCCAGGGCAACTTTTCGATGCGAATGTCTTTACCGGAAAATCGGGCGCGAACCGATGTTGAAAATACCTCGGTGTCGCGAGGGTTCGCTTGTGCGTGCACGCGAAACGTGACATGACGTTGTCTGGCTATTCCCGGGGCAAGCGCGAAAACCAGGCAAACCGCGAATACACAGAGAGTTTTCATGCCGATTGATAAAGGGTTTGACAGGAATTTTGCAACCTCGAAAGCTTTCGGCGCTGTTTTAGGCCGTTGATGAAACGTCGCTTTATTTTGCTCCTTCTGATGCTTCCGGTGGCCGGCGGCATTTGGGGCCAGGACATCGCGCCGACCTCTACACCGCCCCGCAGACGCGGTTGGATGAGCCGAATTCTCCATCCGTTTTCTCCCGAGGTCGTTCCGCAATACAAAGATCCGAGGCTCCGTGGCCTTGCTCTGGATCTTCAAATCACGCCGCAGACAGTAAAGCTTTCTGAGGTTCGTCAACTCGCGGTAAAGGTAACACTGGCAAACCTGTCGAAGCGGCCCGTGCCGCTCGACTTTCCGACCAATCAGCGGATTGAAATTTACCTGAAGGATTCCGGCGGAGACGTCCTTGCCAAATGGTCCGACAATCACGCTATTACGGAAAAACCCGTCACGATTGTCATTAACCCGCAAGAGCGGATTGAATATAATGAAACCATCTCGACCCGCGAGCTTACGCCCAATAAGGTCTTCATCGCAGAGGTTTTCTTTCCGCAGTATCCGGAGATGCGGATCCGGCAAAAATTCTTGGCGGTACCATGAGCCGGCGATTTGATAGTCGATAGCTGATAGTTGATAGAGCACAAGGTGCGTGCCGATCAACTATCAACTAAAAGTTATCAACTTCTCTCCGACTACCACACACATCCCCAGGGACATCGAGTACAAATGTACACTCAGGCATTGCTTCAACCCTGGGCGGATTCCGCGCGCAGATTAGGTTTAGTCGACATTGCCTTTACCGATCACGATCGTTACCATGCCGGTATCGACTTCGATGAAATCGAGCGGGTCCGCGACAGAAATCCGGATTTGCAAATCCGGGCGGGCATCGAGCTTGATAACGACCCTGTTCATTCGGCGGCCGGCCGCAAATGGATCGAAAGGCATTGGGACAAGCTGGATTTTGTTCTGGGATCAATTCACTTCCTCGATCGCGATGACCAAATGTTCGACAGCGTACCGGATGGCGCCGCGCAATTCGAAGGCCGGAATATCAATGCGATCTATGCAAATTACTTTAGCCGGGTCCGCGAAATTGCAGCGACGGAACTGATCGATTGTCTTGCTCACCTTGATCTCGTCAAGATCCATGGTCATAGGCCGACTGCAGATATTGCGAGCCTGGCGAACGACACGCTCGATTTTATTCGTGACCACGATGTCGCGATTGAACTATCCACTGCCGGCTGGCGCAAGCCGGTAAACGAAGCGTACCCGGGTGACCAAATCGTCAAACTGGCAATTGAGAAAGGTATTCCTTTCACTACTGCCTCAGACGCGCACTCCCACGCGCAACTTGGTGACAAGTTTCCGGCTCTGGCGCAAAGAATGGTTAGTTTCGGAATTCAGCAGGTCTGCGGCTTCGAAAAGCATAAACGCACGCAGTTTCCACTATAGCTGAAGATCGAGCTGCGGCCTTTCTGCCGAGAGCTCCTGTTCAGTTTCCGTAGGCAGCGGGAACATGAAGCCTAAACGTTGCGCAAGACGCTGACAGGTTTCAGGTGCGAATCCTTCGAAATGGTTGCTCGCAAATGCCCAGACACTACGCACGTCCGCAAGATGGCGCTCGAGCCTAAGTGACCAGCTTTCCAACGCGGCTTCACGTTTCCAGAGCAATTTTTCGTAGTGATTGATATGGCCGCCGTCGACGTCATATTTCGTTGCGTAATCGCCCAGCAAACGCAGATACAGAAAATCTGTGGTGCACGGCAGAAACTCAAACGGCGCAAGATTTCGTTCGTTAAGCGGCGTGGTATCGGCCCAGACCCAGCAAACGCGATGCTTTTCCAGCAGCCGAATAAATTGCGGCCGATGCCAACCGGAATGCCGAAACTCAATCGCAAAACGGAAATCTCGTGACAGTTGTGGGAGAAGTCTTCGCAGCGCGAACTTGCCGTCTCTTGGCGCTAAAGAAGGCGGTAGCTGGATGAGGATGATCTGGAGCTTTGGCGCCAGCGGCTCTATCGCTCGAAGAAACGATGTCAACTCGGCTGTGCAGTCGTGAAGCCGACAGACGTGGGTGATCTGCCGGGGAAGCTTGCATGTGAAGCGAAAGGCTGCAGGAGTCATTTCGACCCAGCGCCGAACAGTATCTTCCGCCGGAGCAGCATGAAATGTAGAGTCAACTTCAACCGCCGGAAAATAGCTGGCGTAAAATTCCAACCAGCGAGACTCCGGTAGATCCGGCGGATAAAACGCACCGCGCCAGTCTTGGAAGCTCCATGCGCACGAGCCGATTCGAATTTTTTGTTGATCAGCTAAGTTCAACTGAGATAAACATTAGTAAGTTTTCCCATCTCCGAAAATTTTCATCCGTAGCAAATGCCACGGCCTTTGGGTTACGTGCGCCGCCTTGTCCTGGGGAGTGCTGAAACTTGACTGGTCAAATAAGTTAACTACCCTGCCACGACCCGGATGCAATTCGTTATTCGAGCCTTTTTAGTTTTGGCTGCCGCAGCGCTTCTTTTGCCCGAACCGGGCACGGCCTCTGTTATTTTCAAGCCGGGTCAAAAAGCGAAGTACGTAGCACCTGGCGAAGAAGAGCTAAGCGGGAATGCTGCCGAGCTGTTCCAAATTGCACAAACTGCCGAAAAAGAAGGCAACCTTAAACGCGCGCTCAAAGCCTACAAAACCCTGATTAAACACCATCCTAAAGACTCGCTGGCTCCCGCTGCACTTTATCGCGGCGCTCAGTTGCAGGAACAGCTCCACGAGTACACACCAGCGGCCGATTCGTTTCGCGAGCTGGTGGAAAAATATCCTACTAGTCCCCATTTCGAGGACGCGATCGAGGCGCAGTTTCGCATCGGCGAACTTTATCTGAATGGCAAGAAATTGAAAGTTCTCGGCATTCCACTTGCCTCATCGTTGGATCGCGCGGTGACTATTTTCGCCAACGTTGTTCGCACCGCACCGTACGGAAAATACACAGCGCGTGCGCAGTTTGATATTGGTCTTGCCCGCGAAAAACAGGGCGCCAATGACGCGGCGCTACAGGCTTACCAAGCCGTAGCGGACAAGTTCCCGAATGAGCCGGTGGCCGTGGATGCCCAATATCAAATCGGCTACATCTGGTTCACCGCAGCTCAAACTGGAACAAAAGATGCCGCTGCCGCAACCAATGCTAAAACTGCTTTCCAGGATTTTCTTTTCCATTATCCGAAAAGCGAGAAAGCAGCTCAGGCGCGCGCTGACCTCGACATTCTCGAACACAAGCAAACCGCTACCTCGTACAAGGTCGCGAAATTTTACGATAAACAAAAATATTATCGCGCTGCCGTGATCTACTACAATGAGGTCATTCGTCAGCAGCCAGGATCGGAGGAAAGCAATCAGGCCAAGAAGCGGATCGATCAGTTGCGTGCAAAGTTCGGAGACGCTGTGCTTCAGCCGGCTTTGCCCGTGGCACAACAAGGTAGCAAGAAAAAGAGCGAAGCGCATGGGGCCCAGAGTGCTGAAACTGGGTCTGCAAAACCAGGTGCGCCAAATAACGAAGCGCCGTTGCCTCCATCGGAGACTGACTCCTCGCTTCCACCCCCAGCTTCCCTTGCCCCGGACACTACGACAGTTCCTGCGCCGCAACTGCCTCCGCCGGGTGGTAGCAGCTCCGGCGCGTCTCCAGCCCCGGGCGGATCAACCTCTCCTGACGACGAGTCCGCCTTACCGGAGCCTTGAAAGCCTCACTTGCGGTACTATTCTGCCTGACTTTGAGTGGTTGCCTTGGCTATCACGTCGGGCCAGTCAAGCCGTACTATTTGCGTGACGTTCATCGCATCGCAGTCCCGACTTTTAAGAACAAAACTCTTCTCCCGCGGATCGAAGTTTTGGTCACCGATACTGTCATCAAACAATTGCAGCAGGACGGGACTTATCAGATCACCAACGAGGACCAAGCGGATGCTACCTTGAGCGGGGAGATATCTCGGATCAACCGCACCCCAGCGCGCTCGGTGCGTGGAAATGTATTGGCCACGACCGAATTTAACCTAGGCTTAACCGTACGATACTCGCTGACTGGAAGAAATGGTGAACACCTGGCGGGGCCGAGTGACGCATACGGAACCACAAGCTTCTTTGTCAGTAGCGACGTAACCACTGATGAGCGTCAAGCATTGCCATTGGCCACTGAGGATCTCGCCAGCCGACTGGTTACTCAACTGAGCGAGGGCTGGTGATGAGTGATGAAAGGTGAAGAAAAGCTGTGGAGTATCCTCAATGACAAACTCGATACTCTGCATGCGACAAATCGTTTGCCTGAAGCGATTCGAGTTGCCGAAACTGCACTTGAAATCGCCAAGCGCGCCTTCAAACGCAGCGAGATGCCGCTGGCCACCAGTTTCGAGAAGCTAGGCGAGCTACTCGAAGAAAAAGGAGATTACACCGCCGCCGAGGCAAACCTGCTCAAGGCACATACGATCCTTGAAAAAGGGAAACCGCCCGATCATCGCGCCATTTATCGTTCGGCACGCCGGTTGGCAGCCTTATGCGATAGCCTCGGCCAATCTGAGGAAGCTATTAATTTTTACCAGAAAGCAATAGCTGCCGGAACGCAGATCGACGATATTCCTTATGCCGATATCGGTACGATGTTAAACAACATCGCGCTGATTTTGCGCAAGTCGGGCCGGCAAAAAGCGGCCGAACCCTGCTACGTGCGCGCTTTGGAAATTTATGAGAAGCAACTGGGGCCGGACCACCCCGATGTAGCGTCGGTACTCAACAACCTGGCAGTGTTCTATACTAACGAACGCCGTTACACCGAAGCTGAGAAGCTACATCTCCGGGCTCTGGCCATTCGGGAGAAATTGGATCCCCCTCCCCTTGCCGACATCGCGCAATCCAAATGCAACCTTGCAGTGGTCTATCATTCGCGGGGTGATTACGCAAAAGCGGCAGAGCTTTACCAATCTTCGCTCAAAACCTGGGAGGAAGTGCAGGAACAACCCTCCAAGGATTATGACATTGTTGTTTCGAATTATGCAGATCTTCTGCGTTCCATCGGTCAGGTCCGCAAGGCGCACCAGTTGGAGGTTCGCGCGCGCAAGAAGCGTTCAGGCTGATTCAACCAACAGCGTTCGCTGTTCTCCCATTCTAACCTGCTGATTTGACCTTGCAGGTCATCCGCCGCACCCGCATTGTATGCCCTGCCTTTGCTCGCGTGGCGGAATTGGCAGACGCGTACGGCTCAGGACCGTATGGGGAAACCCGTGGAGGTTCGAGTCCTCTCGCGAGCAGTAAAGCGAATCCTTCGGGCAGATTACTTGGATCCGGCCTTCCTTCTGGCAGCCCACCGAGCTTTCATTAGTTCGGAGAGCTTTCTTCGGCCGGCAGGCGTGAGGGTACCTTTTTTCCTGGCCTTAGCCGTCTTTGTTCCTCCCGCCTTCCTTCTTGCTGCCCAACGGGCCTTCATTAACTGGGAGAGCTTTCTTCGACCGGCAGGCGTGAGCTGGCCTTTTTTTCTGGCGGGCGTCGCTGCCCGTGCGCCTCTTAGCCTTGCCCAACGTGCTTTCGCGGCAGCCGCGAGCTTCGCTCGAGTGGTGGGCGAAAAATAACGGCCGCCAGCCGCGCGCGTTGTTGTCGTAGGCACACCTCCTCGTAGCAACGAGGCAAGGCGTTGTTCCAGGTTATCAATTTGTCGGCGAATTGAAATCGCTTCTTGTAGAGCTTTAACAGATGTATCCATGGGTTGTTAGATAGCTTCACTTAGTGAAGCTGGCAATATCAAATTTCACAATAGCTTAGGTGTAGCTTGGCGAATGTTGGTGCGTAGTTATACCTACTCATAACCAGTAAAATTGATTTGTCATAAAAATGGAAGCCGTTGTTTATTAAAGGCGCAAATGATTAACCAATCCGCCCGGGTCCAAAAAATGTTCGGGTCTATCGCAACACGCTACGATATTGCAAATCACGTGCTCAGCTGTGGCCTGGATATCTGTTGGCGACGCCGCGCGGCTGAAATGGTCAGGGATTGGCGCCCACAGAGGATTGCGGATCTTGCCACTGGTACAGGAGATTTGGCGCTCGCACTGCAAAACGAATTACCGAGTGCGGAAATTGTCGGCGTCGATTTCCTGCCGGAAATGCTGGAGCTTGCACAGCGCAAAGGTGTCCGAAAAGTCGCACTTGCCGACGCAACGAATCTGTCATTTAGCGATGCCTCATTCGATTGTGTCACGATTGCATTCGGACTGCGCAATTTCGAAGACTGGGCAGCGGGGCTTGGCGAAATGTCGCGCGTGCTCAAAACGAATGGCCGCTTGCTCGTGCTCGAGTTTTCATTGCCTACAACGCCCATTTTACGGGCAGTCTATCGCTTTTATTTGCATCGTTGCTTGCCCTTACTTGGTTCTTTTCTAACAGGGAAGAAAACCGCGTATGATTATCTTGGCGATTCGATCGAGGAATTTCCAAGTGGCGATGCGATGTCTCAGTTAATCGCGCGGAACGGTTTCACGCGCCCGACCTTCCGTCCGCTGACCGGCGGAATCGTCACAATTTACACAGCAACTAAACAGTAATTGCCGAAAGCCCGCCTGGCGCTTTTTAGCAACTCGAACCTATTCACGATCACTGTATACTGAGCGCCTCTACTGCTTGGGAGCGGGAGACGAAGTCGCTGTCGGTGAGGTATTCGGCGGCGCAATGGCTTGGCTGGCCAGCGGCAATCTCAAAGTATTCGAGTCCGAATTGCTGATCGCAAATGTGCCCTCGCGCCCTTCCACGCGGGCAAACGACGTGCCATCACCGTTCTGAGCACCGATGGTCAACTTGTGCGAAGCTTTGTCATCGGCTGAAGTCGTGAAGGCAAGGACAACCTGTGGTTTTTCAAAGCCGTGCTGAGCTGCGCCTGACCCAAGCCAGCGTACCGCGTGCAAGCCCGACAATGTATTGAGTACCGACTGAACGTTGATTTGGTTGATCTGGCCGGTTCCTTGCAGCCAATGCCACTGGTTTGCCTTGTCGCGCTCGAGTGACAGCTCCTTGTCAGTGGTGACACTTAAGCGATGAACTTGCTCCGGCTTAAACTTAAAAATCGATAACTCCTGCCACTGCAGCGGATCGGATGAAATTTGGTCCAACAAACTACGGCGCACTGCCACGACGAATGGCTCATCGGCTAACCGCGCGTAAACATTATCGCCTTCTGGTCTTCCAAACGCGATTCCGGCAAACGGCTGCTCACCCGCTTTAGTTTCGGCAGTGTTTTCCGATGCAAAGGAACTAAACGTCAATTGAATCTGCGGCTTATCCAAGCCGTATTGCGACAGATTAGAAGCGACGTCTTCCACGAATCTTGTTACCCGCTCATTTTGCAGCGTGTCAATCAAGCGCCGAACCGCACCTGAATCTGCAGGCGCATTATTCCGTGTGGCGATCGTCCAATTTCCATCTTTGCGGGCGAGAACGGCTTTACCTTTGCCCGGAGCGTCGATGGTGATTCGATCAAGAATGTTTGTATCGATTCGTACCAAATGGTAGTCGCGCAAATCGGACGGCTTCGTGTTTAGTATCTCTTCGATCTTTTTTGGCAGGGTGTAAACAGCTCCGCGCGGAGTGAACCGCGCATAAATCTGATCTTTCTCCTTCTCTGGCACGCCGCCGATCTGCAAGCTCTGACCTTTAGCTTCCTGTCCAAAGACCTTGATTGACTCGCCGAGCTCAACTTTCTGGCCTTTTTTCGATTCCAAGTCATACAAGGTGATGGATCCGCGCGGCTCCGCTAATCCATAAGGGCGCAGGTCACCACGATCATCAGCCACAAATTGTTGAATGCGCACCGTCGTGATTTGCGAAATCAAGTCGCCGACCTTCTGATCATCGGCCCGAGCGCGGAGCGGCTTAAGGATGTCCCAGTGGTCACTTTTTTTCTCCAACTCCATCTCACCAGCGGGCGTTTTCAATGTCATGCGGCGCACCTGTGCGGTACTCAGGTCTGTCAGTTTTCTATCGCGAAACTCTTCCGGCTTCTTGTCGATGTCTTTCTTGACCGACTGCCTTGCGAGAAAAGTCTGCTTGGAGTTTTGGAACCGCACATACATTCTTCCTTCCAGGGCAGCGTCTTTGCCAAACAAGATTTCTGGCGGCCTCTCCCGGCCCAGCAATTTGAGCTTTAGCTTAGGATTATTCAGGCCGTACTCAGCTAGTTTGCTCTTATCTGCGTCGATCTCTTTCGCAGCGATGGTTCCTTCTTTCTGCCAGCTCTCCAGATCCGACAGCAAATTCTCGACTATAGCGGCATCCGCTTGATCTCTGATCGGCGTTTCCAGTCGCCACTTGTTATCGCGGCGCCGTATTTCGATCTGTTGATCGCCATTCTGAATTACAATGCCGTCGATCTTGCTTCGGTCGAAGTTGACCATGTTCTGGGCCTGTCGGCTGGCATCCTCCGTACTCGGCCGCTTCATTTCAAAGAATCTAAAATAAGCGAAGCCGGCGAGCGCGATGACTGCCAGGATGAGGGTATTCCTCCAGCTCATACTAGACTCGCCGTTGCCACCACACCATGGTCCCGATCACGGCGGGTACCAGCGGTATGAACACGAGAATAATCCAGCGCAACCGGCGCAACGCCTCTTCGCTGAGGCTGAACGTAAGAGGCTTCGGGATCTTTGGCGAGATGCCGATTAGTTGTTCGCGACTGAGCAGCCAGTTCACGCTGCCAGAGATAAAATCGAGCCCCTGCTGATCTTGAGTGATCGCGTTGTCCTGAACGAAAGTAGAGTTGCTAACTACTACCAGACGCGAGGAATTCAGCTGGACCCGCTGATCTGCACTTCCCCCTTTTTCGACCGCTGCGCCGATTGTTAGCGGCACATTACTGTTTTGCTTCGCGTCAGTTTGCAGTTTTAGCTGGTCATCGCTGTTGTAGTCCTTTTCCGCGAAGTAACCTTTTTCTGCCTGGATCAGCGGCTCCAGCCGAATATTGGCAGCACGGACTCGGTCCGGCTCAAGCCTAAGTGAAGATGTGCCGCCGAAAAAGAGTGCCCGCACATCGGCCAGCCGTTTTGTGATCGGGCTATCGCCCAGGAAGTGCGCTTGCACATCTCTTGTCAGCGCCAGCTCCTCGATCCCTGTGCGCACAAAAACCATTAGTCGGTCGTCATTCACTTTGATGCCGAGTTCGTTGACAAAGCCGCGAAGCTTTGGCGTTTGCGCCGAAGGATCCAGTAGAAGCAGTATCCGGCCCTGTTTGTCCCAGAAACCGCCCAACAGTTTCATTTCGCGATCGGAGAAATCGTACTGGGGCCCGATAATCATCACCGCTTTCACGTCGGGCGGAATAGCATTCAGATCGAGTAAGTTCAGCTCCTGAAACTTAATGTTCTCGTTCTCGATAAACGTCTTCAACACGGTAATCGGGCTGGTGCCTTCTGTTAGCGCCGGTTCCTTGTGACCAGCGACGTAGCCAAGGATCTTCTTTTTTCCTTCCACAAGGTCGATCATCGCGCTGGTGATGGCTTGCTCGCCTTTGAACGCGGCCACGCGAGGGCCTTCGCCGAAAGCCATCCCACTCTGATCAAACTCCGCCATCTCGGAGGCCTTAACCGTTTTGTTGCGACCATCATAATCGAGGATCAGCAGGCTCTCGTCCGTAACGACCTTGTATTTGTCGAACAACTCTTTGGCGCGGGAAAGATTCCGCTCGGGATCGATATGCTCGATGTCGACTTTTCCTTTGCCAGCGTATTGATATTCCGTCAGCAAATTCTGGACGTCTGAAGTAATCGGCGTGGTCGGCGCAAAGAAGACCGTGATGCGCATCCGGTCTTTTAACGTGTTGAGGAAACGCTTTGTTTTATCTGAGAGCGTGTATTTTTGGTCGCGAGAAAAATCCCAACGCTTGTAATGCTTAAAAGCGAAGGAATTCACCATCGCAACCAAAAACAAGATCAGCACAATCTGAACGAGAACATTGAGACCGATCCGAATCCGGCCAATTTTCACGCGCGTCCGCGGCTTCTTTATCTCGTCAGCCATTTGTTAAAGCCTCCATTTACGGGATTGGAACGCCTGATAGGTGAGCGTCAGCATCACAACGGTCATGCTCACATAGAGCAGAATTGGCCGTGTATCGATTACGCCTCGGGAGAATGTCCCCATGTGTTCGATGGCGGAGAAATAGCCCAGCAAATCCTGCGCCGTAGAAGTCACGTCGAGCAGGATGAGCTGAACTAGGCCGAGAAAGAACAGCAGCGTAATTGCGCAGAAAGAAATAATGGCAGCGATGATCTGGTTTCTCGTGAGGACGGAGGTTAGGCAGCCGATCGAGAGATAAAACATCCCTAGCAACAAAAGTATTAGATAGGAACCCCAGTATGAGCCCGCGGAATGCGCAGCGGGTTGGCCTGTTATCTTTTGAAAAATCCAGAAGTAAAGCAGGGTAGGAATCCAGAGGATCACGTAGAAGATCAGCGCGCCAAAAAACTTCGAGAGCACCACCTGCCAGTCGCGTACGGGGACAGTCGTCAGCGGCTCGATGGTGCCGAGCTTAAATTCCTCGGCGAACAGGCGCATGGTGATCAGGGGAAAAATCAAAAGAAAGGGGAACCAGAAGAGTACCCAATTGAAAAAGAACTGTTGGACCGAAATGTCCAGCGTGCGCCGATTCATGTATGAAACGATGAGATTAAAATTGATCCCGCTGATGATGAGGAAAAAGATCAGCACGATGTACGCGATCGGAGAGTGAAAATAGCTGCGCACTTCGCGCGAAAGCAGAGTGTAAAACTTACGCATGAATCGATCTTCCGACTGCCATAACGCTCAAACCAGGTCCGGGTGGGTAAGCTCTACGAATACATCCTCGAGAGTTGCTCGACGCTGAGTTAGTTCGCGCACAACCCAATGACGATCGCTAGCCAGGCGAAACACTTCTTCGCGTACATCCACACCTGATTCTACTCGGAGCGAAAATCTCTTCCAATCATCCTCGCCGTCAGCGACTACATCGCGCACGCCCGAAATCTTCTTCAGCTCTTCTTCACCATTGTCGTTTCCGACTTTTGCTTCAAGCAATACTCCGCCAGCTTGCCTGATTCTTCCGAGCAAATTATCCGGCGTATCGCACGCCTCGATTCGCCCCTTGTGAATGATGATCACTCGGCTGCATGTCATTTCCACTTCCGGCAAAATGTGCGTCGAAAGCAAAATTGTGTGATCTCTGCCAAGGTTCTTGATTAGCTCGCGCACCTGGCGAATTTGATTTGGGTCGAGACCAATCGTTGGCTCATCGAGAATGAGAAGGTCAGGTTCGGCCAACAGCGCGTCCGCCAAACCGACGCGTTGTCGATAACCTTTAGAGAGGGTGCCGATCAGCTTCTTTTCGACCTCCTTGAGGCCGCACAGCTCTTCGACATCGCCCACGCGCTCGGCAACCCGCCGGTGTTGGACTCCCTTTAGGGCCGCGCGATAGTTGAGATACTCTGTTACGCGCATGTCGCTGTAGAGGGGCACATTTTCCGGCATGTAGCCAAGGTGCGTTCGTGCCTGTAGCGATTGTTCAAAAACATCGAACCCCGCCACCGTAGCGCGCCCTGACGTAGGCGGCATGAAGCCTGCCAATATTCTCATGGTCGTGGTTTTGCCGGCGCCGTTTGGCCCCAGAAATCCCATGATCTCCCCCTGGCTAACTTCGAAATTCAAATCCTGGATTGCAGGCTGGCCAGCGTAGCGTTTGGTCAGATTTTCAACCTTGATCATCGCGTGATATTCCGTGAGACAATCGAGCGGCGATTGTGTTGCTAATTTTTTATCGTGCAGTCAGAGCTGCGCTGGCGAGCTCCCGGCTTTCCCCGTCAGTACGAATTACGCCCACAATGAATTCTACATTCGCCCCGCTCTCTACGGTTCGAAGTAGCTCCTCAATCTGCTTAACAGAACTCGCTTGAGTTTTTCCAATGCGGTAAACCACCAGCCCTCGTTCAATACCTGCATCATCCGCCGGACCATCCGGTTCGACTGCAGTAATCAAAACTCCGCGTCCTCGCGCGTAGCCAAGCGCATCACTCAACTCCTGGTTCAAATCTTGTAACTGCATTCCAAAGAGCTTTTCCGTTCTCGACCCGAATGTTTCGCTGGTAATGACCGGACTTTTCGTCGCAGGCTGAATCTGCGCCGTTTTCTTAAATCGATTGACACTATCACGCACAACCTCCGCCGGAATGGCGAACCCGAGTCCCTGCGTGGGAACCCCCTGTGGTGTGAATGCCATCTTTGCCGACGCGACGCCTACCAATCGGCCGGAGAGATCGATCACTGGCCCACCACTATTACCTGGATTGATTGCCGCATCGGTCTGCACGAGGTCTTTGTATTCCGTATCGTCCACTGTGATATTGCGCTTTACCGCGCTAAGAACACCACGGCTGATAGAGCTGCCGTAACCGACAGCGTTACCCACTACAATCACTGTCTCCCCAAGCAAATTGGGGGAGATATCGTCGAGGTTGATGAAAGGCAAGGCGGAGCGCGCCTCGATTTTAATGAACGCTAGGTCGGTCTTGTCATCGCCGGCAATGTAGCGAGCGTTATAAGTTTTACCGTCATTTGTCGTCACGTGAATTTTCAAGTCCGCGGCGCGCTCGACTACGTGCTTATTGGTTACGATGTAACCGGCCGGATCAATAATGAAACCGGAACCAAGACTCTGCAAAGTTTGGCGAACCTGGCGCGGCCGGGCGCGGTTGTAGCCGAAAAATTGCGCGTAAAAATCTTCGAAGGGATCGCGCACGGTGCGCCGAACGACCCGTTCAGTATTGATGTTCACCACTGCCGGCAACACCTTACCTACAGCCAAAACCGCCGGTTCCGACGCCGGGTCGGCTTGTGCAAAACAAAATGCCGATCCGGCGTGGATCAAAACGCCCACCACCAATAAGCTCAACACGGCATTTACACTCTCCGCAGTCCCTCGCACCGAGCGCTGTTCGTTTCGCACGTGAACGAGAGTAAACATTTTCCTAACACTCATCGCGCAGCCAAGTAACGAAACCGCCCTCGCACTGTCAACTTGCTGCGTCCTCTAATCGTCGGAAATTAGATCGGTATGCGCACCTCAATCGATGCTCGCGCAAATCTCGACCTGATCGAGGAGAATTACCGGCGTTGGCAGCAAAATCCTGAGTCGGTCGATTCCGGATGGTCCGCTTTTTTCGAAGGATTCGAGCTTGGCAATCTGCCTCAGCGCGACGGTGCGGCGGTGACGGAAGCCGAGGCTCGCGAGGCCGCATTGCAGACACGCGTCGATGGTCTCGTGTACGCGTATTGCATGCTCGGTCACACCATTGCGCGTGTCGATCCGCTCGCGGAGACGCGACCGAAAAATCCGTTGCTCAGCTTAAGCGAGTTTGGATTTAGAGAATCAGATCTCGACCTTCGCGTTTCGTCGAAGTTCTTCCTCGACAATCGGCAGATGACCTTGCGCGAAATGATCGCCGGACTCGAAAGGATTTATGCGGATTCCATCGGCTCGGAATTCATGCACATCCAGGACCCGCGGATTCGCGAGTGGGTGCGGCGGCGACTGGAGACGCGGCCGCACAAACACTCGACGCCGCGCGAGGTTCAGGTCGCCTTGTTGCGTGCGCTCCTCGAAGCCGAATCGTTCGAGATTTTCCTGCATACACGCTACGTGGGACAAAAGCGGTTTTCACTCCAGGGATCGGAATCGCTCATGGTGATTCTGGACACAATCTTGCACAGATGCCCCGATGGCGGTGTCGAGGAAATTTGCATGGGCATGGCGCATCGGGGGCGCCTCAACGTGCTCGCAAATTTTTTGCGCAAGTCGCTAAAGGTTGTCTTCACCGAGTTCACCGAGAATTACATTCCTGATTTGGTGGCCGGCGACGGCGACGTGAAATATCATCTCGGTTATCACTCAGTCCGCAGACTTGCTGCTGGCGCTGAGATCGAGATTCGACTCTCGGCGAACCCGAGCCACTTGGAAGCGGTCGATCCAATCGTGGAAGGAAAAGCGCGAGCACGGCAACGGATTCGTGGCGACACCGAGCATCGCAAAAAGGTGTTGCCATTGCTGGTGCATGGCGACGCCGCGTTCATCGCGCAGGGCATCGTGGCCGAGACGCTGAACTTGTCGCAACTTCACGGCTACAGCACCGGCGGCACGGTTCACATCGTGGTGAACAATCAAATCGGCTTCACCACGCTTCCCAAAGACGCGCGGTCATCTCAATATGCCACCGATGTCGCTAAGATGATCGAGGCGCCGATTTTTCATGTGAATGGCGACGATCCCCTTGCCGTTAAATTTGTTAGCGATGTGGCGTTCGATTTTCGCCAGCGATTCGGACGCGATGTTGTCATCGATCTGTATTCCTATCGCCGTTACGGGCACAATGAAGGCGACGAACCATCATTTACGCAGCCCGATCTCTACGCGAAAATCGAGAAGCGCCCATCGGTCACGCAGCTTTACAAACGCGAACTGCTCGAAGCCGGAACACTAAGTGAAGACGACGCTGCGTCACTGGAAACCGAGTTTGCTCTGCGGCTGGAAATGACGAGAGACGAAGTCAACGCCATCGAAAAACGCAAGGCTAGCGAGAAAGCAAAATTCAGAGAATCGACGGCGATATTTCAGCCGGAATATACGAGCACATCCGAACCGACGGCGATTAGCGAGAAAACGCTCAAGACCATCGTCGATGGTCTGACCCGCGTTCCAGAGGGCTTTGAGGTTCAGCCGAAGATCAAACGCATCGTTCTCGATCATCAACGCGAAGTCTTCCAAGAGGGTGGTCCATATGAATGGCATTATGCCGAAGCGCTCGCTTTCGGATCATTGTTGTTAGAAGGGATTCCGGTCCGATTATCGGGTCAGGATAGTTCGCGCGGAACCTTCAGTACCCGCCACTCTGTTCTTTACGACGCGAAGACCGGCAGGCCCTACGTACCACTCATGCACCTGGCCGACAAGCAGGCGCGCATTTGCATTTATAACAGCCCGCTCTCAGAAGCTGCGGTGCTTGGGTTTGATTACGGCTACTCGCTCGACTACCCAAAAATGCTGTGCCTCTGGGAAGCGCAATTCGGTGATTTCGCCAATGGCGCGCAGACGATCATCGATCAATTCATCGTCTCGGCAGAATCGAAATGGCAGGGGCCCAGCGGAATCGTGCTTCTACTGCCGCACGGCTACGAGGGGCAAGGCCCGGAGCATTCGAGCGCGCGGCTGGAGCGCTTTTTGCAGGCATGCGCCGACGACAATATTCAAGTCTGTAATCTCACCACTGCCGCCCAGTATTTTCACGTGCTCCGCCGTCAAATGAAACGCGAGTTCATCAAGCCGCTCATTTTATTCATGGCCGGTTTGAAGAAATTCTCAGTGCGCCTGAGACCGACTCTGTCGATAAGGTAAAGCGAATTATCTTTTGCTCAGGCAAGGTGTATTACGATCTGCTGAATTATCGGACGCAACGAAAGATTGACGACGCAGCGATTATTCGCATCGAGCAGCTTTATCCCCTCGCTGAGAAAAGGCTCCGTGAAATGCTTAAGCCATTTTCAAAAAGCGCGAAACTCATCTGGTGTCAGGAAGAACCGCAAAACATGGGCGCATGGACATTCATCGAACCGCGATTGCGCACCCTGTTCTGCACCGAAATCGCGTACGCTGGTCGAGAAGCCAGCGCCAGCCCAGCCGTTGGCGCCCTAGCACGCCATAAACGTGAGCAAGCCCGCCTCGTCGCCGATGCGTTCTCGATTTAATCGCGTCTGCCAGGTATCGTCCGTCGAATCTTAAGGTCCGCAGCTTACGTTACCCACAACAGTGTACGTCGCGGCCGGGTGTCCGTTGTCGCGCTGGCCTTTAACAAATGTGTGATCTACCAGCAGAGTTGAACGCTCCAAGTTCTGAGTCTCTGGCGTGTCGGCGGTAAACGTTCTTCCGTTGACAGCCCCAAGGAGATCGCCCGGCGCTGGATTGCCGACGACCGATTTTGGTATGATCAGTGTAATTGTTCCATCCGCATTAAAGCTGCTTCCAGGCAGCGGGCCAATGGAGGTTTCTGTCGGGACCGATTTTGGTATGATCAGTGTAATTGTTCCATCCGCATTAAAGCTGCTTCCAGGCAGCGGGCCAATGGAGGTTTCTGTCGGTACACCGATGACCAAACCGACGACCTGGGTCGCGATAGTGCCGTAATCAAAGGTGACTGTACCGTTTTGATCGGTTCTCATGCCGACGTAGAATTGCTCAGCTGCCGGGTCGTACGATTGAGCAGCGTACGAGTTCCACACGACTCTCCACCTGCTACTACTGGGTGGCACGCTCGCCAGGCTAGTTACCTTCAATTTGAACACGAGATTACTTGTTCCGGGCGGCTCAGCGACGGCGACCCAGTCGATTGCGAGCGAAGCAGGTGCCAGTCCTTGGAGTGGTTGTTCCGGATGACCCGGCGGTGTTTTTTGGACAATCAAACCGTTGCAGGTATCGCCGAGATACGGCGCTGCGACTTCCTTGTTAGCGCATGACGTGCCCACGCTATTTACTGCCAGCACTTTGTAGTAATACGTCTTAGTTGGATCAGTGGCAGTCGTGTCGTTATAGCTCCCCTGACTTCCCGAAACACTCGTCAATTGAGTCTCAGCGCCGCTGGCGGTACCTCGCATAATGCGATAGCTTGAGAT
>WNGC01000452.1_pt1 | contig 67581 bp, 69 predicted proteins | sample 5400051 | NCBI WGS metagenome assembly WNGC01 (sample SAMN13153368, study PRJNA577476) | soil metagenome | isolation source: 20 cm soil or saprolite under grassland replicate 2 | place: USA:California | collected 2016-06-15
TTCGAGACAAGTCGTAAGGATTCCGCGTCGATCCAAAAAGCTAGCCGTGCGTATAGCCGCCAACGAGTTCACCGAGTGTTGCCTTCGCTAAAATAATCGCGCCGGCGTTTTTCAATTTTTCCACGACAAACGCGTCCCGATCCGGGTAATAGTTCTTGAACAATACCGAGCCCAAGGTGGTGGGCATGCCTTTAACGTCTGCCTGATCTTTGATGATGATAGGAACCCCATGCAGCGGACTGACAAAACGTGAAGTCTTGAGTGCGGCGTCCAGCCGGTTCGCCTCTTCGAGAGCTCTGGGGTTGACCGTGATGATTGCATTGATCGTAGGTCCCTTCTTGTCATAAGCCTCAATGCGATCAAGATACAATTGCACCAATTGGCGCGCGGTGAGCTGTCCCGATTGATAGGCGCGGCCAACTTCGTCGATAGTGGTTTCAAGAATATTGAAGGGTGCCTTGTCTGGGCTTTCCGACTCAGCGCACAGGGCTAGTTTGAATGGGAAGAATCAGGACTCGGAAGTAGAGTCGGCAGGAAGATAGCTTGAATCAGCTCGGTCGCAAATGGCTTCGAGGGTCTCGATAATTTCATTGGCGGCATAGGGCTTGTCGAGAAAAGCTCTCACGCCCGCCTGATGCATCTTGGCTCTGAACTCCGGATCCACAAAACCGCTGCTGACGATGATAGCAGCGTGCGGGTTCTCTTCTTTGATCTTCCGAATAACGTCCCAGCCGGCAATTTTCGGCAAGCCGATGTCCATCAGCACGATGTCGATCTCGTGTTTGTGACGGCGGTAGAGATCGATGGCCTCTTCACCGTCTAACGCCGCCAGGACGTTGTACCCGTGATTCGGTAAAGTCCTTCTCAAAAGCAGAACCATGGCTTCTTCGTCTTCCGCCAGTAGAATGGTTCTTTGACCGCCAGCCCGCTTTCGATCCGAGTTAGACGTTTCTATCACCTCATCAGTTATCAGTTTCTTCTCGGAAGGTGCGACCGGCAAATACACCCTAAAAGTGGCTCCGTGTTTGGCCTTGCTTTTCACGTCAACAAAACCGTTATGGTTTTTAACAATACCGTAAACCATGGCGAGGCCCAGCCCGGTTCCCTCGCCGGTTTCTTTCGTGGTGAAAAACGGCTCAAAAATACGGCTTTGGACGCGGTCGTCCATTCCCATGCCGGTGTCGGAAACTTCGACACAGACGTATCGTGCTGCCTGAGCCGGGCCATCCTGTACTTTGCCACCCTCAACAAGCTTGGTTCTGAGTTTAAGCTTGCCGCCGTTCGGCATCGCGTCGCGAGCATTCACACATAGATTCAGCAGCGCCTGGCTGATTTGGTTCGGATCGGCCATTACAAGGGGTAGCTTGGCACGAAGATCTAAAGAAATCTCGATGGTTTTGGGAAACGCCTGGTTGAGCAGATTAGCGAGCGTGGAGATTAGATCATTGACGTCGGTGGGTCCTAAATCCGGTTCGGTTTTGCGCGCCAACGTGAGCAGCTGCCGCACGACGGACGCGCCCCGCTGAATGGCTTCGTCAATGACTTTCAAGTCCTCGGCGACTTTCTCATTGACGGACGGATCCCGAGCGATGACGGATGCGTAACCCTTGATGATATTCAAAATATTGTTGAAGTCATGTGCGATGCCGCCGGCGAGCGTGCCGATGCTCTCCATTTTTTGCGCCTGCAGAAGTCGCGCTTCGAGTTTCCTCTGTTCCTCCGTTTCCCGTAAAAGAGAGGCATTGGCTCGCTCCAACTCAGCAGTGCGATCCCGCACTCGCTTTTCCAGCTCTTCATTGGCTTTGGCCAAATCTTCTTTGGCCTGGCGCAAGGCGGCTTCCGCCCGCTTGCGGTCGGTTATGTCGCGGGCGATTTTCGAAGCGCCGATGATCGCGCCTCGAGCGTTCTTGATGGGAGATACGGTCAATGAGATATCAAGCAAGCTTCCATCCTTGTGCTGCCGGACGGTCTCATAGTGATCGATGCGCTCACCGCGCCGTATGCGCGCGAGGATGCCGGGCTCCTCGTCGTATCGCTCAGCCGGAATCAAAATCGTGACCGATTTGCCGATAGCTTCTTTGGCGGTATAGCCAAACAGCCGCTCCGCGCCTTGATTCCAACTCATAATGATGCCGTCCAGGTCTTTGCTGATAATGGCGTCATCCGAAGACTCGACGATGGCGGCCAGTCGCTGACTGGCTTGTTCGGCTTGCTTCAACTCGGTGACATCTTGAAATACGTTGATCGCGCCGCAGCGGCGACCGTCCATATCGTACAAGGGATCGATGTTTACGTTGGCCGTGATCCTGGAGCCATCAGGACGTTCAATCGTGACCTCTTTATGCCGCGTTGTCTCACCGGTTTTTACCGCGACCGCCATTGGCGTTTCGCTGGGAGGGAGTAGTGAACCGTCGGGCCGCCACAGCCGCAAAGCGCTGCAGAATTTCTCTTCGGTTTCATTTAGCTGGGGCTTGCGCCCCCAGAGCTCTACTGCCTGGTTATTGAAGAATGTGATACGTCCCTGGTCATCACAGGTATAAACCGGCGCTGGCAGAAGGGACAAAATGTTCTCAATTCGCTTTTTGGACAATTCGGCTTCGGCCAGAGCAGATCGTTTCTCGATCAATTCTTCGCGCTCTCTTTGCGCGGCGCGGGTGCGCTCTAATATAGAAATCATCCACTCCACTCTGGCGGCGCTGGACTTGCCATGGAGGATCAAAGGCGCCTCGTAAAACCAGTTGGGGTAGACCTGATTGCCTAAAATGACCAGGGGGTGAGTATGGAACGCCGCGAGCAGCACTTCAGGAGACAGACGGCTGCGATTGTATTGGCAAGCAATTCGCCCCGAAAAGCCTGGAACAAAAATGGTGTTGAGAGTGGCCTCCCAATGTTCCAGATCCGATGCGTCGATTTCCGGACCCAAAGCCCAGGTCATTTCGATAGCGAACCGGCTGCCTTTGAAGCTGGACTTAGCCGCCTCGTCAATAAAATGTAAAACTTGAAGAGATTTCTTTTTTGAAGAGAGTTTTCCCGGTTGGCGCCATTCTCGCCGTGTCCAAAGTTTCAACGCGCCGCGCTCGGTTTCTTTACCCACATTGACGCCGCTCTGTTTCAGCCGCTCGGCCAGCTCATCGACAGTCTGATCGTCGGCGACATAAATAAACTGCTCGTTTTTGGAAAGCCCGTCCTGAATAAACGGAATAAGCGCGGGCATCTGCTCCGCCGGGTCCTTCTCATAGAAAAGGCACAAGTGATCGCCATTCCGCAGATTCAAAATCTGTCGTGTCAGCTCAGAATGCATTCTTCCCCGGGCAGCTAAATGCAGCACTGAATGCGTTAAAACCGGAATCTTGCTGTTTTAAGCGTATAGTTTTGCGGCCCCGTGTCAATATGGTTTTGGCAAACCAGCCAAAAAAGATGGGCCGTTGGAATGGTCGCCGGCGATTCGCCTGCAGAATGGGAATGACGTGTAAAATTGGCGACGTGGGAGCTATGTCGATTTGCCTGTGGTAATGTTCGGCTAGTTTTTTCCCGAGTCGATGCTGAGGAATTTCCGCTCAAGCTCTTGCCAATCGTCGAGGCCGACGATCGTATCCCGCTCTTTGAAAGTCGTGAGCGCTTCGTCCATAGCCTCGGTGGTTCCTTTCCGCTTAAGCAGACTGAGCGCCTGCCTCATGGCATAGATACCGGCCCGTTGCGTTTCGGATGGATAAATAGCGATCCGGTAACCCATTTTTTCTAATCGCTCGGCGGGGAGCATCGGCGTTTTGCCGCCCTTGAAGACGTTAACCACGAGTGGAATGTTGGGAAGCGCGCGGGGTATTTGTTCCAGCTCGCTTTCGGATTGAGGGGCTTCGACAAAGACCGCGTCGACGTCGAGTTGAGCGAAGGCCCGGGCTCGGCTAATCGCATCATCGAGGCCATGCACACCGCGGGCATCGGTGCGCGCGATGATACAGAAATCCGGGTCGGCCCGGCTGGCCAGGGCCGCTTCCAGCTTTTTTATCATTTCAGGCAGCGAGATAACCTCTTTTCCGTCCAAGTGGCCGCACCGCTTGGGCGTGATCTGGTCTTCGATATGAATGGCGGTGACGCCGACGCGCTCGTATTCACGCACGGTGCGCACGAGATTGATGGCATTGCCATATCCCGTATCGGCGTCGGCGATGACGGGAATCTTCACCGCCGATACAACCTGGGCGGCGCGCTCGATCACTTCCGACATGGTGACCAAGCCGATATCCGGTAACCCCATACTGCGCGCTACCGCTCCGCCGCTGAAATAGGCAGCCTCGAATCCTGCTTCTTCCACCAGACGGGCGGAAAGGCCATCGAAACAGCCGGGCGCAACCAGTAATTTGTCGCGCTTCAGGAATTGCTTGAATACTTGTCTTAAAGTCATCGCTTACCTCGATTTTCTTCTTTCGTCCGAGACTGTGTGGCAAGACGAAAATCACCCACCTGTCATTCTGGGCCGCAGGCGAAGAATCTAACGATTCCAGAACCATGCAAAATCGAGATCCTTCGGCTAGCGCCTCAGGATGACATTGCGACACAGTCTCTCCACCGAGAGCAGAGTCATTCCGTATGGACAATATTTGGTTATCGGAGATCGCGCAAGTTGGCGCCTTGACGAATGAGCTCGTCCTGGACGTCTGCCGGTGGTATCTCTCGTGGCGGTTTCCCATGGCGGGCGGAGAGAGCAGCGCACACGCCGGCGGCTTGTCCGGTGGCCATGGAGACCGGCATGACGCGATAGGAAGAATGAGCCTCGTGTGTACCGGAAATGCAACGACCCGCAACTATCAGTCGCTCGACATTTTGTGGCAGCAGACAACGTAAGGGGATGTCATAGGCTTCGCCGGGAGGCACGCGTTTGAGGGTCGTGCCTCTCCCTTCCGGATTATGAATATCGATCGGGTAAGTGCTCCGGGCAATGACGTCGGTGAATTTTCGCGCCTGTAAGATATCATCGGCCGTCAATTGGTAATCTCCCAAAATTCTTCGCGTCTCGCGCACTCCGATATTCACGCCGCTTTGAACCACATATGACTTCTCGAAGCCCGGCACGTAGCGCCGCAGGAAGGCCGCGATCTGACGCATCTGGCGTCGGCTTTCCCATTCCGCGTAGGACAGATCCCAAACATCGGTGCCGAGTACATTAGTCACCCGGGTGCTGTTGACACTGATTTCTTTTTCATGAGGCGTGGCGAAGAAAAGCATATCCTCTCTGGAAAGTTGCAACTCGCCACTTTCAGTGGCCTTGCGAATAAGATCCCAGAGGCCGTGCACGCTGCGCCACTGATCGGGATGTTCCTTCACATAGGCCTTGAATGCTGCTCGCTCAAATTCCGTCACACGGAACATTAAGGTCATGGGTTGTACCAACGGGTCGTCTTCTCGACCCATCTCATAGGCAGCGCCTGCGCGGGCGGCCAAGTCTCCATCCCCCGTGCAGTCGACCACGACACGAGCACGAATCACAACGGGACCGGATTTGGTCTCGAACACGACACTCGTCGCGCGCTCATCGCTGATGATGTCACTGGCAAACGCGTGGAAAAGAAAATGCACGCCGGCTTCGTCCAGCAGATCCAAAGCGACCAACTTGAATATTTCGGGATCGAAAGGGACGACGTAGCCGGTTTGCAATGAAGGCGCAATAGCGCCGTTGGCTTTGACCAAACGGTCCAGCAAAGTTGTAAGCACACCGGCCACCACCGGTTTTCCGGGTCCGTGGTCTGTCGGCAAGAGCGTGGCTTTCCCTGGTTTGTCATGGCGCGGCGTCTGGGTGTGAAACGACATGAGCGGCATCACCAGCGCCGCCGTCGCGTTGCCGCCGAGGAATCCGTATCGCTCCGCTAAAATTACATCGGCGCCGGCGTTTGCGGCGCCCAATGCCGCGCCGAGACCGGCTGGGCCGCCGCCGACGACGAGCACGCCGGTTTCAGCGGCGAGTTGCGCTGCGCGTGGCGGCAGACTGATGGAAAATGGGCTATCTGGGTGGCGAAGGGGAGGCATAAACGGTCCCTGAGCCAACGGCTTGATTTATTCCGGTTTTAGCGATTGCAACAAGTCGCACAGAATTCGATTGGTCTGTTTGGCTCGTTCCTGCAGCGGCGGAACTCTCTCTTCGAGCTGCTTTTTGATGCGGTTTCGCAAATCCCACGATCGATCGAGAAACGCGCACAGCTTGCCGACGTTGAGCGCCGCAATCGGCGGCATCGGCATTTCGAGATCCGACAAGAAGCCGGAGACTTTTGACGCATAGGGTAGCGGCACGAACGGAACGTTCTGAATCCCCGCGAAGATCAGAAAGTGAAGCCGCATCCCGACCACGAACGACATGTACTTGACCAGTCCGAGGATCTCGCCGGCGCTATATTCTCCTTTGAGAACGTTGGCTCTTTGCGCGTTGGCCATCTTCGAGATGACGGCGTGAGAATGCTGCGGATCTTTGTGCTCTCCCAATTCCATCGGAACGAAAACAATCTGCGCGTCGAAGCGTTCGGCCATGTAATCGGCGGCATTGGCAAGAATGCCGTGGTACTGCTCGATGTTGAGATCCGGCGCCGCCGGTCCCGGCTCGCGCACGGAGAACCCGACGAGAGGCGTGTCCGGGTTGATGCCTTCCTTTTTGAGCATCTCCTTTGTAAAGGGTTGTGGTTTGAGTAACAAACCGGGGTCGGCGGTGACTTCGATTTCCTGATTGACGCCGAGGTCATTCAGCAATCTCTTCGCTTCGCGCTCACGGACCGTGATTTTGTCGATTTTATTGAGGACTTGGGTAATGAGTTGCTTTGACTCGGGAGCTTTCAGTGGACCGATGCTTACCGCATAGATCATAACTGGAATGCCCAGGTCCTTGGCCCAGTTAACGTCCCGAAGGTAGGCTTCGATAGAATCATCGTACAAGATGCCTCCTCCACCGAGAATGAAAAGGTCGAGTCTTCGGAGCTGATCGATGACCTCATCTTTATTCATTTCGCGAATGGGGATGGCGCGGACCTTGTGTCTACGCTCTGTGTCTCTTGGATTAAACGAGAAGATCACAACATCGACATCGAGAGAGGCGCGGAGTTCCCTCAAGATGCCTTCGAGAATCGCCTCATCTCCGAGATTCATTCCGCCATAAGATCCCGAAATTGCGATCCGGTATTTCATTGCAATTCCCTCCTATTGCCGCGGGTCATTCCGGCGCATAAATAACGGTGCTCCGACTCGCAGGCCTGCCGAAACGGCATCTCTCATGGTAAAAACCAAGCGATGTCGATGTCAGTCGTCCAGCCGAAAGCCGAGTTTGATCGTCACTTGCCAATAATCAACCTTATTGTTTTCGATATACCCGCGAGTTTCTACCACCTGGAACCAATGCAGGTTGTGAAGCGTTTTGGACGCCTTTGTAATCGCATTCTGAACCGCATCTTCAACACTTGTCTTTGACGAACCGGTCAGTTCGATCTGTTTATAAATATGATCGTTCATAGCACCTCCTTTGGGGTTTCTTTGCATTGCTCGACAGAATTAATGTAGAGCAATAACGATGCCTGCGAAATGACCTAGGCAAATTTTTGCATGATACTACGCTGGCAGGAATGTTGCCCGGTTGTGAGAAGATAATTGTGATGTAATTGATTCTCTACTGTAGGTATTTTTCTACAGTCCGGGCATTATGTCCAGACAGGGGAAATTGTTAACGCGGCTGATGAAAGCCATCAATTTGGAAGTTTGTTTGAAGTGACAAACAAATCGATAAATTCGTTGATCGGGGTCGATTGAAGGCGAGTAGGGTCAAGGCAAAGAGCCAGAATTTTTTTGCACTGATCGGGGGCGAGCCGCGAAGCGAGATTAGCCTCGAACTTTTTCACCAGCAGCGGTATGCCTTCAGCTCGGCGCCGCCGGTGACCGATGGGATATTGCACGGCGACTTTCTCGGTGGCCGAACCGTCTTTAAAGAAAACCTGGACGGCATTGGCGATCGACCGTTTATTCGGATCGAGATAGTCTTTGGAGTACTGCGGATCTTCGAAGACCGTCATCTTTTCGCGCAGCGCATCGATCCGCGGGTCTTTGGCAACGCGATTTTCATAATGATCCGCGGTCAGCTCGCCGAATATGAGCCCGATGGCAGTCATGTACTGAATGCAGTGATCGCGATCAGCAGGATTGTGAAGGGGGCCGGTCTTATCGATGATGCGAATTGCTGATTCTTGGCTCGTGATCGCAATTTTTTCAATCTGATCCAGGCGCTCTTTAACCTCGCTGTGCAACTTTAAAGCGCACTCGACGGCCGTTTGGCCATGAAACTCGGCTGGAAAAGAAATCTTGAAGAGAACGTTCTCCATGACATAAGAGCCCAAGGGGCGACCCGGAGAGAATGGTTTGCCGCGAAAGAGAACATCGTAAAATCCCCAGTTCTTTGCCGACAGTGGCGAGACGAACCCCTCGACTCGTGGCGTCGCCAGCCGCCCACGACTTGCGCGGGCCGGTGTTGGGAGCGTGCCTGTACACCCGAAGACTGCCGCCATCGGTCCAGGCATTCGAAACAGCGCTTACAATCTGATCCTTGGTCCCGCCGAGCATTGCAGTGGCAACAGCGGTTGTGGCAACCCGAACCAGCAGCACGTGATCCAGGCCAACGCGGTTAAAGCTATTCTCGAGAGCGAGGATGCCTTGGATTTCGTGGGCCTTGATCATAGCGTGCAGAATATCCCCCACGGTGAATGCGCTCTGTCCCGTCCGGCTGAGATAGTCCGCCAAAGCTAAAATGCCGCCAAGGTTATCGGACGGATGACCCCATTCGGCTGCGAGCCATGTATCGTTGAAATCCAACCAACGGATCATGGCGCCGATATTGAAAGCCGCATGAACGGGATCGAGTTGCCAATCGGTGCCGGGAACGCGCGCGCCATTATGCAGTAACGCGCCTGGAACGATGGGACCGAGATGCTTGGTGCATTCCGGATAACGCAACGCGAGAAGCCCACAACCCAAAGTGTCTATGAAACAATAGCGCGCCGTGTCGATCGCTTCTTTGCTGTTCGGAATGTAATTCGCCGCGTAGTCGGCGATATCGACCATGATCTGGTCGGGTTGCGGGCGGATATTAGAAGGAGAAACCGTCATGTGAGCGTTGGTACTCTGCTGAAAAATTTCCAACTGTTGTGCGTGATAAAAAAAATCTCCCCTCGCCCCTCTTTTCCAAAGAGGGGGAATCTGAAAATTCCCACTTTGAAAAAGGAGGATGAAAGGGGATTTCTTCGAAGGCCTGACAAATTTCCGTTCATGCTAAGCATGTCTATCGTCGCAGCCTACGCGGTCCTCTGCGAAATCGGGACGAACGGCCGCGGGTCCGGCCCAATGTAATCCGCGTTGGGACGGATCAGCCGGTTATCGGCGCGCTGTTCGATGATATGGGCGGCCCAGCCGGTAATGCGTGAAACGACGAATAGCGGAGTGAACATTGCTGTCGGAATTCCGCAGAGGTGGTAAGCGCTGGCGCTGTAAAAATCTAGATTCGGAAAGAGATTTTTTTCGCGGCGCATGACCTGCTCGATGCGCTCAGAGATTGGGTACAGCCGTTCGTCACCGTGTGCTTCGGCCAGCTTCTTGGCCCAGGCCTTGATCACGTCCGAGCGCGGATCGGAAATTTTATAGACGCGGTGGCCGAAGCCCATGATGAGCTTTTTCGTGGCGATGAGATCGAGTATGCCTCTTTCCGCCTCATCGGGCGTCGAGAATCGTTCTATCAACTCCATGGCTGCCTCATTGGCGCCGCCGTGCAGAGGGCCGCGCAGCGCGCCGATGGCGCCGGTTACAGCTGAATAAAAGTCGGGTAGGGTAGAGGTGATCGTCCGCGCGGTGAAGGTGGAGGCGTTGAATTCGTGTTCGGCATAGAGAATGAGAGATACATCAATGGCGCGCCGGTGCAAGTCGTCGGGCTTTTTGCCGTGGAGCAAATGGAAAAAGTGGCCGGCGCTGCTGTCATCGTCGGTCTCGGTCTCTATGCGTTTACCGTTAGTAGTGAAGTGATGCCAGTAGAGCAGGATGGAACTGAAGCAACCGGTCAGCCGATTGGCGACAGCGATTTGATCTTGGCCCGCGCCTTCAGGCTCCAACGTCCCGAGCATGGAGCAGCCGGTCCGCATGACGTCCATAGGATGCGTGCTGCCGGGTATCTGTTCAAGAACGGTTTTAAGTTGCGCGGGGAGCCCGCGCAGTCCAGAAAGCGTTTTTTTGTAATTGCTCAGTTCGCTCTGATTTGGCAGACGGCCGTAGATGAGGAGATAGGCGACTTCCTCGAACGTCGAGTGTTCGGCTAGATCGTAAATGGAATAGCCGCGGTAAGTGAGCCCCTTGCCTTCTTTGCCGACAGTGGCGATCGCTGTCCGTCCTGCACTAACTCCCTCGAGGCCGCCGGATTTGTCTTTAGCCATAAATTTCCTCCTCCATTTAGAGTGTGCAACGATCAGGATGCCTATTGCAAGCAGAATGAAATAACGTTCAAGCTGTTGAAACTGTTTAAATCTTTCAAACGGCTCAAAATTGCGTCTCGTGGCTACAATCTTTTCATGCGAGGCCCTTGACAGTTTGCCCGTGGATTATGTAGTCGCTTGATTTGACGCGTATTAAGAAAGGAGAGGAGTGATTGTTATGGCTTTGCCACAAAGCTTCAAGGCGATGGTGGTTTCGGAAACGGCCGATAAGCAATTTGTCCGTGAAATTAAACAGCGGGAATTGAGCGATCTGCCCTCCGGGGAATTAATAATCGAGGTGAAATATTCTTCGCTAAATTACAAGGACGCTCTCTCGGCTTCCGGCAATAAAGGTGTAACACGAAAATATCCGCATACACCGGGCATCGACGCAGCCGGCGTTGTCGTGGACTGTTCGAATAGAAGCTTTGCTGTCGATGATCAGGTGATCGTCATGGGCTACGATCTCGGCATGAATACCTCCGGCGGTTTCGGTCAATTCATCAGCGTGCCATCCGCTTGGGCAATCAAATTACCGCAAAGCCTGTCCTTGAAAGACAGCATGAGCTACGGGACAGCGGGACTCACAGCCGCGTTGTGCGTTATTCGTTTGATGGCGAGCGGATTGTCCAAGGACTCCGGCGAGGTGTTGGTTACCGGCGCGACCGGCGGCGTTGGCAGTGTGGCCGTGGCGATCCTGGGCAAGCTCGGTTTCAATGTCGTCGCCGCAACCGGAAAAGCGAATGAACAGGCTTTTCTTATCGGGCTCGGCGCCAAAACAATTATTTCCCGCGAAGAGGCAAACGACACGTCAGGCAGGCCGCTGCAAAAACCGCGCTGGGCCGGTGTCGTCGATACCGTAGGCGGCAATATTCTCGCGACGGCGCTCAAGGCCGCGAAGTACAGCGGCCTCGTCGCCGCATGCGGCAACGCCATGTCCCCCGATCTCAACGTCAACGTGTTCCCGTTTATTCTGCGTGGTGTGAGCCTGCTGGGCGTCGATTCCGTCGAGATTCCGATGCGCTCACGGCAGATGGCTTGGAGCAAACTCGCCGGCGAATGGAAGATCGATCTTGCCGCGCTCGTAACTGAAGTTTCACTTGAAGAATTGAATCCGAAGATAGACGAGATCCTCAAAGGCGGCATTCGCGGGCGCGTGCTTGTCGATCTCAGCAAATGAATTCGCCAACGACTGATCGACGTGGCGCGGTTCGACTGTAGGGGCACGCATGCCGTGCTTTTACGCCAAAAACCAGGATAGGATCACGGAATTATCAATTTGAAATAGCGAGGCCCCTTTGCCAGAAAATATTCCTGATCGTGGTGCCTTAAGTCACCTCCGTGTCATCGAACTGGGCGACATACCCGCATCCTACGCAACGCGGTGGCTCGCCGATTTCGGGGCCGACGTCATAAAAGTCGAGCCGCCGGGCGGTGATCCAAACCGTCTGCTGCCTCCGTTCGCTGGTAATATCGAACATCCCGAGCGCAGCCTCACTTTTATTCACGCCAATACGAACAAGCGCAGCATTGCTCTCGATCTGAAGCACGATTCGGATCGCGAGATTTTTGCCAAGCTGCTCGGTTCGGCAAATCTTTTCGTCGAAGCGACGCCGCTTGGATATCTGGAAAAATTCGCCTTTGACGACCAACGCTTTAAAAAAGAATTTTCACACTTGGTGATCGTTTCGCTCACGCCCTTCGGACGTACAGGTCCCTATCGCCATTACAAAGGCAGCGACGCCATCGCTAATGCGACCGGTGGTTTTCTTTTCGGGCAGGGCGATAACACCAAAGGACAATGCACGGCGCCGAGTCATCTCGCTTATCAGATGGCGGGCGGCGTTGCGGCGATGCTCGCGCTCGCCGGCATTCGGCATGCGCGTGAAACCGGCGCCGGCCAGCGAATTGATATGTCGCTGCAGGAAGCACTGACATTTGCCAACAGTAGCTCGATCGCGCGTTACAGCCGGGAGAATCGGCTGGAGCGGCGTCCCGGCGCGAAAGCTTACGGCGGCGCCGGTACGAACATTTATCGGTGTAAAGACGGTCGTTACGTTCATTTCACGACCAATATGCCGCATATGTGGAAGGAGTTCGCGCAGAATTGGATGAGCAATAAGTCACTCGCCGGGCCCGAGTGGGAGAATCCACGATACCGCGACGAGCATTCGGAAGAAGTGGCAAAGGCTTTCGCTGAATTTATCGGCCAATTCAATGCCGACGATTTTGCCAACGAAGCACAGTTGCGCCATCTCGCCGCGGCGCCGCTCAACACGATCGGCGAGTTCGTCGACTGCGAACAAAATCGCGTGCGTGAATGGCTGCAAGAGGTGGATCATCCTGTGATCGGCAAGTACAAAGCGCCTGGCGCGCCCATGCGCCTGTCGCTCACGCCTATGCGCGTGCGGTGGCCCGCGCCGCTGCTAGATCAGCACCGCAAAGAAATTCTTGCGGAACTTGAGAATCTTCAGGCCAGTCCGCGGAAAACCCACGGTGAGTTCGAATCTCGACGGCCGATGTTGACCGGGCTACGCATGGCCGATCTAACCCAGCAGTATGCCGGACCTTTGGGAACTGAATTGCTGGCGTACTACGGCATGGAAGTGGTCAAGATCGAAACCGGCACGATTGCGAGCAAGGAACGCGAAGCCGCAGTGCATGCCTGCATGAACCGCGCGAAGCTCGGTTGCACGGTTAACCTACGCAATGCGGACGGAAAAGAATTATTTAAACAATTGGTTGGGAAATCCGACGTGGTCGTCGATAACTTCAGCTCGGGCGTTTTGGAGCGACTTGGCTTCAGCTACGAAGTGTTGCAGCAGATTAATCCCGGCATTGTTCAAGTCGTAATGCCCGGCTGGGGACTCACCGGACCGCTCAAGTCGTGGGTCGCGTGGGGATGGCAGTTACTCGCCTACACCGGCATCATGCGCTTGTGGGGCTATCCGGACTCGCCGATGGAGACACGTTGTAAAATTGCCTGGCCCGATCGGGTCGGGTCGGTCACGATGGCACTCGGCGTACTTGCCGTGCTTGAGTACCAGGCGCGCACGGGAAAAGGGCAGTTCATCGAAGCCGGCATGCTTGAGGCGCAGGGTTCGATGATGGGGCCGGCAATTCTCGATTACGCAATTAACGGCAACGAATGGGACGCCATGGGCTATCGCGAAATTCTCGGCGAACCGTATGCGCCTTACGGCTGCTATCCGTGCCGCGGCGAGGACAACTGGATCATCATCGCCTGCGCAAGCGACGAAGAATGGCAAAGCATGGTCGGTCTCATCGGCAAATCTTCTTGGGCTGCCCATGAAAAATTTGCGACGAAGAGTGGCCGTAAAGAGCACCGCGACGAGCTTGATCAAAAGCTTTCGCAGTGGACAGGTAGGTATACGGCAAAGCAAGTCTTTCGTCTGCTCCAAGAAGCCGGCGTGGCGGCCGGCATTCCGTCATCGGGTGAAGATCTCTTCCATGACATTCACTTACGGGCGCGCGGCCATATCGTCGAAACCGAAGCGCAACCTTGGGGCAAGATCACGCACCACGGCCTGCCGGGAATTCCATCTCTGTCCGCCGCCAGCGCCGCACGCCCAGCGCCATGGATCGGCGCGGATAATGATAAAGTATTTGGCGAGATTTTGGGGCTAACTCGCGAAAAGATTGAGGAGCTAAAAAGAGCGGAAGCGATCAAGTAGTTTCGTCGGGAATACCGCTGAACCGGGTTGTTCCCATTTCGACTGTGCAGTTCTATTTTCGTGCCTTTGGCCCGAACGGTTCCGGTTGAAACGGTTTGTCTCTTTCTTCGAGAAACGCTTTAAGTCCGCCTTTTTTCTTCGCCTCTTCGAGTCGTTTGTTGAATTCCTCGCGTTTCGTCAGCCGAGTCATGGCGGCTAATTCAGCGTTGAGCGTCCATGCCTTGCGCAGGCCCATCATCTCCATTCCCATGGTGGCGATGTGCAGATTGATCTTTACCGTCTCCGGCGGGACGAGAGCGATTCGTTCGACGAAGGCGAAGCAGGTCTCCAACAATTGATCCTTTGGCACGACCTGATTGACCAGACCGATGCGCAAGGCTTCTTGTGCGTCGACGTGATCACCGGTTAGCGAATAACGCAGAGCATTCTTGAAGCCGGCAAGAGCGACCCAGATGAAATCCGTGTTGGCGCCATGGCGGACCTGAGGCTGGCCGAAAACCGCGTCGTCCGCGGCGATTGTGATGTGGCACGTGAGCGCCAGCCAAGAGGCCGCACCCAGGCACCAGCCGCTCACCGCGCCGATGATCGGCTTGGGGTATTGCCAACGGTAGAGTTGGCGCCCGAGAATATCTTTGCGGTCAGAGTCGCGAAGCCGATTGTACTCGTGGACCAGCGATGCTCCTTGCGGGATGCCATAAGGCCTGGCGGTTTCGGGGTCGTCGCTGCGGATATCTTCGCCGGCGGAAAACGTGCCTCCCGCAAACGTGCCTCCCGTTCCGGTAATTACCACCGCACGAATCTCCGGGTCGGTCTCGGCTTTCGCCAGTGCGCTGTCGAGTTCTTCCAAAAGTTCTTCGTTCATCGCATTGAGCGCATGGGGACGGTTCAGAGTAATCAACACGCCACGCCGCTGCTTCTGGTAAAGAATGGTTTGAGAGTCTGCCATGTGTCGCTCCTGTGATTCTAAGATTGGAGTACTGGAGTGTTGGAGTACTGGAGTATTGGGTGGGGAGCGCGGTGCCCATCACTCCACCACTCCAGTATTCCATCACTCCAATTCATCATCCCTTCTTCCTCGCCCTCGGCCCGAAAGGTTCAGGCTGAAACGGTCCGTCGCGGAGTTGGAGATATTTTCTAGTGCCGTCGTTGAAGCGAGCTTCATCCAAAGGCCGGCGCAGCTCCTCGCGCAGCATGACATGCGCCGGCGCGGAAAGCTGATTATCCAGCAATAGGGCGTCACGCAGCCCCATCATCTGAAGTCCCAGCGTGGCGATCTGGAGATTGATTTTCACCGTCTCGGGCGGCACGTGAGCGATGCGCTCGACGATGGAAAAGCATTCATCGAGAAGTTGATCGGCAGGGACGACCTTGACGACGAGTCCTATCCGTAGCGCTTCCTGGGCGTCGATATGGTCGCCGGTCAGGCCGTAGCGCAGAGCGTTTTTAAATCCACCAAGCAAGGTCCACATGAAACTCGTATTGGAGCCGTGGCGCACCTCGGGCTGAGCAAACACGGCGTTTTCGGAAGCGATGGTAATATGCGTAAACAGCGCAAACCACGAGCCGGCGCCCATGGCCCAGCCGTTGATGGCGCCGATGATCGGTTTGGGAAACTCCCATAGGCGCATGAAGTTCCGGTTTTCGGAGCGCCACGAATCGATCACCTCCGCCGCTGGCATACCGGTCGGGATACCGTAAGGCCAGTGAAGGTCACGCCGGCGGCCGCTGGCGGTTTTTCCTTGGTCCATACCCGCAGAAAAGGCGCGGCCCGCGCCCGTAATCACCACCGCGCGAATCTCCGGATCGGTTTCTACTTCGTCCAATGCCTGGTGCAGTTCTTTTATTAACGTGCGGCTGATCGCGTTCATCGCCTCCGGGCGATTCAACGTGATCAGCACCCCGCCGCGTTTTTTCTCGTAGAGTATTTCTTTGTATTCGGCCATTCGCTCTCCTTTCTGAACCACTCATTGAATGGTTATCAGCTCAACTGCTCTAGCGAATCTCGACGAGAGCATCGACAGCAACAACGCCTTGGTTATTCGAATGTACGACGAGCGGATTCATATCCAACGCTACCAATTGCTCTCCCAGACTCACGGCCAGGCGTGAGACTTTGACTATGGTATTGCACAGCGCGTTTATATCAGCAGGCGGTTCCCCTCGGAGACCCGTTAACAGGGGCCAACCCCGGAGCCGCTGGATAAGACTAAGCGCCTGTTGCTGGGAAAGTGGGGGAATCCCAATAGCCACGTCCTTGAGCAGCTCGACGAAAATACCGCCAAAACCGCAAACGATAACGGGCCCGAAAAGAGGATCGCGCTTGACCCCAAGAATCATTTCCACTCCCTCCGGAGCCATGTGCTGCACCACAATTCCGGCAATTTCGGTAGCAGGGAGATGAGCCGTCACTTGCTCTTGAATTCGAAAGAAAGCTTCGCGCACTTCCGCGGTACTGGCGAGACCTAATTCGACACCGCCGACATCGCTCTTGTGAGGAATACTGGGAGACTCAACCTTGAGCGCCACCGAAAACCCGACCCGCGTTGCGAACTCCGCAGCTTCTTCGGCATTGCGCGCGAGCAGTGTCGGAACGATCGGAATGTCGAACGACTGCAGCAGGCGGAACGCTGCTTCCGTCGGCAGAATGCCAGAGGGCAACGGCTCATGTTTTGAAATCACCGAGTCGTGATTATCGCTCGCCTGCGATGACTTGCGAAACTCATGGTGCTCGGCGAGATTGCGCAACGCAGCCATCGCGAACTCCGCTCCCTCCATCAACGGCGCGCCGGCGGCTCGCAGCTGAAGATGGCGATCGGTTTCTGACTGGCGGCGGCAGCTTTCGTTGTCGCCGCCGAAAACCGATTGCCGCTTTTCAGTTCTTTGGGTCTGGGGTCGTTTGCTTCGATGTTGACCGTGACCACGTCCATGTTGGCGTCGTGAATGAGCGCATCGAGCAGGCGAGGAAATATTTTCTCATCATCGTACATGGCGCCGGTGCCGTCGAGCGGGTTGTGTGGATTGCCGAAATCAGGCAGGATTTCTCTGAGCTGCGATTTTGTTTCGTCGCTCAAATCCGGGCTTTTGAGTCCGGCTTCTTCGATGGCATCGGCGACCAGAGTGCACTCGCCGCCCGAGCCGCTCAGGACGCCGATCCGTCTGCCGCCTTTGTAGCGCTCCACGAACGTCTCGCAAGCGAAAAGACCGATGGTGTCGATCAACTCGTTTAAGCTGTGCACCTGGACGATCCCGCTCTGGCGGAAGGCAGCTTCGACGACTTCGGCGGCGCCCGCCAACGATCCCGAATGGGTAACGGCGGCGCGGCGGGAGACCTCGGATTTTCCACCTTTCAAGATGATGAGAGGTTTGTTCTGCGCCAACGCTTTGTGCGCTACCGCCATTAATTTCTTAGGCTGTTTAAATCCTTCCACAAAGGCCGCGATGACGCGCGTCTGGCGGTCTTCGACCAGATAATTTAGATACTCCTCGACGGTCACTCCGGCCTGGTTGCCGCAGGAGACGATGTAGCTCAAGCCGACGCCGCGGTTGTGCATCAGCGCATTGGCGATGGTTGTGCTGAGCCCGCCGCTTTGCGATACCAGCGCCACGGGTCCCGCCAGGAATCCCTGGGGAATTACGGAACTAAAGAGGGGAGCATGGCCGAATACGTTAAGAACGCCATAGCAGTTCGGACCGCATATGAGAAGGTTGCGTTCTCGTGAAAGCGCTTCGAGCGTTGCCTGTCGCTTCTCTCCTTCAGGACCGATTTCCGCGAAGCCGCTGGCGAAAACAACGGCAGCGCGGACCCCGGCAGTCGCGGCGGACTCCAATAAGTCCGGGACTTGGCGGCCGGGAATGGCCGCAACCACGCAATCCACCGTTTCAGGTATCGCCGATAGATCGGGATAGCACCTGAATCCCAAAACCTCGCCGTACTTTGGGTTCACCGGGAAAATTCGGCCCTCGAAGCCAGCATTCATTAGGTTGCGAATAATCCTGTTGCCTCGGGCCTCCCTTTGCGCCATACGTCTTCCGGTTCGGGAGATGTCGCCGTGGGATTTTCGGGATCCAACGACCAGCGTGCAGGGTTGTCCAGGATATACTGCCGAACGCGATTCGGAGATTCTTCATCTCGGATGATAGGTTCGTAGTAGTTGCGTTGCCAAAGTGATAGTCCCGGTGTGGCGCGTAGTTGATTGATACGTGTAGTAACCGCTGATTTAAAACCAGCGACGAAGGCGCCTAAGGAACGTTTCAACGGCCCGGACGGAGAGGGCGACCGGCCGGTCGCCCCTACAGGCCTAATCATCACGATCCCGTGAAGATGATTTGGCATCACGACGAATCTATCTAATTCGATTTCCTTGCGAATATGGTGTGATCTTTCCCATTCGTCGGTCACGATCTGGCCAAGGCCGTTCAACTCAATTTTACCGTCCACGACCTCGCCAAAAATACATCGGCGATTGTGTACAACAATAGTGACAAAATACGCTCCAGATTCGGCGTAATTGTAGTTCGCTAATCGCACGGAGCGTCGCTGATGTTTTTGTGGTTCGTATATCATGTTTCTGTAGGGGCGACCGGTTGGTCGCCCTCACTGTTTTTTCGATCGCGGCCCAAATGGCTCCGGTTGAAATGGACCGTCGCGGAGTTGGAGATAAGCCTTGGTGCCCTGAGAGGCGCGGGCCTCATCCAGCGGCCGGCGAAACTCTTCGCGCAGCATCATGTGGGCCGCCACGGAAAGCTCGGAATCCAGCAGTAACGCATCGCGTAGCCCCATCATCTGAAGCCCCATGGTAGAAATGGCGAGGTTGATCTTTACCGTTTCCGGCGGCACATGCGCGATCCGCTCTACGATCGAGAAACATTCCTCCAGAAGCTGATCTGCGGGTACGACTTTATTGATGAGCCCTATGCGGAGCGCCTCTTGAGCGTCGATATGATCGCCGACGAGACTATAGCGGAGCGCATTTTTGAATCCCGCAAGCAAGGTCCACATAAAACTCGTGTTGGAGCCGTGGCGAACCTCGGGCTGCGCAAAGACGGCGTCGTCAGCGGCGATCGTGATATGGGTGAATAAAGCCAGCCAGCAGCCTCCGCCCATGGCCCAGCCCCTGATGGCGCTGATCACCGGCTTGGTCAACTCGAAGATGTGCATTAGCTTCGCGTCATCAACGCGCCAATAGTTGAGCAGGTCCGCCGTGCTCATATCGGTCGGCATGCCGTAGGGCCATTGCATATCTCTGCGCCGGCCGCTAGTCGTTCTTTGGTCGAAGCCTGAGCTAAATGCGCGCCCGGCACCGGTCAAAACGATGGCTCGAACTTCGGGATCCGCTTCGGCTTCGGCCAACGCATGATGCATCTCCTTTAGCATCGATCGCGTTATGGCGTTCAACGCTTCGGGACGGTTCAGGGTAATGAGCACCCCGCCTCTTTGCTTTTCATAGAGAATCTCCTGGTATTCAGGCATCGTCTCCCCCGTCGTTAGCAAATGGTGTAAGGGCGACCGGCCGGTCGCCCCTACGGAACATCACCGCGCGTAAAGCGCTTTGATGAACCCGCTATCATCAAGTTCCTTAACGAAGCTGTCATCGACAAACGATTTCGCGTCTCGCTCCTTGACCTTCGGCTCCTCTTCTCCGATCTTGTCCAGAATCGTTTGAACTCCTTTGAGTGAAGGATAGGGAACCTCGTTGTAAAAAGTGGATGCCAAAAGGTTATAAGAGAGTTCCAAATAGCGGCTATCACGCTCTTGCTCCGACTGGATCCTGAGTTTTTTGCGCATGACATCGAGGCTCTCTCGTTTGTTCTTTTTAAAGTACGCCATACCTTCGATGTAACCTTTCATGAATTTGAGCGCCCGATCACGATTGTTGCGCAAGAAGGACCGAGTGCTTTCTAAGGTGTTTTGCAGATAGAAAATGTCCATATTGGCGGGGTCGCCCACCACTCGATATCCCTTTTCCTCGGCGAGAAAAAAAGTCGGCATGGTCAGGACGGCCGCGTCCGCTCCTCCTTTATCCAAACCCACAAGCATAGCTGGCGAGGAGCCTAAAGTAATGATCTGGACCTGGTCCGTACGCAAATTCCACTTCTTGAGCATGAGCAGGAGCGCCAGATGTCCCGCCGAGCCAAATTGCGTAATGGCGATCCTTTTGCCCTTGAGATTTTGATACGTTTTTATTTCCGGTCGGGCAAGAATTCTTTGTAGTCCCTTTGTCAACGTGGAAGCAACAATAACCGTTTCCACTCCCTTAAGCTGAGACCGAATTGAACCTTCGCCGCCGCCCACGGAGAAGTGAATGTCGCCGGCCACAAGCGAGCTTACTACGCGCGCGCCACCCCCGCCGATAACAATGACCTCGACGTCAGCGCCGTATTTCTTGAAAAGCCCCTTATCCTCAGCAACCCATACGCTGCCATTCGTCGCGCTGACCGAGCTCAGCCCGATTCTTATTCTGTCTTGGGCATTGGATAGGAAGGGAAAAAGCGGAATCACGATCAGCAAAAACAGCCTGACGTTGTGAAGCAACAGCGCTCGATTCATAAGCCATCTCTGGAAACGGATGGTTGCTACGAAATTAGCCGAAAGGCTCGAGCCCACCCAAGACCCATGCAAGGTAATTGAAATAGAAGTCAAAGGTCAAGCTTCTTCTCGCCATGGATTGCGGTTCGAAGTGGATTTCATGCCAATACCGTTTCAAAACGTGCTAATATGCGGGCAAAATAGATTCGCTGCGTATTCAGAAAGCAGGTTTAATCATAACGGGCGCTCCTGCCATGACACCGCAATCAGATTAGGGCAAAATGAGGTTTTCTCGTTACGCCGTTCTTCATATGATTCAGCGTCTAGATCCCGAAAGGGACCACCAGCGCATCGTCTTTCTCTCCAGCTGCCACGATTTTCCATTCGACACGACCCGGTCGTTAGAATTCGTTTTGTTCCGAACTTTTTGTGTGCCGAGCGTTTCGACGCTGCTCGATCGCACCGGAGAATTTCGCCAACGGTCGCAGAAGCGTTACGACGACACCGACATCATCGTCAGCGAACTGATGGAGTGGGGCTACGACAGCGATCGCGGCAAGCGAGCCTTGAGACGGATGAACCAGCTGGACGCTTCGCTATTGCCAATGAAGATTTTCTGTATGTGTTGTCTACATTCGTCTACGAACCGATACGGTGGAACCAGCGCTTCGGCTGGCGTCCGATGTGTGAACAAGAACGGCTGGGCTATTTTTTCTTTTGGCGTGAAGTGGGCCGGCGCATGAACATCAAACGGTTGCCGTCAGACTACAATAGCTTCGAGCGTTTCAATCAGGATTACGAGCGGAAGCACTATCGCTTCACGGAAGCCAATCAGCGAGTCGGGGCGGCCACGCGCGAGCTTTTCGTAAGTTGGTTTCCGAGATTTCTATCCCCTATCGTGCGGTCAACGATCTACGCCTTGCTGGATGATCCGCTCATCGACGCCTTTGGCTTTCCTCGGCCGTCGCTTGCGATGCGCAGGCTTGCGCCGGCCGCTCTTAGGCTTCGCGCCGCCGTTGCGGGTCTCTTACCACCGCGCCGGCACCCACGCCGGCGTACGGAAATGAGCCATCCGACGTACCGCGATGGATATGTCATCGAAAGCTTGGGGCCGCCAGGAACGCATTAATGTTCGTGAAGTTTGGCAGCGTATGCTTGTCGTACGAATTAGCCTCATATTCTGGTTGTTTCTCCTCTGAAGCGCTGGGGCAAAAGCGCCTGCGTCCGGTAAACTGCTAGCGGTTAGGACCAATATGTTACCGATTATCTTGTCAGCACCTCATGGTGGCCGACAGCCGATCCCCGAAGCGCCTGTTCGGCGCGGCGTCGGCGTCGCCCAATTCACCACCGGCCGCGATAATAATACCGGTGAGTTGGCCGAGAGAATCGCCGCGAAGCTCGAAGAGCGCTTCGGCGCAAAGCCATTTCTCATTATCGCCCTATTTGAGCGAAAATATGTGGACGCCAACCGTCCCAGCGCCAGAGCTTATGAGTCAGACCAAGGCAAGCTCCATTATGAATCCTACCATCGAGAACTGCGTGCCGCTTGTGAGCGGGTACGGCGCGAATGGTACCGCGGACTGCTGCTCGATATTCATGGGCAGGGGACGGGAGTCGACACTATCTACCGCGGTACGAGCAACGGTAAAACCGTCATGTCCCTAGTCGGTCGGTTCGGTAGGGCGGCTGTCAGCGGGGCGGCCAGCATGCTCGGCCAACTGGAACAGAAAGGATATAAGGTCTTTCCGCCGACTGATAAGTCATACGAAGAAAAACATTATACCGGTGGCTATATAGTGCAGACCTACGGGAGTCATCGAGAAACCGGCATCGACGCGATCCAACTTGAAATCGGCACGAATCTGCGCAAGCTCGCCGTGCTGGATCGGACGGCCGCTGATTTGGCCGACGCGATCGCCGTGTTCGCCAAGGAGTATTTGCCGTTGATGAGATCTTCCGCGGCAGCTGAAGCGATAACGCAGCCGTGAACGGGCCTGAAACGGTCAGTACCACTCTACGCGTCGATGGTTTGGCCGCCGTCGATCACGAGCGCATGGCCCGTCACAAACGAAGCTTCGTCCGAGACCAGGAAAAGCACGCCGTAGGCGATCTCTTCGGGTCGGCCCATACGTAAAAGGGCTTTATTGCTGCTGCCCATCTTTTCCCGCTGCTCGTCTGTCATACCATCGCCCAAGGTGGCCTTCGGAGGGAAGCCTCGGAAGCGGGGAGTTTCGATGGCGCCCGGGCAAATGCAGTTCACGCGAATTCCATACGGACCATAATCGAGCGCCATCTCGCGCGTCAGATTCACGATCGCCGCTTTTGTGGCGCAGTAGCCGGGATAATCGGGCGAGGCTAAAAGCCCGAAGGTTGAAGCGGTGGTCACGATATTGCCGCTGCGTTTTTTGATGAAGTGTGGGATGGCTGCGCGCGCGCCGCGAAACATCGCGTTTAGATTAATATTAAGCACGAAGTTCCACTCCTCATCGGTATGCTCATGCAGCTTCTTGCGTATTCCAGCGCCCGCGTTGTTGTAGAGGATGTCCAAGTCGCCGAATGTCTCTAGTGCGGTGGTGATCATACGATCGCAATCGGCTTGCTTACTCACGTCTATATTGGCAAAAATCGCCTCCCCGCCTTCGCGCTTGATGAGGTCGTCGATTCTCGGGGCAATCGTCTCTTGAATGTCGCAGCAGACGACCTTTGCGCCTTCGCGCCCGAAGAGTCGAGCGGTAGCGCGGCCAATCCCGCTATTAGCGCCGGTAATAATTGCCACTTTTCCTTTGAGGCGGCCCAGCCCATGCCGCAACATTTGATGCTCGTCTATTATTGACTCTGCCATATTCTGGTCCTCCAGCCTCGATCGTCACCTTTACCGGCGATACAGCTGCTTAATAAAGCCGGACTTGTCCAGTTCTCCTACCAGACTCATGTCGACAAATGCTTTGGCGTCCGCCGCGGCGGCTTTAGGATTTTTGGGCGCAAGATCGTCGAGCATCGTTTTCACGCCGTCCTGCGTAGGATAGGGCACCTCCGGAAATGCGTTTGCATAATCCTTGTATGCTCTTTCCAACCCCTCGGGGTCCGAAACACCCAGGTTCTTTTTGAAGAGACTCTTAGCATATTCCTTCTCGGTTTTGATGATGTGAATCGCCTCCACCATCGCGCGGGTCAGTTTTAGTAACAGCGGCCGCTTTGACTTGACGATGCTCTCGCGCGTTAGAATGCCATTCCACCAAAAAGGGATCTTGAGTTCGCTGATGTTGAAAAGGTTTCGAAAGCCGAGCTTTTCCGCCTGGGTCAAGAAAGGCTCCGGTATAATTGTGAACTGAGTTAATCCCTTAGAAAGCGCCGCGAACCGCTCGGCAGTACCGCCCGTGGGGATGATCTTTACATCCTTCTCCGGGTCGACCCCCAGCTTTCTAAGCGCGAGCCTGAGTCCCAAGTCGGATGTGGTTCCCAGGCGATTGACCCCGGCGGTTTTCCCTTTGAGCTGCTCAACTCCGGTAATGTTCGATAAAGAGACGATATGGTCGACAAAGGTTGGCACCACGCCAACGATCATCACCGTGTCGGCGCCGGCAAGGCGAGAACTCGTAAGGGTTGTCACAGAGATACTCGCGGCATCGATTTCGCCAGCCAAGAGGGCCTGAAGCACCGTTGGGCTGTTGCTTATGCTGATAATTTCCGGTTCTGCGCCCATTTTCTGAAGGAGCTTTCTATCTTCGATAACCCAGATCGGACTGTTGGTCGGACTAAACCCGGCCCAGGCCAGCCTCAACCTTTCCTGCGCGGTGGCAACTATCGCTGTGCCTAAGCAAGCCATCACAAAGCTCAGAGCGACAAGCAGTTTTCTCGGCATATCAATTTCTCCTGGTGATTGGACGAACCAAGCAAAACTTGCATATCCGGCCGATGGGGTCAAGGCGACATCGGGCTGCGCATTTGAGTCACATTGACTGCCAACATCATTTGTTATAGCCACACCATACGGGGACACTGATATGACGAACAAAGGCATACTGGTGACGGGCGGAACAGGTTTGGTCGGTGCATACGCGGTCGGAATGCTGTTGGAGCGTGGCGAAAGGCCGGTGGTTTTCGACATCGCGCTCAACGAACGGCTACTGAACGCGGTTGGAGTCGATACCAGCAAGGTCACGATGATTCGGGGCGATATGTTGGATCTGCCGGCTTTGATCTCGGCAATTCGCGATAACGATTGTGATCGGGTAATTCATTTGGCGGCATTCTTAGGCGAAGAGGTGCAGCGGCGGCCTTACAGCGGGGTCCGGCTGAATTTCATGGGCACGGTAAATGTTTTTGAGACCGCCCGATTGGAGAAGATATCGCGGGTGATTTTTCCTAGTTCGGGAACCGTTTACCTGGGATCGATAGGCGAGGGGCTGCAAAAAATCGACGAGGGCATTCCGATGAATCCCCCGTCCGTCTATGCGGCAACCAAAGCCAGTTGCGAATTCATGGGTCGAGCTTATGCCAAACGGTACAATTTCGAATTTATTTGCCTCCGCTACGTTGGTGGCCTATATGGACCTTCGCCCACCGCTTTAAAGGCGACGCGCGAAATAGCAATTCAGGAAATGATTCGGGCCGCGGTAAAGGGACAAGCAGCCAAAATTTCCTGGCCCTATGCTCCGACTGAAGTTCTCTACGGCAAGGACGCCGCCAAAGGCACTGTCTTGGCTGTGCTTAAAGACAAGTTCAAAGACCGGCTTTTTCATATCGGCAACGGTCAACTCATCGGCGGCGATGAAATTCTAGCGGCGATCAAAAAGCACTTTCCGGATTCTAGAATCGAGCTGGTCAAAGGCGGTAATCCCATGCCTTACCCGGAATCGCGGCTTGCCAGCGACTTTTCGCGCTCGAAGGAGCAGCTCGGCTACGAGCCCGAATACCCGATTGAAAAAGCTGTCGTCGATTACGCGGCGACTTTGAAAAGATTGGAAAACCTATGATCGACCACAACGTGCTGAAGTATGGCCCCTAATTATTCGTCCAAAGCTTAGCGGGAATAGTGATGTGAGCAACCCAACTTTAACCATGTTCAAAAAAGGAGACAACATGGGAAAACGGCAACCTATTTTTCTTTTGGGATTGGCATTCCTAACTTGGGTAACATCACTTTCCATGAGCCAAGCGGCGGCGCCAACCGGATCGGGTTACAACGAGAAGACCGTAGCTGACTTCTACCGCGGCAAGACCCTGCGAATTATTGTCGGCTTCTCCGCTGGTGGAGGCTATGACCAATATTCGCGCCTCATCGCCCGCCATCTCTCCAAGTACATTCCCGGGAACCCTGGGATCATTGTGGACAACATGGCCGGAGCCGGCAGCATCATAGCGGCCAATCATATGTTCAACGCGGCGACTAAAGATGGCACGGTCATAGGCAATATTTCCGGTCCGATTATCTTAGAACAACTGTTCAGCAATCCCGCCGTGCAGTTCGATATGGCCAAATTCCGCTATCTCGCCGTGCCGGTCAGCGAGTCGTATGTATTGGTCGTCACACGCAAACCCGGCGTGACAAAATTTGACGAATTACTTGGGCCCAAGGGAAAGCAGATTGTCGTCGGTGGCATTCCCGGCTCGACTGTAGAGCATGCGCCGGTGTTGGCCCGGGATATCCTCGGAGCCAATCTCAAGCTCGTATTGGGCTATAAGGGCACGGCGGACGTGCGGCTCGCCATCGACAGCGGCGAGGTCGAAGGTTTCTTCAACTCATACACTTCTTTAAAAATCACTTCCTACGACAAGATTAAAAACGGCGAATGGGTGATGCTCGCGCAATTATCCGAGAAGCCGATCAAGGATCTGATCGTTCCGAATGTTCCGACGATCCCGATGATTGCTAAAACCGCTGAACAGCGTCTTTTGTTGAAATACGGGACCAGTACGCCGAATGACTTTGGCAAGGTTTATGTTTTTCCCCCCGGTACGCCGTCGGACCGGGCGGTGGCGTTGGAGACCGCATTTGCCAAGGCCTTTGCTGACAAGGATCTACTCGCTGATGCGGAAAAAGGAAAATTAGAGTTCGATCCCGTGATCGGCGACGAGATTCACAAACTTGTCGTCGAGTTCCTGGGCATGAGCCCCGATTTGAAGATAAAACTGCAGCAGGCCTTGAAGGGCGGGAAGAAATAGCACCTGTCGATGTTCTACTCAACCTCTGTCGGCGTTTGTGTAATGTCATCCATTGGAGGAATCGAATAATGCGCGGGCGTGCGAAAGTATTTATCTCAGGGATGAATTTGGAAGGTGGATCGATATGAAGATTCTGCATCGGGCTTTAACGATCGTGGCCGTCATATTGTGGATGGCGGCCGGGTTTTACGGGAACGGCGAAGCTCAGGAACGAGACATGGCTTGGATAGCCAGCTTATCTATATACCTAGCACGACGACAGCTGTCGCTAGCATCATCGCCGGCGATGTTTCCGTTGGGAATGCATCGGGAGGAGGAGTTGCCAGCGCCAATGTGGGAGGCGCGAGCCTTGTAATGGTCGCTTGCTTTCTCAACACGCTCCCGTATGAGTTGGTCGTTCAAGAATCGATTAAAACGGCAGAGGAGCTCAAAGGCAAAAGCATTGGAATCAGCCGCGTGGGTAGCGCATCAGACGTGGCAGCGCGGGTTTTGATCAAAGGATTGGGGCTTGAACCGGTCAAAGACGTGCCGATATTGCAAGTCGGCGGCGCGCCGGAGAGGGCCGGCGCGTTTCGCAGCGGCAGAATCGCCGGCTTTCCTTCTCCACCGGGAGTCATTCAGTTGGCCCAGGGTATGTCGCATCGAATTTTGATCAGCACCGCGGATTTCCAAAAGCGCTTCGAGTTTCCCTACATCTGCGCGACCACGACTAAGCCGTATCTGAGCGCTCATAGAGAAACCGTAAAACGCATCCTCATGGGGTTGATCGAGTCCACCGCCTTTTTTAAAACCCACAAAGAGGAAAGTAAGAAGATCATTGCTAAGTACAGCCGGCAAAACAACCCCGCATATCTGGAATCTTCCTATGCGGCCGTCGCCAAACTCTATGATCGAGTCCCGCTGGTGACGCGGGAGGGAACCGAAATTCAAATCAAAGACGCGCTCGCGCGCAAGCCCAACGCGACCATGCGCTTCGAAGACGTAGCCGACGACAGCATTGTGCGCGAGCTCGAAAAAAGTGGCTTTATCGATAAGCTTTACAAGTAATTCACCACGCTATCCGTAGAAAAGATGATCGCAGCCGTTGTCTTAGCCGCCGGCGAGTCCAGCCGGATGGGTCGCCCGAAGGCGCTGCTTCCCATCGACGGCGTTCGCTTCATCGAAAAGATCGTTAGCTCCTTCCAATCGACTAAAGTTGGGAAAATTCTTGTTGTTCTCGGGCACAACGCAGAAGAGATGCGGCAGAAAATCGCCGATCTTCCCGTACTGATCGTGGTCAATAACGAATACAAGAAGGGACAACTGTCATCGTTAGTCGCAGCGATTCGCGATATTCAATCCCGGCAGTCCTCCGCCGAATTAGACGGAATATTAGTTCATTTGGTCGATCATCCTTATGTCAATCCCATCTTGGTAGATGTAATGATCGATCGCTTCTACGAGTCCAAGAAGCTAATCGTCGTGCCCCGTTATCATGGTCGCCGGGGGCATCCGGTTATCTTTTCGCGGTCATTGTTTTCAGAGCTGCAGGACACTCCTCTCGATCAAGGCGCCAAAGCAGTCGTTCATGCCCACCAAAAGGATACGCTTGAAATCGATACCGAAGATGAAGGGGTCACGATCGATATCGACACTCCGGAAGAATACCGACAATTCGTAAAGGAAAGCTGAATGTCCAGGCTCAAACTCACCTTCGCCTGCGGCGATTATGATTTTTTGCGCCCGTTATTCGATGGAACGGTGACCGCGCCCGGGATCGACCTGAATGTTCTAACCATGGCTTCTCCGGAGCGGCACGGCAGGATGCTGCGTCATGAAGAATTTGACATCTGTGAGCTCTCTTTGGTGGGCTATCTGGTCGCTCGGGACCGGGGATGTAATTACACCGCTATTCCAGTATTTCCGCATCGTCGCTTTCGCCACTCTTATATGATCAAGAGAACCGGCTGCGGCATAGAAAAGCCGTCGGACCTCAACGACAAGCGAGTGGGATTGGATACTTTGCAAAACTCGGCCGGTTTGTGGATGCGCGGCATTCTTCAGGACTATTACGGCGTCGATCTCAAAACCATCGAATGGTGGTGCCAGGAAGAAGAGGACATTCCGTTCGAGCGGGCCAAATGGATCAAGCTAAAGGGCGTGCCCGAAGGGAAGAATGTCGACCAGATGTTGCTCGACGGCGAGCTCGAAGCGGCGCTTTATCCGGAAGTGTTGCCTTCGATCAGAAACGGTTCGCCGAAAGTGGCGTTGCTTTTTCCCGACCCGAAGGCAGCCGAGATCGACTACTATAAAAAGAGCGGCATTTTCCCGATCATGCACACGGTGGTGGTCAAGAATCACATTCTGGAGAAAGATCCCTGGGTGGGGATGAGTTTGGTTGAGGGTTTTCAGCGCGCCAAAGAGGCTTGTTACGAGCGCATGAGGGATCCGCGCAGTTTCGCTCTCGTATGGGTGCAGGATCTCATGCGGGAACAAAGGGAAATTTTCGGCGCCGACCCTTGGCCTTACAATCTCGAGGATAATCGAAAAGCTTTAGAAGCCGCCATTCGCTACGAATACGAACAGGGTATGATCAAGAAAAAGCCTCAAGTCGAAGAGTTATTTTTCCCGGCCAGTCTTCAGCGAATACAGCATTACGTCTAACAGGCGTCAGTTGGGAAAGCTGAATTCTTCACGGGTCGCATTTTCCAGTCCGAAACGCGCCAGCTGCGTGACGTCGAATCTCGACTCTGCCTCTTCAACCTCCCTGGGTGTTGCTTTGGTCGCAGGATGCTTCGGCACAAAAAGCTGGCAGCAGTCTTGATCCGGGATAGACGAAATTTCGAATGTGCCGATGCGGCGCGCCTGATCGATGATTTCCTGCTTATCCATTCCGACCAATGGACGGAGGATCAGCAAGCTAGCCGCTTGCTGAATGACGCTCATGTTGTCTAGCGTCTGTGACGCCACCTGGGCCAAACTTTCACCCGTGACAAGCGCCTTCGCTCTTTCTTTCCGTCCAATGCCTTCCGCGATGCGCAGCATCATGCGCCGGTAGAGCACGACGCGGAGCGGTCGGCTCACCGCGGCGACGATCTGCCTTTGGATCTCGCCAAACGGCACCAAATAAAGGCGGGATAGAAATTGATGCCGCGTGAGAGTCGTCACCAGTTGACGGACCTTCTCTTGCGAAGTCTTGTCGAGATAGGGGGTGCTGTGAAAGTGGACGAAAATCAGCCGGCAGCCTCGCTGCATCATGCGATAAGCCGCGACCGGCGAATCGATGCCGCCTGAGATCAGAGATACGACCCGACCGCTCGCCCCAACGGGCAATCCACCCGCGCCGGGGATCTTGTCGAAAGCAAAAAAAGCGTCCTGCGGAAGAATTTCCACGGTTACGGTGAATTCGGGATGCGAAAGATCGACGCGCGCGCCGGATTTTTCTTTGACGGCGGCGCCGAGTTGTCGATTGATTTCCGGCGAGGTGAGCGAAAAGGTCTTATCGCCGCGCTGCGTGTCGACGCGAAAGGATGCGAAGTGAATCCCGTTTAGAGATTTCAATATGCGTGTCCGAAGGACCTCGATATCGCGCGCTGTTCTCTCAACCGGCGAGAAGTTTGCCACTCCAAAAACGGTACGGATTCGCTGAATGGCTATTTGCGTATCAATATCGCTCTTGAACGTCACCAGAAGCCGCGCCGGCAGACTGCGTATCTCTTTGACTCCCAGGTCTCTAACGGCGGCGAGCAAGTTTCGCTTCAGCAGCTCCGTAAAGTATGGCCGATTACCTTTTTTCAGCGCGATTTCATGGTAGCGGATTAAAACCGAGTCCATCGGTCACAGATAACAAATTTGCCCTGGTTTTGCATGCCTCAGTGCCTATGGTACTATCGCTTCAACCTCTTTAAACGCCATGAAGGAGGCGGTCATGGGTAATTTCAAAAAGCTTTCAGACGCGATGCGATTTTCACCGGATAAGATGAAAAAGAACGGTGTCTTCGAAACTGACAGATTCTTCTGTGACACCTACTGTTTTGAACCAGGTCAAGAACAGAGCGCCCACACGCACGCCGGTCAGGATAAAGTCTACTACGTCCTTGAGGGCAAAGGCGTGTTCAAGGTGGGCGAAGAAGAGAGGGAGTTGGGGCCGGGCGAGATCGCCCTTGCCCCTGCCGGGCAGGATCACGGCGTCGCCAATCGTAGCCAGCAACGCCTCGTCACCCTGGTGTTCGTCACGCCCAAACCGTCGCATTGAAGAACCACATGAGTGAAGACACAAAACTCGTCGCCCAGGCCAACGAAAATTTCTATCGCGCTTTCGAAAGTCTGGACATAAAGCAAATGGAAAAAGTCTGGGCTAAGGAAAACCCTATCCAGTGCGGTCATCCGGGCTGGAGAATCCTGCGCGGATGGGACGTGGTGATGGAGAGCTGGCGAAGAATTTTTGAGAACACGCCGATGATACGTTTTCTGCTGACCGATGTTGCAATAGAAATCCGCGGCAATATGGCTTGGGTCACCCTTTACGAAAACCTAAACAGTTCGGTCGAGGGTCAAAATATTTCGGCCACGGTTTTGACGACGAATATTTTCGAGAAGGGGCCGGACGGCTGGCGCATGATCCATCACCATGGTTCGTCGGTAGCCCAGCAGGCACCACAGACCGATCCTCCCACGGTTCACTAACCTATTGCCGGATGCCGTGTCATTCTGGCCGCTCGGACTTCGGCTCAGCTCGAAGAGGTCAAGAAGGAGATCCAATCCAGCCGTGGCGAGGCGATCGCTATTCCTACCGACTTAACTTTGGATGACGAGATCAGCCGTCTGCTCGAAGAGAGTCAAAAGATGTGGGGGATGGTTGATATTCTGATCAACAACGCAGGGTGGGGAAAGCGCGCGCCGGTTCTCAGAGGGAAGCTTGAGGATTGGGACCAAACATTTCGTCTGAATCTGCGGGCGCCGATGTTGCTCGCCAAATTGCTGCTGCCAAATATGATCGCAAAGGGTGAAGGCGCGATCATAAATATAGGCTCGGTTTCCGGAAAAACTGGCGAAGCCAATGGCGCCGCCTATTCCGCTTCGAAGTTCGGCTTGATTGGGTTTACCCAGTCTCTCTACGAGGAGGTAAGGGAGGAAGGCATAAAGGTAGCGGTGATCCTGCCGGGTTTTGTCGACACGCCGTTGATTCCGCCAAACCGGCAACTGGATCGAAGCAAAATGATTCAAGCCGACGATATCGCTCAGACCGTTCATTTTATTTTGACCTCCCCGGCCACCTGCTGCCCGGTGGAAGTCACCGTTCGATCGCAAAGGAGTCCTTATCGGTAGCAATGACGCTTTTGAGATTCAGAAGTTAGGAACAGAGCTTCTCTAAAAAGGGAAGGGCGACATCCTCGAGGCTCTTCACGACCGCCGTGGCTTCGGATAGCAACTCTGCCGGGTGAGAATTCGTCACAGCTAAGCATTGCATGCCCGCGCGGCGCGCGGCCCGAATCCCTTCTTTGGAGTCTTCTATTACGATGCAATCTGCAGCGGCGATAAGAGGGTCATCGTCAAGCCGTGCATTGAGTCGAGCCAGGGCTTTTAGAAAGATCTCCGGTTCGGGCTTTCCCTCGCTTACATCTTCCGCGCTCACTATGGCGTGAAAATAATCACGCAATCCCAGGGTCGAAAGGATTGTCTCTATCTCCTCCCTTAAAGCTCCGGAGGCCACCGCCAGCGGCAGGCGCTGAGCAAGATCGGCGACTAAGTTTTTAACGCCCGGAAATATGGATACATGGTTCCGAATCGCCTCCCGGTAATACACCGCCTTCCGCTCGATGAGCTCGGCCAGTTTCGGTTCGCTTAAGGGCCGGCCGTGTTCACGATATCCGGCTATAAATGCGCCGCGGTCGTCAAAGCCGAGATAGCGGGCATAATAATCATCTTTTGTGAGATCGATGCCTTCCTCGCCGAGGACTTTTTGAAACAATCGAAAGTGAATCGGTTCGTCGTCCACAATGACGCCGTTGAAATCAAAGATGACGGCTCGAAGCATGGTCCATGAGTACAGAAAAGATTCTTTCGTTTCAAGCAAATATGCGCTAGAAAAGAACTCATGACAGCGGAACATCATCAGCACCACACTCATGGCCATATCGAATATCGCTTCTGCCCGCGGTGTGGGGGAGATCTCGAAAAGCGCATCGTCAAAGCAATGGAGCCGAAACGGCTGGTCTGTCAGAACTGTTCGTTTATTTTTTACCAGGACCCGAAGGTCGTCGCTGGAACGATATTTACGGTGAGGGGCGGGATCGTTTTGCTCAAGCGCGGCGTCGAGCCGGCGATGGGGAAATGGGTTTTTCCGGGCGGCTATGTCGATAGAGGCGAAAGCGTGGATGACGCCGCCATTCGTGAAACGAAGGAAGAATGCCAATTGGACGTGAAGCTCTCTTCGCTGCTGAACGTTTATTCCTACCCGGGCTCTCCCAACATTATCGTGGTTTATGCGGCGGAGGTGGTCGGCGGAGAACTAACGGCTGCTGATGAATCCGTCGAAGCTGGGTCGTTTCTGCCCTCGGACATTCCCTGGGAGAATCTGGCCTTTGCCAGCACGAAAGATGCGTTGAACGATTACATCAAGCTTTACCTGAAGAGAAAAATCGAGTAATGGAGTACTGGAGTAACGGAGGAATCCAACGCTCAATTACTCCAACACTCCAGTACTCCAAATCCTCGTTTAGGAGGTTTTTATGACGATGCCGAATGTGGGGCAGAAAGCTCCGGAGTTCACCTTGCCAGTCTCGCGTGAACAGAATGTTTCATTGAAAGATTACGAGGGCAAAAAGAACGTTGTCCTGGCATTTTACCCGCTCGATTTTACCGGCGGTTGAGAGCGGGAACTCAGCGGCTTCGAAAAAGACCGAAAGGAATTCGAAGCCCGTGATGCTCAAGTCTTGAGCATAAGCGTCGACTCTCCGTTCTCCCATAAAGCTTTTGCCGAGAAGATGGGCGGGATCAATTTTCCGATGTTGTCCGATTTTTGGCCCCACGGCGCAGTATGTACCATGTATGACTGCTTACGACCGCAGGGTTTTCCCAAGCGGGCGGTTTTTATTATCGACAAGCAGGGAGTGATTCGCTTCGTCAAGGAGTACGACAAGGGCGTTCCGGAAAACCCGGAATTATTTGCCGCGCTGGACAGGATCAGCAAGAGCTAGGCAATATTGCCGGCTAGTTCAAAAAGCAAAAGGCTCGCTAATCTCAACGGAGAGATGGCGAGCCTTTTGTGGTTTGCAGGAGAGCGCAGTCAAATTTCGACTAATACGTTGTCTTCTTCAACCCTCACTTGATATTTCTCCGTCGGAAAATCGGGTACAAGCTCGTTCGCGCCAGTGGTCACGTCATAGCGCCAGCCGTGCCAGGGACAAATCACGGTCTTTCCGTCGAGTTCTCCTTCTCCTAAAGGGCCGCCGCGGTGGCCGCAAGTATCATTGATGGCGTAGAAGTTGCCGTCTACGTTGAACACTGCAACGAGCTTGCCATTGATATCTATGCTCTTGCCGCAACCCGCCCGCACTTCGCTTGTCTTACAAACCTTGATGAAATTCGCCATTGATGAGCTTCCTTTCTTAGCGGCTGAAAAATTTCCGCCTAATATACGTACTTGCGAGTCGGATTCAAGGGGAAGAAACCTTTTCATCTGTAGCGTGCAAGAAGGGCAAATCAGCCACCGTCGCTGGAACTAAATCACCGTCATGCTTGATGAACAGCTTGGTTCCGGCCGCCCAAAACTCCCTGTGAACATAGCCGAGCGCGATTGGACGGCCCAAACCTGGCGACCAGACCGAGCTGGTGACGTTGCCGACCTCCTTGTCAGACGCATAGATTAACGCGCTGGCGCGCGCCGGTCCTTGGCCGTCAAGTAAAAACCCAACCAGTTTCTTATTGACATGACCGCGCGAGCGGATGCGCTCGATCACCTCCTGGCCAAGATAACAGCCCTTAGTGAAGCTCACCGCATCATTCAATCCGGTTTCCAAAAGAAGATTGTCTTCCGTAAAGTCGACGCCGTAGCGGGGAATCCCGGCCTCGATGCGAAGGATATTCTGTGCCTCTTCACCGACCCATACTGCGGAAAACTGCTTCCCTGCATCGGTCGCTCTTTGGGCGACGTTTTGTAAAGCTAGTACCGGAATGATTAGATCGAATCCTAGCTCACCAGTATGGCTGTCTTGAACGACACAGATGTTAGCGCCGTCTACATCCACGATAACGTGCTGCGCCGGGCGCCCGGGTAGCTCCGCTTGGCCGACAAGCTTGCGTAACAGGCCCGTAGACTGAGGCCCTTGAAGCGATAGTATCCTATAGCCTTCGGACCGGTCGGCAATCTCGACTTCGTCCGCCACCAGATAGCGATTCAGATGTTCGACGATTTTCTCTTTGATGACTTCCCAAAGATCCAGATAAAAAGAATTATCAGATCGCAGTACACGAACATCGCCGAGAACCTTTCCCTGTTGGGTCAATACCGTCGCGTACTGGCCTTCGCCGGGTTTTATATCCCGGAGATCGTTGGAGAGCATGCCTTGGAGAAAGGAAAGACGATCAGGCCCTGTGAATTGAAGCAGGCCGCGGTTAGAACGGTCGATTAAACCCGCCGTCGATCGCACGGCGTTGTATTCAGCGTCGGCATTCCCAAAGTGAATGGGAAGCAGCCAACCGTCGCGCTCCGTGAAAACCGCGCCGTTGGATCTATGGAAATCCGCCAATGGTGATTGCTTCGCCATCAATAGAAGAAATATAGCGTTAACGGCTACAGTTGACAACGCGAGCTGCCATACCCTTTAATGATGCCAACTAGTTTAATGATGCCAACTAGTTTTGTTTACAGAATACCCATGGGCAAGTTAAAGGGCGATCTCGACCTCCACAAGCTGGAAATCTTCTATCGGGTTGCCGAATTAAAAAGCTTCTCTCAAGCGGCAGAGCGCTTGTCCTTAAGACAACCGACGGTGAGTGCCCACGTTCAGGAGCTTGAGGACGCGCTCGGCGGCAAGCTGCTATATCGAATTCCCGGAAAGGTTAGCTTGACTCCGTTGGGTCAACTTCTGGTGGAGAAAGCAAGAAGTCTTTTGGCCTTTAAACGGGAAACGGTGGCAGCAGTTGAACAATTTCACGGGAAGCTGAGCGGCGAGCTTTGGATTGGCGGAAGCAGCATTCCCGGCCAATACCTGTTGCCCCCAAGGCTCGGTGCTTTTGTCAAGAAGTATCCCGAGGTGAAGCCGATACTACGGATTGGAGACTCGGCGGGAATCGTGGATGAAGTGCTCGAGGGGAAGGTCGAACTCGGATTTGTCGGCTTCAAAGGCGAGAATGGTCCGCTTTCATTTGAGAAAATCTGGCAGGATGAAATGATCCTGGTGGTTTCCAAAGATCATCCGTGGAGCCGGCGCAAATCGGTTGCTTTGGGCAATCTGCGCTCAGAAAAGTTCGTCTCACGAGAACGCGGTTCGGGAACCCTTGATTCCTTTAGAGAGCTGCTCGCAAAGAAGGGACGGGCCGCAGAAAAGATCTTGAACGTAGTCATGGAGCTTGGCAACACGGAAGCGATCAAAGAAGCGCTCATTGCCGGAGTCGGAGTTTCGATTCTTTCTCGCACCTCCATCAGGCGAGAGCTGGCGGACGGTATCTTAGTAGAAATCCCCATTCGAGGTCTAAAAATGGAGCGTGATTTCTACGAGGTCTTTCACAAGCGCCGTCCGTTATCACCGCTCTCGCAGGCGTTCAGCGAATTTTTGCGGAAGGCTTAAGCTAGTTCGAAAAAATATTTTTGTCGTTAGGCTCTATTATAGTGACGGGGTTCACAAATCCAGCCTTCGGCTCTGCTGAAGGACTATGACGTACAATTTACGAGAATAAAGTAGAGGCGTGGCAGAGATGAAGCGTTCTCCGATCGCTGTGATGGTTGTCATCGTTTTCACGATGCTTCTTTCTGCCGCGCTGCTCAACGCCGCATCGGTGGAGGAGCGGCTGGGTCGAATCAATGGTTTGTCTGCAGAGGAGCGTGCCGAGACTCTTGAGAAGGAAGCCCGCAACGAAAGGGAAGTCGTATGGTACGCAGCCATGGCCAGCGACCGCGCGGCCGAGCTCATCAAAGGCTTTGAAAGCAAATATCCTTTTCTGAAGGTGAGATTTCAGCCCGGCGGAGCGAGCCGGCAGCTTGACCAGTTGCTAGTTGAGCATCGGACGAACAACCATCGAGCCGACATCATTAACACCCGGCGCTCTTTTGTCGGCGTAATGGCAAAAAACGGCGCGATCGCACGATACCGCACGCCGTTTCGAGCGTCTCTACGCCCAGGCTTTACCGATAAAGATGGATACGTCAACGGAATCTACGCTCAGCCCAGAGTGTTTTTGACAAACACTCGAATGGTTCCACGGGATAAGGCGCCCAAGTCTTTCGAGGCTTTGCTTGATCCGCAGTGGAAAGAAAAGCTGGGAATGGACACGACGGATTATGACTGGCTGGCGTCGCTGATCGATTTTTATGGTCGCAGCAAGGCTTTAGAGCTTGCCGGCAAGTTGGCCAAGCAACAGCTGAACATGCGCCGTGGCCCCACGCTCTTGTCGCAACTGGCGTTGGCTGGAGAGTTCCCGATCGTGGTCGATGCCTTTCCTGAAGAGGTGCTCCAGCTAAAAAATGCCAAGGCGCCGGTTGATTTCATATTTTCAGAGCCCTTCGTACCGGTTAAGACGCCCACGACGATTTCGATATCCGCCGGCGCTCCTCACCCGCATGTCGCGGCTTTATTTGTCGACTTTCTTCTCTCTAAACCGGGACAGGACCTCATGGCGAGCCAAGGCCGCTGGGCGAGTAGAAACGACGTGGGCTATCTGGTGGATTTCAAGGGCAAGAAGATGCAGATTCCTTCTTCCGATTGGGATGATAAACAAGTTGAGCTCATCAAGCTTTACAATAGTGTTTTCGCTCTCCGTTAACTGCTGTGGGTCTGTAGCATTTGAACGCCGTTGGCGCAGTCCTCAAAAATCCAATTTGGTGTTATCGCGAGTAACGGTAAATCCGTCTATTTCGTGCGTGACGATGGCGCGGGGTTTGACATGGCCTATGCGAATAAATTGTTCGGCGCTTTCCAGCGACTGCATGCGATGACGGAGTTCAAGGGCACAGGCATTAGGCTAGCTACCGTTCAGCGTGTCATTCACCGCCACGGTGGCCGAGTTTGGGCCGAAGGCAAAGTAGAACAAGGAGCTACGTTCTACTTCACGCTGTAAGATTGCCGGGCCGTGGCGGATGTTGACGACTTCCGGCCAATCGCGATCGCGCGCAGTCTTGGGACAGAGCCACATGACAAATCGTCCCAAAGGCAGATTACGTACAGGTTAGGTCTTGGATTTGGCGGCCATCCGCGAGAAGAGCTTTTTCGCGTTGCCCTCGGTGATCTTGGTTTTATCCTCCTCACTCAGCCACTCGATGGATTTAAATATCGGCACGATGTCCTCGAAATTCCGTCCGGTCTTCGGATCAATGGCATTGACCGCTCCGAACATCTCCGTAGCGAAGAGAACGTTGTCGATGCCGACACGCTTGATCAAAAGCTCCATTGATTCTTTATCGTAGATCGCCATGTCCCAGTAAACTCTGCGCACTGCCTCTTCGAAGGGTTCCAGCCCCTCTTTGACGTGCATGCCGCGATGGCGGTTCCACTGATAAGGAATCGCTCCGCCGCCGTGAGGTATGATGATTTTCAGCCTGGGAAAATCTCTAAAGACGCGGGATTTTAGCAGCTCTACCGCCCCGGAATGGTGCTGGGCGATATAATAGGAATTCGTCAGATGCATCGCCGGGTTGAGCGAAGCACTGGCGTGAATCGTGCACGGCACGTCGAGATCCACCATTTTCTCCCACAGCGGATACCACCACTCGCTTGCCAGAGAGGGAGTCAACGGCTCACGGCCTCCGGCGACATCGGGATTGACGTTACAGCTTACGAACCCAAGCTCCTTGACGCAGCGTTCCAGCTCGTCCACCCACTCTCTTGGGCTTACGCCTGGAGATTGTGGGAGCTGGCAAACCGGAGAGATCTTGTCCGGCCAGAGGCGCGCCACGCGGGCGATCAAATCATTACACGCCTCAGTCCAGTAACGGCTCACCGAGGGCGATCCGAAGTGATGGCCCATGGCCGACGCCTGCGGCGAAAAAAGCAGCCGGTCGATGCCGCTGTCCGCCATACGCTTGAACTGGCCCTGCATCGAGCGCTGCAACGCCTCATCGCTGATCTGCAGTTTAGCGCGTATGGGCTTCGCTAGGTCGACGATTTGTCTGCCGCGGTAAGCCTGTAGCTCCAAAGGCGCCGTGGTGTAGTGTGCGTGCGCGTCAATGATCATAAATGGTTCCTCCTTCGGCTGGGAAAACATCTAGGTTCGGATCGTGCGCCCGTATTTGTATGAATGCCTGCCCGTCGACAGGCAACATAAGAGTGCTCAAGATTGTTACCCCTAATTGGGTCATGCTATACATGAGACGATTTTTCAAACCATCTTTTTAAGAGGAGCTTACTTATGGCAGACATACCTCGCCTTAACGGCGTAATCAAAACCCTAGAGGAGGGCAAAATCGCCTTCGCGTCATTCACTTCCGTGGATGTCGAAAGCGCCATCGCCATGGCAAGCTCTTCTCTCGACGGGACGGTCTTCGAAATGGAGCACGCGCCGCTTGATTTTCCCGGACTCAGACAGGCGCTCCAGTACATGCTCGACCGGCGCGAGATCGTCTCGCGCGGAACCCTCGCTCCCAAGGTAACGCCGATGGTGCGAATCCCTCCCAACGGCGGCGAGATGAATCAGTGGATTGCCAAGCAGGTGCTGGACATCGGCGTCTTTGGAATCGTTTTTCCCCACGTGAGCAGCGTCGAAGAAGCCTCGAATGCCGTCAGCGCCTGCCGTTATCCTCGCCTCGCAGAGGCTCCGCTTTACAACCCGCCCGGCATCCGCGGCGATGCGCCCGCTCGCGCCGCGCGTTACTGGGGATTGACCCAGCAGGAATATTACAGCCGCGCCGACGTCTGGCCGCTGGCTCCGCAAGGTGAGATTCTCGTCGTGATTCAATGCGAAGAGACCCGCGCCATCGACAATCTGCCAAAAATTTTGCAGGAGGTTCCCGGAATCGGCGTCGTTCTTATCGGCGAAGGCGATTTGAGCCAGGAACTGGGCCATCCGCGAGACTACGACCATCCGGTAGTTGCTGACGCGATCAATAGCATTCTCAAAATCTGCAAGGAGCACAACGTTCCCTGTGGCCATCCCCACCCCGACGGCAAAAACATCGAACGGCTGGTTTCGAGCGGCTACCGCTTCCTCATGCCTTCGGCGGCGCGCTCGTTCGCCGTCCTCGATCAGGGCCGTAAGTTGGCAGGCCGTGGCTGAGCTGCAAGTGTCATCTCTGTGTGACTAAGTAGAGCCGAGTTTCTTTGGTGTAATCGCTGCAACGGTCGAAGCCGCAATCTCCGCTATTTTTACGTCGCTATGACCCGCTCCACTGACGCCAACCGCGCCGATACATTCGCCCTGCGAAAATAAAGGGATCCCTCCCGGCACGCTGACGAATGAACCAGGGCCGGCCGCCAGAGTGATCGCCAACGCATGGTGATCGTCCCTTTCATTGCCCGTGGGGCTTTTCTTGCCTGACGGAAATCTCGTCAAAGCCGCACTGCGTGCCTTAGCCAGGCAAATAGGAATGGAATAGAGTTCCGCCTTGTCCGTTCGGCTAAAGGCCAGAAGATGGCCGCCGTCGTCGACCACCGCGATGCTGGCTGAACGGCCCATGGCTTCTGCTGCGCTTACTGCAGCTTCGAGCACTTTCATCGCGCCTTCTCGGGTGAGCTTTCTAGACGGCATTGTGTCCATCAGTCCTCCACCGATTATTCATTGTCACGATCGCTTATCGTCGAACGGCGCGTCCGTCTTGCGCGAATTTGCGTGATCTGAACGACCCTCACGTTTCGTTTACGGTCAACTGGCTCATGAGTTCGGCGACGGAGGGAAGGGTTTCCAAATTGAGAACCAACGAAATGATTTTCGTCTGCTGCGCTTCGGATAAAACCGAGCGTGCGCAGCCGCGGAATTTGGCTTCCACGTCAGCCGGCGACATTCGGTTTCGCGGATGGCCTTTAGGATAGAAAACTTCCACGGTGCGGCTTGAGCCATTCTCAGTTGCGAACTGCAGGACGCACGGATAGCTCGCCGGAGTGTAGGCGCTCAAACTGGGATCGGTCCGGATAGTCATTCGCTCCATAAGCGTTTTGACCGAAGGCTCCAGCCAACGACCGTCAGCAAACTGCGCTGGGGTCAATTCGCCGTCTAACAGCGCCACGGCCGCCAGGTAATAAAAGCTGTGATCCTCCGTCTCGCGGCTGGTCGGGCGCCGGCGGTCTTCGTCTTCAACTTGGCGGCGGACAAAGGGAATATCGGCCATCCGGATCTCGATTTGTTTCACTTCTTTCATCGGTTCGGTGATCCCGATACGAGCTTCTAACACAGCTGCGACCATTGCCTGCGCCGTCCCGATGCACGGGTAAGCTTTAATGCTGACGTCGCTGATTCTGAAATGATCGCGCAGCGGCGCCATCAGCAACGCGATGTCCGCACCAGCGAGCAGACCTTGACTCAGACCGCCACGGCCTTCGAGCACGGCGAGCGGTCCGGTCACGCCTTCGGCGGCAAGCAATGAGCACAGGGTCGCTTGGAATGCGACAAAGGCATTTGCCATCGCTTTGGCATTTGAAAGTTGTCCGGAGCGGACGGCCGCCAGAGTATTGCCGTGCGCAGCAGACAACGCCAACGCATGCGCAAGCCGCTCAACCTCCAACTCGAGTAATCGACCGGCAATGCACGGGGCGGCCAACGCTGACGCCGTAACGTGGTCCCACAAACTCCGGTTCACAATGAGATCCTGAATGCGGCAGTAGATCTCGTATCCAAGAATGACGCCGGCGAGCACGGCGCGACCGGAGCTCCGTTGCCGCTCGCCGACGGAGAGAGCCACCGCGATGTTATCGCTCGGATGGCCAGTTTGGCCGGGACCCACGTAGATATCGTTAAGGTCCAGCTCGCGTATCAAAATGCCGTTTAACATGACCGCGTTTGTCACCGGCATCCGGCGCCGCGAACCGATGATGGCGCATTCCGGTTTACCACCGAGCGCATCGAATGTTCGCAGAGCTCGCCGGTAGGCATGTTCTTCGCGTGCTGCGAGCGCGCAACCGATGGAATCCAAAATCAGCAGCTTCGCATGGGAGGCGACATCTTCGGGAATAGATCCGGGATCGAAATCGATCACCCAATGCGCGAGCTGTTTTACCAGAGGAGTTTTGGAGGTTTGAAACTCTTCATTAGAAGCCATAGATCCAATCGCTAATGCGCGAGAGGTAATTTTTTTGCGATCGGCGGCGAGTATATGTCACGCTCGCCGGGCGCGCAACTCTCTTTCACGAACGGCACAACGGGTAGACATTCCCATCGGCTCTTGTTAAGGAACGATTGTTCTTGCATCCAGTGCTCTTTCTCAAGTTTCGGAGCAGTGGAAGGTGGAATCTTTCATCGAGAAAATAGAAGCAGTGGCGCAACGAACCTTTACTGGGTTAGATTATACACGGCGCAATACGGAGCGTTGAATTACGGCGTCTTATTGGGTAGTCTCGCTCAAAGTTTACCGGCAATATTTCGACCGTCGGAGGTAAATAATGACCCTGAAGAATTTCGTGAGTGGTGCGGCGGCTTGGATCGCACTCGGTTTATTGATGATACCTGCGGTCGGCGATGCCCAGACGGCGAAAATTAAATTGGGCTCATCCCTCAGTCCGCCGTCGCTGGATTCGATAACGCCTTATGTCGCCATCGAGAAAGGTTTCTTCAAAAAGTATGGCCTGGACGCAGAGGTCGTGGAATTCCGCGGCGACGCCACGCATGTAAAGGCTTTATTGTCAGGTGAAATCGATCTTTCCATCAACATGGGCGCGACGGAGGCGATCGTGAGCGCTTCGAAGAAGGCGCCGATTCGACTCTGGGTGGTTGCGAACCCGATCACTCCCTATCACTTTGTTGCGCGCAAAGAGGCCGGGACAACGCTCCAAGCGCTGGTTGGGAAAAGCATCGCGGTCTCCGGCATCGGCGCGATCTCGTATCACATCCCGCGCATCGTTCTGGAGCGGAGCGGTGTGGACCCGGAGAAATTCAAATACGTCGCCGTCGGGTCTCCGGCAGACCGGTTCAAGGCGCTCGTGGCTGGCAAAATAGACGCAACCGTGGTGACGAACACGGAAGCGGCCAAACTCGCCAGTTATCCGGAGATCGTGGATATCGTCAACGTTCCCAAGATTGTGCCGGAGATCCCCTACGAATTTGGTATGGCTAGGGAAGATTATATCCAGAAAAATAGCGAGACAATCTACAAATTAGCCAAGGCGATTATCGAATCGAATCGCTGGATCGCCAGCAATAAGGCAGGTGCGGTCGAGGTCGCCAAGAAGATTTTGCCTGAGGAAACCCCTGAGGTGTTAAGCAAAGCCTACGACAGCGCGGACCCGCGGCTTTGGGGCGTCAATGGAGACGTCACGGAAGCATCGTACAATTATACCGTGGATTTCCTCAAGAAGGTTGGTTATCTCGATAAACCTCTTCCTTACGGCCAGTTCTTTGATCGCCGCTTTGTCGACCGGGCGCTAAAAGAACTGGGCCGGAAGTAAGCGCCGAATGGCCACCGAGCATTTCAGAATTCTTGGACGGGTGAATGTTGGAGGTTCGGCAACTTAGCAAGGTCTTTTTCGAAGAGAACGATTCGCGGAAGCCCGGGCTGGTAGCCCTCTATAATATCTCCCTTGCCATTCGAAAAAACGAGTTCGTCTCGCTTCTCGGTCCGAGCGGCTGCGGCAAAACGACCTTGATCAGAATCATCGCCGGCCTGCTGCCGGCGGACTGCGGCGAGGTGTTGGTCAACGGTCAGGCGGTTACGGTTCCGGGGCGGGACCGCTGCATGGTCTTTCAACAATTCGGGCTGCTGCCGTGGCGCACGGTGCTCAGCAACGTGGAGTTCGGGCTCGAAATCGACGGCGTTCCCAAGGACGAGCGCTCCGCGCGCGCGGGACAATATTTGGAGCTGGTCGGGCTCAAAGGTTTCGAACGTTACTATCCCCATCAAATCTCTGGAGGAATGCAGCAGCGGGTCGGAATTGCGCGGGCGCTGTCCAAAAAACCCGACATTCTGTTGATGGACGAGCCCTTCGGTGCGGTGGACGCGCAGACCCGAGAACAACTCCAGGAGGAGTTGCTCAAGATCTGGTCCCGGACCGACACGACGGTGGTCTTTGTTACCCACAGCATCGATGAAGCCCTTTATCTGTCGGATCGTGTGGTGGTGATGCAGGCTCGGCCCGGCCGCATCAAAGAAGAAGTAAGCGTGGATCTACCCCGCCCGCGTTGGGAGGGCGACGTCAAAGCGGATCCGCGCTTTGCCCAGTTGCGCTCTCAGCTGCGGGAATCGCTTCGAGGGTAGGATGACAAGCGCATCGGACGAACAACTCATCAATGAACTAGGACTTCGCCGCCGGCATCGGTGGTCGCTTTACGATCATCCCAATCTCATCCGCGCCGCGTCGATCTTATTCTTTCTCGTTGTATGGGAGATCTATGGACGGGAGACCGATCCGATTCTCTTTACTTATCCAACCGCGGTTGTCGAGGCATTTTTTAAGCTTCTCGCCTCGGGCGAGCTCCTGCGGCAGGCGGCGGTGAGCTTGGGCGCCCTGGCGGCCGGGTTCGGGTTGTCGCTTGTCCTTGGTGTGGGGTTGGGGCTCGCCATGGGCCGCTCGCGCCTGGCGGAAGCTATTTTCGAGCCGCACGTCAATGCCCTGTACGCCACGCCGCAAGTCGCGCTCACGCCGCTATTCATGATGTGGTTCGGATTGGGATTCGCGGTCAAAGTCGCGGTCGTCTTTCTCTTTGCTTTTTTCCCGATCCTCATCAACACGGCGAGCGGCGCGAAGAACGTTAGCGCTTCCATCGTGGAGGTCGGCCGGGCCTATCAGGCGTCGCGGCGGCAGATCATGTTCAAAATCGTATTTCCCGCGGCGCTGCCTTTCATTATGGCTGGAGTGCGGATCGCCGTCGGACGCGGGCTGGTCGGGATGATCGTCGCCGAGCTTTTCACCGCGATCACGGGGCTGGGAGCGATGCTGTCGCTGTATGGCAACATCTTCGAAACCGCAAAAATGTTCGTTGTGATCATCGTCCTGGCTGGCCTAGGCATCGGGCTCATCCATGCCACGCAGATGTTGGAGAGGAAAATGGCGCGTTGGAAGGAGAGCGAGCGGGCGGTGAGTTGAGATTGGACGATGTTCATACGAGGCAAATGCTGACTATTTTCGGTAGTGAGTCGTTCTGAGCGAGGTTCAAACGGTTATGGCACTAAACGTTTTAGAACAACGAGCCCTGGCGGAGCTCGATCTTTCTCATGAGCGACCTTTTCGGTTGACCGACCACTTGAGTTCAGTGCGCGCCGCGTCGGCCGTTGTCGTTTTGCTTTTATGGGAAATCTTTGGTCGCCAAATCAACCCATTGTTCCTTTCTTATCCGAGCGCCATTGCACGCGCTCTGCTTCAACTTCTTAACGCCGGCGAAATTCAACGCCAGGCGATGGGGAGCCTGCAGGTTTTTGCTGTCGGCTTGAGTGCCGCGCTGGTTCTCGGCATCATTATAGGGCTGCTGATGGGACGGTATCGCTTGGCCGAGTACTTGCTGGATCCTTATGTCTACGCCCTCGATGCAACGCCGCGGGTTGCGCTGATTCCTTTGCTTCTCCTCTGGTTCGGTCTCGGCACGTCATCCAAAATCGCCATCGTATTTTTGAGCGGATTATTTCCGGTGCTTATGAACACGTTCAGCGGCGTGCGCACCGTCAGCGCGCATCTGGTCGATACCGGGCGCGCCTACGGCGCACGCGAGGGACAGATCTTTACCAAAATCATCTTGCCGGCGGCCTTACCTTTCATCATGGCCGGGATTCGACTCGCCGTAGGGCGCGCTCTCATCGGCATCATCACGGCGGAGATGTTCACCGCCGTAACCGGCATGGGCGCGCTCTTGGTTCGATACTCCAGCGCTCTGGCGACCGACAAATTTTTCGTCCCGGTTATCTTTTTGGCTTTGCTGGGCGTGGGGCTTAGCAGCGCCGTGGAGAAGCTGCAAAAGCGCCTCGCGCCGTGGAAGGAAACGGAGAGAGCGCTTTAACTCTATGGAACCGCCCAGGCTAACTTGGGCTCGAGGTGTAAGACTTTCAAACGCAAAGCTCGTAGCCGTAAACAGTATAGGGGAGAAAAAAATATGCCAAACGGGCCACGATGTTCAAAAGCGGAGATCGTGCCGATGGCTCTTTTGTTCCAGTGATTTGGGCTCGTTCGATTTGCGTTCTTAGAAGATCGCCCCATTGCTGCATGTAAGGTTCTTTGAGGATTGTGGTGTGGTCGCCCGAAATTTCATGGACCTCTAGTCCTCCCGCAGCTAAACTTTCCCATCGAGTTGCATCACATTCGTAGGCGGCTTTTAACACGACCAGTCGATCCGGGTACACTTTTGGGGCATAGTTGAGTACCGCCTGATCGTAGACATCCAGGATGTAGCGGCTGCGGAATGAGGGAGGAATGGGATATCCGAGAGCCAAGCACGTCTTGTAAACGGCTCTCTTAACGGTTTTGTTCCGGGAGGTGATGTTCATGACAAGTTCTCTCGCCTTTCCCACGGCTTTTTCCAGAATGTAACGGATCTTCTCGTTAGACTTGAGAGACGCTAGTATTCCCAGGTGACGGGAAACCTTACTGCGCAACGATTTTCCGTTGGCTGAATAATCGGGAACAGGCAGCGCTGAGGAAGCCGAGAATTCACCTGCATTGGGATTTGCGGGATCTAGCATGACCAGTAGAGCAACATCTTCATTTAGTTTTTTGAGTTGCTGAGCAATCTCGAAGGCGACCATGCCACCGACGCAATAACCGCCGAGTAGATAAGGGCCATGGGGGTGCGCGGCACGAATTTCACTGAGGTAATGTTCGGCGATGTCTCCTACTGTGGTGTAGCGCGCGGGTTTTCCGTCTTCACTTTGGTGTCTCACCCCGTATAAAGGCTGATCCGATCCGAGATAGCGAGGCAGGAAAGGATCGCTGTTCTCGCCGTGAATCCAGAAGAACGGCGGCTTGGAGCCTTGAGGTTGAATCGCGTACAAAGAGGACCAAGTCGGCCGCACAATGTCGCCAGCAACGAGTCTCGTCAATTGCTCGATCGTCGGAGCTTGGAACACGGCTGCGAGAGGAAGTTTTTTGCCGAAGGTCTCATTGATTTGACTGATAAGCCGCAGAGCCAATAGCGAGTGTCCCCCCAACTCGAAAAAGTTGTCATGGATACCCACACGCTCAAGCTTGAGCAGGTTCGCCCAGATCTTGGCCATAGCCTGCTCGGTAGGCGTGCTAGGAGCAATGAAGGTTTCTTCCAAGTTGGACCTTTGGTCGGGAGTGGGTAGCGCGCGGCGGTCTACCTTGCCGTTGGGCGTCAACGGCAATTTTGCCAATGTCACGAACGCAGACGGCACCATATAATCCGGCAGCTTACTCCCCAAGTAGCTCCGCAGCTCCTTTGTCGGAATAGCTTCTGCTTTTTCTGGAACAATGTAAGCGACCAATCGCTTGGCGCCGGGTGTGTCCTCGCGAACGATTGCCGCCGCCGCCTGCACCTCTGGATGCTGGACAAGGACCGATTCGATTTCGCCTAGCTCGATTCGAAAGCCCCGCAGTTTGACCTGATTGTCGACGCGCCCGATAAACTCAATGTTGCCATCCGGTAAGTAACGGGCCAGATCGCCTGTGTTGTAGAGACGGGCTCCAGGGCTGCCGCTAAAAGGATCGGGAATGAATTTCTCCGCCGTGAGGTCAGGCCGGTTGAAATATCCACGGGCTAGACCGTCTCCACCAATATAGAGTTGACCGAGAATACCAATCGGAACGGGATCCATGTGACCGTCCAAGACGTAGACTCGTGTGTTGGAAATGGGCCGGCCAATGGTCTTGGGTCCGTGAGGGGTCCTCAGCGCATAAGTCGAGTACGTTGTATCTTCCGATGGACCATAGAGGTCGTATACACGCTTTGCCGAGGTGGTTTCATAGATCTGTTGGACCAGGCTCGTGCTTAGCGCTTCTCCGGCCAAGTTGATGGTGCGAACGGATGGCGGTATCCCATTAAGTCGCACGAGCTCGGCCATGGCCGAAGGGACCGTATTAATGAGCGTGACTTCAGAAGCAGCGGATAGTCCGGGCAATGCCAGAGCATTTTCCGCCAGGATGATTTTGCCACCACAGGTTAACGGCGCGAACAATTCGAATACAGAAAGGTCAAAACAAATGGAAGTCGAAGCCAGAACGCCAGTCAGGTCCTCCTTTGTAAAAACGCTATGCGCCCACAGTAGAAACGTTGCCGCGCTGAAATGTTCGATTGCAACGCCCTTTGGTTTTCCGGTTGATCCCGACGTATAGATGACATAGGCGAGGTTTTTAGAGGTTGTTCTGTTGTCAGGATTGGTATCGATCTGTCGAGCAACTTGCGCCCAGTCGGTGTCAAGACACAGGACTTGTGTTCCGTAGGTGGTGGGGAGTGTGGCTAGTAACCGTTGCTGCGTTAAGAGCACGGAAACTTGGGCGTCTTGGAGCACAAAAGCCAGCCGTTCTTTAGGATAGGCCGGATCCAAGGGCACATAAGCTCCCCCGGCTTTCAGGATCCCGAGCAGACCCACGATCATGTCCAGAGACCGCTCTACGCAAACACCGACCAAGATCTCCGGTCCCACTCCCAACTTTCGCAGATAGTGGGCTAGCTCGTTGGCCTTGGAATTGAGTTCTCGGTAGGTGACCTGGTGGTCTGCGAAGACCGCGGCTACCGAGTCAGGAGATCGTTCTACCTGCGCCTCAAAGAGTTGATGGATGCACTTATCCTTAGGGTAGTCTTTCTTGGTATCGTTCCACTCAACGAGCAGTTGATGTTTTTCCATTTTGGCGAGTATCGGGAGATTGAAGATGCGCCGATCGGGATTGATGACGATGGCTTGAAGCAAAGTCTCAAAATGACCTAGCATGCGCCTGATGGTGGCGGCATCGAACAGATCCGTGCTGTATTCCAGCTCCCCCCTGAGCCCATGAGGCTCATCCCAGGTGCGTAGACTCAAATCGAATTTTGCTGTTTCGTTGTTGATCTCTACGGAACTTACACTGAGACCCGGTAGCTCGGGGACTTTCCTGGGTGCGTTTTGATGGGCGAACATTACTTGGAAGAGGGGGCTACGGCTGAGATCGCGATCGAGATGTATTTCGTCGATGAGTTTTTCAAAGGGTAGATCTCGGTGCTCATGAGCGGCCAACGTGACCTTTCGCACACGATCCAATAGTTCCCGAAAAGTCGGATTGCCCGACAGATCGGTTCTGAACACCAGAGTGTTGGCAAAGAGGCCAATCAGCCCTTCAAGCTCCGCACTGGTGCGCCCTGCAATGGGAGAACCTACAGGGATATCATCTTGTCCGGTGTAACGGTGCAGCAGAGTTTTAAACGCCGCAAGCAGGGTCGTAAAGAGAGTGACTCCTTCCTCGGTACTGAACGCTTTGAGCTGCTCTGACAGAGACTGGGAGAACTGGAAAGCTTGCTTCCCCCCTCGGAAAGTCTGAACCGCGGGACGTGGGCGGTCCGTCGGGAGTTCGAGCGCCGAAACGTCCGAGAGTTGCTGTTTCCAGTAAGCGAGATGGTTTTCTGCGGCTGCACCCTTCAGCCATTGCCGTTGCCAGACTACATAATCAGGGTACTGAGTCGGTAACTCGGGCAGTGGGTTCGGCTTGCCCGCGGCAAAAGCTCGATAGAGAGTCACAAGCTCTCGCCACATGATTTCACCGGACCCCTCGTCGGATGAAATGTGATGTGTGACTAAAAGCAGAACATGCTCAGCAGATCCTAGCTTTAGCAGCGTAGCCCGCCAGGGAAAATCCCGGGTGAGATCAAAAGGACGCTTCGTGAGATCCACCAATAGGCTTTGCAGTTCGTCTTCGCGTTTTTCCCTCGGACGGCTACTGAGATCTATGACTGGTAAATCGATTGGCCGGCAATCATTGATCAGCTGAACAGGGGCGGCTTCTTCCGTTAGGAGAAGCGTGGTGCGGAGAATTTCGTGGCGCTCCAGGATAGCGACAAGGGCGCTTTTCAGCGCCTGGATGTCGAGGCTACCCCTTAGCCGAACTGCCGTTGGCTCATTGTACAGAGCGCTGTCTGGATCCAGCTGGCTCAAAAACCAAAGGCGTTCTTGAGCGATCGAAAGAGGTGATTGAAACGGCGACTGAAAAGGAGTCTCTGCCTGATGTTTCATGGCTGATCACTACCTTGTGTTAGGGCGCCTAATAAAAAGCTAACAGGGAAACCGACCTTGTCAAGGGCCGATTATTTTGGTGCTTGGCGAGAATGACCGCCGCCCCGATTCGAGATATTCTTTGAGGGCGGCAGCATTATCGCGTTCCTGGTCCTTGGCGGCAAACAAAAGCGTCACAGGGCCATTACGAATGATTTCGTTAAGCTGCGCGACGGCTTCGGGATTTTTCTGAAGCTCGCGAAAGTATCGCGCTCGGAACGCATCCCATTTTAACGCATCGTGACCAAACCATTTTCTGAGCGCGGCGCTGGGCGCGATCTCCTTCAGCCAGAGATCGATCCGGGCAGAACTCTTTGAAACGCCGCGTGGCCAGAGCCGATCTACAAGGACTCGGAAGCCGTCATCCTTTTTAGACGGCTCATAGGCTCGCTTGAGCCGGATATCCATGAATTGCCCTACACTAGGGCGCCAGCCGCCTCAATCCGTTCTTGCTAGGCGAAAAATGGCTGGCGGATGTGGTGACGAGACTTGTTTCCATTTTTGTTCAGCTGCTTTTCCTCTCAGTCTGTTCGTGATGCTTTTCCTCCCATTCAATGACGCTAATGCGACCATCGGTTTCGATATACGCCTCTTTCACTTTTGAAATGTCGGATATTCCCTGCTGCCGCAACTGCCCTTTTAAATCGACTTCGGTGATCAACTCTCTCCGCATGTTTCGGGGCAGCAGTTGACCATTCTTAATCAATAGGAGCGGCGGCGGCTCGATGAGGTACTGCAAACGAGGGAATTTAAAGCTTAGCCAGTCGAGCGCGTAGCTCCAGAAGACAATCGTCGCGACGAGCACGATCCCATCGGGAAGAGATTTGTATTCACCGGCCATTGCATTCTGCGATGCGTCCGCGAGAAGGACAATCAACAGCAAATCGGTCATTCCAAGCGTTCCGCCCTGGCGCTTCAAGGTGACACGTAACAGAATGAAGAGTGAGAGATACATAACCGATCCGCGCAGGATGATTTCGATCAAAGGAACGGTTGGCAGAACAACGTTCTTCCATTCAATATCAGATATCATCTTACCGACCTCCGATATCTGGTCGTTTATTTGGTCGTTGGCTTGACGAAGAGCCTAATTGAAGAATAAAACGGCCATCGGAAAGAGCAAGATGCCATGCCATAGTTCAAACTGATGTCCCTGCGATCGCTACTATCTGTCGTAGAGCCTGGCGTTTGTGTCATTGGCGCGCACTTCCCGGGGCCGCCGTTTATTCTGAAACAGTTGTTGACACCACGACCTGTCCATCTCTAGTATTCGTGCGTATCGTTCTGGAAGAGAGGGACCCGATGAGAAAAAGCTATTTGGTCTTCCCGGCGAGCGTAATTCTGTTCGCGCTGTTCGTCTCCATCCTCGCCGCGCAAGAGAAGAAACTCGATAAGATCAGGGTGGGCGGGGGATCAGCGTCGGCGACCCAGATGTCGATGTGGCTTGCCAAGGAAGGGAACTATTACGAAAAGAATGGACTCAACGTCGAGGCGATAAGTATTCCCGGGAGCTCGCTGGCCCTGCAGGCGATGCTCGCGGGAGATCTGCCGATCATTCAACTGGGCGGCGCCGCGTCGATCCAGGCTAACTTTTCCGGCGCTGATACGGTGATTGTCGCGACCATCGTGCGCAAGTTCCTTTTCTGGGTCTTTGCCACGCCGGGTATCGAGCGGATGGAGCATTTAAAGGGCAAGGTGTTTGGCAGCACTCGCTTCGGGACGTTGTCCGATCTTGCGGCCCGGTTCGCGCTGCGGGCGCATGGCATCGACCCTGAAAGAGACATAACGATGGTACAGACCGGCGGTCCGGCGGAGGCGATCACCGCCATGGTCGGGGGAAAGATTCAAGCGGCGGCGTTGAGCCCGCCGGCCACGTTGCAGGCGAGGAAGCTGAAATTAAAAGAGCTTTTGGATATGTCCAAGCTGGAAGCCGAGTATCATATCAACGGCGTCGTGACCACGCGAAAATTCTTGCGGACTCAAGAGGACATCGCCCGGCGCTTTCTCAAGGCTTACATCGAAGGAGCGGCCCGCGGTCAGAAGGACAAGAACTTTGCCTTAAAGGTCATGGGCAAATATTTCAGGACCGATGAAAAGGAAATTCTCGAGGAAAGTTACGATACTACCATCAAGTCCAATTTCTCTTTGCCGCCCTATCCGTCCATTCCAGGTGTTGCCAGTTTGCTTCAAGGCCTGGAAAAACAGAATCCCAAGGCCAAAGGGGCAAAACCGGAGGAGTTCGCCGATAGCAGGCTGGTGAGAGAGTTGGACCAAAGCGGGTTCGTCAAGGCGGCTTTGTCGGAGCGTTGAAACGTAATGAGTTTCAAGTCTCGTGTCTCGGGTTTCGGGTTTAACTCGAGACTCAAAACTCGGAACTCGAAACCGCGAAAGCGAAGTCGTTCACAGAGCGTAAAAGCGCTTTGGATTGGCGCGGGCGATTTTGTTCTTCGCAGCAGACGGTAGATCTCTGCGCTCGAAAAATTCCTTGACCAGTGCTCTGAGATCGGTTCGCGTCGCTTCGTGGGGAAAGTCCGAGGCCCAGAGCAGACAATCGTCCTCAAGCAGTTCGACATCCCGCTCTGTGGTATTCTCTTCTCCGCACTAGAAGAAAAACTGCTTCCGGGCGAGCAGCTCGCTCGGCAACGTTGGACGCTCGTTGGGCGCGATCCGTTCCAATCTTTCGGATTGGTTGACACTCCAGTTATCCGCGACTAAGATCCCGCAAGATCGAGAGGAGGAAGGGACTTATGTCTTATGATGTGCTGATCAAAGGTGGTCGGATTTACGATGGCAGCGGTTTGCCGTCTTTTCTTGGCGATGTCGCCGTCAAGGACGGCCGCATCGTTGAGACTGGGCGGATCAATGGAAGCGCAGATCGGGTCGTTAATGCCGACGGCCTTGCGGTGTCGCCGGGTTTTATCGACTTCCACACGCATCTCGATGCTCAGCTCCTCTGGGATCCGATCGCCAGCTCCTCGTGTTTTCATGGCATCACGACGGTGATTCCCGGCAACTGCGCTCTGGCGCTCGCTCCCTGTAAGGAACAAGATCGCGACAGCATTCTTAGAAGTTTCGAACGTGTGGAAGCGATCTCGCTGCCGGCGCTGCGCTCTGGGGTGCCATGGGGTTGGACAACTTTCCCGCAGTATCTCGATCGTTTGCGCGGCAATCTCGGGGTCAATGTCGCCGCCTTAATGGGGCATTGCGCCCTGCGACAGTTCGTTATGGACGAAGCCGCCACGGAGCGCGCTGCGACCCCGGTTGAGATCGAGCAGATGAAAGAGATCCTCAAGGCGGGTGTCTACGCCGGCGCCATGGGTTTTTCCACGAACCAGAATCCCGTCCACATGTTCGCCGACGGGCGGCCGATTCCCAGCCGCTTAGCCACGGATGAGGAAATTATCGAGCTCGCCTGCGCGCTGGGCGAAATCAATCGAGGCGCGGTGCAGATTTCCCGCGGCTCTTTAGGAGTCTCTGTTCCGACGGCCGAGACGGTGAAGCTTTTTGAAGAGATCGCGACCAAGTCAGGGCGTCCCGTGATCTGGCAAAGTATTGCGCATCGTTGGGACCGTCCCAATGAATGGCGGCAGCTGTTGGATTTGGCGGAGCAGTCGTTAGCCAAGGGGGTGCAGTCCTATCCTCTGTGCAACGCGCGTCTCTTCAACAACCGCTTCACGATGAAGAATGCCCAAGTCTTCGACGATCTCCCGACGTGGAAGCAGATTCTTTTCTTGCCCGTGGAAGAGCGGGTGAAAGTCCTGCGCGATGCGGAACTGCGAAAGAAGCTGCGTTATGAGGCGGTGGAAGAAAAGAAGTCGTCGCGCTTCTCGCGGCGCTGGGATCTGGTCTACATGATCAAAGCCGCGACATCGGCGAACCAGCATCTCGAAAAGAAGAGCGTGACCGAGATCGCTCAGATCAGAGGTCAGGACATCATCGATGCTTTCCTCGACCTGTCATTAGAGGAAGGGCTGGAGACGATGTTTCAGACCTCCAGCACCAACGGCGACGAACAGGCGGTGGCGGAAATTATCAGAAGCCCGTTCACGCTGGTCGGCCAATCGGATGCCGGCGCGCATCTGATTTACGACGCCGGCTACGGCTATGCCACCCGGTTGCTCGGCTACTGGATTCGCGAACGGAACGTGATGAGTCTGGAAGAGGGCGTGCGTAAGCTTACCTTTATGGTTGCGTCGATTTTTGGCCTGCATGATCGCGGTTTGCTGCGTCCGGGAATGGCGGCGGATTTGGCGCTCTTCGATCCGGCGACGATCCGCGAGTGCGAGCCGGAGATGGTGAGCGACTTGCCGGGCGGCGAGAAGCGACTGATTCAAAAGGCCACGGGTATCGAGATGACCATCGTCAATGGCGAGGTGCTGGTAGAGAAAGGCGCCCACACGGGGGCGCTTCCCGGCGCTGTCCTCGGCGGCGGTAACGGCGCGGCCACGCAAGCCGCGGCGTAAAGGAGAACGGCACTCATGTATTACGGCGCGCGGGGAATCGTCGGCTTAGTGAAGCCAACTTATCGGCCGGGGTCGATGGAAAGTTTCATCAAGCTCATGCCTGAAGGCGTGGGATTCATTCCGTTTCACGCGGGAATCCGGGCCGGCAACGAGCAAGAATTTCAGGAAGCGCTGTTAGTGGCGGAAAAAAAAGTGGCCCGGCTCGCGGAGCTGGGCGCCGACATGGTGATGATCATGGGCGCGCCGCCGGCAATGGTGCGCGGCCATGGCGCCGATAGACAGATCGCCGAACAGTTGACGAAGAAATACGGTATTCCCGTGTCGATCGCGACGATCTTCTCGAAGACGATGGCTTCCAAGTCAAAGCGATGAAGGGGATCGAAGTTCCCTTTAAAGATGCCGGGAAGCTTTCCCCGGAGGCGATTTACAACTTTGCCAAGAAAGTGTTCCTCGAACACGGCCCCGTCGACGGCATTTACATGCTCGGCGCCGGATGGCACAACCTGCCGGTGATCGAAATGCTGGAGAAGGATCTAAAGACTACCGTGGTTTCGAGCATCCCCGCTCAGGTTTGGGCGACGAAGAAAATACTACAATTAAACGAGCCGGTGGCGGGCTATGGCCGATTATTAGCTGAGATGCCTTAAGAGCAGGAGTAATGGAGTGTTGGAGTGATGGTGCGACTGCGCACATGGGTCGAATTTTTCCTCGTCTTCGGCATTTGTCTGATCGGATTCGATTTGCCGGCCGCCGAGATAAAAGACCGGGCCGAGGCGGAGGGGAAGCTCATGTTTTATGCGTCCTTCAATGCCGCCGACTCAAAAACTCTGACCGACGGATTCAAGCAGCTCTATCCCAAGATCGACGCTACTTTCTATCGGACAACGGATGCGGCGCTCATGGAGAGAATCTTGACCGAAGGTCGCGCCGGCCAAAACCTTTGGGACGTGGCGATGACGACCAGTTTCTATGGCCACAATCTAAAGAAGCGCGGGTTGTTCGCTGCCTATGACTCGCCCGAGCGGAAATACTTCCGCGAAGGATACAAGGATCCGCAGGCAACGTGGACGTCGATTTATACGAACTACGGGGCTTTCGGTTACAACACCCGTAACGTTCCCAAGGCGAGCGTGCCGAAATCTTACGCTGATCTTTTGAAGCCGGAGTGGAAGGGCCAGATCGGTATGGATAGCAGGCCCTATGAGTGGTTCGGGACCATGGTCAAAGCGATGGGTGACGAAAAAGGGCTTAGCTTCATGCGCGAGCTGGCCAAGCAGGCGCAGCTGCGCTCGGGTAGGAATCTTGTCGCGCAGCTCGTCGCGGCCGGCGAGTTCAAAGGCAGCTTGACCGCCTACTCTCAGACATTCGAAGTTTTGAAACCAGCCGGCGCGCCGGTCGATTGGGTTTATCTGAATCCGGTCTTCGCCAACATTCACCCGACCGGTATTTCGGCCAAGGCGCCTCATCCCAACGCGGCAAAATTGTTCATTGACTTCGTGCTTTCGAAGCGAGGTCAAGAACTCATCCGCGGCATGAACCGAATTCCTGATCGCATCGATACGCCGCCCGAGCAGGTCCGTTTGATGGAAGGAATCAAGCCGGCCTTCGCGCCCAACGAAGTGCTGGAAAACTTCCAAAGGTACGCCAAAATGTTCGACGAAATGTTCGGCGCGCGGTAAGTTCGCCATGCGCGTTGTCGTTCACGGTCTGACGAAAGAGTTTATGACGGGACAGGGGAAAACTGTTGCCCTTGCTGGCGTCGACCTCGAAGTTCGCGACCGTGAATTCTTCGGCATTATCGGCCCGACCGGCTGCGGCAAGACGACGTTGCTGCACATCATGGCCGGGCTCGAGAAGGCCACCCAAGGCGGCGTGGAATTCGTCGGAGAGAAACGGACTCAATCGCTGGTTTCCATGGTGTTTCAGGATGCGGCCCTTATGCCGTGGCGGACGGTAGAAGAAAACGTCCCTCTGGGGCCGGAGTTTCGTAAAGAGCAGCGGTCAATGATGAAGCGGGTGAGCCAATACTTCCTGGAAATGGTTCGCCTCTTCGATTTCAGTGGTTCGCACCCGCACGAACTCTCCGGCGGTATGAAACAAAAAGTCGCGATTGCCCGCGCGTTGGCCAACGATCCGGAAGTGATTCTCATGGACGAGCCGTTTGCCAATCTGGACGCGCAGACGCGACTGCTGCTGCGAGAGGAACTGCTCCGCATCTGGGAGCGAGACAAAAAGACCGTTATCCTCGTCACCCACAATCTGGAAGAATCAGTAATGCTTTGTGATCGCATCGCCGTGATGAGCGCGGCGCCCGGGGTCGTGAAGAGCATCGTGTCCGTCGATGTGCCCCGGCCACGGAACTTCAGAAGCATGAGAGACCCCGACTTCGGCCGCTGCATGGAAAAGATCTGGGAGTTGCTGCGTTACGACGTAGACAAGGCGATGCGGGAGAGCCGTCCGTCCCAAACGACGGAGCAGCAAAAAATCGGGCGCGGCAAGCAGTCGTTTACCTGGTGGGCGTAGAAAGCGCCCTTGCATTTCAATTCGAAAAATCTGAATTTGGAAAACTGACAGACTCGGAAAGGAGCCTTCTATGGCCAAACATTCTCTGATCAGATTCAATGTGCTTCTGGGCATCTCAATCATGTCGTTTGTCAGCGCCTGTTCGACCACGGAGAGATCGCAAGATTACACCTTCGCGCTCTCGAATCCGGAAAGGCCGGAAAACGAGAGAGCCTTAGATGTCGCACGCAAGCCGAACGAAGTGCTGGCATTCTACGGCGTCAAAAGGGGCCAAAAGGTGGCGGACATTTGGGCGGCCCGCGGCTATTACACCGCAATTCTGTCTCAAGTGGTCGGCACCCAGGGAGTGGTCTATTCTGCCAATCCCAATCCTCGGCCAGAATTTAGTGATCGTTGGAAAAAGCCGGGCTATGAAAACGTGAAGGTGGTCGATGGACCGTTCGATAAGCTCGCGCTGCCGGAAGATGGATCGCTCGACTTTGTTCTTATTCACCTTAACTACCATGACTTGGCGCCGGATGTCCGCATCCCCATGAACAAGAGAATCTTCGGCGCCTTAAAGAGCGGCGGCATCTACGGCGTCGTAGATCACTCGGCCAAAGACGGCACCGGCAACGAAGCGGCGAAAACGCTGCATCGTATAGACAAAGCTCTCGTAATCAAGGAGGTCAGCGACTCGGGCTTCAAGCTGGCCAAAGAGGGAACGATGCTCCGCAAGCCCGAGGACACGCGCGACTTCAACGTGAACAAGGAGCGCAATAAAGACGACCGCTTCGTGCTGGCGTTTCAGAAACCGTAGCGACTTGCATTAAACCCAAAAGCGTAGAGCCGATCGAGAAGGGCTCTCGACTCGGCTGCGGGGGTTTTTGTGGGGTTGCTCATGCTGGTGGTAAAGTTGAAGCGATCTCGGGATACCCGCTATAGAATTAAATCCTATCGCAGCACCGGCACGACTTGATCCGCTAGCAAATTGATCGCTTCCTCGTAATCGGGGCCGAGTTTCGCAAAGGCAACGTGATCGTAGCCGAAGCGGCCCGCGGCTCCGACGAGTTCGATGATCTGATCTCTGACTTCTTCCGGTGTCCCGGCGGCATAATAAGTTTTCACCATATGTTCGGTTACGAGCTTCGCTGCCTCTTCGACTGTGGCTCCAGATTCGAATGCTTCCTTGAGCCGCAACACTTGCTCGCGTTCGACTCCCATCCTCGCGTACTCTTCCGGCGTAAAGCCCAGCGCTTCCCACTGCAAGATTGAGTGAGCGACCTGGCGTTTGGGAAATTCGATGGCTTTTTCACGGTCGCGTGAAATCGAAACATTCAGCTCGCAGATTTTTCGCAGACGCTTGTTTGGCTCCGACTCTTTGGCCGCTTGATCCGCAGTCGCCAGCATTCCCGGCAGGCGACCCGCTTTGAGCATCGGAATATAGGTTCCGGAGCTGATCAACCCATCCATCACGCGGCCGCACATGCGCAGCGATTGCGGGCCGTTGCCGCCGCCGTAGAACTTGAATTCTGCCTTGGGTTTGAAGGCAAGGCGGAATTTTCCGTTCGGATTGAGACGATAAAAGTCCTGCAGGAACGGGTAATCCCGATAAAGAATTTCTTCTCCGCCAAGTGTTCTTCGAAGGAAGCGCGCCGTTTCGCTGACCATGGCGAGCGGCTTCAGCGATTGAACATGCTGGGGCGACTGACCGAGATCGCCGCGGGCGATACCAACGCCGATCTCGCGGCCTCCGCATAGTTCGGCCAGCGCCGCCAGGCAGTCCGCGACGTCCAGCGGGTTGTGAAAGTAAGGCACCATGATCGCGGTGCCGAGCTGAATCGGTACGCGAGACGCGATGGCGGTAAGCACGACGAGTTGCCCGCGGTAACGGATGTTGTCGTTGACCCAGATTTGTCTGAAGCCTTTGTCGGCGGCGAATTGGGCCAATCGGACCAGATCAGGCACCGTGTAATGGTTTGCCAAGTGCGTGACGAATTGAAGTCCAAGTTCTCCGCTAAAAATCGGCATGGGTCCATCTCAATGAGCTTGTTGCAAACTTGCACGCGTGCTTCGACGAGCTCAGATCAAAGGCGCGCTAGATTTCCGCAATGCGTTTCATTTTAACTTTTTTCTTCTTGGCTTGTTCCAACACGTAGCGGCCGACGGCGAGGTCTTCATCGGCGATACCGTTGGATTGGAAAAGAATTCTTTTAGGTCGCGGTGGAGGCACTCCGTCGGCGACGATCTTTTCCAGGGGATCGATGTCTTCCCAGCGGGTGATCCGGGACTGACAGGCGGCAATCAAATCACCGCTGTCGCCTTTCGCGGTCGGAAGATCGTCGGTCACGATGAAATCCATTCGCCGTATGAGTCCGTCGGAGACTTCTTGCTTGACCGCAGCATTTGCTCCAATCGAAGCGACCAAGACTTCGTCCTTGAGACTGGTGCCATTGGCTACAGGCGTGGAAGAGTCGGTGGAAACAACCAGAATGTCGGATACCGCTTCGACTTCATCAACGGACCCGACTTCCTTCCACTCCGCTTTTACGACTTTGCTCATCTCTTTCATGAAGTCCTTGCGTTTCTTCGGGGTGCGGCCGAAGACGACTACCTGTTGAATCGCGCAGGTGTTTGCAACGGCTTCCACTTGGAAGGTCGCCTGCCAGCCGGGTCCGATCACGCCCAGCGTTTTAGGGTTCGGCGGCGCGAGATATTTCGCGGCAACCCCGGTGGCGGCGCCCGTTCGCAGGCTGCTGAGATAGCCCATGTTGATGATGGCTTGAATCTGGCCGCTGCGCCCATTGTAAAGAGTGATAGTATTGGAGGCTCCGGCATAGGCACGCAAGCAAATGAGGTCCCAGCCCGCTTGCCAAGCAGCCATCATGTTGAGTTGCTTCTCGCTTCCCTTGAGGCGGCGCCGCGGCACGCTGCGGACTTTTCCGGCGCCGCGGTCGCGAAACATTTCTTCAACGACCTTCAGCGCCATCGGCATATCGATGAGTTTTTTGGTTTGCGGTTCACTGATGATTAAGGCCATCGTTTGATTCTCCTCCCAGGGTTCTATAGCTCAGGGGAAACCTTGGGGCAAGCTGCGATCTCGCGAAGGATTGGTCACTTGTGACAGGTGTTTGGCGAACGTCGCTCTTGACGCAATGGGGCCATTCGATTCAGAATGCTCCCATGAAACAGTGTCCCGAATGCTCCGCGGAATATGCGGATAGCATTAACTTCTGCGCTAAAGACGGGAGGGCTTTGGTAGCAAAGATTGCTTCCCGCACTTGGCTCTGTCCGCACTGCGCCAACAGCATTCCGGAAGATTCCGCCAAATGCCCCTACTGCAAAGCTGATCTCAGCTCGTCGTCCGCTCCTCAATGGCCAGATCGGCAGGATGAATCGCCGGTAACGGAGGTTCCGTCGAAAACATACCAGATCCCGATGAAATCGAAGTTGATCTTAATTGCCGGAGTCGCGGTCTTTGCATTAGGAATTTACATGATCGGTGGCCATCAGGAGCGGAGCGAGTCACAGCTGGTCCTCCAGCAAAAGTCGACCGAGCTTCAACAAAAGGAGCAAGGTATTAAAGATAGAGAACAAAAGATTCAAGGATTGGAAAAGCAGCTGGCGGAGGCGCGGCAACAATTGAGTGAAAACGACAAGGAGCTGTCGAGTCTAAAAGCAAAGCTTGACGGGAGCAAAAAAGATCTGTCCGTTGCGCAGCAACGTTTAAGCATAGCGAATCGAGAAATTGATCGCTTGGCCTCAAGCCGGGCCCCCACCCCATCGAAGACTTCGCCAAACTCGGATACGATTTCTTCTCCGTCTGCTACCGCGTCGTCGCGGCGAGCTGCCGAGCCGGGAACCTATGAAACAATTCGCCCCACGTCGGTTTATGAAGGACCCTCGACGGCAGGTCGCGTTCTTTCAAAAATCAGCAAAGGAACGAAGATCGACGTAGTGCGATCCGTGGGAGAATGGCTCGAAGTGCGATCCAAGCACGGCAATCCCCCCGGCTACATTCGCTGGGATGATGCTACGTTTATCAGCAAATCGAACTAGCAATGAAATCTATTTCGATTCCAACGAAGCTCGATTTCTTTCTCTCTTACGAACTCTGAACGCGCATGCTTTGGAAGTCCTATCGCGCCAGCGCGGCTTAAGTTGGGTAGGGGGTTGACTTGTGTCCGTCAAGGCTCCTATCATCCAAATGTAAACGGGAGGTCTTATGAAGCCGCGAAGGTTGCTTTTGATTCTCCTAGTTCTTCTCTTTGGAACCAGCCAGGCTCAAGGTCAGGGGTTTCGAGGATCTATGGGATTCGCCCCCGGCGGCGGGACCTTGGGACAAGCCGGATCGATATCGCGATCTGGTCCATCTGGTTCCCAGAGTTCCCAAAGCGTTCGGACTGCCCCCACTCCAGGTTCGGGCCAGCAAATTTCGGGTTCGATCCAGCAACGCCAAACTCTTTCGAGCGGGGGTTTCGGAGGAAGCTTCGTTCGACCGCCGATGCAAAATCATCCAGTTTCGAACATGAGGACGCTCTCGACGCCGCAATTTCACAATCTACCGCCGTCGTTTGGCTTTGCCAAAGTGCCTTTTTTCCATCATCGGCATTTTTTTAGGCACCGGCGGATCGTGATCATCGGATTTCCGGGCTTTATCGGCTTTCCAGGCTTTGCCGGAACGAGCTTCACGACAACGCAATTCGTTCCCATCGGGGGTTGGACTGATTCGCGGATGGCGGGAAATCCGCCTGCCGACGCCGGCGTGAGATTGCCGGGTCAATTGGCTCCCTTCGATCCGTCACCCCAGGAAGTCGTCGAGAGAATGCTCGCGATCGCGGCAGTAAAGAAAGGCGACGTTGTTTATGACCTTGGTTCGGGCGACGGAAGAGTGGTCATTGCGGCGGCAAAAAAATATGGCGTGAAAGCGGTGGGCTTCGAGATCGATCCGGGACTTGTCAAACTGGCGCAGGAAAACGTCCGCCAGCAGGGCGTTGAAAAATTGGTGGAGATCCGCCAGCAGGACTTCATGACCGCGGATCTGTCCAAAGCGACGGTCGTGACACTTTATCTCTCCTATGACGGAAACGCCGCGCTGCAGCCGAAACTCATGCATGAATTACGGCCGGGTGCTCGAGTGGTTTCTTACACGTTCGACATGCCAGGCTGGGAGCCGAAGGTCATGGAAAGCTATCGCGACACGGCGGGCGTCACGCATTTGTTGTACCTCTGGCAAATTTCAGATCCTCCGCTTTACAGCGAAAATTCAGTTGAAATCCTTAGGCCACAACCCACGGGTGACGGTCCGGCTGTGATCGACGTCAAGTAGGGATCATCGTCCGAAAGACAGTCTACGCACCCGCGCCACGTTCGTCGGCGCAACAATCGCTGCGATGTTTCCGGTATCGATGGCGGATTACCGCTTGTAGCGTCCCATCAATTCCGCTTCGCCCAAAACGTGACCCTTCATGGCGTCGAGCAGTTGCTGCTTGGTCGCTCGCGGCTTGAGATTTGTCGGCGCATCTAAAGCGTAAAGTTTGAAAAAGTAGCGGTGGGGCAGGCCGGGCGGCGGACATGGCCCGCCGTAGCCGACTTTCCGAAAATCATTGATCCCTTGCTTGGCTTCGTTTGCTAACGTCTCGCTCGTCGCAATTCCTTCAGCCAATTCTTTTGTATCTGCGGGTAGATCGTAAATCACCCAGTGAACCCAGGTCCCCACCGGCGCGTCGGGATCATCGGCTATTAAAGCAAATGCCTTGGTGCCAGCCGGCGCCTTGTCCCAACTGAGCGACGGCGAAACATCGTTGGCATCACAAGTGTACTTACGCGGAATTTCCGCGCCGCTCTGGAAAGCAGAGCTTTTGAGGTCCATAGTACCACCTCCCTTAGTCTCGGCTCCGAAAAGCGGTGAAACCATAGATGAAAATACGACGACTCCAATGATTGAGCCTATTCGCTTGACTGAACTCATTTAGTTTTGCCTTTTGGTATTTTCATTTCCTCCTCGTTTAAACGTAGAGTCGCTAAACGATCTGAAGAGGGCCGAGATTGTAGAAACACGAGGAGTTTGCCATATTAAAACTCGCTTAGGTGTTCTGTCTCAAGACGCATACATTTTATCGATAAAACCGCTGTCGTCGATCGCACGTAGGTAGTGGAGGTCCCAGGGCTCCATCGGGCCGATGTTTCTCATCGCCGGATCTTTGCCGACGTCGAGATCGTAGACGTTTTGGATTGCGGCGGGCAGGGGATAGGGTTTTTTCGAAAGCAACCGAGCCCATTCGCGCTGCAAGTGAACGTAATATTCGTCCTCTTCAAGACCGTAGCGTTTTGCCAAATTCTTTTTAAGAATCGGCACGACTTTGTCGGGCTGCGTCTTGAAGAAGTGGAGCGCTTCGATGAATCCCTTCAGAAAAGCATAAACGGTTTTCTCATTTTCTTTAATGTAGTCCGACGTCGCGAGCAGCGTGGTGTTGTGAATTACCGGCCGGTCGGGGAGGTTGACGATCTTGAGCCCTTTCTTCGTGCCGTAGAGATCGAAGGGCATGTCCACCAATGCCCCTGCCGCTTTGCCGGAGGTAATGTTGTCGACGAATTCCAAATGCTTTCCCGAGGAGACTTCAGTCGCTTCGATATTGATCTCATCCGGTTTAAGCCCGCAGGTTTCCAATACCGCTCGCAGATTGCCGGCGACGCAAGGGGCTTTGGAGTGACAGATAATCTTTTGGCCTTTCAAGTCCTGCACGTCTTTGATCTTCGGATTGGCGATGAGCCGATCGTCCCAATTGTTCTGTGCTTGCGCCAGATAAGTGAGCCGTTTTTCGCCTTTGGCGCGCTCCCGGTAGGTTTCGTGATGCAGGCCGCTGAGAAAATCGATTTCTCCGGCGAGGGCCAGCTTGGCTCGGTGGGCCATGGTCGGCGCTTTGGCTCCGCCTACAATGTGAAGATCGATTTCGAATCCGTATTTTTCCATCACGCCGGATTCTTTAAAGACGAAAAGAAAGGGTAGATGGGATGGATCGCTGGCGAGCAGATCGAGTGTACGAAGCATATCTGCGTACTCCTTTTATTGGATGAATGTCTTTTTATTCCCGGTATTCCTTTGAATTATAACTTCGAGCGTTTACCGCATGCCGAGTTCCCGTTGCACTTCTCTGAGCAGTGTCATGTCGTGGGCGATGGAAACAGGCACGTTGGCTTTTTTCGCCTGCTATTGAATGAAGCCCCATTCGATGCTGAGATCGTCGTCGGTCAGGAGGCCGTTTTTACTAAAGCCCGGCTTGGAAAGCTCCAATGCCCGGACGGCGTCTCTTTCCGATACGCGCACCCAGTCCATAAGGATCTTTATCGTCTCTTTCGGATTGGTCTGCAGGAGCCGAAGGCTTCGTAATGAAGCGCGGATGGTTCTTTTGATCAGATCCGGATCCTTCTTAATTTTGTCCTCATGGACGCCGAGACCGGCGATCGGATGAACGACGATCTCGGCGGTGTTGCCGAGGAGGCGATAGCCGCGGTTCTCTAGCTGAACATTCGAAGGTAGCGGCATCAAGCTGCCCTGCGCGATATTTTTCTCCATGGCGGCGATCCGGGCCGGGGTTGCGCCCATCGCCAGCAATTGGTATTCGCCTTTCTTCAAGCCCAGGTGTTGAAGATGCTTTTCCGTGAGAATCGCCTGAGTGTTGCCGAAAGAGCTGACGGCGAATACTTTACCCTTTAAATCGGCGGCCGAGTTTATTTCCGGCCGCACGACTAAAGAAAATAGCGGACGCGAATTGAGCGCCGCCACGAGCTTGGTTCCCAAGCCTTGCATCGCCCCGTTGAGCACCGGAGAGATATTCAAGGCAAAATCTATATGACCGTTGGCCAGAGCCACCGTCGCGACGTTGCCGTTCATTTGAATCAGTTGAGGCTCCAGGCCTTCATGGCGGAAAAAACCATTTTGTAGCGCCACCTTCACTGGAAACCACGTCATGCTCACCGCGGAATAGGAAAATGCAACTTTTCTGGGTTCGGCCTTAACGGCAATATTCGCCAGCAGCGCTAATGGCAAAATTAATGACACTAAGAAGCATCTTCGAACAGGGAAGTTCACTTCTTTTCTCCAGACGAGACCGCCTGCCTGCTGATATCCATTTGCAATTCGCCTTTGAATCGACTGCAGACTTGTCAATTTACTTATCACATGTTTGCGCTATCTAAAAAGTCCTCCGCTTCGTGCGGATTGACTAGCTAAACACTGGGCTCATCCGTTGTGGCATCAAGCGTTTGGCTCTTGACAAGCTAATATAGAGGGGACAGACATGTTGTAGATACTGATTGATGTATCTGCTGATTGCTACTGATCTTACCGTTGGTCCCCTGCGCGTGAATTGACTTTCAAAGAGGTTCGCGATGATTCCTCCGTCCTTTGATTATCATGTGCCGGACAGCGTGAACGACGCCATCGGCATGCTGCAAAAATACGGCTCGGAAGCAAAGATACTGTCGGGCGGCATGAGCCTGATCCCTCTCATGAAGTTGCGTCTAGCCGAGCCGGCTCACCTCATCGACATCAACCGAATCTCGGGGCTGGATTATATCAAAGAGTCGGATGGCTTCCTCGAGATCGGGGCGCTGGCTCGCGAGGTGGATCTGGAGAAGTCGGAACTCGTGAGAAGCAAATACCCGCTGCTTTTAGACACAACCCTAGTTATCGCGGACCCTCTGGTGCGAAACCGCGCTACGATCGGCGGAAATTTGGCCCATGGCGATCCGGCCAATGACCATCCCGCGACCATGTTGGCGCTAGAGGCCGAAATCGTGGTTGTCGGGTCTCAAGGAGAGCGAAAGATACCGGTCACGAGCTTTTTTACCGACCTGTTCACTACCGCCCTGAGTTCAGGTGAAATTCTTACCGAGATCCGCATTCCCATTCCGCCGCCTGGAAGCGGCGGCGCCTACTTCAAGCTGGAGCGCAAAGTCGGAGACTTTGCCACGGCAGGGGTCGCGGCGCAATTGACCGTGGGCAAAGACGATGTTTGCGAACGGGCTGGAATCGGGCTCACTAATGTCGGTCTGACGCCCGTCAAAGCTAGAAGAGCGGAAGAGGCTTTACGAGGAAAGAAAATCGATGGCGAATCTATCAAGCGGGTGGCTCAACTGGCCGCTCAAGAATCGGAGCCGACGGCGGATCTCCGGGGGTCGCAAGAGTATAAGCGCGATCTGGTTCGCGTGTTGGCGATTCGGGCGCTCGACCGTGCTCTTGAGCGGAGTCGGAGAGGAAAGTAGCCATGGGGAAGCAAAAGATTCGCATCAAAGTGAACGGCGCCGATATGGAAGCCGATGTGGAGCCGCGGCTCCTCCTCGTTCATTGCATCCGCGACGTCTTCGGCCTGACTGGGACTCATATTGGGTGCGATACCACTCACTGCGGAGCGTGCACGGTCCATCTGGACGGAAAGCCGATCAAGTCCTGCACCCTCTTTGCGGTCCAGGCGGATGGATGTGAGATCACCACCGTCGAGGGACTGGAACAGGATGGGAAGCTCCATCCGGTTCAGGAAGGATTTTGGCAGGAGCATGGACTGCAGTGCGGCTTTTGCACGCCGGGCATGATGATGACCAGCGTGACGCTTTTAAAAGAGAAGCCGAATCCTAGCGAAGATGAGATCCGGTTGGCGATCTCGGGCAACCTGTGTCGCTGCACGGGTTACATGAATATCGTGAAGTCGATTCAGTATGCCGCGCAAAAGCTGAGACAAGGAGCCTAACCTGGAGGAAAAGACATGCCCAAAACAAGTCCGGAAATCGGCGGGATGGGTCATTCGGTAAAGCGCAAGGAGGATGCGCGCTTTATCCGCGGGAAGGGGAACTATGTTGACGATGTTCGGCTCCCGGGAATGATCTGGCTGGACATCGTGCGGAGCCCTTATGCCCACGCCAAGATCACAAAGATCGATACTTCTAAAGCTCTAGCCATACCGGGAGTGCTGGCCGTGATCACAGGTCAGGATCTCGCCAAATACAATCTTCACTGGATGCCGACTCTCATGTCCGACACTCAGATGGTTCTGCCGGTGGAGAAAGTTATGTATCAGGCCCAGGAAGTGGCGGCGGTCCTCGCCACGGACCGATACATCGCGGCGGATGGTGTGCAGGCGGTCCAGGTGGACTACGAGCCGTTGCCGGTGGTCGTCGACCCTTTCAAGGCGTTGGAGCCGGGCGCGCCGGTGCTTCGCACCGACAAGAAAGATAAAAAAGACAATCACATCTGGCACTGGGAAGTTGGAGACAGGACCGCAACTGAGAGAATTTTCAA
>WNGC01000367.1_pt1 | contig 66274 bp, 71 predicted proteins | sample 5400051 | NCBI WGS metagenome assembly WNGC01 (sample SAMN13153368, study PRJNA577476) | soil metagenome | isolation source: 20 cm soil or saprolite under grassland replicate 2 | place: USA:California | collected 2016-06-15
CCCTCGATACTGGGCAACTCGCGGAAGGTCTTCAAGAACGCCCCAAATTCGGTGGCTGCGCCAAGTCCCACAGCTCCCACATACAGCTCTTGTTCCAGCCGTCTATTCGGCCCCTCGGCGAGGATTCCGGAAACAAACTCCCAAGAACGAGGCGATGGGAACGCGTTCGCGTCACGATCAAACGCACTCAGAAGCGCCGGCCTGAAACGTAGGAAGGCTATTACTTCCGGCCGGACGCCCGCCCGAATCGCCCATTCACACCATTCCTGAATGTCCACTTCAAACTCGAGGTGCACAAAACGGTTCCGCAGAGGTGTCGGCATCCGCGTCGTCACCGCGCGATCCGAATCGCGGTTCCCGGCAGCCACGATTGCCCAGCCATCCGGCAGTGTGTATTCTCCGAGCTTGCGATCAAGCACAAGCTGGTAACAACTGGCTTGAACCATAGCGGGCGCAGCATTCAGTTCGTCAAGGAAGAGGATCCCTTCTCCGTCGGTTGGCAGAAAATCCGGCGTCGCCCACTTCGAACGTCCGTCTGGGCCAAGGAAGGGCAGGCCGCGCAAGTCGACTGGGTCGAGCAACAGCGCTCGGACATCCTGCAAGGCAACCTCTAGCGAAGTTGCCACCTGGCGGACAATGGCCGATTTGCCTATGCCTGGACCGCCCCAAATAAATGTGGGTTGCTGCGCCTCGACAAGAACGCGCAAGGCCTCACATATAGAAGATGCTTTCATGAAAAAGTCCTTTCGACTGGAGATGAATTGTCGCTTCACGAGAGCGGTCTGGGCAGCGAACTACTGGAACGGCCGTTCCCGTCGTAGGCAAGCACCTGGGTGGTGAGGGTTGCGAATCGACTGCTAACAAGGAATTAAGAGAGCTGAGAGGGGGAGCCACTCAAATACAGGATCCAGGGCGAGTAATCGCTGCGGCCCTTGGGAACCTAGCGGCGTTTTTGTTCCAGCGCTCTTTGTCTAAGCGCTCGAAGGGTTGCAGCGCCGGAATATCCTCGCGCTTTCTGCGCCTCGATTACACGATTGTCCAATGCACACAGGTCGGAAAAGATGTCAGCCATGTCCCGCGGTTCCAGGTGAAGTCAGCAGTAATCAAGTCGAGATCGTTTTTAAGCTCCCACGGCCTCGGCATCCAACTTAACTTTGATCAATCAGTGCCAGTGCTACACCGTGCTCCCGAAGCAAATCGACAAATCGAAGATCCAGCCAATCCTTGTTGCGAATCTCGACCGCGAACCTGTAATCCTTCGGAAGTTTTTCAGGAATGGCTTCAGCCGGACGAGGAATTCCGCTTGGGTCTTGAATTCAGAATCCTTGAACTTACCAAACTGAAAGAGCAGCAGTCCTAGCTTTTCGGCAAGGGCATCCATAGCAGTCAGAACGTTTTTGATGTCGTTGCAACCTACCAGCACTTCGTCGTGTGTGATGACTTGTGGCGGCGAACAGAAAGCCTGGAGGGGTCTTCGCGTACCAGCTTTTCGCTGTAGCCAGGACAGGAGTCGCGTAGAACGTATTGTCCAGTTCCACCGCATCGAATCTTGTCGCGTAGAAAGAGAGATAGTCCGTAGACTTCATCCCTTCGGGTAGAAACTGCCCGCCCATCCTGCTGCTGTTGAACGCAGAGGTCTCACGTTGCCACCCGTCGAGGTCATTTGAAAAAGCGAAAGAGCCTCATTGTCCGTATCCGGTGAGGCTCTTTCGTCTTTTTGAGAGTTCTTTTGGGGTTCTGCAGCCAATCGTTTTAGTGACGCACGGTCACTTATGCCTGTGGCACCTTCAGGAATAGCCGCTGTCTTTCGTGTGGAATACCACTGACGACCAACTGGTGGCCGTGGCTTCTTTATCTTTATCTTCCGGCGCCATAAGACAATCTGCTTGACCGGTTCTCACGGGCTTCGAAAAAACTTTGTACTTATTAAAGAAGGCAGCAGGGTCGCGGTGGAATTCTTTGTGCACATCCGGTGACGTCATGAGGATGATCGCAACCTCCGGCCATCTCGGTTGAACTAGTTCTTTATCCTGCCAGACTCTTATGATCGTCGCGCCTGGGACTGATGTGGTGTCATAAGCCTCCGGGCCTCCCGGCTGGACCTTCTCTTGTGCAAATGCTGAACCGGGGATCGCAAGAATTAGCAAAATCAGGAACCTCAAGGGCGTTCGTATCATTGGGTAACACCTCCACTCGAAATCGTCCTTAATTGATCGCATCCTCGCCAGACTGATCCCAGCACTTCATATACCTCGGTAGGGAACGTGTCAAGTCTCCGTTTGTTATCTTGGCCTCCGTGATCCTTTATGCGTTAGGTTCACTTCTCCGGGGTCCGCGTTCACCGGCTATTGCCTCAGTCTCTTACAACGAGCCCTCTGATAAAGCAAGAAAGTGTTCAAGTGCGCTTGGTTCGACGAGAAGGGCTATTTCGAGTTCTTCCCATTACAAGCCGTCAAAGCCAAGAGCGCCCAGGCGCCCTGAGACTAGGAATGAGAGGTCCACGGGTGGGGCAGCTCATGGTACACAAGCTTCAAATCGCTCCCGACTGGTTTCCCTTGAGGGTTTGCGAAGCGCTCCTCGTATCGAATGCTGCCACTCTCCCCACACTCCCGCGCGCCTACGCCATTCTTTTCATCGCGTTACCCACAAACCGCCCCCAAACGTCACTTCAATACTTTCAATTACCGCAAATGGTTGAAACAGATTTTCGCTGTGAACCGGCTTTTCGGACACCACAGACACCACGCGGCCGATCTGCGCCTATTCACGTACGCCCGGAGACCGCGGCATCTTCGCGACTTGTAAGTTTATCGCAACAATTCCGGCGCTAATGTAGGATTATTGCAGTTACTGCGACGCCGGACTCATCCAGCGAAGAACAACTCCGCTTCAAATCTGAGGGCCGCTGCACACTGGACGAACCCCTCCCTGGTAAATGTGGCTGCGAGCGCATTGAAGCGGCGTTCGACAACTCTTGCGACCGTTTTCGTCGCTTCTCTGGCGCGCTCGTTCTCCATCCCATGAATCTGTTCAAGAACGTATTGGATTTTATGCCCGAGTGCCAAATCGGATTCCAAGATTGATTGGATCTTCTGTTCGTTTTCCACAACCATCTCCTCGTGTACCACGAGATTGCAGGGATTCTGACACAAATCCGGTAAGTCCTCTGGCTCCAACAATCGCAATTTCATTTAACGCGGCACTCGACATCCTGTGGATGCTTTGAATCCCGTCTGCCGCAACTGATTACCAGGACAGCAGGCCCTGTTCCGGTATGACCGGGCGCTTGCGGGAGTGACGCTGAAGCTTTCTTCGCTCCTCCATGAGAAAAGCAAGAGTGACCTTCGCTACCTCATCGACTGTCGACTGCGGTTCTGCCGGATTCGTAACTTGAGTTGGTTCTTCCACTAGTGACATTTGCAGTTCCAGCACCGGGCTCGCGGATGGTGACCCAAAGGAGTCCATGTACGAGTGCCGCATGGCCTCCTCCGGCGGTAGGATCCAATCTTCGAGGTGCACAACTCTCGCCTCGGTAATTGGGATCTCAACCGACAGGCTCCCTTGCTGAGGCTCTTCCGGCGTCCCAGTGGACTCGTCAATCGGATATCGCTTCAAGAGTTCAGCGATGAGTCGAACTCCTTTTTCCTCTTCTGTCGGGACGAAGAAGCGTTGCCGGAAGCTGATCTGCTCGTTAATCAATCCCAACTTTCGTAGTTCTTCAAACCGGTCGCAGTCGAAGCAAAGCAATTCAATCGCTGGCTCGCGTTGCAGTTGGCTACGTCTTAACTTCAGATCCCGCAACAAGGGAATCTCGTCGCCTTCGTGGAGCACGCCCCGGAAGACCCTGGTCGGATCGGCCGGAAACCGGCCAAGTCCAAGCGACTTCAAGACCGGACCGATGCGAAGACGAGGAATTTCTACGCCGACGATCCGCTGACCATCTTCCGTACTCACCCGTGCGACTTGCAGCTTCGCTTCGGCTTTAGACTTCAGCTTCTGCCACAGGGGAATGATGGCGCCAGCGATAATGTGAACCTCCTTGGTTTCAATTTCCGGCACCACTGCATATTGGTCGGTCCACCACGACTGTGCCTCACTCGCTCGAACCGGCCGATACTTCTCGTTTACCTCCTGCTCGCGGATGTAGGATGTGCGCGCACCGGCTGGTTTCCAGACCGAATAGGTTGCGAAGGTTTTTCCATCTGATGGGTCTGTATGGTGACCGGACTGCAACACCATGATGAAGTCGCCCTTCTCCCGGTGCTGCAAGAATGTTCCATTGTTAGCTACGCGCACTTGGTCGGCCCTGGAGAAGGTGACCTTTTGGCTCGGTTGGTCGACTTGCAGAGTGTAGAGTATGGTCTCAGCGCCGGTAACGCGATCGACGTGGACGACGATGGGAGGCTTTGCAACCCGAATCGCCAACGCCCTGATATCCGTCACTCCTTCGTCGAAGGTGCCCGTGGCTTTCGCGTACCTTACGGTCTGGTCAAAGAGCTCGGCGAAATAATCAAATAAGGCGTTTTGCTCTTTGACTTGGAGGGCCAGGATCCGGTTGAGAAATCGCGGAACGTTGAATTCGTCCTCTTTACGGACCTCTGCTTCACCCTCTTTAATCAGTCCGATGTCCTGCAATGTTTGTCTTGGATCCTCCAGTCCGGCAATCGCCTCATTTGCCAGAATCCTTCTGTACATCAAGCTGAGTGCCGCTCTGCCTTCGGAAGTCTCAAAGTTGTATCGCGCCCAATCGACGTTGTCGGCGGCCCCGCGGTCGCCCTTGGTCAGTGCGCCCAGGCTTCCAAGGCGCCGCGCAATGGTTGCGCTAAAGCGCTTCTCGCCAGCCAACTCCGTACTTAGAAGGACGTATTCAGGCGGCTCGGCTTGGTCGCTTCTGTGGGTGCGCCCGAAGCACTGCATCTGCTTGTCTGCGCTCCATCCCAATTCGAGCGTAATGTGAACGCGCCGCTGGCGGTTGGGGGCGCGATTGGAGGCGTGCAGGGAAATGCCCATCGAACCGGCATCGCTGATAATGGCGACGCGGCACTGCCCACCCTGAAACTGTTCCATCCCATGCACGTTGACCCTGTCCATCGCCACGCCTTCCGGCGCGCGCTTCTTGTATTCGGTTTTACACGTCTGAGAATTTCGAATCAGACGGCGCGTTCTGCCCGTGAGTTCCGCAACGTTCCTTTCTCCAAAATGATTGACCAACTGGTCTAAAGGGTTTTCTGGGAGGTGCAACGCCGAAAGCCCATCGAGCAACGTTTGCTTCATCTTCAGGGCGTCTTTGCTATGGACCGAAGCGCCATTCTTAAGCACTGGGACCTGAATGGTTTTTTGGCTGACCGGATCCGTCTGGTCCTGATATTGTTGCGTCGGGAAGCCTCGCTCGATCATGGCGGCGATAATCTCGCGAGGGGAGAAATCCAGATCCTCGAGAGTTCCTCCCTCGGCTGTCACTCGCGCCACCTGTTCGCGGGTTTTTGCCTCTCCGGTTCCAACCAGCGAAATGACTACGGACTTCGCTTCCCGGAGTGCCTCCTCGGCCTCTGCGATGACAGTGGGCACCTTGAAAGCGCAGATGACCTGACGAAAGAAGCGCTGATGATCGCCCCAGAATTTTTGCAAGGCATTGGCTCTTGCCCGACGGCTGGCATTGGTGATTTCTAGAGCTCGATCAATGTTCTGCAAGACCACACGCCAGGCCAAAGCCGCGCGGTTGTACATCTTCCACTGTTCCTCGGTAAGGCGATGAACGCGCTCCCGGTATTCGACCGATTTTCCGCTGCGCGGGTCGACTCCAAACGAAACGGAGCCGGACAGATACATTCCCAGGCTCTTCATGTCCCGGCTAACCATCTCCATGGCGCCCACCCCACCACCATCAATTTCAGCCAAGAATTGTTGGAATCCGCTCGGAAAGCTGGTGTCAGGACCCCATAGCCCGAGCCTCGTCATATAGGCCATGTTGCGCACGTCCGTCGCTCCCGTGGCCGAGGAATACACCACTCGATAGTCCGGATTGCGCTTCGCATCTTGGAGATCGATGACTGTTTGTCCTGTCTGCGTAGGCTCGCCTTTTCCGCTTGCCAGGGCGTTCTTTGCTTTGTGCGCCTCGTCGAACAGAATGACCGCTTCTGGGCCCAACCACTTCTGGATCTGGTCCAGCCTCTTCTCCCCGGTTTTCGCGCCGGAGATCAATGACGAATACGAACTGAAGACCACCCCGCGCGGCAAGGCGATTTCTCCGTTCGCAGCGTAGTCGTTAATCTGGGCAAGGGGCATGGCTACTCCCAGATCCTTCAGATCACGGCGGGTCGATTCCAGCAGGTCGTTGTTTACGGACAGCCACAAGGCACGCTGTCTGCCCTGGAACCAGTTGTCGGCTACAATCGCTGCCAAGATTCGTCCCTTACCCACACCCGTGCCGTCGCCCACAAAGAATCCGCTGCGCGCGCCGTCCGGCAGTCTTTGTTCGTGACGTTGACCTGCATAAATTACGCGTTCAAGCTGAATCTTGGACAGTTTGCCTTCGGTGAGAATTTCCAGAGGCAGACGAGGCCGGTAAGTGATGTTAGGAGGCGTTACCGAAGCCATCGATATCGCCTCAACGATTACGGACGGGTGGTCTTTTCCCCCAAAAAGCTTCGTCGGCACGTATGGAACAAAGAGCGTTTTGCGCTCTGGTTTCGCCTCTCTCAGATCTGTTAAGGACGTGGGGCTGAGGCGCGGTGGAAGATTCTGCAGGCGGGACCATGCTTCTTCAACGGTGCTGGCCTGCCCCCAAGTGATGTTGCTTAGCTGCGCGAGCCAGTTACCACCCGGTGTTGCTCCGGTCTTGTCAAAGACCAGGAATTGAACATCCCAATTGGTCCCGTACTTCCGATATTCTTTGCCGTCCAGCCCAAAGTTGGCGCGGACGTTGTAGTGGGCGGCAATCTTCTGCCACCAGCCGGTAATCGATGAATGCTGGAAGCTAACGCTTTCGCTGGCAATGGCGACCAATCGGCCGCCGACCCTTAAGCGCCGTAGCGCACTCTCAATGTGGCTCATTCCGTATTTGCTGTTGTGCTGAATCACCCGGCCGCTGGTCGCCGAGAATGGCGGGTTCATCAACACTGCCGTCGGGAGAATTTCGGCGGGGAGAACGTCGTCGATGATTTCCCCGTCGACGTCGTGAACCGTGAAGCCGAGTTCGCTGGTCAACAGAACGTGCCGCCGTGGGTTGGTCTCATTGCAAACGAGCTGTGCTCCGACCGCGCATCCCCAGATTGCCAAACTACCGGTCCCGGCCGAAGGCTCAAGCACAATATCGTCTGGCCTTGGGTCAACTAGCTTGGCCGCGAGAAGCGCCAAGGTCGGCGGAGTGGAAAATTGCTGAGACTCGACTTGTTCGACAGTACGGACCGCCTGGGTCACCAGGCGGTCCGTAAGCGAACGCAGATCCTCGAAGGCCTCTCTGCCGCCCTGTATGAGTTCTCGGGCTTTCCCTTGGAGCAGGAACTTGTTGACTGCAACCTCCAACGCATCGTAAGCGTCACGCGCAGTGTATGTGCCTCGGGCTCGCGTTCCGCGGAAGGATTCCTTGGCAAGCTCCGCCAGCTTCGCATTATCGAAGGATTCTCCTGCGCGGAGTCGCCGGAGCACGTCATCGATCAATTCGTGCATGCCGGGAATCAGCGGATCAGTCATCAAACCCTCCTTTCTTCTCGCCGCGAGACCAACGGAAGACCCATATGCCGTTGCATGGCGGCGTCATGCCTTTACGTTCGCTGAACAATGAATTCGAATAATGGAAGAGAGGGTCGACATGGGAAATCGAAGGTAGGAGTCCGAACTTAGGGCGTCAGCGGCTTAGTTCACTGCCACCATTTGCGGATGAGAGGAAATTCAAACCCCAAGCTGAGCGCCGGCCGGCCGATGAAGATCGTCTCGTTGCCACTTCGATCGTAGTATTGCACCAGGCCAAGGCTGGGGAGCATGGGACCAAGACCAAGAACCAGCAGGCACCATTTCTGATATTCCGTTGGGAGACTTACGACACGCCCATCTCCCGTCCTTGTTCGCACCCACCGTGCTATGGCCGCGCGACGCGCCGTCCGGTCGCATCCGTCTACGTCAAGTTCCTTCTTGATCCGGTCGGTGTTGAGCAGCAGTGCTCTGGCACGAATAATGAGCGCCGATGCGTCTAATTCCAGGCACACGGCTGACAGCTCGCTCATGCAGGTCTTCTGTTCACAGTAGTCGTAGAACACGAGGGCCAGCTCCTCTTCTTGTCCGTCCGGGAGAATAAGAATTGCGGTTTGAGTAAACTCGTCGTCCGCTTTGACTCGCCTTCTGCGCGCCAACTCTTCTTTCGCGACTTCCATGTGATAAACAATTCTTTCGGTGAGCCATTGCTTGTTCACTTTTTTCTCTCCCAGAAAAAGAGAGTGCTTCGGATGACGCAATACGCGAGGATGGCAATCACACCGACATGGCGTGCTTCACAGCGAAGACAGGAGGCGAGCAGGCGACGATCAGCGCGAACTTCTTACGACATCAGGCGTCCGTGGTCACGCGCAGCGATGAATTTCAGGCAACTCATGTTCGACGGCATGGATAATTGGTAGAGCGTGAGACACGCAGGGAAAGCAATTCCTCCATGTCCTTCACGCCCGGACCTTCTTGACAGTGATGGTGCGATTCACGATTTGATGGAGCGTATGCAGCGCCCACTTGTAGCCGTGCAGCGGTCCGCAAAAGAAGCCATCCCCGTAACCAAGAAACTCCCGCGCGACGGGAATGGACCGAGTACCATGTTCGTCAGTCTGCTTTTCGTAGACGCGATACACACGGGGACGCAACGGTTCGCCGCAGTAGACACATTTTGGGCGGTCCTTTATAGGCAACGGAGCCTTGCCGTCTTTTCCGAGAACGCGAAGTTATTGGTCAAAAGAACGCAAGGCAACGAGATAGCTGCGCTCGTTTAAAGCGTGCATCGGTCAGTGGATACCGTTATCCCCACTCGGCAACCGCGTAGGATTCGAGGCCTGAAACCAGTTCGCAGGCAAGCTTGGATTCGATCACTTTCATCTCGCGATACAAATCCATCTCCACGACTTTTCCGTCGCAACATTGGTCCAGCCAGCATTGCAGTGACTTCAACACCTGGATTTCCCGTTCCCATACTGCTGCTCGATGGCGGCACAGTTCATCTCCAGCATGGATGTGCCAAGCTTCGCCAACGATTCTGCATCTTCACCCTCGAGCCCTGCGGCGCTCGCTTCGTTTTCAACAAGCCAACTCAGCACTCGATTGATGGTTTTATCGGGAACAATGAATTTCTTCACCACTCATCCTTTTCAGGAGCAAGCCCCGCGAGTCCGCTTGGCCTTCATTCCTCATCGGTATTCGCCATGTCCGCGGTCAGTTGCTCTGCCAACTTCCGGTCAACCTTGAACTGCGTCTCCATCCGGGTGTGCGCAATGGACGCCAAACTCTCAGCGAGCTCTTTCCGTTTTTTGGCCTTCAGCAAGGAGGCGAGACCTGACATCGTTAATCCCGTAGCCAGTGCGCGGTCTTCCGGATGCTTCGAGAGCCAACCCTGCAGGATCTCGCTCGTCTCAGCGCAAGGGTACTCGGTCTTAGGTGTGGGTGCGAAGCCAGCCGCATAGGTGACGCCATTTTGATCCTGGCATTGGACCGGTCCGAGTTCTCGGACCATATCCTTCAGAACCTCGCTCGTGTGTTTCTCGGCCTCACGAAGCCAGAGCAGGTACCTTAGGTGCTCCTCAGGGCTTTTGCTTGCATACGGGTTGGTATCGCGCTCCAATGGACAGCCCTTCAGAAGGAGTGGGCACCAGGTACAGTGCCTGCCGGGTGCGGCGCTGATCTCGAACGTCCCCATCGAGATCAACTCATGCAGTTGTCGCTGCCGCTTCCGCGCACGTTGCGCGATTTCTTTGAGCCATGGCACGTCACTACGCAAGTACTCCACCTTGCGGGACGTCCCGTATCGCACGAATTCAAGAACGAAAGTTACTTTTTGTAGGGCTGGATTCCGGCAGAACAAGAGAAGCGGATAGAACTTGGATTGAAATGTGTCGGCGTTGACGATCTGAAAGTAACTTTTCCAGTCATCAATTTGAGCTCTCGTTCGCGAATGCAGCTGTACCAAGTCCAGACGGCCGAGATACACAACCCGACGATCTGCACGCGTCGCATTTGAGTACGCGCCCACTCCCTCGGTGTCGACAGGTTCAAAGCTCTCGTCAAGGGCGATCTCCAGTTCGGTATCGACAACCTTCTCCGGATCGAAGTCATGATTGTATTTGAAACGCTCGAGGACCGCTCTGGCATCCGGGCTCGCTCCCTCCATCAGTTCATCGAAGAACTCGAGATCCCGTCTGCGCCTCGCCTTTACCAAGTGGGAAATGTAAGTCGCGAAGACTGCATGGATTTCGATGCCTCGCGAGGCTGCAGGGCCTCCGGGGGTAACGATCTTGGCGACATGTTTCGCACCGTAGAGATGCGGGCACGCCATGTCCTCGTAGACGCTTTGTCGAAGGGCTGGAGTTTGCAGATTTTGAGTCATAGCGGTCCTCGGGGAACGACCGGACACGAGAGGCGATTGACTACCAGCTTCTGACGATCAGAACTGACGGGCTGCCGGAAGGTCGGTTTTCCATGGAGTCAACTGAAGATAGTCTTGCATTTCTTTACTTAGGCCATCGTAATACTCAAGCTGGTCTCGTTCGCTCACGTCCTCGAATGAGTCCATGTCGCAGATCTCGTAACGCTTTTCCGCTCCGACGACTTCCCTGACGAGGCCTCCCTGGCAAACAATCAAAATCGATCCTGCTGCGTGCGACCTGAGGGCGAATCTCGCCTTCTTAAATGCTGCCGCCGCTTCCGTTACGTGCGTGGCCACGCATTGGCAGTCCTCGCCCTCACACCGTTGGTGGCGATTCTCATTACAGGGTTTGCAGATTGCCATCGGAAACCTTTCTATAACGCGAATTTGATGATCACCGCGAGTTTGTTCGACAAACGTTCGGATTCAGCTTCCTTTTCAGCAAGGGTTCCCTAGGAGGCGTACCGCCGAAGCCGTTCCATACACAGTGCTTTAGCCGTGTAGTGGGGCACGGCATTGCCAATCTGCTTCACCTTTGTCGACTTGTTCCCAACAAACTGATAGCCCTTCGGAAAACCCTGGGCCGCCGCCAACTCATGGGGCTGAAGCATTCGGAAACGGATTCCGAGATATAGATCCTTGCCAACAGGAATTAGATAGGGCTCGACAAGGCCGAAGCGGTCTTTCGTTGTAACCGTGTCTAGAGGTTCGTCGACGCGCTGGCTGACTCCAGTTCCGTAATATTTTGAAATGTACGGTTCGACTAAGAACATATCGGAACTCGTTGCGGTTACCGTGGGCATCGGCTGCGCCACACTCCGCACGTTCTGTTCCGTGTCGTTGCCATGTTGGTGAGGAAGGAGAAATGGTTCAACTACACCGAACCCATTCTTGCAGGTCACCGTGGGCATAGGATCATCGACTGGTCGGCAGCGATCTGAGACGGTAGCCGAGCGTTCATCTCCATGGTTCACCGCGACAACGAATGGCTGAACTAAAGCCTCATGATTTTCCGTCAGGACCGTGTCGAGGGGATCGTCAACGCTCTTCGGATTTCGCCCCTTACCTTGCGGCCCGCCGGCCGCGACCAGGAATGGCTCCACAACGGCCATGGATTGACCGCTCAGAACTGTCTTCAGCGGCTGTCCTACCGAGCCCGGCCCAGCTGCGCGTGCCGGCTCTCCAGCGCCAATTAAGAATGGCTCCGCGATGCCGAGCCTGGCTTTTGCTGTAATTGTCGGGGTAGGTTCGTCAGCCGACCTTACATATGGTCCGTTCCCTCCCTGATGGTCGATTGCAACCACAAATGGCTCAACCAGACATCCTTCTCCGTGGCTTGTAACTGCGGGGACCGGCTCATCGACGGCGTGCGTACGAGGCTCCTGTCCTGCTCTTTCGCCAAAAAATGGAATCAGAAACGGTTGAACTATTTGCACAGCACCCTTGGCGCAGATGGTTGGCACGGGTTCATTCATCGGCCGCGGCGCGCCGCCCGAGGCTTGCGACAGTAGAAACGGTTCACACAGGCCGCTGTGTCCGCCGTTTGCGGTGACTGTCGGCAACGGCCGTTCTATCGAACGCGTCTCGTTCGTGCCGTAGAACATGACCAGGAACGGCTCAATGTCCAAACCGTTGATTTTCTTCATCCCCGCTGCAATTCGCTTCAGGGTCTTTTCGGCCAGCGGCTTTTTCCGCGCAAAGATGTTTTCGCCTTGCAGTGCCCAGTCGATGATCTCTCGCGCAGGCCGCCATGGCTTGACGTTCGGACCTGAAAACAGCGCAGCTTGCGACGAAGCCTTGTTTTGCCGGCTGTGGGACGGCAGCGGCCAAGTCGGAGCTCCTTTGCGGGTGGCAACAATGAACAGACGTTTGCGTGTTGTTGCGTCGCCATAGTCGGCGCAGCAAAGCACACGTTCGTCGACCCGGTAGCCGAGTGAACGCAGCGCTTGAAGGAAAGCTTGGTAGGTTTCACCCACCTTGGACTTCAAAGGCTTGCCGTTTGCTCCAAGTGGGCCCCAGCGAATAAATTCGGGCACGTTCTCAATGATGATGTTGTCGATATACAGTTCCTGCGCCCACTGAATCACGCCCCAAGCTGGGACACGCTTTTGATCCTCAATTGGCCGGCCGCCGCGAGCGATCGAGTGGAAGGTGCATTCCGGGGAAGCCACCAACAGATGCAAGCGACCACGTGGCACAACTTCGCATGGCCGAATTTCCTCCACACGCGCACAGATGTGTCTCGCCCAGGGATGATTTGCAGTGTGTGTGGCGATTGCGGTAGGCCAGTGATTGATTGCAACCAGGTCTACCTCGATTCCGAGTTCGCTGGCCGCCTCGACTAGGCCGTTGCTCGTGCCACCGGCGCCACAAAAAAGGTCGGCACAAAGCACTCTCATGGAAGTCCTCCCCACCCTGGTTGGCGGACCTCCTTCGACAGCTCACCCCATGTCGGAGATATGGGAGGTCTAGATCTGGAAATGGGTCGACCAGGATCCTGCCAACTCGAATCGCCATTGGCCGGCTCGTGTTCAGGAATGCTCGTGCGGGCTATCGGTAGAGGGAATTTTGCTTTGGGGCGTTTTGCGTATGTGTTGACGGGGTCGGTGCGGCTTTCGCAAGATCATTCGCGTTGTGTTCGTCGGTCGGCCGGGTACTCACCGCCTGGCCGGAATCCTTACCTGCTTCTGAATGTGCTGCATCGCGTAATGCGTCCTGAAGCCTTCGCTCAAGCGCGTCGAGGTTCGCGCCTGATTGGCCCAGCAACATCTGGAGCTTGGCTTCCGTGTATCCGAGGCGCGTGGCCAGAGCGCGGATTCTCCCTTCCCGCTCTTTGTTCGGCACGGCATCTCCGTCACTGACATCGTCCGGAGCGACGAAGCATTCTTCTTCGTCTCCGTTGGACCCACCGAAATCACCGTAAAATTCCTCTGTAATTTCCTTTGCTCGATCGGACTCCGTTTCAACCGCGCCACATTGTTCCGGTACCACGGCATTGGCATTGGATGGCTCGCCTGGTCTCGGTTCAAAGCCCTTGGTCCCATTGGACGCGGGAGGCTGGAAGTCAACGCCGCGCGCCTCAACGCTCAAAACGTGTATCACCGTTGGATGTGGCGCTCCGTCCTTGTCTCTGTACCAGGTCAGTTGAGGCGTAACGCGAAGAATTGCTCGAACACCGGCAAGCCGGCCGCCATTCTGGTCGTAAATCTGAGTTAGCCCACTGGACAGATAGGTAATCGATCTAGGACTGCCTGTATGGATTCGGCAAATGGCGCCGTAGACCGGATATTTCTCCAAGCGGAAATAGAGATCACCCGAGTACTTGCACTTTTTGTCTCTGAATTCTGGGCAATTCTCCCCGCAAAGCGGTATCGGTTGGCCTTTGAGGTTGCCCGTGACGTAACGGTATTTCCCAGGCCAAGGCTCGCCGTTGGGGTGTCGTTTGGTCCGCCGAATTGCTTGCATCTCGAACCGCACGCTGCTGGCATCCTGAATTTGCACCAGCTTCCCGCGGCAGCGATACCCGAGTGTCGACCACCATGCTGATTCAGTCTTCAGAACGTCGTCGATGTCATTACTGGTAAAGATAATTCCGATCGCTCGCGGTGTGGCCTCAAAGAGACTTGTGATGTCCTGTGCGGGCTCCCAGGATACTTCCTGACCGTTTTGGCTTCGGCGTTTGAAGACAAAGTGGTCTAGGCGTGCTGGGTGGGTGTTTCCGTTCTCTTTCGCAATCTTCTCGCCGATTGCGACCTTGATCGTAACAGGAAGTCGTGTGACCGCGCTTCCGCGCGCGTCATGCGTCAATCCAAGGATTGCCATACGTCTTTCCCCCTTCCAACTTCACCGACATTGCCTAACTTCCTTCTCTCTCGCTCGGCAAAGGCTTCCATGTCGCGGCGTAGGTCTTGTCGGACACGAAGACTTAACTGCTCTTTCCATTCGCCCATCTGAGACCTCCTGCCCTTCTCTTTCGCCTGTCCGTATGACGTTGTTTAATCGCATGCTGTAACTTCCGAACAACTCGCTCGTACCGCCAGCGGCCTTCAATTTCTCGACACTCCATTCCAAGAGGACGGCTCCAAGGTTGCCGAATGAACGTTTCTCACTTTTGGCAAACCCCATCATTTCTTCGCGTAGGTCTTCTCGGATTCGCAGACTGACGCCAACCTTCCAGACGCCCATCAGTCGTCTCGTCTGCGGTAGTAAGTCTTGAGGAGTTTTTCGTCACCCGACGACATGTCCAAAAACTCGATTCCATCCGTCACAATCCGCGGACTGAAATCTAGAGAGAAATAAGTCCCGTCCGTGAAGCGAACGCCGACGTACAAAGAGCCTTCCTCGTAGGTGTGCTCAATCCAATCGACCTTCTTGCCTCTGATTTCCTTGTATCGCTTGCGGAGCCGCGCATACCTCTTCTTTATCTTCCTGTCTATCGCTCTGTGTTCCGCAGCAGTGACTGGCGTAACTTCGATGTGGCCTATCTTTACCGTCTTCGGTTTGTTAGTCATGTTCACCTTCCCAACCATCCAAGAAATGCCCGGAGCAGCACTGCCACAATGAGGATTCCGAGAGCGCCCAAAGGCGAGCACCCAAGCAACAACCGGATGGTCTCGATGGGGTTTCTGAAGCCACGCATCAATCCGGCGAAGCTCTTCCTGACGGCGTTTTCGTTTGTCGAACGGATTTTTTCGAGTGCGAGCGATTCCCTTCCTGGCGTAGACGCGCAGGTCGGAACACGCAGCAACGTTCGACGGACGCCAGACCCATCACAGTTCACAAGAACGACGAGAATTTGAGCATTCAGAAGGCTAGCGGCGAATGTCGGACAGGCTGAGAAAATCTTTGCGTCTTCGAGCGTGGCGGTTGCCCACACCCCGTTGTCACGATAGCTGTTTAGAAACAATTTGTTGCGGAATTGGAGCACGAACTCTTGCGGAGGGGCGCAGGTGAACGGTTACGGAAAAACTGCCTTTCCAACCTCAACGCGAAGGTCAGGCGATTGTTCGATAAGCCACTCAGGGACGTCTATGACCTCAACTGTTGCTACAGGTAGGCCCAGAAAGCGACCAAGCTGCCCAGCGAGCATTTCACTAGCGAGAACTCGGACGTGCTGGGGCATTGTTCTGAAACTTCGTGACGTACAAAGCGCCGTCGGAGGTTGCGAGAAGATGCGACCGAGATCCTCCCCGCAGTCTCCGAGTGTGCCGGACTGCAGACACGCACGCGTCCGTCTGCGCAATTTCCATCTGATAAGTCATGAGTCTTCTTGAGGCGACGCGGACAGTGGCGTCGCGTGTTGGAGGTTGGGGTCCTGCAGGGAGACGTTGAACGGAACCCAGGCAATGTGGTTGGACTTTTCTACTTCGCTAAAAGCAACACAGGATTCCTCACTTCACGAGGGGCTTGGTTTTGTGTCGAGCTTTCTCAAGCTCTTTCATTTCTATTCGAGAGGTCCGCTCCATCTCGCGAAGTGCCTGGGAATAATGAATTGCACGGTTCGCGACACGTGACATCAAAGATGGCAGACGGGCGATGGCGCAGCGAGCCGTTTTGATCCACATTTCTTGATCCTCTGACTTTTGACTATCAAATTCCCCAGCGCTGACCACTCCTCCGTTAAACTCCATCCACATGGCCCTCGCAAACCAGCGGGCATCGGTCTCTTCCGCGCATCCCTGGATAAAATAGCCCTTGTTGTGCATGTGACACGCGAGCGCGTCAAGGACAAAGTATCGTGCTTCCTGGCTGACGTAATGCAGCGGCTCAGCCAACTGCCGCTCAAGCTGGTCTCGCAGTGCTTCGCTCATCACCCGTCTCCTCCGATTCGCGTTGCGTTCAGGGCGAACTCAAATCACGTGGGTGCGAAGATCGCCAGGTCCAATATCGGGGATTGCAACGGCCGCATTAAGTTCTCAGCAGCGGCTCTCGAAAAAATGTCTCGCCCGAGTATCTAGTTTTCGATATGGAAGCCGTGTGCGACAGCAATCCTCTTCAGCTCGCCCCACACTGGATTCGGTTGCCACCCGTGAATCTTCACGAATATGCGCGACGTGCGCGCAAGGTCAGTGAAGTGCGCCGTCTGTGCAGTGAGTTTCGTGAAAGGCACGGAACGGGCTATTAGCTCCCGTTCGATGGTCTTCTTGGCAGCACATGGCGTAATCGCGATTCCACTTCCAGGAACGCGCCAACATTCGAGAGGCGAATTAACCGCCGCAATTCATAGAAGCGATGAATTGGCATTTCACTGGAGGAATTCGTTCGGCGATTTCCGGAGGGCCGCCGGGCGTGAGAATCGGCAACTTTACCGGAAGCGAGTTCGACTCAACCGGTTTCTCCTTCCTTCGGTTTCGGGGGGTTCTCCGCGATGGTTTCGAGCACCAACAGGTGACTGCGGACCAGCCCGATTTGGCGCTGCAATCCAGCGAGCGCACTTTCCATGCCCAATCCCGCTTGAACTAATCCGCATTCCGCCACTTCGCGCGCCAGGCGATAACCAGTCAACATATCCCGCTCGTATTCCGCCACGCGAAGTCGCAATGTCCGGCGGTACTCTAAGATGGCCCTGTTGTCTCCCATGACCGACGCACCTCCGGAGAGCACGGCTTCGAACCGCCCACCGCCCCGCGCAGTGCGATAGCTTCAGGGAAGGCTCTTGCTTTTAAGAGTTACATGCCCCTATCCAGAAAGACAATGGAACCATCGTTGATTTCTCGCGCTCCATTCTTGAAATTCGAAAAAGACAGTCCGCAGCATCTAGCTCTAGATGGGTAGGATTGTTCCACTGCAATTCTCCCATTGGTACGCGTTTGCTAAAAGGTCAGTTTAGGAGCATCCGCTGGTATTCCCGCAGTTGACACACTTGTAGCAACTGCCGTTTGGCACCATGAGCATGCCGCAAGTGGGGCACGAGGGAGCGTCGCCGCTTATCGCCAACATGCCCGTTGCTGGAACAGATTGGGGATTTGTAGAGGACGCCGAGGGCACGGCAGGTTCAGTTCCGCCCACCGTCGTGCTCAGCTTCAGATAGTCCGCTGAAATGAATTTGCCTCCGAGCCAGCGCGCAATGTAGTCGAGCACAGAGCTGGCGTGACGGATTTCCGGATTCTGCGTGAACCCCGAAGGCTCAAATCGTGTGTTCGTTAGCTTGTCCACCAGGGCCTTGAGTGGCACACCGTACTGCAGGCCGATGGAGAGAGAAAGTGCAAGGCCATCCATGAAGCCTGAAAGAGTGGAGCCCTCCTTGGACATCTTGATGAAGACCTCGCCGGGCCGCCCGTCGTCGTACATGCCCACGGTGATATAGCCTTTGTGGCCTCCGACCTCAAATTTGTGCGTGATCGAACGGCGCTCGGCTTGGAGCTTCTCGCGTTGGGCGCGGGCGAAGAGTTCACTCTGCTGAACCGCTTCGGCCGGAGGTGTCTTCTCGTGGGCGCTGTCCGCTTTGCCCGCAGCTGCAAGTGGCTGTGAGCGCTTCGAGTTGTCGCGGTAGATAGCTACGGACTTAAGCCCCAGCTTCCAGGCCTCGACATAGACCTCCATGATGTCTTCGACCCTGGATTCTGCCGGCATGTTGATCGTCTTGCTGATCGCGCCGGAAAGAAACGGCTGCGCCGTAGCCATCATGCGCAGGTGCCCGCGCCAGGAAATCGATCGACCGTCAGCGGCGGTCGCGAGCGAGCTATCGAATACCGCGAGGTCCTCGGGTCTCAGGTCGGGCGCGCCTTCAATCGTGCTGTTCGCGTCGATATAACCCACGATCATGGCTACTTGGTGCTGCGCATAGCCAAGATGCGATAGCGCCTGTGGCACCGAGTTGTTCACGATCCTGATGACGCCACCACCGACCAGCCGCTTCTGCTTGACGAGCGCGAGGTCGGGCTCGATGCCTGTCGTGTCGCAATCCATCATGAAACCGATGGTGCCCGTTGGCGCCAGCACGGAAACCTGAGAGTTCTTGTAACCGTACTTTTCGCCCCGAGCTAGCGCATCATCCCAAACTCGCTGCGCTGCGTCGAGGAGCGACGAGTGAACGTTTTCTCGAGTGATCCGCTGCAGAGCATTGCGATGCATACGAATTACCTCCAGCATCGCACCGGCATTTTGGACATAGCCTGAGAACGGGCCCGATCGCTCCGCCATCTTCGCAGACTGGCAATACGCTTCGCCGGTCATCAAGGCAGTAATTCCACCGCAGATGTCCCGCCCTTGGTCGGAGTCGTAAGGGACTCCAAGAGACATCAGGAGCGCGCCTAAATTGGCGTAACCCAAGCCGAGGGGACGATAGTCGTGCGAATTCTGCGCAATTCGTTCGTTCGGATAGCCTGCGTTGTCGACGAGTATATCCTGCGCGGTGATCGTTATGTCGATCGCGTGGCGGAACGACTCCACATCAAACTCACCGTTCGAATCAAGAAATTTCAGAAGGTTCAGCGACGCAAGGTTGCAGGCCGTGTCATCGAGGAACATGTATTCTGAGCAAGGATTCGAGGCATAGATTCGATCGGTGGCTTTGCATGTATGCCACCTATTGATCGTCGAATCGTACTGTATACCTGGGTCTCCGCAATTCCATGCGGATTCGGCCATACGACGCAGGAGGTTGCGCGCGCGGAATTGGTCAGCTGGTTTGCCGTCGGTCACATTGCGCGTCCACCACGCGCGATCCTCTTCGGCGGCGTGCATGAATTCGTCGGTCACGCGCACGGAGTGATTAGCGTTCTGGAAGAAGATAGAGCTGTAAGCTTCGCCGTCGATGGAGGAATCGTATCCTCTCTCGATCAGAACTCCGGCCTTGCGCTCTTCCTTAACTTTGCAGTCGATGAATTCGGGAATGTCCGGGTGATCGACGTTGAGGATTACCATCTTCGCTGCGCGGCGCGTCTTTCCCCCACTCTTGATGACGCCGGCAAACGCATCGAAACCCCTCATGAAGCTTACCGGGCCCGAGGCCGTGCCCCCGCCTGAGAGCGCTTCCCTGCTCCCACGCAGCGTCGAGAAATTCGTGCCAGTACCCGACCCCCACTTAAATAGCATCCCTTCGGACTTCGCCAGCTCCATGATCGATTCCATCTTGTCCTGCACGGAGTTGATGAAGCACGCCGAACACTGCGGTTTGCGTTGCACACCAACGTTGAACCACACAGGCGAATTGAACGCCATCTTTTGCGTTACCACCAGATGGGTCAGTTCATCGCGGAATATCTCTTTCGATTCAGAGGATGCGAAGTAACCGCCCTCTTCACCCCACCGCACGATCGTTTCGACTACACGCGCAATCAACTGCTGCACCGAGTGTTCGCGCTCTACCGTGTTCGGCTTGCCGTGAAAATATTTTGACGCGACGATGTTTGTTGCCGTCTGTGACCACGTCGTCGGAACATGAACATCTTTCTGCAGGAATATTATGTTTCCCTTGTCATTTCGAATCTCAATTGTTCGCTGCTCCCACTCGACTTCGTCAAACGGATTCCGTCCCGGCTTCGTGAAGTTCCGTGAAAACTCCTGTCCCAGTGTTGGACGCAGCTCGTCTACGAGATATCGGCCGATTTCACCTCTCTTGTACCCGTGCGGATGATCGTGCAGGTATAAAACCCTAGCGGTTCGACGTCCATGACACTCACCAGGCTCGAGCTCCCTGATTTCAACTAAACCTGCTGGGTCATACGGCGTTCGATAGACTTCTCCAACTGTAACTTGCTTGTGCTCAGCTATTGCGCGATTCGAATCGATGATCTCTGCCCCATCAGCCATATCTCACCTTCTACCACTCCCCCCACCCTGATTTTGAATGAAGAGCTCATTTTTCACGCCCTATCTGCAGGTTCGATGCCTTCGACGACAAAACTATCCTTCCCACTTGGCAACAACACTGCGCGTGAAGCGCCCCCCGCCGCCGCCTCTCCAGCCACTAGGTAGTGGTTATGCGAGCACGGCACGCAACACACGGCACGAATTGCCATTTTAACGCCCGGCACAAACACGTCTGGAATTTCAAGCCTTTCGCCACTGCGCGAATAAAAATCCGGAACTACCGCCCCCGCGAGCTGGCGATCCTTTCCCCACAGTTCCGCTTCGAGGTGACCTTCGAGTCCCTGAAAAACTACTTTGTTTTCAAGCTGCGGTCGTCGCCCGGCCCCGACTGAACAGGGCCGGTGGTGTGTGATGAGCAACTGATAGCTTTGCCCGGAGCGGAATACATCGATCCGCGCGAGCGCCGCAGCAACCACTACGGCATGAGTCCCGTTGACGCCGACGGAGTTCATCGTGTGCAGGTATGCGATCTGTTCGCCACTCTCCCCGGCGAACGTGATGTAACGGCCGATGCTGGCTATTGCGCCACCGGATTCCACGCCACGCACGACATACCGTCGCGCCAACTGCTGATACTCGAGACTGACCTCTGGCCGAGCGTAAATCCCGACCGACGCCAACCTGCGCCAAGTCCGTTTCGGCAAAGGCAAGCCACGCCGCGCCACGAGATCACGCCTTGTTTCCATGGGCTCCTCCTCATGCAGATCGTCGAATGGCTATCGGGAACCCCAATGCCGCCCGGATCATCTCCTTTGTGCATCCCGCCCAGCACTTGTATTTCCAGGGTTCCTCGATCGAGATCGCCAAATTGTCGCCGGTCCTATCGAGCCCAGCTTCGGCGCACGATGGGCAACGCGTCACGTAATTCCGACCGACTTTCCGAAGATTCGTTACGCGTTCTAAGATTTGGAAAACTGCCTGACCTCTCTGACCGTCCTGACCAGGAGAGGCTGCTGGCGGTTGCGATCGCGTGGATTCCATCGGCATGGACTTACCGTCGATGAACCGGCTAAGCTCCGCCGCGGTTACTCTCCGCAGACCCTTGAGATACTCCATCTGCTCCTCAAGCGTATAGTTCGCCCCATAGAACCAAAACCGCTTCCGGGCCCCACGGTGAATCCCGAGCGGACCTCGAATGGCGTTCCCGAACTCTCCTCTTCTCAACTCATCCTGCTTTGGAAAGATTTCGATTCCTTCTCTCACGTACTTGGTTGCCCCAGAAGAGTTGTCTCCTGCCAGCCCTGCGCCCTTTACCGGCACGCCCAGCCGCAACGCCAGGTTGTAGACGTAGATTCGACAGTTACGTGCGAGTTGAGGTGTTTGCAAGAAGATCCAAAGATGGCCGCCTCGTCTGCTCATTTCCAGAGCTGGCGACACGCTGTCTTGCGTCAGATAGAACTGAAGCTTCAGCAGATCTTCCATGGCCCCCTTGTAGTCCGCGTCGATCGCCACCCACTTGCACCGCTGGGTGGCAGGATTTATTGCATAGAGGCCGACCGTGACAGCTCCTTCCAAATGTCGACGAATCGTGTCTTCGCTGAGGCACAGCGGCTGATCGCCGCCCTTTGCCTTTGGACGGTAGTAGTAGTAGTGGCCGTTTTCCGGGTGCGGGCGCATGGACTGGATCACATACGCCCGCCGGTTCACGAACAGACCGAAGTAGTCTTCTACGACTTTCCGACCTGCCTTCAACGCCACGGACATAGGATCCTCCTCTCCATCCACCGTCCTGTCACATGGGTGTGGTCGGTAGATACGCCAAACAATTTTTCTTGTCAAACGAGCCTCTCAGGGGGCATACCGTGCTGAATCAGCCAGCGGTGGCTGGGTCGCAGCAGCGATGGGCGCTCCACAAGCCGTAAGAACCGGCAGTCCCGTAGCAAGCATCGGAAGTCCGCCAGGGTATAGCCCCCATACGCTTGATCCTTGAAATCGACCCAGATCCACGTGCGAGTCCTTCGATTAAAGACATAGAAGGCACCCGAAGCCGGGTCTTTAGGCACAACTAAGAACACCAGCAAAGCACTTGGGAACTGCACCCATCCGGCGATCTCAGGGGATTCTGCAAGCTTAAGAAGCTCACCGACTGCCGCGTCCAGGCTGAGCGAAGCCCTGAACCGCAGGAGCGGCTCTGTCCTCATTTCTCCGAACATATCTTTTCTCCTTTCCGTGATTTGAAAACTGCTAAACAGCTAACCAGCTAACCAGGCACGCGCCACGCCCTTGGCGCGAAATTCCGTCGAATTCGCACTCAGAACGGTGGAGGTGCCGCCAAGCTACATTCAGGGAACTACCGTTTGGACTATTTGGACTATTTGGCGGCTTGAAGAGGCGAGAGCGGGAGCGTATGATTCAACTCCCACCCGCAAATCCAACCTTCGATGTAGCCCGCCCTGCACCCAAGGTGGAAATAAGGAGGGTCCTCAGTATGCCTACAGCAAAAGAATTCACCCTAACCATGGAAGATCGGCCGGGAACGCTCGGGAAAATCTGCCGAGCGCTGGCCGACCGCAACGTGAACATTCTCGCCGCCCAATCCTTTCCGAGCGGCGGCAAGAGCGCGGTACGGTTCGTGGTTGACGATCCGACAAAGGTGAGAAGCGTGCTGGACCACGAGCACGTGACCTACACCGAAGAGGAAGTAGTCCAGGTGAAACTCACACACCGGGCAGGCGAACTGGCGCGCGCCGCGCAGAAACTAGGCGACGCGAGCATCAACATCAATTACCTTTACTGCGGGGCCGAACCCAGCTCAAGCACGCCGCTCATCATTTTTGGCGTCAACGAGGTCAGCAAGGCAGCGCCGCTGCTGGACCAAGTGGCTGCGGGCGCCGCTGCAGGAAGGTAGTAAGTCAACGACAGAGGTTTCGACAATTGTGAAGTCCGAGGGGGCCGCCTGTGTGGCGGTCCCCTTATTGTTGCCGCGGCCCACATGGCGAACCAACGAGGTCCGGTCCCGCAACCTGATCCGGGAGCTGCGATGTCGGGACTCCTGAAGCTGGAGTTTGCCGAAGGATTTCAAGACACGCCCTGTGCTTAAACGGAATGTGAAGTTCTCTTGGTCCTTATTATTTGGATCATGACCCCGTACCCACACCCATTGGACTTCGTGCTGCCCGGCCAGGTCCACTAGCTCCTCCCAGAGATCGCGGTTCAATACAGCCTTCGGCTAGCCGCGGTCCAACCGTTCGCCTTCCAGCCAGCGACCCATTGCGTCATGCCTCTGACGACGTACTGCGAATCCGTCATGACTTTGACGATAGACTTGTTCGTGAGAGTGCGCAGCCCTTGGATTGCTGCCGTCAGTTCCATCCGATTGTTGGTTGTATCTGGGTGTGATCCTATAAGCACTCTCTCCGCATCGCCGCACCGCAATATGCAACACCACCCGCCAGGGCCAGGGTTACCAATTGCCGAGCCGTCTACTGTCAGCTCCACTGGATTCATGACTATCTCCTCCTCGAGATTGATTCTCATTACGTGGTATCCTTGAAATGCGCAAGCGCGCCACCTCAGGCTTTGGAACCTCCGCCTAGGGCATCGGTCCAATGTCCGAGTATTCAGACGCCACGCACTCGTCGACGCAACGACCTAGTTCTATTGGTATAGGACAAGATCCAATCGACACGCTTGCCTCGCCGAGCGGCCTGTTCTGCAAAGACTACGAGACCTTCTATGAAGCGAAAGAGTCGGCAGATCAGAACGGACAGCTCTACCTGTGGACTTATGTCTATAATGATAACGGAGAACTTCTTTACGAGGCCGGTTCCTACGAAGAACAACGTCGCACCTCGAAACAACAACTTCCTGAACGGCCCGAGAACAATCCTCGAGGAAAGCAACAATAGCCCGGCCCTGGGTTAAACCGACCTCAGGCAACTAAGCGAGCCCACCAAATGCCCTCACGACACTGACCGCTGCTGCACATACTAGAAAACGCGAGAACAATAATCACCGTTAGGAATAGTCCGACGCAACACCACGATCCACCGCTGCCGCATCTACAACCCACTACATCTACTCAATACGTGGCTCTGCGACACGAATGCGCAAGCGCTCAGCCAACTGCCGGCGCCAGCACTCACACCACAAAAATCTCAAAAAACGGGTTTAGTAACACCGTAATTTATTCCTCAGCAATGAGTTAGCGGTTGCTCAGAACAGGCATTGAATAGCCGTGGAAAAGGCGTGGAAAAGTCAAAGCGTCTCGCCAAACTTCACCCGTCGTCCACTCGCCGCCTCGACGACTGGTGTTTCCAAAAGATGGAGAGGAAACTCTCTGGCCCTGCCTATGTAGAGACGTTGCTTCGTTGAAGACAGACACTGCAACAAGAACGACTGGAGGTGTTCGTTGGCGGTCAGATACAAGAACTGATGGACGATTGTTTCTGCATCGATCGCCTTCCGAATGCGGTCGTACTGACTTATTGTCTTGGGCGATCGCTCATACTCGAGTGCAAAGCGGGGACGACGCGCCCCGATCCGCAGGGTAACCACCGCGTCGTAATCTTTCGCAAAGCCACGATCGGTGAGTTCATTCCTCGAGCGGATCTCGTTCTCCGGAATCCACGCTTCGACCAAATTCGCCCTCGCAAGTGATAAGTGCAACTCGTTCAACTCAATCGCGTGGAAGCTCTTCAGGTGGTCTGGAGTTGGGGAGAAGACAGAGCTTGGGCAGTATTCACCCATACCTTGAAGGTACAGAAATCCGAGCGTGTTGATTGAATAGATGTAAGTGTTAGCAGCCGCTGGCGCGTAATGGCGCTGTACCATGCCGTGGTCTACGAGCCGCTTGATTCTCCAGTTGAACGATTGCCGACGAACCTCATGACATCCCAGTTTCATGAATTCGAAGAGCTGGTCATGCGTTACGCATTGGGAATGCATCACTTGGCGGAGTAAAGGAAAGTCCTGGGCGCGACTTAGCTCGAAGCTCCCTTTTTGGAATCGCATCGCTACCCAATCCTCAACTTACCGGGCTGAGGCACAGCGTGGCCAGCCCCGGGTATGTAGGCGACGGTTCCAGAACGAACGTGCCTACCTGAGTTGTAAGCCAGGAGTATGCCGGCATTAGGAGAAGTGCTTCCTGCTGATCGCGCCACTCACTGAAGGAGATCAGTAGCGCGTTGTCAGACTTCCATCCCTCCGCATCCACACTCATGTGGCCCACATCATTCTGAGTAGCAGCTACGAGGTAGTAATCAGGCGGTTCGGGGTGAGGCAACAAATGCTTGAACAACACCTTGAACTGTCCTTGCCAAATACACGGATCCTCACATTCGAACACCCGGTTAAGCATACGCGCTGGGCAGTTCGGGTCGAACCCGCCCACACCGTTGAACCTCACGTGGCCAATGAGTTTGGGGCGTGTCCTTATATGTCCTCCTACGGTCACTCCAGTAGTGTTGAAGTACGCGGATCGGACGAACCGTTTTGGGTCATTGACGTCCTTGCCAAAACGACGCCGCCAGACACTCCCAAATCCCAGCACAGCAACTCGCATCATCAACTATGCACCTTTCAAGCGCTTGTTCTTTTGCCGCTCCGCGTACAGTTCTTGATTGAGACGGTTGATGTGAGCCACCAGGTCGGCATTCGAGCCCTGGATGTTGATGGCTTGCCCGTTTCCGACTTTGCCCTCGAACTTCTTTGACAGCGCGTCAATGCGAAGAGACATGTCGGCAATGACAGCGGACTTCTGCGCGAGCTCCTCCATCGCCTTGTCTCTCTCTCGCACTGCGGTTGCATGGTCCGCCGCTACGCGCTCTAACTCTGCTCGCAAGCTTGTCAATTCCGAACTCGGGCCCCTCCGCGAATCGCCCACGCCGACCGCCTCAATCGCCCGGTTGCAAAGTTCGATGTGCTGGTTGTATTTCTCGATCGCGACCTTTGCCGTTTCACGCGAATATTGCTCCTGGTTAAGAATGTCGGTCATCATTTCCGCGGTGACGAGCATCTTGCGGCGGTCATCCATCCACAACTTCCAATAAGCGAGAAGCACGAACAGTAGAGAGGCTGTCGCCATAAGACTGTAGCCAAAGTAGGAATTCTTGATTGTGGACTCGATGAAGGCCTTCCTGCGTTGTTCAAGCCAGGAACCGTAGTCGACATTCTCGCTGTTAAAGCGCTTCAGTGCGAATTCATACCAGGTCTCGCGGTTTTGATACGGTGGCTGCAGCGATGGCTTCGGTGTGTTGGCAGTTCCAGGCTGGATCGACAACAGCGCCGTTATCGCGAGGTTTGCGACCCAGTGGTTCATGCTACCCACCCTGTTCGGGCACGGCGCGGAACCCTCGCCGCTGCCGGTGCGTCTTGCCTCTTGAAACGAAGATTTGCGCCTGGGGATCCGGCTTTTGAGTGTTTCAGTCGTGGGTAAAGCTGCGGCTCGAAGTTCGGCACGGTCACGTCCGTAGGCGGACGGACATGCAACAATGTGTGGAGCGTCCCCCTCGTATCATGGGTCATCAAGATCTCCATCTGTCCCTTTGGTAGGTTCTTGATGTGTTCGTCCAGTGCACGGGTCTCCTTGTCCTCGCTTTGAACAGCCCGGCCAGTTTCCTCGTACTTTTCAAATCCGAACAGCTTCCAACGGTGCATGGAGAGGCTTCGCCGTGTGACTTGGTGCTCCGCCGAAGCCCGCAAGAAATATCGAGCCGTTTCCTCGTCTTTCGTGCGCAGGGTCATGGTTGTGTTCGGCGCCGAAGAGACGTCTTCCTTGAATCCGCGGCCTACCGCCGTCAGTTGGGGCAGGCTTTGCATGGAAAACAGAAACGCGGTGTGCGTTCCCCGGGCCGTCTGCAGGATCTGTGCGAAGTTGCGGTAGCCGAACGGCGCAAATTCATCCATCACCACGCTGAACAATGGCCGGTTGGTCTTGCGCCGTTGTTCTTCGCTCTCATAGCGTTTCCCTATTTCAAGCTGCAAGTTCTGCAAAAGCATCTTGCCAAGGGCCTTGACCGGCTCAGGATTCTTGTTCACGTTCAAAGTGACAAACAAAATCTCCTCGCGGTCAATGACATCGCTGATCGAGATCAAGTCTTCATAAGGGCCAGTCAAGACACTCACATTGTCGTCAAGGAATGTCATGCACTCGTTGAGGAGGCCCTGGATTTTTGGCACGCGCTCCCTGTCTTCGAATGATTGATACAGGTTCTTTACCGACATTTCGAAGTTCAGGAGTCGCTGCATGCTGATGCCGGGGCCGTGTTCGACTCTTTGCTTTGCCTTTTCAACCTGTTCCCGAAGAACTTGTTGATCGAGAGCCATCACCAGCACATCGTAAAAATTGAATTTCAGTCCCGTGTAGAAGAGCACACGTACGATGTCCGCCAGATAATTCAACTGGTGTTTGGAGAAGAACTCGTCGTGAAGATTGAACGAGCCAAATATCATGTTGACGATTGGCATGTATTCGTCATCGTCGCAGTGGAACGGGTTATAAAGGACCGAGATATCTGGACGGGCCGGATTCAGCAATCGCAATTGATGCAGGCGGCCTGCTCGATGAACATGCGGCAATAAATCGTAAAAGAACTCCAGGTCGCCCTTCCCATCAAATATCACCATTGGGATGCGATGCGGCTCTTCCGGCGTTCCCACCACCCTCATGAGGTCCTGTGAAATGATGTTGCGCAAGAGAGTGGTCTTGCCTGTCCCGGTCATCCCCAGGACAATTCCCTGCATGACGCGTACGCTGTCTGGCCATGGCCAGGGGCGCCCGTGCACGTCATAGCCAAGGACTACTGCATCTTGAGACCATGCCTTCTGCGTATGTCGTTCGTCTTTTCTCCTTGGAATCACCATCGGTGGATGCGGCCACTCCAGTTCCCGCCGAGACCGTCGTGTTGCAGTCAAAATTGCCGCGACGCCTAGAGTAGTCAAGCCTATTACGGCGTAAGCGACGATCTCCGCTACCTGCCGATCGGTGAGGTGATATCTCTCTGTCCCTACGTACCGTACCGCGCACACAAGCAGGATGACGGCAGCACCACTGATGATTTCCAGGGACTCCAGGAGTGGTGGATGTGTCTGGCGATCGTAAGGCTCAGCTCTCATCGAGACACCGGCATCAAGGAATCGATGTAGAGGGCGCAGCCTTGGAGCAAAGCCAGACCGAATAGCCAAGTCCACTGACGCAACAATGACTTGTCGACCGTCAGATAGGTACCATTTTCATGAAGTCTGCCTGACCGAACGGCGTTGAGCATGCGAAAGATCAGAATGAAGAGTCCACCGATAAGCCAGCATTGTGGAAGCGTGGGGCTTATCCAGTAACCGCAGATGGATACGGATCTCGGCGGAATGGTCTGGCAAGAAGGGTGGCGCCAGGCCACTAAGAAAGCCAGGGCCAAGACAAAGAAACAAGTCTCCAATCGCAGCAACATGATCGCATTACGAGTTACTACTCACGAATTCGACGCCCTCTTCTTGTGTCGCCTCGTTACCAAAAATTGAAATAGAGAAAGACGTAGGCGCCAGCAATAACCACAATGCTGACGCCCACAAACTCCTTCTTAGGCCACCGTCTCGCTCTACGATCAAATGGGTTGGACGGCTCAAACACCAAATTGACAAATGCTCTCCAGAGTCCCAGGTCCGGCCGCGCTCTTAGTTTGGCTTCAAGCGCGTTATGCACTTCCGCGACTTTCAACTGCTTCACCATTTTTAGAGCACCAGAGTGGCCGACACCTGTGTCTTGGCGTCAGCCGGAAAGTAGAATCGCAACACCCGAGGGCCCGACAGGGCTGGTAGTTTGACAGCGATGATGCCCTGAGTTTCCTGCCCTGGTTCCAGACGTTCGGTGCGGATCTGCCCGTCCACGACTTCAACCGGAACCTGCCCGGACGCCTTCAAGTGAGCCGCTTCTTGCTCGCTGAGTTGTGAAGTCTGAGCTCCGGTCAGATCCTCAGGAAGCGCCTTCACATTCAGAGAGAACACTGCGGGCGTACGTCCCATGTAAGGACGTGTTCCCTGGTTGCGGATTGCGTACCGGAGAAAAACTCGGTCCCCGTCCGGGATCAGGTCCCGGAATACGACCTCGATCTTATTCTTGCCTCGTTTGGATTGATCGAGCCGTACGGGTTTTCCAGAAAGCAGGACCTCCATCGCCGATTGCGCGGGCGAGGGGCCTGGCTCTTTTGTTGCTTGCGGCTCTGGAGGCTCTGAGGGCGGGTCGTCAACGGCGAAATCCATCTGCTGCACATCGCCAGCCGGCTCAAGTTCGTAGTTGAACCGCCCGGACGCGGTCCAGATAAACAGATTCGTGGAGGTGTTCTCCTCTGTGGGCTGGATATACACCTTGTTTTCGCGCCACTCGACTTTGAACGTTGGGCTTCCCGCCGCGACAGACATCACTGCTTCTCCGACTTCGATCACCGTCAGATGATTCAGCGCCGTATGGAGATGCACGATTTGGTTTCGGTCGCTCTTTTGAGCTGTCACTCTTTGAGCCCAGGCAGGCACTGCCATTAATATCAACGACGTAAAAACGATCCAAAGTCGCTCCATCTTTCCTTCTCCTTTCATCCGTCCACTCCTTTTTGGGGGGCCCAGGAGACTCTGCGGGTGAGAGCCTCCTGGACGGTTGTTGTGTTCACTTCGGTGGCGGGACATGAGCAGAGTTAGACTCAGTGCGAGATACGGATGGACGTTGCTGCGATCCAGGAAAAACGACCTGCCCATTTCGCACTTCGCTTCGCCCTGGTTCAAAGTGGAAGGGTCTGACCCGGTTGACGATCACAGAGGTTCCGCGGCCGTCCCGGTCCATGAACACATTGCCTTCGGGTGTGACTTGGGCCACGAAGATATGGCGTTCATGGTTCCCGCCCGCATTATCGGCGACTTGGTTGACCAAGAAGATGCGTCCTTCCGGATCAATTTCCACTTCGCCGTCGCAGAGATCGGGGATTTCAACAGTGACCTGACGGCCACCGGTGCGTTCCACGATCTTGTTCACGATCTCCTGAGGGAAAGCGTAGAACACGATTGACCCCGTGCTGCTCCATCCTTTCTGCTCTTTGCCCTGCCGTGTTGGTCTGGATGCGTATGCGTGCAGGGCAGAAAGATAGGCCAATCGGTCCCCGTTTTTCCCCAGTGCCCATTTCCGTACCATGTCGATTACGTTTCTCAGGTCTTGGCGCGTTCGTTCTTCGTTGACCCGAACTGCCGTTCGTGCTTGCGTGCGCCGAAACATAGCCTCTTTCCGAGCTTCTGGATCATTTTTGTGAGCCTCGAACTCAGCTTCTGCTTGCTTCAGCGCTTCCTCTACTTTGCTGCGGCGTTCCATGACTTCAGCAACGCTCGCACCATAGAATTGTGAGACCAGCCGGCACTCTTCGAAGATCTCCCTGGTATAAGATTCACCCGCAATCAATCCAGCAAAATCACGCAAGGGTGCCGTGGCTTCTTTGGAGAAGAACCGGCCGAGTTCTTTCCGTACGAAGTTGTACAGGTTTCCGACTTTGTCCGTTTCCGGAACGTCGATGTGTTCGGCCATTTCGTCGATCCGGCGTTTGTTCTTGAACCTGAGCCACGGAGCGGCTGTCACCTGCTGCCGGATGTTCTTGATGACGTCCTGGTCGGGCTCGGTACGATGCTTCAATTGGTCCAAGGCGTTCTGAAGCTGGTCGACAAGTTCCCGCGCGAGATCGCCTCTACCTGCTGCAAGACACGAGGTCTTCAGGTCGGTGATTGCGCCGATCTGATTTCCACGCGCTTGCATCGCGACCTGCGGGAGGTTCCACCAGGGGCTGCATACCTTAGGCGCTTTGTTCTTTTGACTCGTGTGCTGCTCGTGATAAACGAAGCGGTCTTCGACGAATAACGGAAAGCGGTCACCTTCGACGACACACACCGAGTCAAAGTCGTAGTCTCCACCATTTTTGGCTGCGGTTTCAGAGTGCAGCACAAGTGCTCCCTTTAGCCGCAGTTGCTGCTCCGACAAATCGAGGACGTGCTCTTCGGTCATGCTGCAGCCGCTTCTCCTCAACTCATCGGTCAGAAGGTGTACGGTTTCCTGTGCTGTTAAGGTCTCGAACGGCAGAAGATCTTCTTTCATGCGAATCGGATAACGAACCACCAGCCCTCGATTACAGCTGAGCGGCGCGATCACCCGATTCTTTGGAATCCAGTCGGATCCCCAGAAGACTTCTCCGTTATGCAACATGAGATAGCCATCGTCCGCCAATGTGAATCCCGGCAGTCGAAACCCACCCGATGTGCATAGCTTGAACGCCCATCGCGCCAGCAGCCGTTGTAGCTGGCCGTTGACGAACGGGTGCTTTGCCATGTAACCGGTGGGGTCCGCCTTTAATACAGCTTCGACGACCGTATGTTCTGCACTGGTGAACTCAGGGTTGTGGTCCTCGCTGATATCGAGAGACCGTTGTGCTTCGGAGGCGCCAAGAAGCTGGAACAGTTCCGTAAAGTTGTTCTCTTCAAACGCCGCTTTCACCTTGGCAATCTGGGAGAGGGCGTACGGTTTGATTTCGAGTTCGATTGAGGATGCCGGCGCGTGCTCAACCAGCGTGTAGCTCGACTGGAACTCGAGATCGCGCGAAATATCGCGGATCCCAAGTACGATGGAACCCCGGTACAGGTGCGCGTGGCGGTCCCCTAAAAATGACCGGAAAGAACGCAACGCGCCGCCCTTATACTCAGGCTTGACCGAAGATTTAGGTAGGATGATGTCCGCCTCCAACTTCGCGGCTACTTCATCCGTCATCGCCTTGAACGACCCCTTGGCCTGGGTTTTCCCAAAACCCAAGCGGAACTGATAAAAGCGATGCGGGAGGAGTTTCAGTTTCCCGAAGAGGGTCTCTGAAATCCAACCCCGGCAATCGTTTGTTCCGAATTCGTGGTCATCCACGACCAGGACACTCCGGTCCGGCTCCTCGATCCGCACGCGGCACGAGGAAACCAGAATGCCGAAGTACGTAATGGCCGCTTGGGGTGATTCCCGAAACCGCTCCGCCAGCTTCTTTTCATACGCCACATCCGCAGCGTAGAATTTCCCTTTCTTCGCACTACCGCTGGCACCGATCAGGCGATACCGAACTCCCTCGCATTCAAGATTCTGGAGGGCACGTTCGACAATCGCCTGCTCGAAGGGATCGAGCGGCTCCTGGGGCACATCCACGCTGGCCACTTTCAGGCCCGGGTAGAGTGCCTCAAGGAGGGTATTTCCGAGTTGTGATTGTTGCCTCACTTCGACCAGCTTCTTAGATACATGACCGTCCTTATCAATCTGCAGTGAAACGACTGAGAATCCACCGCAGTTCGTAACGTTTGTCATAGTTTTTCTCCTTGTTGTCACGGCATAGAACAACAAGGAGGCCGCTGATGCGGTCGCTTCGCTGTCCTGCGCCGAAAACGAGTGAAGTTCCCGGTCAGGTTCGCGAAGAACCGACCAGCACTGATCCGCAATGAGCTTGCGGAGGGCTTCTACAGATCACCTTCATCTGTGGATGAAGCCGTTATGAAATCGATTTTCCTCGCACCATTACGCGCGTTTGTGGATTACGGTCTCCCTTCTGACCTGTGGGGTCTTCCCGGAAAGGTCCGCGACGGGCCGCCACTCGGTCACCACGAAGTACGTGATGCCCGATTTCAGCGCTTCCACCATCGCCTCACCTTCTTTTGAGAACTCCCGGCCGAACACAGGGGTCTCTGCGTTTCCACCAGGCTTAGCCAGGAAAAATCGGTATCCTGCCTCGGCTGATTCGTTGCCATTCTTTTGCCGACGAGTTTGGCGCTTCGCGGGGGGAGACGACTGTTCTGGCCTTTCTTGTCCGACCGGCTGTAATGCAGTTGCGCTCATTTTTAACCACCTTTCTCGAGATTCATTGACGACAGCACGACACTGCTGTACCGCCACTGCCGTACTGTGAAACGCTGCAGGATCCAATCACCTCTGTTTTTCGAGCGTGGTTTCCTGCAGGAGACCAGCCTCGCGGTCACCGACCATCTGGCGCTCCGAATATTCGGCGATTAGCAGACCACTCGGATTCCGCTCAGACCGCTGCTCCTCGGCCAGACGGATGTCGTAACGACCCACAATTCGGTCGATGACCTCGGCAGTGTTTTTCACTCGATGTACTTCTTTGACTCCGAAAACGACGTAGGTCCACGGCGCATCCTTCGCTTGATCGATCGAACGAATCCGAAAATCAGAGATGATGTGATCCTCTTTAATCTTCCCAACCGTGTCCTGGTCCCGCAGCTTGTTGAGCGTGAACGTGCGAAGGTTCGCGGTCATCATGTTGAGCGACTCCGCAAAGCTTCGGTCGACTGACTCTGGCGTGTAGGCGAGGTAATGCTCCAGAAACCGCCTCACCACTGCCTTTCCCTCGAGCGGCGTCGGAGCGACCTCTGTCGCATCTGTGCTGATTTGAGACGCCAGTACTAGCGAAGGAGCAGGATCGATACGTGCCTGGCGCCCAACAACTGTGGCATTGCCAGTGCTGTCCACACGGATAACTGTCGGCGGTTGAAGATGCACAACAACTGCGAAGCCAAGGACGCCAGTCGCGACGATGGCGAACAGTATGGTCAATAACATCGTGCGGTTCGCGTACGCCCGAAGCTTGCCGTCCTGTTCGTAATATTTTGTGTAACGAAGGATCTCCGCTTTTCCGTCGGTCCGTTTCATCCCTCACCTCGCTCCGATTACCTTCATAGTTTTTCCCAAGGCCCACCCCACAACGTACGCAGAACTCCAGGATGCCGCGTGTGTGTAGTTAAACCCGCCGAACTGCCCGGGCCGACCGACCCTCGGCGATGAGCTGCTGTTGGAGCCTCTACTGACGGTAGCAACGCTCGGTGGCGGCACCGATCCGGCTCCAGCGGGCTGCGCGATCGCTTCTTGAGAACTGCCGGTTGGTGATGAGGCGAGGACGGCATCCGAGGACGAATCCGGACGAGAAAAGGCGGTCTCGGGTTCCCCTCCGGCATTAACGCCCGTCACTGGGCTCGGCGCCCGCGACCCTCCCAAAGATCCTTCTCCCGTATCCCGCGCCCTTCCCGATGCTGAAGCTGTAGCATTCTGAGAGATTCCGCCAGATCCTCTCGGCGCACTTGTCGAGCTGAGCTGCGCAGCGCCCCCACCGCCGCCGACAGCACCACTACCTCCTCCTGCGGCTGCGGCTACACCGGCCTGACCGCCTCCGATCGCGGCAACTGCTGCAGCTGCCGCAACCTGACTAGCCGTGTAGGCGGCGCTCATAGTGGCCATGGCCGCGGAACCGACGTCCCCCCGCACGAGACGGCTGGCAAGTAGAGGAATCAGGACAATCGAGATGGAAAATAGAATGCTTATCACTCCGAGGAGGATCATTTGGGACGAGCCAACGAACCCGTTCAAAATGCCATGCGCACCCAGCACATTGCACATACTTCCCAGGTTGATGGCCGACGTCAAAGATCATCAAGTTGAGGGCATACGTGCGCGCCAGTTGGCCAATTCCTCTTGCCGGAAGAAGCGCGAGAACGAAGGGCCCAACCACGTACAACACCGATCCGTACATGGCGTAGAAAAGTGTGAAGAGGGTATAAGCGATCGGAAGGATGGTTAGCCCGGCCAAAATGAGGATCACAGTCAGGAAACCGACTATCGATCCTGTTACTAATCCCCAGAAAGAGCTAAAGCCATTTGTGGATACGTAGGTACCAAGCTGATTCAACCAGGTACCAATCACATCTCCTGTTCCCGACTGCGAGTAGATGAAATCGGCCACGGAGTTGAACATCGTGTTGACGCCGCGAAACACCGTGCCGTACTGGAGAAAGATCAAGCCAAGAATCAAGTACTTCACACCTGCGACAGCTAAAACTCGAACGTCCCCGCCACTGGCGAAAGCTTGATACACACCGTAGACGAGACTCAGAATCAGGATGGTTCCAGCGATTTGGAGCACGGCCGGCATGATGCCCGTGGCGTCTATCCCATTGAGCGCGGTCTGAAGTAATTGTTCAAAATAGAACACGGATCATTGCCTCTTCAGCACGTTTTGGATTTGTTGGTTCAAGGTCGCAGTGTTGATCGCTCCCATTTTCACGTCGGCGCCGGCGTTCGCGAGGCTTATGGCTCGCACTCTCATCAAGTCCGCCGTTGCAGATTGCGTGTAAGCATTGGCCCGCACGAGCCAGACGTCGGCTTGAGCTTCGAGGATCGGCGCACTTCCGGGCGCCGCGGTTTGAATACTCTGATTCAGCTGGTCGGCGGCTTGAAGTTCCAAGTCCGCAAGCGCATCGATTTCGATCGCTTTCTTCAGTGCTGCCTGGGCCGCAGCGTCTGTAGAATCAATCAAGTCTCGTACTTCTGGTGATGCGTCGGTCGGAGTTGGAACGGCTCCATAAATTGTCTGATACTGCGCGCTGGTCTGGGCAATTTGTGCAGGGTTGCGCGAGAGAAGATTTTGTTCCAGCTGTTGTGGCCCCGCCAGAGTTGCGCTGTTCACCGGCACTTGGGTAATGGTCTGGATCTGAACGAAAATACCGCGCACGTTTCCTACGAGCGACCGTGCTTGGTTGATGAGATTTTGCGGCCAGACGACTGTCTGTTCGAAGTTTCCGATGCCCTGTTCAACTCCAAGAATACTGTTAAGGCCTCCTCCAATCACACTGGTGAGTGCACTCGAAATTGAGGACAGGCCGGCCGTGATAATCGCGCAACACGGGTCTACGAACTGGCTTCTCACTTGTCGTGGCGCGGCAACCGCGAAAATCACGATTAGAACCGCCACCCTGAATTTGTGATTCCAAGACCAGCCAAGAAACCTCAACAGAGTCTCGACCATTCTCTGCATCTGTCTTTTCATTTGCGGCACTCCTTTACTATGGTCACACAATCGTTCGTTGGAACTTTTCCATATCTTGATCGACCCCGAAAATGCATGTGAGTCCCCGTCGTATCACGCTGTCGAGCGTGTCTGAAATCGACGAAAGGCCGATGGTGATGATCTCGCGGGACGGTCTCCAGAATTGGCTCCTAACACGCGCCGGCATGGACACGGCAAATATCATGACTAGAACCGCGATCCTGATTTTGTGACTCCAGGACCAACCAAGAGCCCTCACCGTGGTCTCGAGCGTTCTGTTCATCTGAGGTGCCCCTTACCTTCTTTGAAGTAAATTGGTTATGATCCCGCGAAGCTGGCTCGTAGACATTGCTCCGCGTTTGCGTAGCGCGTTGTCATGCGCGGCTCGCGCAGCTTCCTGCCGGAGTTCCGCTGCTAGCATCTTTTGCGTCACGGCCTGACTCTCGATACTTGCCACGACAGCACTCGCGGTAAGAAATGGTGCCGACCCCGGAGCGGCTTGACTTGCCCCGTTCTCAAGGAGGTCCGCGGCCTGGAGTGTCAGATCTGCCGCTTGGTCGCTTGCCTTGAGTGTCTTCAAATTGTCGAGTGCCACAGCGTCGTCCATATCGGTCATCATGCGATCCGCCGGGCTCGCGTTTGTCGCTGTCGGAATGGCACCGTAGGTGGCGCCGTAAGTGCTCGCAAGGTTGCCAAAATTGCTTGTTTGGTGATCGCGGATCACTGTCTCTAGGGCCACAGGATTCGCCAATGTGGCGCTGCGTAGATCAATATTCAGAATATTACGCATGGGGTTTCGATATTGGCCAATCATCTGTGTCACCTGACCCTTCGCCTGGTTGATCAATTGCACTGGCCAAGTCAGGTTTTGATAAAAATTGCTAATCGCAGTTCTGACCGAATTGATTGAGTTGAGCGCGGTTTGGATCACACCGTTTATGGTGTTCAGCACCGCCTGGATTGCAGCAATCAAACTGCCTTGTGCCTGTGCGGGAGGCGCAGAGATCAGCACCGCCACCGTTGCTCCTGCCACAACCAGCGCTACAACGCGGCGTCTTGAGTTGGCTGTTACCAACAACCACGCGAGAATGAGGAAGAAGCTGAAGAAGAATAGAATCGTCATAGTCATCCCTCCAAAATTCAATAGACGTCACCGCAGCGGCGGAAAATTGCTGAGAGCGTGCTGGATAAATTCCTCGACTTGCGAACTGACTGCGCTATACACTCCATAGCCAATCGCTCCCCCGAGAACCAGCACGAAACCGTTCGCCAAGTACGCCAGCACAACGCTCCGTGAAACGATCCATCGTTGTATCTTCATCGAGAAACCTCCATTGCATTCACCTGGCCTGAAACCTCTTCGGGTAGCGGCGCCATCTCCGCAAGCCCCCGCGGCAACTTATCAGCCAGTTCCTTGTAGCAATCGAGCAGCGGCCGACCGTCGTGCTTCTTAAGGAACCAGGAACGGTACTTCCGCTCCCGTGGAAATGTCGTGCAGATCCAATAGTCGAGCGCCGTTGGCACGATTCGTATCGTTTGGGTTGTTTCGGCTTTCTCCCCTAAGACCATGAGAACCTCAGCACTCTGGCCCTTGCGCGGAGCGCCGAACTGTTTGATTTCGTTGATCGCCACGGGATTTAGGAAGAGGTGATTTACTAAGGCCGTCACATCGCCTGGCTGTTGCCCGACAATTTTCGTGGTGGCGTTCTTGAGAATACCGGGTCCATGCTCGCGTGGCTGGGACTCCGAGCCGACGAAGTCTTCGACCGTTTGGCTGATCCCCCACACGCTCGAATTTCGCTTTCGTGCCGTGCGAAAGAGTTGCACGACCTCGGGCGCCAGCGTTGGCGAGTCGAGCAGGAACCAGCATTCATCGAGGACCGTGATGCTTGGCAGCCCCGTGTTGCCTGCAGCGCGCGCGGCCATAGCGTTGGCGATGAGCATGCTCATCGCAGTTTCGAGTCTCGGGTCCGAGCTCAGTCCCTCCACATTGAAGAAGAGCCAGTTGCTATCAAGCCTCATAGTGGTCTGTGCGTCGAACAACCTGGAGTAGATGCCTTTCTCGCCTGTCCATGCTCGTAGTTTTATGGCGGCGAGGTGCGCTTCATCCATGGTGCGCTGCATCTTTTCTTCGTCACGCCAGTTCGCCAGCTCCTCGCGAAGGTCATTAAACGTGGGGATCGGATTGGAGTAGCGTATTGCGCACCGCTTATATGTGCGTGCGATCGCGTCGCTTAACAAGTTGTCGAGAAGAGAAGAATCCGACTGTGGGCTATCTCCAATCATGTGATGCGTCAGATTCTTCAGAAAGGCGACCTTGTCCTTGTTGGGAACCGTTTCACCTACCGGAAGGTCCCAGGGGTTCAGCGTTTCATTCCCCTCTAGGTTCACCTCGATGACGCGCCCCCCCATGAGTTCCACCAAGGGTTGGTAAGAGTCCCCGCGTTCGAGAATTGAGATGAGGGGATTGGCTCTCGCCATCATCAGCAGAAACAACTGCGCCATGAAGGTCTTCCCACCGCCGCTCTTCGCCATGATCAGCAGGTTGGCGTCGCCGAGGCTTGAATCAAAAGGGGAGAACGGGACGAGCTGTCGATAGGGCGTCTCAAACAGCATGAGCGGCGAGTTTGGCGTCCCCCGCCATGGCATTTCGACTGGCAACAAATCCGCTGCGTGCAGTGTCAGGACATCCAACTCCCGCTTGTTCTCGCCAGCCATTGCCGGGAGTCCGGAAAAAAACAGCCGTTTCTGCGCCAGTGTTTCTGGAACTCCCTGCGCGCCGTTCATCCTGGTAATTGCATGCAAAACTCGCTGCCGCCTGTCAGCCAGGGTCCGCTCCGCTTGTTCATGTTCGAGATGGTTGCGCGCTGGCTTCGACGTCCGCACCGCAACTACCAAGCTCATCTGACAGGACTTGAGCGAACTCGAGATCAAATCCTGGAGAACTCTGATTAGTTGATATTCGGCGACTTGTGCGTCCACATTGATGCGGAAGCCGCCGTGCATGTCCTTCTGTGCAGCGAGCATCTTTCGGAGTCGGCTCTTGTACTGCTTCACTGCTTTCACTTGGTCTGGAAGGATCACCTCGGCGTTCACAACCAGGGGAAAATCCATCACGACGAGTTCACGAAGGACTCCGGGGAATGTCGCATCAGATAAATCTTTCAGACTAATCCAGGAGTAAAGGAGTCCACCAACCTTGAGGTAATCGTCGCGCTCGTTCTCGATATTCACGTTCGCCATCTGGCTTCGGGCGCTCTCGTACCATGGCGTCTGTTCCGGTGAGCGATAAGGCACAACATCGTTTCCCAAAGGGTTGAGTGCTCGTTTCACTTCCAAGAAGATGTCGTTGTGCGTCATCCGCCGCACCGTCATGCCTGTGGATTGAAGCGTTGCTTCGACGCCGGAGAGCAAACTGTCGAACTCCATCACCAGATCCTCATGCTCCCGCCGCGAACGCTCGATACATTTGTTCACCGAAAGACTGAGAGTGTTACTCGAGCGCATCTTCTGCTTCCATTCGAAATCGGGTGATTGGTGGTGGATTCTGGGATCCCAGATGAAATACAGGTGGAGGAAATGCTTCAGGAAGAACCCCTCCTGTTCTTTCGCCTGCCATGCTTCAAGATGCCGTTGGTCGAGAGCCTGTAGAACTTCGCTCGAATTTCGTTGTTGTCGGTTGTACCGTACTGTCAGATCGCTGGTGCCCTCGGAAATTTCGAATCGGACCTGCATGCGCATCGAGCGCTCGGGCAGCGACCTCACCAGGGCCTCAAGTGTCGTTTTCGTACGATTTCGGTCGTCGTCGCTCGCGTAGTAAGAATGAATTCCGCTGACTTCGTAACCGGCCACCAATGCGCCGTTGATTTGCACCGCGACATTATCGAGCAAGTCGCGAATTCTCAGCTGCTCGCAAAGAGCGGGCTGACCTAAGGACTTTTTGTATTGTTCGATCGTTGCTGGCATCTAGTCGCCTTCCGCCTTGATGTATTCCCGCGTGAACTGCGAGTCGCGTTCCAGAGCCAAGTAAACATGAGGTCTTGTGTGAAACATGACCCAATCTTGTAGATAGGCGCGCTGCTTGCCGTACTTGAACAACATCAGCGCCGGCACCATCAGGATTGGAACAACGTATTGCAGGACGATGTTCATCGGCACACCGAACATCTCGCGGTTGAGAAACCGGCCGAAGATATTCAGGATTACTGCAGCCGCGAGGACCGCAAAAAGGTCTTCCGCTTCCAGGCCAAAGAAGGTGACTCGCGTCCTCAGGTTTCGGTACACCGGCGTAACTTCGAGTGGCATCGTCGACTCTCCTTTACGTCACCCCGCCTGTGCCTTGCGTGACGAAGAATTCCCCAAGCCGAAGAAGACCGGAGAGCATCAGGCAAAACCCGGCGGTCGCGAAATGTCGCATCCATTTGCTGGCCGGATGAAAATGATGGTCCATTCCCAAACTCGTCGCCCCCGCGGCAACTTGTAAACCGGCATACACGGGAAGAATCACATTGCAAACCCAGTTGACGAGGGTAAGAATCGCAACCCAATACTGGTCCGGATCGTTCCAAGCCCGTTGCGTCGCGAACGCTTCCATCGCTCGGGTAAGGCCGGACACCATCAAACAAGCGAACGCCCCATACAAGGCATGCGAAAAGTCGCGGCCTTTGGAGAACTGGAGGATGGCGGCCACGATGAACAGCCCCGCGATCGTGGGAAGAATTACGTTACCCGCCCAGTTCGCCAAGTTCAGGATGCCGTTCTCAAATGACATCTCGCACTTCCTCCTAAGCTTCCATGGCCAACACGAGTCTCCATATCGCCGATAAACACAGGAACGCAAGAGCGACGAAAATCAGCCGCATCCAGGGCCGACGCGTGGCGAAGTTGATGACTGCTCCTATTACGCCCAGGGCTGCAGCGGTCGGCGCGATCACACCCGCGAAGTGAGTCCAGAGGCTGTCAAGGACGTCCGCCGTAGCGAACGGCGTCCCCGTGTTATAGCTTTGGATAAGAGTGAACGTCGCTGGCGCTCCCAGTAGGAACATTGCTGTAAGGATGGACGGGAAAGGGTGTCCGCCCCCTGCGACGTCCAGGACCGCTCTCAATACAAAAAAGGCCGCCAGTGTGGGGACAAGGCGCGCCATCACAAAATTCGACATGAAGTTTGCGACGTCGGTCTGGAACGATGCGAGCCAGGGAGTGCCAATCCCTCCACCGGGCAGCGCCGCGCCTACTCCAAACGTGTTAAACCAGCCGAGGAGCGATTGGAGCGTCGCGAAGACAACCGCCCAAAACATCCACTTGGTGAAGCCCCCGCCGATAATGAAAGTGCTCCCTCCTTCTCGTCGCAAACTGATCCCAGCCAACACGAGCGAGAGCAGGGCGGCAGAAGGAGCCAGCAGCAGGAGAACTCTTACAACGTCGCTTAATAGTTGCGGTATAGGCATGGCCTTAACTCACAGAACGGAAGCCGAGACCTGACTCCTTGTTTGGGACAGGCAGCCTGGATTAAAGGAATTTACATTCCAGACTGCCCGTCGCTCTGAACGAGACGATTCTGCGTCGGCTTTGCTCTTTACGTGACACCTCCAGTTCCGTTCGTGACCCAAAACTCCAGGAGTCGAGTGACACCAGAGACTGCCAAGAACGCCATCGCCGCAATCAGCCAGCGACCTGCGCCTCGACCCGTGATCCAGCTCACGACGGCCCCCACGACAGCGCCGCCCGCTGCCACGGGTGCGATCACGTTGCCAATCCAGTTTATGAAATTGAGAAAAGCCCCTTCCGGCTGTGCGCCCGTCTGTCCTTGCACCGCCGTGTTGAGCGCGGGGGCGGTCCCGAGGTTCTGCGCCCAAACGTACTGGCCGGTGATGACGAGGCAGATGGCGACCATCGCAAGAGGTCTAGTCAACCGAGTGCTCGGCTGGATTCTCATCGATAGGTTCCTCCATTCGCTCTTTTCGTTCTCCCGCCGAAATGAGAATCGGTCAGTAGAACGATGAGAGTGCGGAGAACCTAAGACGAAAAAAGTTTTGTGTCAAACGGGCCTGAAATTCGAAGCGAACAGCAACCAATCGCTGCAGAGAACTGCTAAATGAAAAGAGGAAGTGATTAGTATTGCCCTCGAACGCGCTTAACCGCGTTCTCGAAGTCGTTCGGGCTCAAAGGAGGAAGTTCCAGCGCTTCCCCCATTCGGCTGAAGGCGAATCGTTTCGCGGCCGTGCAGATGGCCTCGATATCGGCCGGCGGAGACCCGTAGACACGCTGTGAGACCTGCTCAAGTGTCGTGCTTGGCGCGAGTTGTACATCTGTCAAATATTTGCGTAGGAGCCTCTGGCATCCCTCAGGCCCTGGAAGGCCGATTCGCAACTTCTCGGAAAAACGATGGCCGCCAAGGACACTGGGATCGATGTTTTCAGCGTGATTCGTCGCCCCCACAAGAAAGACACTGTTATCCGGCCCCAAAGCGGACACCTCGATCAGAAACTGTTCGACCAGCTGAACGTCATGTTGGTTCGGAGAATGTCTCCGGTTAGGAAAGAGGCCATCCATTTCATCCAGGAAGATCAGCGAGGGGCTATTCTCCTTTGCCCGGGCAAAGACCTGCTGGATTCGCTTAACGGAGTCCCCTACGTTGCCACCCAACACATCCGCCGGAGTGACCGGGTAATAGCTGCGACGCGTTTGGGTTGCGATCAGTCGAGCGATCATGCTCTTGCCAACACCAGTCGGACCGATCAAGACTAAACCCGTGGGCACGGGTACCCGGATTTTTCGTACTACGTCCTGATCCTCGAGCAACCGGATCAGGATACGTAGATCCTTTTCCACGGCGTCGTCTGCGACTAGATCTTCCCATTGCACCGTTTCAAAGAGGGGACGGTCAGTGCCGCCACTCTGATCGAGCGCTCGGCGAAGGTCGTGAGCCTCGATCATTCGGTCTTCCCTTGCCGCAAAAAGTGCTGCTCGGTCGACCAAGTTACGAATCTTTGATGCGCTCGCTCCTGGTGTTCTCCGTGCGAATTCTTGTAAATCGAATGGCTGCCAAGGTTTAGTCGATAATTGAGCCTTGAAAATTCTCGAGCGTGTGACTTCGTCAGGAAGATCCACACGAACTCTTAGGTCGAAACGACCTTCTCGGATCAGAGCGTCGTCCAGACCATCAAGCTTGTTGGTGGCGGCCATCAAGATGAACCCTGGCTCGCGTCGAGACTGGTCTATCGATTGCATTAACTGCACGACTGTCGTGTTAAGTTCGCGTCCCCCGCCTCCAGGGTCGCCGCTACCACTGGAATTTTGCCTAGCCGCCCCAAGCGAATCGATCTCATCGAGAAAGAGCAAGGCGGGTTTGTTTACAAGTGCTCTTGCAAACTCATAGCGAACATTTGAGGCTGTGGCTCCTATCGACGATTCAACGAGCTTAGCCGCCGACACGTAATGAAAGTTCAATCTGAACTCTCCCGCAGTGGCCTCAGCGAGAAATGTCTTCCCAGTTCCTTTTGGACCATACAGAAGCGTCCCGTTTCGGACGATTCCATACCGCTTGTACTTCTTGGAGTTGAGCTGGCTCTCGACCAATTCGCGTATTTGCTGCTTCTCATTTTCCATGCCGCCAACGTCGGCAAAACGCACGACAGGAACGGCTGGAATGATGTCTTGATTCGCTGCGATAGCTGCGGATGGGGCAGGCCCTACGACTAGTGGCTGGTGGCTTGAACCGGTGACCACCGCCGTTCTGGGTCTCGAAACATAGATCCAAACGGAAGACAAAATCCATGCCAGTATCGCTACGCCTAAGAGCACCGGTATGCTCATTTTCTTCGTTAGGCCCAAGGGGCGTAACACCCACCACAAAGGTTCCCAGACAATGAACCTAACGAATCCGAAAAAAAACAAAAGCGCTACAAGGGCCTTTATGTGTCTGTGGAAGAAATAGGGGAGGCGGGCCAATGCCCCTTTTTCTAGCCAGAAGATTCCGATACCGACTGCAGCCAAGATCACCCAATCCGGGAATAAGTTAAGATTTCCGGACCTCGGCTCCGCCTGAAAAGCTGCGGCTACAAAAAGGCTTGAGCGGCCACACCCATGCATCCACCCTGCGAGCAGGTCACGCGCGACCACACCCAAGCCCAGAGCACCCATACTCAACCCCTAATGACAAGCTAGCGTGCACTTTTGCCCGCTTTCGAGACTAATGTAGCCCAACGAAAGAGGATCTGCCAAGTGCCTAAATGACAGCAATTTAGAGCCGCAGGCGCGGTCTGTGGGTTAAGAATCTAAGGCTCTGTCCTCGGGTTCAGCCTCGATTCTGAGCGTCTGAATTCCAAAACTTTGCAAAACTTCCTCTTTCTGAGCGATCCAATCTTCATCGTAGGGAACCTCAAGTGTCTCATCGCATTTTCGAAGGTCGGCTTCAAGTCCGGATATCTCGACCTCAAAGTCCGCATTCACAAATCCCAAGGTTTGATTCCATACGTAGCAATTCCCCCTGGTCATCGAGATTAATGTACGTGCGCGTGATTCCGTGCTTGTATTGGTGGACGCCGTTCACACGGCCCATGTACATGAACCCCACGCATCGATCTGGACCGAGTCTTTGCTCCAGAGGTTTCCAAATGGGGTTCATTTCTTACCCTATTCCTTGGTCATGGCTGCGAAGCAGATGTCGCCGGAGACTGCGCCGCTTGTTGATACAACTGACTGAGCTCCTGCCTAAGTTGCATCAATTGGCTCAACTCTTCGAGGGTTGGCAATTTCGCATTGGCTAGTTGTGCGGAGTTGGCACTGGCTGACTGGAGTCCCTTTGGCGCGTTCGATTCCCCGGAGCCTTTCTGGAAAACCAAGTAAAACCGCGTATTACCTGGCACCGTCACAACGATGTTTTGGTTGAACGCCAGGTTGGTCAATTGCTGGTCCCCGGCGATCCCAATATTGTTGGCTACGCGCTCTCGCAAAAGTGTGCTTTCTGAAATAGGTCCATTAAACCCATTTCCACCGCCAGAGCCGACCAGGTACGCCGCGGCTGTCCCGAGTCCGGTTAGGGACGTAACAAAAAACTTCTTGCCGGCATTCTTGCCAGTCACCTTGCCCTTCAGAGGTCCAAAATGGAGGTCCATCGCAGTGGCGTCGATTTTCTCGCTTGTCCCGTCTGGCATTTCAATGGTTTCGAAATGAATCCCGACATAGCCTGAGCTATTGACCTGTTCCAGCTTCCCAAGCACTTTCGCTCCCGCCGGGACGGCAATCTCGCCATCATGTTCGTAGTTGTACTCGATGACAGCTACAACCGGTGCATGTGCCGCACTGCTCGCGGGGGACTCAAGCCGCGCTATCAACCGCGTGCCCGCAGGCAGGGCTCTCATGACGAGACTCGCCTCCAGCATTGGCGCTTGAGGACTCGCTGATGGCTGTGCGATTTGGACAGCCCGGACAAACACGAGAGAAGGCTTCCGGAGATCGTCAGGGGTTAAAGCAGTCGGTGATGATGGCGGGAGGGCACTCTCAGGAACATTTATCTGACTCAACGCGTACTGCCGCGCGTAAGGTGGAACGTTTTTCGCTGTCTGCGCTTGGCTATGGGACGGCGTTACCTGACTTGGGGTCGTGACGTGAGCTTGTGCGGTTTTGTCGATGTCATCCGGCGTCAGTTCACTACTCCTTGGCCCCTCCGGAGAACGCAAGTCCGCACTGAGCAACGGGGTGACCGATTTCCCAGCTTCTGAGGGACCTTGTCCAGGAGTCTCCTTGCGACCTAGATTCGGGGATCCTGGGCGCTTAAGATTTCCCGGACCAGTCGGGTTATTCGGCGAGGAGAAGACCCCGAAGAATAAGAGCAAAAGCAGCATGCCACCGCCGACGACAAGAATTAGTGATTTGCTGCGGTCCTTTCCCAAGTCCCGACGAGTGATCGTAGGCTTTTGCTCGCGACGTGCTTTGTTGAAGGCCTCACGAAATATCGCTCGCCAACCTGGATTCTTAGAGTCCTCGACGACTGGTTCCTCTCCGGGGGATTCTTGGACGATTTCCGGGTCGTCTGGCGGTTTGTTACTTTCCACTCTTTCGGTTTCCATTTTGAGCATCCTCCTGAAACGAGCTGACTCCGAAGCCGATCGGTGCTAGTGCCGGCTTGTCTACCGCTCCCGCCTCGGCCATTTGCAACATTAGGGTCTCGGCAGATTGCTTGTACGGCGGCCGCTCAAAGACAACCACTCCGTCGGCTCTTTCTCCCGGTCCCAAGCGCCGGGGGCTGAGCCGATAGTCCAATACGGCCAACTGCTCGGCTGTGGACCATTGCGAGTGCTTCACGACCTTGCCTGTCTTCGTCTTGCCACCTAGCTGAATCTGTGGGGGCATTAGCAAAATGCTTCGCTTTGTTGGATTCACGACTGAGAACAGAACAATCACTTGCTGCCCGCCATCGATAATTTCGCTCACACCGGTGCGAACGCGCTCTCCAGAACCTCCTTCCGCATCGACATGTTCTCCGTAGAGGTGTGGCAAAGCAGCGCGCTCTTGGCGCTCGAGCAGCTGATCGAGGCCGCGCTCTTTTGCTCGCTCCTGCGAGGAGCCCAGCTGTCCTTGGTTCTTCCCGGATGTTGTGATCGACACCGGCTTAAGTGCGGCCGACACACTTGTCGTTTCCCCGAGCAGGACGGTCGGGTAGGTCTGCTGTTCAATCAGGAATCCCCCTGTCGACCGGTAACGCAACAGGAAATCAACTCTTGCCTGACTCTGCGAGTTTTGGTCGCCCCGGCTAATGAGCAGAAGACTTGCTATACGGCCCCGTGTCGTTGAAATCAGCAAATTGGTCTCGGCTGGTCTTGTCATAAGAGCCTTCACGAAAACAAGTTCAGGCTCGCGTTCCGAGTGTTCGACCTGAAACAGCGAAGGATCTCCTACGACGACCGAATTGACGGTTTCAGGCATCCGGATCGTGGTCACAAAGTGAGTGGCTACCTCAAGCACAGTCACCTTTCCGTCGATTTGAGATTTCGTTTGGATTTGCGGCTGAACTTGCACCACCTGCGCCGATACACTCGGGATCATGATTGATAGGCAGAAAACGATCGTAGCTCTAGTTAAGCGCATGGCTGCTCCTCTCAGCGGCCGACTCCAAATGGGCGGTCAGGTGCCGTGCACGTTTGGCACTGTAGAGTCGCAGCACCCGAGTTACGTACCGATAGACCTCCCGCGAGGAGTATTCCAGTCCCCGCGAAAGGATCGAAGACTCTCCAGCCTGGTATGCCGCCGCCACAAGCCTCAGGTCCCCTCGGAAGAGGTTGATCAGGAACGCCAGGTAGGCAACACCCCCTCGGATGTTTTCGGGGATCGCAAAGACGTCTTTCACCCCGAATCTGGCTGCGGTTTCCGGCATCAATTGCATGAGTCCCGCCGCACCTTTCCGTGATACGGCAAGCGGATCCCAGCTCGATTCGGCCTGAATCACCGCTTCCACCAGTTCCCGCGGAACTCGATAGACGTCCGCGTAGTAGTGGGCCCACCGCTCCGAGTATTCCCGGACCGTCATCGTCTCTGCCGCACATCCTCCCGCGAGGCACAGAGAGAACGCCACAACCAAGACGCGGACGGCGTGTTTCATGCCGTTGCTCCTGCGGCCACTTCGCTGGAAGCAACCTGACCTGCGCTGAGCAGTTCGTCGCGGTATCGTTTCGAATCCGCCACGAGGCCTTCGAATCCTGCGCGCAATAAAAGGCGTTTTCGGTCAGACTCGGTTTTGGCCAACAGAGGGAGGAGTAAGTCTCGCTGCTCGTGCGAAATTTCTTCGACCTCAAGGATCTCAAGGGCAACCGCCAAATCCAGTATTTCTGCGATCGACGGTGCCTTTTCCATATTCCACCCACGCAAGGCGTGGGCTAGTCCAGCCATCTGCCCGCGCAGGGCCTCACTTGTGGTCCGGCTGCGAACTGCCAGAATCTCCGTCTCTCTCTCAACGGTGGGGTATTCAAATCGGAGGTAGAAACAGCGGCGGCGTAGCGGATCACCCAGGCGGCGTTCCTCGTTTGAACTCAGCAGCACAAAAGGAACCTTCTCCGACTTGATGGTCCCAAGCTTCGGCACTGTCACCTGCCACGCGCTCAAGGCCTCCAGTAAGAGTGCCTCGAACTCTGGTCCGACCTTATCCAGTTCATCCACAAGCAAGACGCACGGACGGTCTTCATGCCTCAATGCCCTCAACAGTGGCCCTTCCGCGAAGAAGTCTAGCGAATGAAGGTGATTCCGGATTGCATCCCAATCTTCGGCAAGCTGCTCCCGTTGTGTCTCGAGGTAGAGTTTTTGCAGCGCCTCGTCGAACTTCCCAATGGCTTTTTCCTCGGTGATACCCTCGTAGCACTGGAGCCTTTCAACGTTTGTCCCGGCGGCCGCCGCCACCGCGTACGCGAGTTCGGTTTTCCCGCAGCCAGGAGGGCCCTCAACGAGCAAGGGCTTCTTCATCCTGGCAGCCAGATAAACGACTTCGAGCGTGACCCTGTCGATGACGTACTGGGCCTCGCGGAGCCTCCGAGAAAGTTCCTCCGGTGAGGAAAACACTTGAGCGCCTCCAGTCCGGAGAGTACAGCCAAAGAGTCCCGACCGCAGCCGGTCAGCACTTCGTTGCAAGCAGAAATGTCCGGTTTTGTTCTCTTGAAAAATTGCTAACGCTAACGAGGGCCATCCATTTACAATCCAGCATCCTGGGCAAAGAACTTTTTTCACTGATGCAAATTATGTCGCAAACATTTTGGCCCCAGAGTGGAGCTGCCTCCAAGGCGCCTCACCATGCACGACCCGTTCCATCTTTCTTTCACTGATGCAAATTATGTCGCAAACATTTTGTTTGGGACCGATCCACGGCGAGGCCGAGTAGGAAAGGCGGTTTGTCGCAACTCTCCACATGTTGCTGAGGTCGTCTCAAGCAGTCCAAAAACGTATTGCCCCAAGCTGGCCTCGATTCGATTCCTGAGTGTGGCTGACCATCGCCTCCCCTCGAACCAGCATTTTGCGTTCCATCTTTTTTTCACTGATGCAAAATATGTCGCAAACATTTTGCCTTCGCCGAACGGGCGTCCTCGCACCATTGTTTGACACATCTACTTTTCAGGCTTACAAAAGCCGCCGTGACCCTGCCGCTCATGCTTCACGAAATCCTGCAAGGATTGATCCGACGACAACTCCCGCACGGGGGCTGGAGCTATCACCCAACATCGCGTCAAGCCAGCCTCGAGCCCTCGTGTCTATCGTTACTCGCTCTGCGATCCAATGAGTCCGAAGCAGAAAACCGTGGTCTCAGGTTCGTGATAAGCATGCAGAATCCGAACGGGAGTTGGCCGGCCTTTGATGGCGACGATCGTGAAGGATCCTGGACGACATCGCTCGCTCTCTGGGCCCTTCAAGGTAGAGCTGTTCACGCTTCCGTGATCGATAGGGGGCAGCGCTGGTTGCTTCAGTCCAAGGGTCTTGAGTCCCATTGGCTGTGGAAGTGGAAATTTCGTACGACCGACCGGCACGTTCGTTTCGATCCTGACAAGTTCGGTTGGCCCTGGATGCCAGAAACCAACAGCTGGGTTGTGCCTACTTCGTTTTCTCTGCTCGCCCTCAGACAATTGTTTCCATCTAATGGAGTTTCACAAGCCAACTTCCGGATCGAGCTTGGTGTCCAGATGCTGCTCGATCGCGTTTGTCCAGGTGGAGGGTGGAATGCTGGCAACGGCGTCGTCTACGGAGTCCCACTTGCCCCACATCTTGACGCTACTGCGATTGCCCTGGTCGCCCTTGTTACTGAGACATTGAATCCAACTGTTCAACAAAGTCTCGACTGGCTCGAACGCGCCGTGCGAACACGGTCAGCGCCGTGGAGCTTGGCTTGGGCTCTCATCGCGCTTCAATCGCACCAGCGCTCCATCCAGGAGTCCCGCTCTCGTCTGTTGCAATCGATCGAGGAAAGCAGGATAGAAGATGCCGCGACTCTCGCCGTCGTTGCGCTTGCTCTGAAATCAGTTGCTGGACAAGACATTTTTGGAATTCGAGAATGAACGTGGACCGTAGAACTCTCCTTGCTGGGACGGTGGCTGTCGCCGCCGGCGCCGCACTCTCGCGACGGTTTATTCAGCCCCCGTATCACTCCATGCGACGTCCTGCACATTCGCGCGTGGCGATTCTCCGCGCCTCGGCATATGACGAGAAGCTGGAAGAAATCCTAATGCAAGGGCTACACCTCTTTGGCCTGGATCTCAGCAATCGATCCGTACTCCTTAAGCCAAATCTGGTGGATTACATCCCCGGCGACGCCATCAATACTCACCCGCTGGTGGTCACCGCGGCCGTCGAGTGCTTTCGACGGCTGGGTGCAAGACGCGTGGTCGTCGCCGAAGGCCCTGGGCACCAGCGGGACACCCACTTGTTATTGTCAGAAAGCGGATATGCCGAGCAGTTGAAGGAGCAAAATGTTCTCTTCGTGGATTTAAATCGCGACGAACTCGAGAACGTAAGATTGTGCTCGAATTATACAGATCTGGGACATATGTGGTTGCCACGAACCGTTCTCGGCTCGGACTTTATCGTATCCATGCCCAAGATGAAAACTCATCATTGGTCCGGCGTCACGCTGAGCCTCAAGAACATATTTGGAGTGGTTCCAGGCGCCAAGTACGGCTGGCCGAAGAATATTCTCCACTGGAAAGGAATCCACCAGTGCGTCGTCGATTTGTGCGCGACCGTCCCGGTCCATTTTGTGATCGCCGACGGTATCGTTGGTATGGAAGGAAACGGACCTCTGAATGGAGCGGCGCGTCTGCTCGGTACGATTGTTTTGGCCGACGATCCGGTATCCGCTGACGCTACCTGCGCTAGGCTCATGGGAATTAATCCGGACGGCGTCCTGCATATCCATGAGACGGCCAAGTTTTTGGGCAATTCGTCTCTCGAATTTATCGAGCAGCTAGCAGAAGCTGTGCAGCCCCCTGAAACTCCCTTCCACGTGGTGCCGGAGTTCGAGCATCTTCGCATGCACAATCCGACGCCCGGTTCACCGCACCTTGGCTGACTCATGGTTGCAGTTTTGGAAGAAACAAATTGTCTGACAATACCGTTGCCGACAATCAAATTGACCGCGCAAGAAAACTAGTGGCCGGTGGTCGATCCTTGTTTCGCTTCTCCGGAGACGTTTACTGGGGCTATGACGATGTCGGTATTTTGTTCATGGTTCTTTCCTGCTTGAACGTGGCGCTTCGTTTGACTGTCCGTCTTCGATTACTAGCACAACATGAATTGGACCGACCTTCCTTGGGCCTCCATATCTTGGTGACGAGCTGTTTGACCTGTTCGCTTTTTGCAATTCTGAAAATCCGATACCACCGACCAGTGTGGCGACCTTTAGGTTGGATCTTGCCGTCACGCAGGTATCTCGGCATCGCGGCACTGGTCGGCGTACTACTAGCGCTGGGCGGGAATGTACCGGGCCATTGGACAAACCGAGAGGTCATCAATTGCGCGTGGGGATTGTTTGCCGCGACCGTAGTCCCTTTTTTTGAGGAGTCCTTTTTCCGAGGTTGCCTGCTTCCACTCGTTGCCCGTTCATCGGGTGATGTAATTGCAACTCTCGTAACCGCGCTTTTATTCTCCGTTCTTCATCAACCACGGACAGCGGCTCAATGGGCATGGGTAGTCGCAACCGGCATTGCCTATGGCTGGATTCGGTTGGCGTCAGGTTCGACAATTGCCAGCGCCTTGATGCATATTGCTTATAATTCTACTTTGTTGTTGTGCTGGAGGCTTTGAGCTGTCGAGTCGAGCTTGATCGTCCGGCGCAGAGTCTGTTATAAGAAAATTCGCCAGATTCCGCGCCCTGAGAGTCTCAAATTCATCGGCCATCATTGGCCAGCGGATCAACGATTATTACTTCTGCGGCGAAAGGCCCCAAGCAAATACGGCGGCTGTAATTGGGCCTGGAGAGAAATAGTTTCCACGTTGGGGCCCGGATTTGGCTCCTGATCGGTCGACCATCCGCGCCTCACCCGTCGTCTATGTGCCCGCTGCTTTCCATTTGGCGTGATGACGTACAAACCGTATGCGCGCATATAGTTCCTACGCGAATTCTCACGGGAGCCTCGTTTTGGCACTGGAAAAGGATGAGATAGCTTGACCGGTAAGAAAAGGCGGAACCCAGGCGAGGTCGAGCGAGCGCGCCAGATAGAGGCTCGGCTTCGCGCAGACCAGCAAGGGAGACATGTCCGCTGGGATCGTCTCCTACAGGTAAGAAATGATTACGTAGGCTGGACAGTGTTTTCGTTTTGGGCGCGCTCGATCATGGAGGCTGAAGGAAAAATCCCTGATTGGCTCAAAAAAGTCTTTCGGGAAAAATGTCCCGGATTCCTCGAATATGAAGAGACATACCGCAAGAAACATCCACGCCGCAATTCACTCCCCTGGAAGCGACTCAGCGAGTGGGTAGACGGACGTATATTTGCATTTGCTCACCAGGAAGGCTGGTTTAACGCGATCACGTTTTACGCGGCTCGTGATCCCCGCTTGCACCGTGCCGAGGCGTATTGGAGGGAGTGTCATACGCAGTGGAAGGTGCGAAGGCCTAGTCCCTATCCCCGGCTTGAAGAATGGAGGCTGGCAGCCGACCAATGCGACGATACCCCACTTCTGTGCCGTGAAATCCGCACGACTATGGAGTCCTTGAAGGGCGTTTCCGCCGAACGCCTCGCTGCCGCTCTCGACCGCTACATCGATTGGGAAGCCTTCGCCTACTGGTCCCGATCGGCTATCGACGGTGAGGGCGAACTTCCGCCCGAAGTCGAGCACGAATTGCAAGTTCGATGTCTCGGATTTCTCGAATGGGAGTCGCAAATGCGCAGAAAGGACCCGCCGGGACAACCTCAATCCTTCAGTCGTTTGCTCAAGTGGGGAGAAGACCAATTCTTCGCCGAAGCCAAGAGCGAGGGATGGTTTGACGCTCTTCTCTGGCACGCTTCGAACCATCCTCGGGCTGTGCGAACGGTGGAGTATTGGGTGCATTGGGACAGCCAGTGGGAACCAAGTCGCAAGGCTTCTTATCCTTCATTCACGGACTGGCGAAAAGCGGCGCACGACTACGTCGAAGAGAGCTCAGACTCAGCCTCGTGAGCAAAGTTCACGTTGGCTCTACCTTCACGCGTTGCGGCAGCCGACCCCAAATGCCCATCCCTTCCCCTACTTGGGCTTGGGGCCAGCTTCGGGCACGTCTTGATATGCCGAAAATACACGTTGCCGTGGAAACCTTTATGACACGCTTCGCACGTCCTCACCCTTAATGCTTGCTTGCGAACAGGAAGCAACTCACCTCGACCATCAACTTCGTTAGGAGCTTTCACCAGCCCCATTGATTCAATTAACCAGACGCGTGCATCTCGCCCAAGCAGGTCAAAATTGATTTCCGACCCATGTTTTTTACAGAACTCTTCAAAGGAGCGTTCCGTGATGTGCGGATCGCAGAATTTCAGCCAGCCCCGCATAATCCATTCTTGCACCGTTTCAGAATCCACCTCAAATCGTTTGGCGACCTTGGCCAAGCTGTATCCTGCCCTTGCCTTCCCTCTTTCCGGGGGCAAGTTTTGCGGGACTTCAATTGCTAACCGCATCTGGAGAGCATGGTTCTTCGCGAAGTCTTCCACGGAGGCTCGAGAAATCCGCGGGTTCCGAACTTTGAGCCAACCGAGAACGATCCACCGCTCTACGACTCTAAAGCCTACGTGCAAAAAGCCAGCGAGAGCTCTTCGTGTATATCCGTCGGAGACTTTGCTCCTCTGACTCAGCCGCGCAAGCTTGCACCGGACCGCATTTTCGCTTCGGTTCAACACCTCGCCGATTACGTCTACTAGGTCATACCCCGCGCGGTCGAGCAGGGCACGGTCTTCACTTTCCGACCAGAGGGATGGCCTGGTCCGACCATGGCTGTCGCCTATTTTTTGTCTTAGCCCAAGTTTGTCTGCCCGCCGCCCGATGACATGCCGTGGCCAGTCTGGACGCCGTTTAAGGATCTCATTTCCAGCGGCCCGCTTCCCAGACCAGCCCTGGGCGTATCCCTTCCTCAGGATTTCATCGAGCTCTGGAGTCCATTGGGCTCGTTCGTACTTGCGGCGTTCAGAGGGATTCTTGAGCTTGCGGATTCGATTCAATACGTCAGTGCGAGTCAGTTCGGGGACAGCATTCAATACCTTGCGGACTGCCACACGCGATCCGTTCCTGCCGCGCTTCGAACCCTCCTTGAGGATTTGGTCCAAAGCCGCGGACCAGGCGAACTTCTGACTCTTCCGGGTTTTCGTTACACCAACATCGTCTTCCATGGGCCGGTTCCCATTTCTTTCTGCATCTTCCCTTGCGAGGCTCCAAAGAGCCTCTTACGCGGAGCGGGCAAACATCCGGGGTGAACGACAATAGGCCGTCAAAGTCAAGGTGCCGTCGCAACAGCTCCGAATTTGAGGACACCAGCGGCTTGAATCGGAAGCTGAGCTTCAACAATTCCTGACCCATTGGGTTAAATACTCGGAGATGCGCCTGGAATGTTCAGCGAGCTTCAGACACCAAGTCGGCTTCATGAATGAGCTTCTACGGAAAGCTGAATAGTTCATGCACACAACGGGAAATTTGTTTTTGAAGATTGGATCGTAGCCGGACGCAGAGCCGGATGTACTTTGCTAGATGGCTTCCACAAAGTCAAATAGTGAGACGTACGACCTACCCTGGCGAATCCGCCGTATTTCCTTTCCCCCGGCTTCAGACCGAGCGCTCGTCAACGCGATCCGTCGTCGTGATGACGTGTTTGCATTCACAATGAGACAAGCTAAGCAGCCATCGTGGACATTACTACCGGGAAGAGAATGGCGCTCACTTACTAGGTACCCGAGACCGGGGAAAAACTAAGAAACGATAATGCGCCTTATGCACCTCCGTACCATTGACACCGAATACAACAGAATGGCACGCTTCAACGTCCCATTCGACCTGGCGGTCCATATCACCGAGAGACCAATGGAGAAATCGGACCACCTGTATGGCGAATGGGTACTGCTTGCGCTTCAGCAGCAGGAAGCTGACCAGCCAAATGCTGTTGACGAACCGTTGTTGGCCGCAGCCCGCGACGCATGGCCCCATGTCCTAGCTCATGCACGGCGAAAACTGAGCGAAAAAGGTCTCTTATCAGATAGCACTGTGTTTGCGGCAGAAGTTTGGGAAAAAGTGCTGAGGGCAGTTTCGAAAAAGCGCCAACGGCGACCTGAGCATCAGCTCGAAATAGCCAACCTCGAATCCTATCTCATCGGCATCTTCCATCATCGTTTCAACAGACTTCTTGAGAGAGAGCAGAGGTGGCTTTCCACAATTGAATTAGTTGCGTCAACGGCAGACCTCGAAAAGATCGAAAGTGCGCGAAACATTCGATGGGTATCTGAACTCGAACGCGCAATTACAATTAAACAAATCGTTGCCCATATGGACGAGTGGACCAGGAATGTTTGGAAAGCACGCCAATATGGCTACTCGTGGAAGGAGATCTCGAAGCCTCTCGGTCTAAATGTGCAACAGGCAATAATGAGATACAGGTATGGACTGGAAAAAACGCGCAAACGTCTGATCGAACTCTTGCGCGCGCGCAAGGCTAGTCCACCGGCTGATCGATGACCTTCGGTTGAAATCAATGAATTTTAGATTTAAGTTTATGGGAGAAGACACCATCCTGAGCGACAAACCTTATTCCGCGAGAGAGGAAAGACGCATCCTCGATGCGTTGGGCCGTGGACTCCTTCGTGAATTCCCTAACCCCGAAAGGGTAGGATGCCCTCCCGCAGAAATTGTAAAGGGAATTGCGCGACACAGAGTGCCGCTCGTTGAGGCAGAGCCCTGGCTGGATCATCTCACTTCTTGCAGTCCTTGCTATCGCGATTTCTCTCAGTTCCGAGATGCCTACCAGTTCCGCCGAATGACCATTTTGTTTGCGATCGTCGCGAGTGTGTTGGTCATTGCCTCCGCTGCGGGGTGGAGTCTAGTCCAGAGATACCGGCAGCGCGATTTGGCTCAAACGGCTGTGTTAGATCTGAGAGATCGCTCCGTTCCTCGCGGTACCGAAGCCGGGTCTAATCCCTCTCAAGGAGAACGGCCGCTGGAAATCCGTCGAATGGTCTCACATCTGAACATCTATCTCCCGCTAGGGAGCAGCGATGGTCCTTACGATGTTCGTGTTGTATCACCCAACGGTGAGTCACTTGTGACCGTGAGTGGTACAGCTGGGCTGAAGGACCATATCACTCTGCTTCCAATCGAGGTGAGTTTGTCTTCGCTTCGCCCTGGCAGGTACGCTCTGCAAGTTCGGAAGGATGGTTTGGGATGGGATTCTTACCCGCTTGTTGTGCGATGAACCGCTCCTCTGGCCACACCAGAAACTACAAAGTGCACGCATTCATTGCTGGTTTACTTTTAGTGTGCCCTTCGGTTTTCGCCGGAGACGGGGCTCGGGTTGCCGTCGACCTAGTTCCAGACAAATACACTAAGACAGTATAGTGCCCCGGATGAAACCATATGGCCTCTCATCGCATCCACATGGACACAGGCCAAGCTGCGAAATAGGGGGGACCGTCCGTGAGGGTGCTTGTCGCGAAACGCCGGACAATTGTCTTGCTCTTTTTATCCGCCGTCCTTGTGCTTCTTGTCTTCGTCCCTCGCAAATACATTTCGTTGTACTTGTCGCGCAAAACTGACCCAAGACCACCCATTGCTGATCTGATGCGTGACCAGGAAGCTTCGCGAAATCCTGACCTTCTGCTTGCAGAGGCAAACCATCTCTCATGGCTTTTCAACTGGCCAAGAGCTGAGCCTCTCTACGTCAGGGCAGAGGACCTGTATAAGGACACGGGCGACACCCGGAACGAAATATACGCGCGTGTGGGCAGGATTCGAGCGCAGGCTGAAACCATGTCTTGGATTGACGTATCCGAGATGCTCGGGAAGCAGCTAGAGATTCCAGTTGTGAACGGTGACGCAAGACTCAGACTCTGGTGTCTTGCCGCAAAGGGATACACGGACCTGGAAATCAATCCAGTTTCTGCGAAGCGAGCTTGGACCGAGGTGCAAGGGATTGCTCATCGGCTGGGAGAGACGGAGTGGGAAACGCGAGCAGAAGGAGAATTAGGAATCATCGCTTTTCTCGAAGGCGACAGTAGGCGGGCGGCTACGATGGTTGGTGACGCGTTCTTATCAGCGAAAGCGAGCGGCGATGTGGGTGGGCAGGTACGACTGCTTGAGATGCTCGGCAATGGTTTTAATGAAGCGCAGCGCTATGGGGAGGCACTGGCCTTCTTCGAGCGAGCCATAAAAACAAGCGGCAGCAATCCGGACGCAGGCTTTCCGTATATGGCATACGAAGGTGAGTCTCAAACGCTGATCGCGCAGGGCAGGGCCACGGAAGCCGGGGAGAAGTTGAGTCGGGCTTTGACTACGGCGAGAACAAATCAGAAGCGCGGCCATGAAGCCATGATCCTGCTCTCGCTCGGAGAACTCGCGATTCAAACAGGAGACCGCCAAGGGGCGATGAAGTATCTAGAGCAGGCCGGCGATCTCGCACGAGAGTACAAATTCTATCGCACTGTGGGTCAGGCGATGATCGATCTGGCAGGACTCTATCGCGATGCCGGGGACATGAAAGCCGGCGAGGAATGCGCCGCTATCGGGGTCGATGCAAGCAGGCGGGTTGGAGACAGGTATTACCTTCCCCGCGATCTCACAGTATTGGCAGACCTGAAAGCCCGGGGAGGATCTACTGCCGAAGCCGAGGCACTGTATCAGAATGCCGAGGATGTCATCGACGGGATGCTCGTCAACTTACATGAGGCGTACTGGAGCAGCTCCCTCGCCGGCGCGATGAGCCAGACCTACCTTCACCACTTTGAACTGGAGGTGCGGCAAGGAAATGTAGAGCGGGCACTTGGAGTTCTAGAAAGAGTCAGAGGACGCACGGCGGCAGCCCTTCTAGAAAACAAAGTCACGTTCAGCAAAATCGAATCCGAAGATGTACGAACGCTCGAAAACGAGGTCTCCGAGCTGCAACTTCGGTTGATGCGCTCTGAGAACGCGCAAGAACGGGTCAGCTTACTCGATCAGCTGGTCGAGTATGAGCGCCGGTTAGAATGGACGCGAACTGACCAGAAAGCATCGAATTCCGGATGGTTTGAAAAGCCAGCGTCTCTGAAAGCAATTCAAGCCAGCTTACGCTCCGACGAGGTTGTGCTGGAATACGTGCTCAGCGAGCCGCACTCGTATTGTATTTGGATCTCCAAGAAGCGCGCGGGCTTGCAAACTTTGCCTGCCGCGAGACAGCAGATTGAAGAGTTAACACGCAAATACTTAGGCGTGTTGCTAGCGAAGAGCGATGACACTGTTCTGGCGAGACAGCTACACGGCGTTCTTTTGGGCCCGCTGCCACAGGAGGCGACCGCCGAACGTTTGATCGTCGTACCAGATGGAATACTGCATCTGCTGCCTTTCGACGCGCTTCGCGATTCAACGGGCGCCCTGTTGCTTCAGACCCGTACTGTAAGCTATGTACCGGCATCGACAGTCTTATATGTTTTGAGGACCGTCAAAGACCCCCAACCTTCACGCCATACATTCTTAGGAGTCGGGGATGGCAGGATTTCAAAATCATTCATCTTGCCGCGCATGGGTTTGCAGATACCCAATTTCCAGAGCGGTCAGGGCTTGTCTTGGGCGTGGGCGCGAACTCGCACGACGACGGCTTATTGCAGGTCCGCGAAATCCTACGCCTCCGTTTTAATGCCGACCTCGTGACGCTTTCTGCCTGTAACACAGGCGTAGGAAAGATCCAAGGCGAGGAAGGCGTCACGAACCTGGCTGAGGCATTCCTTGTTAGCGGAGCGAAGGCAGTCGTTGCGAGCCTCTGGAGTGCCGACAATACGTACACACTCGGTCTAATGGAGAGGTTTTATACTCGTATTGCGGAAGGCCAAGACAAGGCTGCGGCATTGCGGCAGGCCAAACTCGACTTGCTTGCTAAATACGGTGGACAAATACCGGCCTACTATTGGGCAGCTTTTGTTTTGTTCGGAGACGGAGGGTCTCCAATTTCATGAGGGTCCAATGAGCCTCGACAATCAGACGCGAGAGAAGATTTATTCCCGTGTGTGTGAACTGGTAGCGCGGAAGCATTTCGATCCAGCCATGAACGGGGCGAATTGGGAGGAGTTGTCCAAGACTCGGAAGGATCAGATCCTGCGAAGTGACAGTGACGAAGAGTTTGAAAAAAAGATACAGGAACTGCTGAACGAACTGAAAACAAGCCACACCGGGTTTCGGCACTCCAAGAGTCCGAATGTCCCCGGCCGCCACGCAATTAGTGCGACGTTCATGCGCTGTAACTCCGAAGGTGAGCAACGTTGGATGTTTCAGGACGTTCACGAAGGTGGCCCGGCGCATGTGGCGGGTTTACGTCCGGGCGACATGCTCCTTCAAGTCCGAAATCGAGAATTGAAGCCGCCCGACCCCCCGATTTTCCCCGTTGGGGAAGACTCCCAGTATGTAGTCCAGAAGCCAGACGGCAAACGTGTCATGGGAACCCTCCTGGTGCCTTCACCAAGGTCGAAGAGTCATCCGGTAATCGTCCCGAAAGCTGTCCTCTGTTCACAGCTACCCGAAGGGATCGGTTGGCTGAAGGTGACCATGTTTCCGGGAGCAGTTGGAATCGATCTTGCTCACATGTTGGACACGGCGTTCGCGCACTTGCGCGATTCCACCCGGCTGATTGTGGACCTTCGCGGCAACACCGGAGGAGGCATTGGTGGTTTGCGCCTGATGAGTTATCTGACTCCCGGAAAGACCGAAGTCGGATACAGCCTAACGCGCTCGCGTAAAGAGAGGGGATATGCACGAGAGAAGTTACCGAGATTTGGGAGTATACCTTCACACAAAGCCACACTCTTCTGGCTGGCCTTGCGCTACGGTTTCATCGACAAATCGATCCTTGTCGTCACCGAAGGTCTCGGTGCGCAGCGATTCCACGGCCGCGTGATAATTCTTGTTAACGAGCACACGTCCAGTGCAGGAGAAATGGTAGCGGCCTTTGCAGAAGAGAACGGCCTCGCCACGATTGTAGGGAAACGGACTGCAGGGCGTCTCTTAAGTGGCAGTGCCTTCAAAGTGGGATTTGGTTACATTGTCGGGCTTCCTGTGGCTGCGTATCTCACCTGGCAGGGAAGATTGATTGAGGGTAAAGGGGTGTCTCCCAGCGTTCCCGTTGAGCTATCACCAAAAGAACTCGCAGCAGGTGAGGATACGCAAATGCAAAAAGCTTTGGGACTAGCAAGGACAATGTGAATGGCAATTTCAGAATTGTGTGGTTTTCTCCAAATCCTGACCTCAGAGCTTTCACGGCTGGACATGGCTCCTTCTTAGGATTGCCAATCGGTGACCTGGCAAGGCAGAATGATCGAGGGGTCAGGAATCTCGCCAGCCGTGCCCATAGAGTTGGATTTCGATGCCCTGATGGCTGGCGGTGAGACGCAGGACAATCAGATGCAGAAGGCGCTGGAAGTAGCGCGAATAATTGCACTGCGACACGATCTTTTACAAGATGGGGTTCGCACAACGCTCACCGAATAATGTAGCCCGTTCCAGGCCTCCCTCGCATTTGACAGGCCCATCGAGAGACTGGCGCGTGCCATGGGGGCTAGGAGTGTTGAACTTCAGGAGGACAGAGGCATGGACGGTTCTCGAACGCGACGGATTGTCGTTAAGCGGGGCGGGTCTAACACTCAATATCATCGAAAGCTGGGCGGTTGGCTCAGATAAACGTTATTAATTGGACCGATTTCGGGATACAGTGTTATTGATTGGATGAGATGGAAAACCAGTGCCAATTCCGACCTGTTGGGAGCCTGTCCTATTCGGTGCGGAGTTTGTTTGGACCTTCCTCCTCGGCTTTTGTGGTTCCTCGCCTAAATGGAATCCTCGTTGTCATCGCTGTCGAGATTGGACGAATTAGCGTAAACGCCGAAACCGGATAAGCGACCAGCGCAAAAGAAATCGATCCAGTGCCAGAGGCCGTTATCCGAGATGGATAACGGCCTCGTTCTTTTTGTGGAGATAGAGAAGAATGGGGAGAACTCAATATGGAACTCATGCAGCTTGAAATGTTTGTGGCGGTGGTCGAAGAGCGCAGCTTCGTGAGAGCCGCGGAGCGTGTGTTTCGTACCCAACCAGCGGTCAGTATTGGTCTACGGAAGCTCGAAGGGCGAATTGGGGTTCCTCTATTGGATCGTTCCCACCGCCGGAGCGGCCGGCTCACACCTGCAGGTGATGTCCTCTACGAGTACGCGTCCCGCATCCTTGACTTGCGGGACGAGGCCTTATCCCTCTTGAAAGAAAATTGCAGTTGTGTCGGAAACCTCCGCGTTGGTGTGACGAGCGGTGAGAACTTCGAATGGATCCCTCAGCTGACTATGAGCTTCAACAATCAGTACCCCAACATTCGACTGGAGATTCTTTGCGATCGCCCGGTCAATTTGTTCCGGGACTTGACGGAACGACGCATGGACTTGGCCTTGCTCTCTGGTCGGCCGAAAAGCGATGTTCAGAATAAGAACTTCATCGTCACGCGTATAAACGGAATTCGGCCGCACGGGTCGTTTTGGGTCGTTAGACGGAAACTCGGGAGGTCCCCGCTTGCTTATGCCTTCGAGGAGAATCTCATGAGGCACTTTCAAAGCTCGACTGGTGCTCGAAACTTCAAGAGAATTGACCTTCGAAGTCTTTCTGCACGCATAACGTCTTCAACAAACCGTCACGTTTGCGCCGATAACACCAGTCAATAGGCTATTTTAATTCGAGCGGGCATACGGATAGATCGATAGATCGACAAGAGGCATCAGTTTCGAGTAACCAGGGAGGGCCTCCCGGTGGGCGATGACTGAGTTGTGTTCGATTGCAGTCCTTAAGAATCGAGCGGTGTGGGCAGCTTCATTTCCTCCGCCAATTCAATTGCACCATTCAAGCTAATTAGAAAGAACGAGGGCGGCATGCTCGGGATAACCTGTCCCGCATGTATGCAAGAATTCGGTAAAGCAAAAGCGCAAGTAGCTTCCCCTGAAATCCCTCGGAGCCCAACCGCGCTTGTTCGAATCTCTATGTTAAGATGCAACTCGTGTCGGCGTTAATTTGTGGTTACTGCGGAACCATCAATACCGATCCCGGTGGCGATCCGAAACAATATCGGTGCGGCCATTGCGGTCTGCCGCAGCTTCAACGAATTTTCACACCGCAGGAAAAAGCTCTCGCTGGTGCAGCTGCTGGTGCGGGGATCGGTGCACTGGTTGGTGGCGGGCTGCCCGGCGCTCTGATTGGCGGACTCATTGGATTGATTGTGCCTTCGCTCTTGGACCCGGCAAACCGCAAGCGGAGTAACGGATGAATCAGTTCGTAGCTATTCTCGTCGGCACATTTGGAATCGGAATGGCCTATTTTGTTTGTGCCATGTTTAAACACGGCGTTTGCGATATGGGAAAGATGTTCAACCTACTGATTATTGTCGGCTCTATGGTTACTGGCATCTATCTGTGTATCCATGCGGCTGCGCTCGCCGTAGCGTCCCTCTCGGATGGAGCGTGGCTCGGAGTCGCGGGAATACTTGTGGTCATGTTCAGCTTTCAACAGACCATCTTTATGTTCCGCGAATTGTTCGCAAAGAAAGTTATGCCAACAAAGCTTGAAGATTCAACTCCTATCGCAGAAAACCGAAGAACTTAATTTTGGCTTGCTGTGCTCGGCATCGCACTGTGGAGATCGCTACGCAGGGCTGCTACGAGGGGCCAAAGAGCCTGGAGGCTTCGACAACGGCGTTATCTCGCTACCGACAAACTGGAAGAGCAGCCACCGGTCGATGGTCTTAGGCATTTCAGATTTATGGCACGGGCGTGGTCTGTCTTGTGGGCGGCGTCGTGGGTGGATGCCATGGGCCTCGAAGGGGCCGGGCGGTCGCAGGGCGCGTCGGACCTAGCCCTGCATTCTTCGGACACTTCCCTCATAAAAACCCCTCGCCCTTCGGCCCTTCCTTCGCGCACAATTGATTTTGCGGAGACCTCAAAAAATGCCGACCCAAGAAGAACAAGTGAACCTGTTCGTTTGCGAGCACGTTGATTGGGACCCGTTTAACGACCAATTGCTGAGACTGGTCAACGGCAAGCTCCCAGCCTATGTACACACACGCGCCGCCTTGCGCCCCTTAAAAGTTAAGCTGTGTGAAAAGTGTACCGAAGAATTTGAAAAGAAACATGAGAATCCCAGCGCGCGCTGGGGTCGGTGTGACAATCGACGAAGCAAGGGCAAAGGCACGCAAATAGGGATCATCCCGAAACGAATGATCGCCATCATCCCGGAATCATGATCGCGATCATCCCGGAACAGGTGATCGGCATGCGCCGGAACACTGATAGGCTTCCTCCGGAATTCCCACCAAGTGAGCACTGCCCACGGTTTGCACATCGAAACGTGTGAAGTGGAATTCCTTCACTTAAGGACAAAAACGTCTCCGCTCATCATGACTTGGATTGTAAGGCTCGCTTCAGCATACGACATCAAAGGAAAATACCTTGCGACTGTCGGAATTGACCAAGACAGATCCAGGCGATCGATTCAAAAGAACAGCAGGGAGTCCTGGACAAGGTTGCGGAGAGATTCAAGAAACTCGGCGGGATGACCCCGGCTTTTGAAAAGAAAATTGGCTTCTATAATAACACGACCATTTTGCTACAGTTTGCTACCACTTCTTGCGATTAACCCGTATTCTCGGTCTCTCGATAGCCAATGTTTTAGCGGCTCCCAGAGACCATCGAAATACACCCCTATAGGTCAACAACTTGCGGTGTCGAAACAACGAGTACAAACGAGTCCCCGCCTTCATACCGCGTTGATTAGAATCCCACCCTCGCAGCGGATCTTCGAAGGTTCAACGGCAACTTACCCGGGCGAAAGTCGAACTTCAAATGGTTGGAGTTGTTGGCAGCCTGCTCTTCAGAACGGGCGCCGCGTCGATGCCGTTCGTGCGCGGCACAGCTAAAAGGAACATGCCGCTACCAAAAGAATCTGAACCGTCTCTCCGCGCCCGAACAGGTACTATCCCCCTGTCCCCATCGACGTTCCTGCTGCGCTTCAACGCTCCTACGCACCTTAAAAGCTGTGTGGGAGCCGACAGCCATTTCGAGTTCAATCCATTGCGCCTCGTATACAGCCTCGGTGTTTACAAGAGCTTTGCGGAGGCGATCTTCCTTATGTGGTCTGAGAGGACCGATGCGCTTTTGCTCCAACCACAAAATCTCGGCGTTCCGGCCCGCTTGTTCACTCTGCGTTGCCTCGATTAGCGGCGCCCGATCTTCATCGGCATAACTGGAATCAGGGTCCGCTTTTTCTGCATAGGAGATTTCTGGCATCCGCGTTCTCTCTTTCCGGCGCCTTGCCCTTAGAGAACTGCGGTTCCGACCGCCGACCGCAACGGATATGTTTTGAAAACGGTGTGGCCTATAATCGTGCGTAGGTTTCACATGGCTTCAGCGTCATCCAGCTCGCCACCGACACTCTGTCGCGAGCGCATCGCCAAGATCGAGCGCAAGACGGAGCGGATTGAATGTATCTTTGGGAATGGCAGTGCGATCTTGATTTCTCCAGTCCTCGCAGCCCATGTCAGCGTCGGAGATGAAATCGCTTTTCCTCTCGCGACACCAGGTGCACATACTGGAACGGAGCTCTACGTTGGAAAGGCTTCGTCGGCTTCAATACCCCGCGACATCTATCAGGTGTCGATCGGCTACGCAAGCCAACCCAGGCAGGACAAACGAGGAGAGTACTTGGTCAGCGCCAAAGTCCTGAACGGACAACTCGGCATATCTTCGATTCAAATCGGCTCCGAAGCATTGCGTGATTACTTCTATGTTGCAGATCGTCAGGGCAAATGGGGACGCCAGCGGACTTTGTATCAGGTTCTGCAAGCCACGCCGTCTGGTTCGCCAGCCGAGCTTCGATTGGCTTTCAAACTGCGAGATCTGGAAGTGCGTGCTTCTACGGCTCCGAAGACAGAATGCCGAGCGCTTGAGAGAGCATTTAACATGCTCGCCCAAGAGGAGTTGCGCGCCTGTTATGACGGCTTATTGAAAGATAGTGCGGCGCCTGCCGTGTTTCCTTACGGCGGATTCGGCTCGATCCTAGTCGTGGGTGAACGACTCCGCAAGGGCGATGCATTCGTCACCAAACGAATACTCGCCTTTCTGCCAGAGCAAAGACATAGGCACTTCCGGGCTCCGCTGCGGCTTTGTGACTTCTATAACGATCGGGCTCTTTATCGCGATTTGGGTCGAAAACTCGAAGTTTGCCTTGATCCAGGCGTACTGCCCCTCGTCTGGGATGCAACCTGGAACCAGTGGAAACACTTGCTAGGGGCAAAAGCCGAACTGAAGGCTACCTTCGTCCAGAGTGGTAAGTATCGCCGCCACGACGGCCAATGGGAACTTGTGAACTGGGAGACGGCGTTACCGAGCCGCGTTGAAGTTAAGCTGCCGGCCGACATTCATTCACAGATCGAGAGAGCGCGGCGGGCGTTTCACCGTTTCGGTCAGTACTCGGATGCACTCGAGCGCATCCGTGCTGACATCGCGAAGGCACCCATCGAGAAAAGAGAACTTGAACATATCTGCGGAACACTCGGCATTCCTGGTGATTTCGACGTCGCCCAGATTACCTGGAAGCCCGATTACGATCCTTTCTTCTACCAACAACTGTCTCGTCGGGCGCGAACCTTCTATTTATTTCGCGACGAGTACATCTTTGACCTGGAGCGCGGTGTGATCATTGAGACTCCCGAACTCGGTCATGCAACCTACGTCTTCGCCAAACCCAGAAGCATGACTGTTTTCCTCGCCGATTATGCAAGGACCACCAAGGAAGACATTCTCGATAACCGAAGCAATGTGGCCGAACGCCTGGGCTACCTGGGGCGCGTCGT
>WNGC01000043.1_pt1 | contig 64476 bp, 55 predicted proteins | sample 5400051 | NCBI WGS metagenome assembly WNGC01 (sample SAMN13153368, study PRJNA577476) | soil metagenome | isolation source: 20 cm soil or saprolite under grassland replicate 2 | place: USA:California | collected 2016-06-15
ACGTCCACCGCGTTGGGCGCACCGCCCGCGCCGGCGCGCGCGGTTTGGCGCTGACGCTCATCTCACCGGATGAATGGCTGCTGATGGCGGACGTCGAGCGGCTGATCGGGCAGAACTTCCCGCGGGAAGTGATTCCGGGCTTCGAGCCCTCCGTACCGCCGCTGCAGCCGCGGCTCGCCGTTGCGGAAGCGCCGAAGCCGGAGCGCTCGTTGCGGCCCCGCCGGGGCGGTAAGAGGCGGTAGGAGGGGGAAAGGGGCGGTAGGGGGCGATACCGCCTCCTACCGCCCCTGTACCGCCCCTAGTTTCAGTCTTTCGTTTTCAGCGTTCTTATGAAGTTGGCCACCGGAGTCGCCGCCAGCGTCATCAATCGGATGCTGCCGCGTGACGCGAGCTCCACCGAGACCCGGGCGATGGTTTCGTTGTCCGGACAGTCCACGATGCTCACAAAGTCGTAGGGGCCCAGCACGGCGTACTGCATTGTCACCTTGGCCCCGAACTTTTCGATCTCTTTGTTCACTTCCTGCAGCCGCTTGGGATTGTTTTTGAGCGCCTTGGCGCCTTCATCCGTCAGATTGGACAGCAGGATGTAGGTGGGCATATGGCTCAGCTCCGTTTCTCAATAGCCACGTAATCCCGCTTCGCCGGGCCGGTGTACACCTGGCGCGGGCGGGCAATCTTCTGCTCCTTGTCGAGCAACATCTCCTGCCATTGCGCCAGCCATCCCGGCGTGCGCCCGATCGCGAAGAGCACCGGGAAGATGTCCACCGGGAATTTCATCGCTTCGTAGATGATCCCTGAGTAAAAGTCGACGTTCGGATACAGCTTGCGCGAGACGAAGTATTCCTCCTGCAGCGCGATGCGCTCGAGCTCCACCGCAATGTCGATCAGCGGATTCTTGCCGGTGACGTCGAACACCTGCTCGGCGATCTGTTTGATGATCTTGGCCCGTGGGTCGAAGTTCTTGTAGACGCGGTGGCCGAACCCCATCAGCCGGACTTCGCCTTTCTTGACGCGCTGGATGTAGGCGGGAATCGCGTCGATCGAACCGATCTCGCGCAGCATGCGGAGCACTTCTTCATTCGCCCCGCCGTGGAGCGGTCCGTACAGCGCCGCCGCCGCGCCCGCCATGCACGAGTAGGGATCGGGATGCGATGATCCGATCCCGCGCATCGCGCTCGTCGAGCAATTCTGCTCGTGATCGGCGTGCAGGATAAACAGGACGTCCAAGGCCCGCTCCAGCACGGGGTGCGGGCCGTATTTCACCTCGGTCGTCTTGAACATCATGTTCAAGAAGTTGCCCGTGTAGCTCAAGTCGTTGTCGGGATACGCGTACGGCATTCCCACCGAGTGGCGGTGCGCAAACGCCGCGAGGGTCGGCGTCTTGGCGATCAAGCGGACGATCTGGTTGTTCCGCATCTGCTCATCCGCGATCCGCTTCGCCTCGGCGTAGAATGTGGAGAGCGCGGCGACGGCGCTGACGAACATCCCCATCGGATGCGCGTCGTGGTGGAAGCCGTCGATGAACTTCTTGATGTTCTCGTGGATGATCGTGTGATGCGTGACCTGGTAGACCCAGGCGTCGAGCTCCGCCGCCGTCGGGAGCTCCCCGTGCAGCAGCAAATACGCGGTCTCGAGGAACGTGCTCTTTTCGGCCAGTTGCTCGATCGGGTAGCCGCGGTACTGGAGGATGCCCTTGTCGCCGTCGATGTACGTGATCGCGCTCCGACATGCTGCGGTATTCATGAACGCGGGATCGTAGGCCATCAGTCCGAAATCGTCATCCGACGTCTTGATCTGCCGGAAATCGGCGGCGCGGACGGTTCCGTTCTGGATCGGCAGCTCGTAGCTCTTGCCGGTACGGTTATCGACGACCGTGAGTGTGTCCTTCGGCACTCCTAGGTCCTGGATGTTGGAGGCCGAAAAGATAACCTGCTTTTTTGGCCTTTACCGTCCCTTACCGTCATTCTATCTTGGCAGCCGTGGCTCAGCCCCGCCCCAGTCTCTATCCAACCCGCTCGAGTGCCGGTGCGCTCTTGGGACAACAGCTGGCGGCCCGCGGCTACCAGTCGTGCATCTTGCTCGGGATTACGCCGGAAGGCGTCGAGATTGCGGCCCATGCTGCCAAGGCCATGGGGGCGCAGTTCGACGTGCTGGTCGCATCGTTCATTAAACTGGGCGCGAATCTCGCACCCATCGGTGCCATGGCAGAGTCGGCGCCGGCGGAGATGGATCCCGATTTCCAGCCGGGCATGAATCTGCTCGAGAAGTTGCAGGCGGCGATCGACGAGTCACGGGCGCGCGTCAAACAGGACCTCGTGCTGTATCGGACAGAGCGGCCCGTGAAGAAACTGGAAGGACGCACGGCGGTGATCGTCGAGGGCCAGATCGTCTATCCGTGGAAGGTGCTGGCAGCGGCCAAGGCCGCCGCAGGACTCGGCGCGCGTGAGGTGGTGATTGCGACGCCAGTCGCGACGCAGCCGGCGGCGGATCGGATTCGGGCGCGGCAGTATGCGTTCGTGTGCCCGAGCGTGGTGATGGAACAAGAAGGGCATCCTTCGCCCTACGGCGACGCAGGCGCTGATGCACCGGAGCGCTTGAAGAGCATCATGATCGCGCATCAAGCCGCCTAGCGGCGGATGGGCGGATCGGCGGATCGCCGGATTGTTGACTGCACCGCCTTGTAAAGTCCCATCGTTACTTTTCCTGCTCGTGAGCATGCCTCGCTGATTTCTTGTCCCTGTTTCGTATCGATGTATGAGAGATCCTTCGCGAGACGAATCGCCACGGACAGTTCGGAACGCGACCCCAGACTCATATCGAGAAACCGTCGAAACTCCGCGCGTCCGCGTTTTGCCGCCCCCTCAGCAATGTTCGCGGCGGTGGAAAAGGCTGCCCGACGCATCTGGGATACGAGACCGTATCGTTCGTGAGTTGGGAACTGAGCTGTGATTCGATACGTGACGAGAGTCAACGCATAGCATGCGTGCCACGCGTCGAATCGCTCGTAAGGCATCATGGGGGAAAAGGTACCGATGACGATGTCAAGGGATGAATCAAAAACGCGCAGCTAGGACCTAAATAACGCGACGCGATCCGCCCATCCGGCGATCCGCCGATCCGACCTACTCAGCCAGTTCGACGATGTCTCTCTCTAACCAGCGGTGTTCTCCGGCCAAGATTTCCTGCGCGAACTTGTACGTAGGAACATCTTCGTTGCGCCGCAGCCCGTTGAACTTCGAGCGCACCCGACGCCGCGCCTGCCGGCAGAACAAGTCGGCCAGCTTCACGGCCCGGACCCCGGCGGCGGGGTCGCGCGCGAACAGCCGTTGCGCCCGCGAGCACGTCGCCGCCATGGCGAACAGCTCGGCCGCGACGTCGACGAGACGGAACAGCACGGACTGCCGCAGCTCGAGCTTTGGTCCGAACCGGATCATCGAGTGGAACACGCTGCGCGCGAGCCGCCGGCAGCTCCGCTCGACGAAGCGCACGTGCTTCGCGAGCCGCCCGAATTCGGCGTAGCGCGGCCAGAGGCTCCAGCCGATCCACCGCGAGGGATACCACCAACCGTAGAACCCCGCTGAGCGCGCCAGACCGGCGAGCCGCTCGCGCGGCGTTTTCCCCGGCATCACGACGTCGCCCGCGACCTGGAGATGTTTGTCGACCGCTTCGCGCGCGATGAACAGGTGCATGATTTCGGAGGAGCCCTCGAAAATCAGATTGATGCGGAAGTCGCGCATGATGCGCTCGACGGGCACCGGCGTCTCACCGCGCGCGCGCAGCGAGTCGGCGGTTTCGTACCCGCGGCCACCGCGGATTTGCACGGTGTCGTCGATGATGCGCCAGCCGGCTTCGGAGTTGTACAGCTTGGCGATCGCCGCCTCGAGGCGGATGTCATACCCACCGCGCTCGGCCATCGCCCCGCACAGCTCGGCGACCGCTTCCATCGCGAGGGTGTTCGCGGCCATGGAGCCGAGCTTTTGCGCGATCGCATCGTGCTGGCCGATCGGGCGGCCCCACTGCACGCGCTCGGCGGCCCAGCGGCGCGCGATCTCGAGACAGCGCTTCCCCGCGGCAACCGAAGAGATCGGCAACGTGAGCCGGCCGGTGTTCAGCGTAATGAGCGCGAGCTTCAACCCTTTGCCCTCGCCCCACAGCACGTTTTCCTTGGGCACACGGACGTTGGTGAAGCGGATCACGCCGTTGTAGAGCGCCTTCAGACCCATGAAATGGCAGCGATACACGACTTCGACGCCGGGCCAGTCCATCTCGACGATGAACGCGGTGATCTGCTTCTTCTCTTTGCCCCCGACCATCTTCGAAGGCGTGCGCGCCATCACGACCAGCAGCTCAGCCTTGGTGCCGTTGGTGCACCACAGTTTTTCGCCGTTCAGGATCCAGGCATCACCGTCGTCGCTCGGGACGGCGCTCGTCTCCATCGCCGCTGGATCGGACCCGACGCCGTGTTCGGTCAGGGCGAATGCGGAGATCGCGCCTTTGGCGAGACGGGGGAAATACTTTTTCTTCTGCGCCTCGTTGCCGAACATTTTGAGCGGCTGGGGAACGCCGATCGATTGATGCGCGGAGAGCAGTGCGGTCAGCGAGCCATCGACCGACGAAACGAGCTCGATCGCCTTCATGTACGAGAGCTGCGACAGGCCGAGCCCCCCGTACTCGCGGGGAATCTTGATGCCGAAGGCGCCGAGCTCGCGCAGGCCCTGAATCACGTTCTCGGGGATTTCGCCTTCCCGATCGATGCGGTCGGAGTCGACGTCCTCGCGCAAGAACCGCTCGAGCTTGTCGAGGAACGGCTTGGCGCGGGAGACTTCGTCAGGATCTTGTTCGGGGTAGGGATGGATCAGGTCCATCCGCAGGTTGCCGAGGAAGAGCTCGCGGACGAAACTCGGCGCCGCCCACTGCTCCTCGCGTGCCGCTTCCGCGACTTCACGCGCCTCCGCGGCGCTGACCGGGCGTTTCGGCTCTGCGAGGGTAGCCATGCTTCCTAAATGTAATATCTTCACCCCGTTCAGCCCGCCGTCAGCCTTTCGTGAAGGAGCTTCCTCATGTCGCGTACGCTCTTAGTGCCCCTGCTGCTGGGGTTCGTGGCGGCAGCAACGTTACCCGCCCAGCGTCCCGCCCGATCCACACGGGCCCGTGCCCGAGCCGCCGAGCCGGCGCCCATCACGATCCCCTATCAGCGGTTCACATTGAAAAACGGGTTGACGCTGCTGGTCCATGAGGATCACAAGGCACCCATCGTTGCCGTGAACATCTGGTACCACGTGGGCTCGAAGAATGAGCGGCCGGGCCGGACGGGGTTCGCGCATCTCTTCGAGCACCTGATGTTCAACGGCAGCGAGCACTTCAACGACGACTACTTCCAGCCCTTCGAGCGCATTGGCGCGACGGATCAGAACGGCACCACGAACAACGATCGCACCAATTACTTCGAGAACGTCCCCACCACTGCGCTTGATGTCGCGCTGTGGATGGAATCGGACCGCATGGGCCATCTGCTCGGCGTCATCGACACCGCGAAGGTGAACGAGCAGCGGGGCGTCGTGCAGAACGAGAAGCGCCAGGGAGAAAACCAGCCGTACGGCAAAGTCAACTTGCTGATGGCCGAGGGCGCGTTCCCAGCCGGTCATCCGTATTCATGGACGGTGATCGGCTCGATGGAGGACCTGAACGCCGCCTCCGTCGAGGACGTGAAGAACTGGTTCCGCACGTATTACGGACCCAACAACGCGGTGATCGTACTGGCCGGCGACATCACGCCCGAAACCGCGCGGCAGAAGGTCGACCAGTACTTCGGCGATATTCCCGCCACGCCGCCGATCGCGAAGCAGGACGTCTGGATCGCGAAACGGACCGGTTCGCACCGGGAGATCATGCAAGATCGCGTGCCGCAGGCGCGCATCTACAAGCAGTGGAACATCCCGCAGTTCGGATCGGCGGACGGCGACTACCTCGATCTCGTGACCGACGTGCTCGCCGCGGGCAAGACCTCGCGGCTCTACAAGCGGCTCGTCTATGACGAGCAGATCGCGACCGACGTCGTCGCGTACGTGGACCTGCGGGAGATCGCGGGACAACTCGTGATTCGCGCGACGGCCAAGCCGGGTGGCGATCTCGCCCGCGTCGAGCGCGCCATCGATGAAGAGCTCGCCCGGTTCATCGGGCCCGGGGGGGGCCCGACGCCTAGCGAGCTGCGCCGCGTCAAGACGCAATCGCGCGCCAACTTCATCCGCGGCATCGAGCGGATCGGCGGGTTTGGCGGCAAGTCAGACGTCCTGGCGATGAACGAGGTGTACGCCGGCAACGCCGACCACTATCAGGTGACGCGCCAGCGCATCGCGACCGCGACCGCGGCGGACCTGCGATCGGCCGCGGCGCGCTGGCTCAGCGACGGCGATTTGGTCGTCGAAGTCCGCCCGTACCCGGCGTACGATGTGGTAGCGAGTGGGGCGGATCGCTCCAAGCTGCCCGCGGCCGGGACACCGCCCGACGCCCGCTTCCCTGCGATCGCTCGCGCCACCCTTCCAAACGGTCTCAAGATCGTGCTCGCCGAGCGTCACTCGATTCCGCAGGTCAACCTGACGCTGCTCATGGACGCCGGGTACGCCGCCGATCAGTTCGCGACGCCGGGGACCGCGAGTCTCACCCTGGACATGTTGGACGAAGGGACACGGACGCGCACGGCGCTGCAGATCAGCGACACGTTGTCGGAGCTCGGCGCGGATCTCAGCACCGGCTCACAGCTCGACGTCTCGAGTGTGTCGTTATCGACTCTCAAGGAGACGCTCGATCCGGCGCTCGACATCTTCGCGGACGTCGTCCTCAATCCGGCGTTCCCGCAGGCTGATTTCCAGCGGCAGCAGCGGCAACGGGTCGCGCGCATCCAACGAGAGAAGGTGCAACCCGTGCAGATGGCCTTGCGCGTGTTTCCGCAGCTGCTCTATGGCGCCAAGCATGCCTATGGCAATCCGCTGACCGGCTCCGGGACCGAGGAGTCGGTGACGCGGATGACGCGGGACGACTTGGTGCGCTTCCACCGGACCTGGTTCAAGCCGAACCACGCGACGCTCGTCGTCGTGGGCGACATCTCGCTGGCCGAGATCCAGCCGAAGCTCGCGCGGTTGTTCAGCGGCTGGCAGGCGGGTGACGTGCCGCAGAAGAATGTGAGCGCCGTTGCGGATCAGCCGCGGCCGCTCGTCTACATCCTCGATCGTCCCGGGTCGGAGCAGTCGATCATCTTCGCCGCCGATCTCGCGCCCCCCAAAGCCAACCAGCACGAATACGCGATCGAGGCGATGACCTCATTGCTCGGCGGGCAATTCACGTCGCGCGTCAACATGAACTTGCGCGAGGACAAGCACTGGTCCTACGGGGCGTTCACGCTCGTGTGGGATGCGCGCGGCCAGCGCCCGTTCATTGCGTACGCGCCGGTGCAAACCGACAAGACGAAGGAATCCATGATCGAAGTCGATCGGGAGCTGCGGGGCATTCTGGGTCCGAAGCCCATCGCGGCCGACGAGCTGGCGAAGGCGCAGGCGAACCTCACACTCACCCTGCCCGGTAATTGGGAGACGATGGACGCGGTGCAGGGGTCGCTCGAGCAGCTCGTGACGTACGGCCTGGACGATCATTACTACGAGACATACGCCCAGCGCGTCCGGGCGCTCACGGTTCCCGACGCGACCACGGCGGCGCAGGAGGCGATTCGCCCCGATCACCTGGTGTGGGTGGTGGTGGGCGATCGGGCAAAGATCGAGCCTGGGATCCGCGAGTTGAATTTCGGGGAGGTGCGATTCCTCGATGCGGATGGGAAGCCGTTGGCGTCACGGTAAGAGGCATTGCTGTTTGACCGCCGCAGTTTCTTTTTGACCGTCCGCTTAGACCCGAACCAGAGTTTCGCGCTTCGTCAATGTGGGAGTCAGCAGCAAGGCGGCCAGCGCACCGCCGGTCATGCCGCCCAAGTGCGCGAAGTTGTCGATGAACGGCGACATTGTCGCGCACGTAGAATCGGTCCTGGTTCTTGTAGAGCATGACCGCGACCGCCGCCAAGACCCCGAAAATCGCGCCCGAGGCGCCGACGGACGGCCCCGGACCGGTCGCCAGGCTGAACGCCGCGCCGGTCACGCCGCTGCCGAAATACACGAGCGCCGTGCGCGCCGCGCCGAACGCATGCTCGCAGGCCATGCCGACGATGTAGAGCGCGACCATGTTGCCGATCAGATGATCCGGCCCGCCGTGCAGGAACATGGAGGTGAACACGCGCCACCATTCCCCCGCGAGCACGCGCACGCGCACCAGGGCCCCGGCTTCGAGCGGATTGATCTGATTGGCGACGTGGAGGCCCGATTCAATAAGCGACTTCCGGTCGAGAAACGCGCCCGACGCGATCTCCCAGGCGAACACCGCGACGTTCGCGACGATGAGCGTGGCGATGAACAGCGGCAGCCGCCGCATGCCGCGTTCGAAGTCGATCCGGCCATCGCGCCGCGCCGCTGGTTTCACCGCCCGCGCGGGCGCCAGCATCTCGGGCGTGATGAGGATCGGCTCTTCGTGGTCCGGGCTGCCGGTGCCCGGGACTTCGGGTGTCACCGCCGCTCTCCCGTATCGAGCATCACGCCGAGCGCGATGGCGATGCGCCGATCCATGAGGCGCTGCGGGTCGGCCGTCATGTCGAGCACGTAGCGGTCGAGAATCGTGAACTTGCGCTTGAACTCCCCGATTACGTCGTCGGTGCCCGCGGGCAAAAAGATGAAGTTCGTCCGCAGCACGCCGAACAACGGTCCGAGGAAGCGGCGCAGCAGCGACAGGATGATGGAATCTTCCTTTGCGAGAAACAACACGCGTCCGTCCGGCCCCCACACGTACCAGCGTTTGCGGACCGCGTTGAACAGCCAGTTTTTGCCCAGCTTGGCGAGCTTCTTACCGCGCGCGTCGCGGACGGTGTAGGTCATCGTGATCGGCTGGAATTTCTTGTCCTGCAGGATGTCGAGCAGCTTCTCGCGCTTGGACTGATCGCGATAGAACGTGACATGCCGCTTGACCGAAAGCGCGATGCCCAGGGCGATCGAGCCGAACAGAATCCCGAACACACCGACCATGCCGACAATCGTTTTGAGCCCGCTGGGCGGCATGGCATCGATGACCTGGATGAACGCGGGCATGCCGAAGAAGAGCCCGGCGAGGGTGACGACGGCAGCGCCGATATTCCGGAGCGCGTGCGCCGGCCGCTCCACGAAGATGATCTTGTTGCCCTGCTCGTCACCGACATCGTACTTCTCGGAGATCTTCAACATCTGCTGGCGCAGCAGAAAGATGTCGCGGTCGAACGCCCGATCGACCTGGCTCTGGACCGCCGTCGCCACGCTGGGCGCGCGCGCCGGCCGGCCGCACTTCGGACATTTGACCAGCTTGCCCGCGAATTCGTCCTTCAGGTCGTAGGAATTCCCGCATTCACAGGTCACGAGGACGGGCATGTACGCCTCCGTCGCTTGGATGATAGATTTGCCGCGCCCTCGTCTTGGAGATCGTCCCGATGCGCGGTTTACCCCTGTTGGTCGCTGGACTCCTGCTTATTCCTGGCCTCGGCGCTCAGACGCCCCCACCGCAAGTGTTGATCAAAGCAGGCCGTCTGATCGATGGCCGGTCGGCCACCGCGCAGACCAATGTAGGAATTCTCATTGCTGGCGAAAGGATTCGGGCCGTCGGCCCGGTGGCCCAGATCACCGCGCAGGCGCCCAATGCACGCGTGATCGACTTGAGCCAGATGACTGTCCTTCCGGGACTTATCGATGCGCACACGCACTTGCTGCTCCAGGGCGACGTCACTTCCCAGGATTACGAAGACCAGCTGCTCAAGCAATCGACTGCCTATCGCGCCATTCTCGCGGCCCGGAACGCGCGGATCGCGCTGGAGCACGGCTTCACGGCGCTCCGCGATCTCGAGACCGAAGGCGCGATGTACGCCGACGTCGACGTCAAGCTCGCCATCGATCGCGGCGAGATTCCGGGCCCCCGCGTCTTCACCTCCACGCGGGCGATGGCCCCGACGGGGATGTATCCGATCACCACGGGCAACTGGGAGCTCGAGCTGCCTCACGGCGTCCAGCCGGTTGATGGCGTGGACAACGCGCGGCTCGCGGTGCGCCAACAGATCCAGCACGGCGCCGACTGGATCAAGTACTACAGCGACCGCCGCTACTACTTCACGCCCGACAGCCTGCTCCACAGCTGGGTGAACTTCACCGATGCCGAGGCGAAGGCGATCGTGGACGAGGCGCATCGCATGGGCCACATGGTCGCGGCGCACGCGATCGGCTCGGACGGTATCGCAGCGGCGCTGCGCGCTGGCGTGAATTCCATCGAGCACGGCGACGGGCTGACCGACTCGCTGATGGATGTGATGGTGCGTAACAACGTGTACTGGGTACCGACCGTGACCGTGGGCGCGGCGGTCGTGGCGCGCGGCGGCGTGTGGCCGGCGCTCGTCAATCTCGAGCGCAAAGGGTTCGGGCGCGCGCTGCGAAAAGGCGTCAAGATCGTGATGGGGACGGATGCCGGCGGCTTTGCATGGACCGATATCAATGAGGCGAAGGAATTCGAGTATTACGTGCAGTACGGAATGACGCCGATGCAGGCGATTCAGTCCGGAACTTCCGTTGCCGCGGCGCTGCTCGGCCAGGAGCAGAACGTCGGCGCGATCGCGCCCGGACTGTATGCTGACATTATCGCCGTTGCGGGTGATCCCACGCGCGATATCACGGAACTGCAGCGGGTGAAGTTCGTTATGAAGGGTGGCGCCGTGTACCTTTCTCAATAATGAAAGCCTTCGTCGTCGGGCTCCTGCTGAGCTTCGGCGCCGCCGGCGTGTCGCGTGGACAGATGACTCCGTCCGGCACCGGCGGCGTCGCTGCGTTGGCTACCACCCTGCGCCAGCTCGGCGGCAACAAGCGCGTGCTCATGATCGGCGCGCACCCCGACGACGAAGACACGCAGCTGTTGGTGCTGCTGTCGCGCGGCATGGGCGCACAGGCCGCGTATCTCTCGCTCACGCGCGGCGAAGGCGGCCAGAACCTCATCGGCTCCGAGCTCGGTCCCGAGCTGGGGATCATCCGCACCGAGGAGCTGCTGGCCGCCCGCGAGCTCGACGGCGCGCGCCAGTTCTTCACCCGCGCGTACGACTTCGGCTTCTCCAAGACCGCCGACGAAACGTTTCGGTTCTGGCCGCGCGACTCGATTCTCAAAGACGTCCTCGACGTGATCCGCCGCTTCCGGCCGCAGATCATCATCGCGGTGTTCTCGGGCACCCCGGCGGACGGCCATGGTCACCATCAGGTCTCGGCGATTCTCGCGCGCCAAGCCTTCGATCTGCTCCGCGACTCCGCCGGCGGCGCACAAAAGTTTTATCGCTCGACGCGCGGCGATCCGTCCGCCACGACGCTCGCGCTGCCGGTCGGGACGCTCGATCCGCTGATCGGGCAATCGTACTTCCAGGTCGCGATGGCGAGCCGGAGCCGCCACCGCTCGCAGGACATGGGGCAGCTGCAACGGGCTGGCCCGGCGACGTCTGGCGTTGCGCTGCTCGCAGCGAAGCCGGGAGCGGCGGGAGGGAGCAGCGGGGCGGAAACATCGATGTTCACGGGCGTCGACACGACGATCCATGTTGCCGGCTACGCGGCGCTCATCGATTCCGCGCGCGCCACGCTGAATCCCTGGCGTCCCTCGGCCTCGCTGCCGTATCTGCTCCGGGCGTCGCGCCTGCTCGGCGGAGTCGATTCGGTGCAGCGCGGCCTGCTGGACCGCGCCATTGCGACGGCTGCCGGCGTTGCGATCGACGGTACCGTCGACGACGGCATTGTGATCCCGGGGGAACGGCTGCAGGTCGAGCTCTCGGTCTGGAATGCGGGCGACAGCGCGGTCCGCGCCGACAGCGTCGCCGTCGTGGCGCCGAGTGGTTGGACGGCCGAACGACTGGAGCTGGGCATACCGACCGTGGCGCCTGGGGCTTTGCTGACGCGCCGCTTCGTGTTGACGGTGGCGAAGGATGCCGAGCGGACGCAACCCTACTTTCTGCGTCGCCCGCTGACCAATCGCGGCGGGCTCTATGATTGGTCCACTGCGGCACCGGAGTGGCGCGGCCTGCCGTTCGAGCCGCCGCCCGTCAGCGCGCGGGTGCGCCTCGTGATTGGGGGCGAGCCCGTCACGCTGACGCGTGAGGTCGTGTATCGCTATCGCGACCAGGCGATCGGAGAGATCCGGCGTCCGATTTTCGTGACGCGCGACGTGGAGGCGGCCATCACGCCGGAAGAGCTGCTGTGGCCGATTGATGGCAATGCGCACGAGCCACGCCGCTTCATGCTGACGGTAACCAATCGCGCCCGTGGAGCGGCGAGCGCTCGCATCACCGTCACGGCGCCGAGCGGCTGGCCAACCATCTCACCCGAAAGTCTCTCGTTCACGCGCGAAGACGAGACGAAGAGCGTCGTGGTGAGTCTGGCGCCGCCGGCAACCGACAGTCTCAAGCCCGGCACGTACGACGTGCGGGCGGCGGGGGCGGGGGCGGGTTCGGGATGGCTGGAGTTGATCGACTATCCGCACATTCGGCCGCGGGCGCTGACGAAGCCTTCCGTGGCGCAGATTCGGGCCGCGCGTATTGCGCTCCCGGGGTTGTCACACGTCGGCTATGTGCGCGGCGCCGCCGACCGCGTTCCCGAAGCCTTGCTCGCCGTCGGCGTGCCGATCGAGCTGATCAGCGCCGACTCGCTCGCGCGCGGCGATCTGTCCCATTTTGATGCCATCGTGATCGGCAGCCGCGCGTACGAGACCGATCCCGCGCTCGTCGCCAACAACGGCCGGCTGCTCGACTACGGGCGGAACGGCGGGCTCGTCATCGTGCAGTATCAACAGTATCCGTTCATTGACGGCGGCTTCGCCCCCTATCCCCTTGCCATCGCGCGCCCGCACGATCGCGTGACGGACGAAACCGCGCCGGTCACTGAGCTCGATCCCGCCCATCCTGTCTTTCATTATCCAAACACCATCGGGCCTGCGGATTGGCGCGGCTGGATCCAGGAGCGGGGCCTGTACTTCGCGCACACCTGGGACACGACCTACGTCCCGGTGCTGGAAACGCATGATCCCGGCACGCCGCCGGTGGAGCTCAAGGGAGGTTTGCTGATCGCGCCGCTGGGCCGGGGAACCTACGTGTACACGGGTTTGAGCTTCTTCCGGCAACTTCCCGCCGGTGTGCCGGGCGCCTCTCGGCTCTTCGTGAATCTCCTTGGCCTCAAGAGGAAGAACGTTCCGTAAGACTGTGCTCCGATTACCACGCACCACGCACGTCATTCCCGGGGTGACGTCTGAAGCGCGCTCAGAGCCAAGCCGACGGCCACGACCGTAACGGCTCCGATCACGTTGTGCCACAGCCACGAGACCGAGGGCGCCCCGAAGTTCACGGCGCCCACGGCCGCCATCCCGGCGATCAGGCCGACGAACGCTCCGGTCGCCCGCGCCCGCGGGATCATGGCGAGGAGAAAGACGCCGAGGATGGAGCCATAAAAGAACGACCCGAAGCGGTTGACGACCACGATCAACGAGCCAAGCGTCGCTGCGAACGTGGCCACCACGCAGGCGAACACGCCCCAGACTCCAGTCGCGGCCTTCGAGACCAGGAGATAGTGCGCGTCAGGGGCTTCGGGCCGGGCCCAACGCCGGTAGAAGTCGATCACGGTGACCGTCGCCAGCGCATTCAGCTCGCCGGAGACCGCGGACATCGCGGCGGCCAGGACCGCGGCGACGAAGATCCCGGCGAGACCGATCGGCAAATAATGCAGCACGAACCACGGAATGATGAAGTTCACGTCGCGTGCGGTCTTCCCGGTCACGCGGCGGGCCAACCCGAGCGCCTCGTCTCGCAGCGCGCCAACGTCGGCGTCGCGAGCTTTGAACAGCTCCAACGTGACGGCCGACGCCTCGCGGTCTCCGCGTCCGCGCGCAGCCGCCAGGGCGCGCGCCGCGCTCTCGCGAGCTTGGAGCGCGGTGCCGTACCGCTCCTCGAGCGCTCCGTACACCGCGGGCTGCGACGCGCGAATGGCTCGCTCTTGCGCAGGGTTGAACAGCAGCGGTGGCCTTTGGAAGACGAAGAAGACGAACACCAGCACGCCTATGAGGAGCACGAGCGCCTGGAGTGGAATCTTCCAGTACGCGCTGATCAAGAGCGAGCTCCGCGCGTGCTCGACCGACTTGGCGGTCATGTAGCGCTGCACCTGGCTCTGGTCGGTCCCGAAATACGACAGCATGAGGAACGTGCCGCCGATCAGCCCGGACCAGAAGGTAAAGTCGTTCGTGACGTCGAACGAGAAGTCGAAGGCGCGGAGCTTGCCCGCGGCGCCCGCCAGGGCCAGCGCGTGGTCGGGTGCGACCGGCAGCTGCACCAGGAGAGTCACGATCACTGCGATCACGGCAAAGACGATGAGCCCCATCTGCTTCACGTCGACCCAAGTGACGGCCTGCACCCCCCCGATCATGGTGTAGGTAACGGTCGGAATGCCCAGCAGAGCCACCGACCACAACAGGCTCCATCCGAAGATGGCGGAGAACACCACCGCTGGGGCGGCGATGATGGTGCCGCAGGACATTCCGCGCGCCACCAGAAAGAGGAAGCTCGTCAGCGAGCGCGTGCGGGCGTCGAACCGGCGCTCCAGGTATTCGTACGCGGTGAACACTCGCGCCCCGTGGAGGAACGGGACCAGTGTCACTCCCAGGATCACCATGGCCAGCGGGAGGCCGAAGTAGAACTGCACGAAGCGCAGGCCGTCGGTCGCCCCCTGTCCGGTGGTGCCGATCAGGGTGATGGCGGAGAGCTGGGTGGCCATGACTGACAGGCCCACCGCCCACCACGGGAGGCTCCGGTTGGCCAGGAAGTAGCCCTCGATCTCCCGCGTGCCCTTGGCTCGGCGCACGCCGTCCACCAGCACGTACACCAGGTAGACGGCGATAATGACCCAGTCTAGCGCGCGCACGACGTGGCGATCATCGGGTGTAGTGGGCTTGGAGCAGCGACAGGAGTAGCAGCGTCGCCACCTGCACCGCGAGCACGCGAAGCAGCGTACGGCGGAACAGTTGCGAGCCGAGGCCAGGGGACTGGGTGTCGGGCATGTGAAGTGGCAAGAACATTAGAAGCGGACCCTCGAGGAGACCAGGCCATGGACCGTTCCATTCGCCGCGAGCTCACGTGGCTGCGCGTGCACGCGGGAATCAGCACGCCGTTACTGATCGTGGTCACGTTGGCAGCGTTCCGGCAGGAGACCCAGAAGGCCCGCTTCACGGAGATGGATGTGGAGCGAATCAATGTGGTGGAACCGGACGGAAAGCTCCGAATGGTGATATCCAACCGCCCCCGCTCGATCGGACCCATTTACAAAGGACAACCGTTCGGTTATGCGGGCGGCGGTCGGCCGGGGATCATCTTCTTCAACGACGAGGGTACCGAGAACGGAGGCCTCACCTTCGGCGGGAGCCGCACGCCCGACGGGACCTTCACCGCGAGCCATCATCTCTCGTTCGATCAGTTCGATCAGGATCAGATCATGGTCCTGAACTACACCGACAACAACGGGCAGCGCAGGGTCGGGCTCTCGTTCGCGGAACGGGCAAACGTCAACATCTTTGATCTGGTGCGGGAGCGCGATTCCATCATGAAGCTGCCAGACGGGCCGGCCAAGACTGCGGCGCTGGAGAAGTGGCGCGGGCCCCGCAACGGCGTCCCGTTGTCCGCGGAGCGGGTCTACCTGGGTCGGGAGATGGATCGGGCGGCGGTGCTCAGGCTCAAGGATCCCCAGGGACGCGACCGTATTCGGATGACGGTGGATTCGACGGGCACGCCGCGGTTGGAGTTTCTGGATGAGAACGGGAAGGTGATGCAACGGTTCCCGAATGGCGGGTAGAGGCCGGACCACTCGATGAAGCGTCTGTCCGTCCTCATGGCCGTCGCGTTCGTCGACATGATGGGGCTGATGATCATCTGGCCCCTGCTGCCGCTGTATGCGAATAACCTCGGCGCGTCCGCGACGGTCGTCGGTCTCCTCGCGGCGTCCTTCCCGGTGGCGCAACTCGTCGCGTCGCCGGTTTGGGGGTACGTCTCCGATCGCTATGGCCGGCGACCGGCGCTGCTCGTGGGCCTCGGCGCGTCCGCGTTCGCCTACGTCGTGTTCGGGTTCGCCCACACCGTGTGGCTCCTCTTCGTGTCACGATTCGTGCAGGGGCTCGGCGGCGGTACGACCGGTGTCGTGCAGGCGTACGTCGCGGACGCGATGCTGCCCCGCGAGCGCGCCAAAGCCCTGGGGTGGCTGTCCGCGGCGACGAGTGCGGGCGTGATCATCGGTCCCGCGATCGGATCGTTCATGCACCGCTTCGGCGAAGCAGCGCCGGGGTTGTTCGCGAGCGCCCTCGTCCTGGTCAACGTCGCCTTCGCGTGGAAGTGGCTCCCGGAGTCGCGGTGGTCGCAGGCGGGAGTGACGCGTACCGGCAGGGAGGGTCCGCGGCCCTCGGTCACATTGGGTGACGCGGTCCGCAACATCGTGCAGCCGGCGGTGCGCGTCGTCGCGGATCCAACGCGGCCGATCTCGCTGCTGATCTGGATTTACGCGCTCGCGATGCTCGCCTTCAACGCGCTGCCCCCGATCTTTTCACTCTATTTGCACGACCGTTTCGCGATTACGGCTGACCAAATCGGCTTCTTCTTTATGGTGTTCGGCGCGGTCGGCGTGTTGATGCGCACGGCGCCCGTGGGCTGGTTCAACGCCAAGCTTGGCGAAGTCCGGACGATGCAGGTCGGGACGCTGCTGCTGCTCGCGGGATTCATTCTCGTACCCCTCGCACCTACGCTGACGCTGTTCGTGTGCGCGCAGATCCTCTTGCCGCTCGGCACCGCGCTGCTCTTCCCCGCGAACTCGGCGCTCGTCAGCCATCGCGCCCATCACGATGAGATCGGCCTGACGCTCGGGGTGCAGCAGACCTACCGTGGTCTGGCGGCGATTGTCGGTCCGGTCTATGCGGGTGGCGCGTACCAATCGCTCGGCCAGCACATCCCGTTTTTCATCTCGGCGGCAATCATCGTTGTCGTTGCGTATTTGACGCTCCGCATTCCTGAACAGGATCGGCCGCCACAGGTGGCGGTGAGCACCTAAGCGCTGCTACCTTTGGGGCTTATGAATCTCGCCGTCGCTCTCGCTGTTTTGGCGAGGCTGCTGGCCCCTGCGCCGGCGCCACCGCGGCCAAAACTGGTCGTGGTGATCACGGTCGATCAACTGCGACCCGACTACTTGACCCGCTGGAAGAGCCAACTGACCGGCGGATTGGCGCAGCTCGCCAACGAAGGCGCGGTCTTCACCGACGGCTACCAGGATCACGCCGTCACCGAAACGGCACCGGGGCATTCGACGATCCTTTCCGGCATGTGGCCCGCGCATACCGGCATCATCAGCAACCTAGAGGGCGTGCTGGACTCGCTCGCGCCGCTCGTCGGCACCACCGGCCCCGGCGCCTCGCCGCGGCGCTTCCGCGGCACCACCCTGTTCGATTGGTTGAAGGCATCCGATCCGAGCGCGCGCGCCCTATCGGTGAGCCGCAAGGACCGCGGCGCAATCCTGCCCCTCGGGCAGTCGAAACAGCAGGTGTTCTGGTACCAGTCGGGCCTATTCACCACGAGCCGCTACTACGCTGACACGCTGCCGTCGTGGGTACAGGCGTTCAACGCCCGACGGTTGCCGTTCAAGGCGGCGAACACGACGTGGACGCTCTTGCTTCCCGACAGCGCGTACAAGGAAACGGACAACGAAGTGTGGGAAAACGGCGGGACGAACGTCGTTTTTCCGCATCGGCTTCCCGCTGACAGCGTGCTCGCGGCCGCGGCCGTGGCCGGCGTGCCCGCCATGGATTCACTGACGCTGCTGTTTGCCCTCGAGGGGTTCGAAGCGCTGCGCCTCGGACGCAAAGGCACGGACTTGCTCGCCGTGAGTCTCTCGACGACGGACGCCATCGGTCACGCGTTCGGCCCCGATTCGCGGGAGATCCATGATCAGGTGTTGCGCCTCGATCGCTATCTCAGCTGGTTCCTGAAGCGGCTCACCGATCGTGTGGGGCGCGACAATGTTGTCGTCGTGCTCACCTCCGATCACGGCGTGACATCATACCCGGAGCGGACGCGCGCGAAGACGGGTGGCGCCGCCTATCGCGTCGCGCTGGACACGCTGATCACGGCGGTGAATCGCGATCTCGACCGTGTGGCGGGTGGAGGGGGGAGCGGCGGGAGCGGGGGGAGCGGGGGAAGCGGGGCGGGACCCGCGCGGGAGTGGCTCGAGTTTGACACTGGCATGCTGTTCCTGCGCGACAACGGCCGGCTGGCGGCGTTGGGCGTCAACACGGACAGCATCTTCGATGCGCTCACCGCGCGCATTGTGCGCGTGCAGGGTGTCGCGCGCGTGATCAAGCCCGCAGACCTGTCGCGCGCCGACACGGTGTCCGATCCGGTCGCCCGCCGCTGGGTGCACCAGCTCCCGCCCGACGCCGGCGTCGTGCTCACTGTGACGCTCCAACGCGGCTCGGTGTGGGATATTCCGAACCTCCCGATCGCGATGCACGGGCAGCCGTCGGAGGACGACGCCCATGTGCCGATCATTTTCTGGGGTCGCGGCGTGCGACGCGGATCGATCGCCGGGCGCATGAACACGGTGGACATCGCGCCGACGCTCGCCGTGTTGCTCGGGGTGACGCCGCTCTCGCTCGTGGACGGGCACGCCCGGACCGACGCCTTCGCGCCGAGACAGTAAGCGTGGTGCAGAAGCAGTCGGCGAATCAGATCCGCCGCATCGAGGAGCTGCAAGGGTACGTGCGGACCGTGGATCACGTGAGGAAGTTGATTGCGGAGCTCGAATCCAACCGCGCCGCGAAGCCGAAAATCATCGACGGTATCTGCGGCAACATCGCCCGCGATCTGTCCCACATGCGCCAGCGTGCTCTCACGGCGAATCTCGGCACCCTGCCTGACGTAGCCGGTCAACTGGCGATCGTCGCGAGCCGCGCCGGGACGGGGATCAACATGAAAGTGCGCGCGCTGGCGGATGGCGTGAATAGCATGACGATCCAGCTCGATCAGGCGCTCAAGATGGCCCACGAAGCGCGGCCCGAAAAAGAAAAAGACAAAGAGAACCCACAATCGTAGCGATCAACTGTCGCGCCCTGGTGAAACGCTTCGGCGACGTCGTGGCCGTTGCGGGCCTCGATCTTACGGTCGGGGCGGGCGAGTGCTTTGGACTGCTCGGGCCCAACGGCGCCGGCAAGACCACCACCATCGAAATCCTCGAGGGGCTGACGGTCCCCGACGCGGGCGGGGTCGAGATCCTCGGGACGCCGTGGCGCGAGGGCGCCGCCGGACGGGCGCTCAGAGAGCGGCTCGGGATTCAGCTCCAGGAAACACAGCTCGCCGACAAGCTGCAGGTGGGTGAGGTGCTGGCGTTGTTCCGATCGTTCTTCCGGCAGTCACACACGGTCGAGGAAGTGCTCGCGCTGGTCGAGCTCGAGGAAAAGCGCAAGGCGCGCGTCGTGACGCTGTCGGGCGGGCAAAAGCAGCGCCTCGCGGTCGCGTGCGCGCTGGTGAGCAAGCCCGAGCTCCTGTTTCTCGACGAGCCGACGACGGGACTCGACCCGCAGTCGCGCCGGCAGCTGTGGGAGATCATCCGCCGTTTCCGCGCCGACGGCGGGACGGTGTTGCTCACGACGCACTACATGGAGGAAGCCGAGCGCCTCTGCGATCGCGTCGCGATCATGGATCACGGCAAGATCATCGCCCAGGGAACTCCCAAGGAGCTGATTGCGTCGCTGGGCGCGGACCACGTGGTGGACTTCGCGCTGACGGACGGCGGGATTGCGGACGATCTGGTCGAGATCTTGCGACAAATGGGCGGGGTGTCCGCGGTGCGGACGGGTCCCGACGGAGTCTCACTCACGGTCGTAGAGCTGCACCGCGCCCTCCCCGCGTTGCTCGCCTTGCTCAAAGACCGCGGCGTGGAGCTGTCGCTGCTCACCACGCATCACGCCTCGCTCGACGACGTCTTCGTCGCTCTCACGGGACGGCAGCTCCGTGATACGTGAGCACCCGATGTACCAGCTCGCGCTGTCGCGCATGCGCGAGTTCTACCGCGAGCCGGAAGCGGTGTTCTGGGTCTTCGGCTTTCCGATCGTGCTCGCGTTCGCGCTCGGCTTGGCCTTCCGCAACACCGGGCCGGGGAAGTTGCAGGTCGGTGTCGTAGCGGGGGCCGGTGACAGCGCGGTGGCCGCGGCGCTCGCGGCCTCGCCTCGCCTGGTGCCCGCCGTGCTCGATACCGCCACTGCACGCCTGCGTCTCAAGACCGGTCGCGTGGCGCTGCTGGTCGTTCCCGGGGACCCGGTGGTGTATCGCTACGACTCGACGCGCACGGAGAGCGGTCTGGCGCGGCTCGAAGTGGACGACGCGCTGCAGCGTGCCCGCGGGCGCAAAGATCTCATCGCGGTTCGAGATGACCGCGCCGTTGCGCCGGGGTCGCGCTACATCGACTTCCTCATTCCCGGGTTGTTGGGCATGAACCTGCTGGGCAGCGGGATCTGGGGCGTCGGATTCTCGGTCGTGCAGGCCCGGCAGCGGAAGCTGCTCAAGCGGTACCTGGCGACACCGATGCGCAGGAGTCACTACCTGTTGAGCTTCATTCTCTCGCGCCTCGTCTTCTTGATTGTCGAGGTAGTGGCGCTGGTCGGGTTCGGCTGGCTCCTGTTTGGCGTCGCCGTGCGGGGGTCCTTCGCCTCGCTCGCGGGGCTAACGGTCCTGGGTTCCTTTGCGTTCGCGGGCTTGGGGCTGCTCGTCGCGAGCCGCGCCAAGACGATCGAAGGGGTCTCGGGCCTGATGAACGTCGTGATGCTGCCGATGTGGATCTTGTCGGGGACGTTCTTTTCCTACTCGCGCTTCCCGAACGCGATGATTCCGTTCGTGAAGGCGCTGCCGCTCACCGCCCTGAACGACGCCCTGCGCGCCGTGATGATCGATGGCGCCGCCGTGACGGCGCTCGGCACCCCGATCGCGATCGTGGTGGCGTGGGGTGCCGTGAGCTTCGTGGTCGCGCTGAGGATCTTTCGCTGGCGGTAGCCTCACCCCCTGACCCCCTCTCCACGTTGTGGAGAGGGGGAACGGCTGTTGATCGCTCGCTCGTACGTTGGGCGCATGCGTCGCTCTCCAAAGCGTCCCAACCCGATCAAACTGCAGCTTGCGCAAAACCTCCGGCGTGAATCGACAATAGCCGAGCGCAGGGTCTGGGAGATTGTGCGGAACAGACGTCTATTGGGATTCAAATTTCGTCGTCAGCAACGTGATCGATGGCTTCATAGTGGACTTCTATTGTCCGGAATTGAAGTTGGTTCTCGAAATCGACGGCCGCGTCCACGAAGATCCCGAAAACATCGCGTACGACGCGGCTAGGTCTGCGCATCTCGAATTGAGGGCTTATTGGTAGCACGATTTCGAAACGACGAGGTCTGCGAGGAACGATTGAGAGGTGATCCGGGAGCTTTCCTCTCGTCCCCCCTCTCCGCAAAGCGGAGAGGGGGACAGGGGGTGAGGTCAACTCTCCGGTCGAAACAGCGCGGCGAGGCGCCGCCAGAATCCCCCGAGCGCACCCCGCACGGCGTGGTGAAACGCACTGGCGGAATGGAATCGTTCGGCCGGCTCGCTGCGGAGCGCGCGCCGTAGCACCTCTTCGAGATCGCGTGGGACGTCGCGGCGCTCGGCGACGAGCGGCGGTACATCGTCCGTCGTCTGACGCGCCAGGATCTGCTCCGGGGTTTTCCCGCTGAACGGCGGTCTCCCCAGTAATGAGAAATACACGACGGCGGCCAGCGAATACAAGTCGGCTCGTTGGTCGACACGCTCGCCCAGCAACTGCTCGGGCGCGGCGAACTGCGGTGTACCGCTCCGGGAGGTCGCACCGCCAAACCGCGTCCCACCGCGCAGCGCCAGGGCGAGTCCGAAATCCGTAATCCGCAGCCGGCCGTCCGGCTCGATCAGCATGTTCTCCGGCTTCAGGTCGCGGTGAATCAACCCCAGGCCGTGGGCGTGTTCGAGTGCCGACAGCGCTTCGTTGAGCAGCCGCTCGGTCTGCTCGAGTGAGAACGTGCCCTGGCGTTGGATCACCTGCGCCAGGCTGGAGCCGGGGACGAATTCCATCGTGTACCACGTGAGTCCGGCGCGGCCCATGATGTCGTAGATGCTGACGATGTTGGGATGCCGGAGTCGCGCGGCGAGCTGTGCCTCGCGCCGGAAGCGCTCGATGACCCCGGGATCGGCGGTCAGGGCCGGGTGCAAGACCTTGATCGCTACGTCGCGCTCGAGGGCGAGGTCGCGCGCGCGATACACACGGCCGAATCCACCGGCGCCGATCTCTTCCAACAGCTCGTAGTCATCGCCGAGCGCGCGCCGCAGGCGCCGTTCGAAACCCGACTCGGTGAGGGCGGGAGCGGCCGCGAGCACCTGGAACGTGCCGGCGTCACTCACGAAGTCCTCGAGCATCTCCGTCGCCGTGTAATACCGGTCCTTGGGCACGCGCGACAGCGCGCGGATGATCACGCGCTCGACGGCGGCGGGAATCGCCTGCCGCAGCTGGCGCGGTGGAACGATGCGCGCGGGATCCGGATCCGGCGGGTTACCGGTGAGCGCAGCGTAAATGTTCGCTGCGACGGTGTACACGTCGCTCGCCGGCTCCCCGGCCTCTGCAGCCCGGACTTCAGGCGCCATGTACGCCGCGTTGGCGTCGTCCGTAGGCAGCGGCGGCAGGTAGGCCAGGCACCAGTTGGAGTATCGCAAATCGGTAATGACGCCCTGCCCACCGGTGTTGATCATCAGCGTCGAGGGGACGATGCGCCGCATGATGATGCCGCGCGCATGCGCGTGCTCGAGCGCGGCGAGGAGATCACGGATCAGCGACATGGACTGCGGAATCGGGCGCGGTCCGCGTCGCAGTGCGTCCGCAAGGCTCTCGCCTTCGATCCAGTTGGCAGTGCGATACGCGAACGACGCGATCTCGCCGGCGGCGTAGACATGACGGATCGCCGGATGGTCGAGCTGTGCGAGCGTTTCGGTCTCGCGCATGAACCAGGCGCGTCCCGGCGCCTCAGCCGCGAGATGCACGCGGATCGAGACGTTCCGCTTCAACACGCGATCCCAGCCGTGATACAGCGCGCGATCCGCCGACAGGGCGACGAGGTTGTCGAGCCGAAACGCAGGCTCGAGTGCGCGCAGCGCGTCGTCGAGCAGACCCGCGGGCGGCGTTTGCGCGGGAGAGGTGGTGACGGCCGTCACCCTGGGAGGCGTGGAGCGCCGGTCTGGCGTGGTCACGGGCGAGAAATGTAGTGGGTGAGTTCGGCTGGCACGAACCTCCGCGACGCCGCAGATTCCCTCGATGGAGAAAGAGCCCCGCCGTCCCTCACGCCCGTCTGGTCCGTCGCGTTCCTCCGGTCCGCACCAACCCGGCCGCCATCAGATGGAGCGCCGGGTACGGCCCGAGCGGCGGTCCGGACTGGATCGCCGCGTCACCGAACGACGCGTCAAGCAGGTCACGGTCTTGGTCGAACGGCGGGGACGCACTGAACGCCGCAGTCGCGTGGAGCGGCGCTCGCCGCAACCGCGCCGTCAATTGAAGGATCGCCGCGGCTCCGGTGGTCGTAACTTTACTTCATCCTGATCGCCGTCACGCCCCAGCCAGTTCGTCCCACGCGCGCATAGCGCGCATCGCGCAGGTAGATCATGTTGCTTGCCGTGTCCACTTCGGCCGTCAAAAAGCGGGCGAACTGGGCGATCGCGCGCCCGTCGGGCGTGTCCTGTATCGTGTGTACCACCGCCGGCTCGCGCAGGTGCCGCGCCACTTTCCAGTCGTCACTCGCGACCGTATCCGCGCTGGCATACATCGCTTCCCACGTAAACGGTTGACCGATGTTGGTCAACGCCGCCCAGGACGCGCCGGCGCCGAAGCGGTGTTCGGCCACCTGCCGGACCTCCCGCTTGCGCGCCGCTGCCACGATCGCGTGCGCGCCGCTATACAGCACAAGGAGTAGGACCGCGAGCGCAGCGGCACGCTGCCGAGCCACCGGACCGAACCAGTAGCGAACCCACCCCACAATCGCGACGAGGCAGAGACCCGCGTAGACCCAAAGGACCCAGGGCGCGACGATGTCGTGTCGCCCGACGAGCAGCACGCCGATGAAACCGCCGATCACCAGCACCCCGCTGAGCGGCGTCCAGTGCCGCTCGCTGCCCCACGCCAGCGCGACCAGCGGCACGAGCCAGAAAAACGGATCGACGATGGCCACCCAGTCGAGATAGACCCAGCGGTTGCTCCAGGGAAGAAATGGGCGCCAACCGTACGATCCCTGCCAATCCATGAACAAGTGGCTGGCGAACGTGATGCCTACGCACAGGGTGAGCCAACGCCAGGGAGCACGCCACTGGGTCCGCGCGCGGGTGATGAGTCCGATCGTCAGAATGAGCACCGGGATTTGAATGAGCGCCCCGACGAGCGAATGCGTGATGCCACGATGATGGACCAGAAACTGTGAGCGCGACCATCCCCAGTAGCCCGAGAACGTTTCGGCCAAATCCGGCATGTTCGCGGCGATCGCTCCGATCAGGCTCGCTCGCGGGACGTGGCGGTCGGCGACGGCTCGACCGAGCGCGGCACCGACGAGAGCATGGGCGAGGTTGTCCATCCTACACGATGCGGCACGATCTCGCGGCGCGCATGACGACGGGCGGATCTTCGGGGAGTGCGGTCTGCAATGCGGATGGGGAAGTGATTTCGGTTGATGCCCCCGGCTCTGCGTCTGCGACTTTGTCTTTAGTTTCTCGCGAAGTCGACCGTCACCACCACCGTGCTCGGCTTACTCGCCGGGCGCTCGGTGGATACTAGGGCCACCGTCGCGACAGTATGCTGACTCTCGATTCTGGAATCTGTAAGCGCTTGCCGGACGGCCGACAGGGCCTCAAAACCCTGGCGCGTATCGACAACGGTCGCACTGGCTTGCAGGGTGCCACGAGCTTGGGCTTCTGCACTCCTCCCCATGAGCATCAGTGCTCCCACCATCACAACCGCGCCGAGTCCGAACCGCATCGCCTGCTCCCCTGAGTGAGTGCCGTTGGCTTCGGTCCCTTCTAGGGCAGGCTACATGCCGGTCAATTGTAACAGCGTAATGCCTTGTCATATCAGTGAGTTCAGTGATTGTTGCTCACGACGGCGAGTGTTGGTAATTGTCAACAATTGTGACACCAGCTCGCTATTGCAGCGCCTAAGTCAAAGTCCTATCTTGGCTTCCGGTTTCCAGCCCTGTATGCGTCAAGAAAGTTGACAGTGGCGAATAAATTGGCAGTTGGCATGAGCCTTGCCCTGACGACACTCCGAAGCTTGGAGGCGCCGAATGGCACTCCAACTGACCAATAGCTCGACACAAAAACAGGAGCTCGAAATGCGCAGCATCACCAAGCTGTCCCTGGTTGTGGCCGCCCTCGTGCTGACGGGCACGGCCGTCCAGGCTCAGACGAACAATGCCAGCATCACGGCGACGGCGAATGTCCAGACGCCGATCAACGTGCTAGGCGCCCAGCAGTTGAGCTTCGGGAACGTCTTCCCGGGCGTGTATAAGACGATCGCGGCTACAGATCTCACGAACGCCGGCCGGTTCGACGTCACGGGCCAGGCCAGCAGCCCGGTCACCATCTCGTTCACGCTGCCCGCGACGCTCGGTTCGGCTGGTAACACCATGCCGATCGTGAGCTACACGGGCGTGCATGCCCAGAACAACGCGCAGACCGGCGGCACTGCCTTCTCACCGGCGGCTGGTGCGTCCCCCTCGCTGAACGCCTCTGGCGCGCTGTGGGTGTGGGTGGGCGCGCAGGTCCAGCCGGCGACGAACCAGGCGGCGGGTGTCTACACTGGTTCGATCACCATGACGGTGGTCTACTAAGCGACTGAATTTGGCGTCGAGCTGATGGCGCGCCGGCAGGGGATGCAATATTCCTCTGCCGGCGCTGTCGCAAGGAGACGCATGAAAAACATGAATCGGGAATCGCTGGTCGTGCTCGGAGTGATGCTGCTCGCTGCGCCGCTCTTGGCGCAGGGCAAGCCGCTCACGGTTACGGGTGTGCGTGGGCTGACGTTCGGCGCCGTGCTGCCGGGTGTGCCAAGCGTGATATTGCGAACCGATCCCGCCAACAGCGGCCAGTTCGATATCAAAGGTCCGAAGGGTGGCCCCGTGTTGCTGTCATTCGTGCTGCCGCTGAGCATGACTGGTCCTGGTGGCGCGTTGATGCCCATCGTGTTTGGGGCGAGTGACGCGGGCTTCTCGTCAACGCAGTCAATTGGGAGTCAAGTCGGCTTCGACCCGAAGCAGCCGACCACGGTAACGTTTCCGAATAATGGCAGCGCGTCGGTCTTCGTCGGGGCCACTGCGAATCCGGCGACGAACCAGCGCGCCGGCGCGTACACCGGGACGATCACCCTCACCGTGACGGTGCTGCCATGATGCGCGCGCTCGGGCTTGCCGGCATGCTCGCGCTCGCCAGTGCGTCATTGGCGGCGCAAGGCGTCATGGTCGCGCCGCACGCGGTCTTCATCGATCACCGCCTGCGCAGCGGCTCCGTGCTGCTCTACAACCCCGGCACGGAACCGGTCGAAGTGTCGATCTCGACGATCTTCGGGTATCCGACCACGGATTCCGCGGGCCGGATCACCCTCGACACGTTGCTCGCCGATTCGACGGTCTCGGCGCTGGGGTGGATCCAGGCGTTTCCGCGGCGGTTGACGGTGCGACCGCGGGAACGCCAAACCGTGCGGCTGTTGGCTCGTCCGCCTGCCGGGTTGCCCGATGGGGAATACTGGCTACGGCTGGTGATCGCGGCGCAGGCGGGTCGCGTCCCCATCACCGGCGTCGCGGATACGACGGCGATTCAGGTCGGTCTCACCCTCGAGGTACGCACGATCATTGGCGTCAATTACCGGAAGGGCCCCGTCGGCACCGGGGTGACGCTGTCGCAGCTCAGTGCGCGGATCGTCGGCGATTCGCTCATCACGCGCAGTAAGCTCGAGCGCCGCGGCAACGCGGCGTTCATCGGCATGATTCGCGAGACGCTGGTGGATTCGACGGGCGCCGTGCGCGGGCAGCGCGTCGGTGATTCGCTCGTCACCACCTTTGCTTCGCCCATAGGCGTGTATGTCGCGATGCAGCCGCGCCTCGCGAGCGCGATACCGCATCCCGGACTCCCGCGCGGGCGATACTGGCTGCGCTACGAGGTGGTCGCCGAGCGCGACGACCTCGATCCGACGGTGGTGCTGAAGGCTCCCGCGGTGCGCGATTCGGTCCAGCTGGTGGTTCCGTGAAAAAGACTTTGCTGTTGGTGATGTGCGTCGGCCTGACCGGTCGCGCGGCCGCGCAGGCCGCTTCTTCCGTGTCGGCCGATGCCGTCGTCGTCACGGTGGGCATGACGATCTCCACGCTCCGCGACTTGAACTTCGGGACTGTGATTAAGGGCGTGCCGACGACGATCCTACCGACGGCCGCTAATGCCGGCGAGTGGCAGGTCAGCGGCAGCGCCAACGCGTTCATCGTGATCGGCTTCACGCTGCCGACACAGTTGACCAACATTCAGGCGCTGCCGGGCTCCACGATGCCGATCGCCTTCAGTGGCATATCGGCAATCTGGCGGCGCTCTACGAACAATCCGGTCGGCGGCACGGTCTTCGATCCCGCGGTCGGCGCAGTGGGCCGTCTGGGTCCACCGTCGAATTTCAACATGTACATCTGGATCGGCGGCACGGTCACGCCCGCCCTTGCGGCGAAGCCCGGGATCTACCAGGGCAACGTCGTCGTGTCGCTCATCTACCAGTAACCCATGCTAATCCTGCGGGCACCGCTCCTGCTGGTGGCCGCGCTCCACACCCACCAGGTTCCGCGAGACACCGTCCCCCCCGAGCCGGTGGTGATCGACCTGCGCATCGGTCGCATTACGGGCACGACGGTCCAGGCGTATCGCGTGCGTTCGGAGGTGTTGCTCCCCCTCTCGCAGTTCTTGCAGCTCGCCGAGATCCGGCATCGTCTCACGCCGGATGGACGACTGGAAGCGACGGTCGATCCGGGCAACCGTCACATCGTGATCGATCCCCGCAGCGACTCGATGGAGTACGGGGATCATCACGTGCGCATCGAGCGCGAATTCATTCGTTTCGAAGCCCCGGAGCTCTATGTGGGCAGTGAGCGACTGGGCGACCTGCTCGACCTGATGTTCGTGGTGGACTGGTCCGACCTGACCGCGACGGTGGTGGATCCGAGCAGTCTGCCCATCGCGCGCCGCCTCCGCCGCGAGGCGGCCCGCGACGCGTATCTGCGACGTCCCGACGCCATGCACGCCGACGTCACCTTGGGCCTGCAGCGGCCATCCTGGGATGGGGTCGTCCTCGATTACTCGCTGTTCTCGCCGTCGACCGATCCAGTTGCCGGATCGACGTACGCGGTCGGCCTGGGCGCCGATGTCGGCGGCGGCTCACTCGAAATGCTGGGGCAAAGCGTGGGACCAGCCGAGCTCGGTCGTATGCACGTCGACGCGTCCTGGACCGGCGTGTGGCGCGAGAATCGCTGGGTCAGGCAGCTGCACGTGGGTGACGTGCCGTCCTCCGGCCCGCGCTCACGCGCGCTCGAGGGACTCGCGGTCACCAACGCGCCGTTCGTTCGCCCGTCGCTGATCGGCTCGCTGCGCTACGCGGGCAGTCTCGAGCCGGGATGGTCTGTCGAGGCGTACCGCGGGGGCGAGCTCGTCGCCTTCGATTCCGCAAGCGCGAGCGGCGGGTTCGCGATCGATCTGCCGGTGCGCTACGGCGAGAATCCTGTGGACTTCGTCGCCTACGGTCCGTTCGGCGAGATCCGCGAGTTCAACCGCACCTATCGGGTTTTGGCGGAGCTGCTCCCGGCCCGCCGGTTCGAGTACGGTCTGTCGGGTGGCCGCTGCCCGCAACCATCATTCACCTGCAACGCCACCGGCAATCTCGATCTCCGCTATGGTGCAAGCCGCCGCTGGACGGTGCAGGGCGGCCTGGACCAGTTCTGGCGCGATTCGCTCCCGGATCGCACGCACCCGTACGCGGCGCTCGTGGGCAACCCCAGTAACGCCTGGGCGATACAAACCGAACTCGTCGGTGCCGGACTCGCGCGCGGCGCGCTCAAGTATGAGCCATCCGTGGATCTGCGATTCGAGGGCGAGTACGTGCATTTCGCGCATGACTCGGCATCCGTGCTTGCCGTGCCTGGTCTGCAAAACCAGGTGACGCTCTCCGGATTCTGGCGGCCCGCCACGAGCCACGGCTTCTTCTTCTTCGACGGCCGCTTCGAGCGCATCCAAAGCGATGCCGGCGTGCTGACGCGGACGCGGCTCGGCGCGTCGCTGCAGTCGGATGAAGTGCGGCTCTTGCCTTATTTGCGCACCGAGCACGGTATGGCCGCCGGAAACCAGGCGTTCGCTGGCGTGTCGACGTTCATGATGCCGCGTCCCCGCTGGGGGGCATTTCTCAGCCAGACGCTGCTTCGCACCACCACGGAAATCGAACGCCAGGCCGGCCTGGCGTCCTGGTCGGCGTTCGCGGCGCACTCGATCGGGCGGGGAGTACGGCTCGAGGTCGGGGCTCATTGGCTGCGCGGAGACGCCGGGCCGACCTACACGATCACGATCACGTCGTACTTCTCGGCTTTGCGCGGCGTCACGTCTGTCTCCGCGCCACCGGGGCAGCCGATAGCCGCGACGCAGTTCTTGCAGGGATCCGTCCTGTGGGACCGCCGCACCGACCGACTCGGCGTCGCGCCCGGCCCGTCGCTCGAGCGCTCGGGACTCTCCGGTCGCGTGTTCATGGACCTGAACGCCAACGGAATCCGCGAGGTCGGGGAGCCGGCCGTCGCGAACGTGCGCGTCCTGGTCGGGTCGCTGTCCGCGCGGTCCGATTCGACGGGGGCGTATCATGTCTGGGATCTCGTGCCGTTCGAGCCCGTCATCGTCAGCCTCGACTCGCTGTCGCTCGAGTCGCCGCTGCTCGTGCCGTTTTTCGCGCGCACCAGCATTGTCCCCGGTCCGAACCGGTTTCGGAACCTCGACATCCCGGTGGTGGAGGCGGGTGTCATCGAAGGACGTGTCGTTCGCAATGCGTCGGGTGTCGGCGGTGTGACGCTGCTGCTCACCGACCGTCAACGAGGCGTACAGCGCACCCTGGTGACGTTCAACGATGGCGGATTCTATCTGATGGGCGTGAAGCCGGGTGACTACGAGCTCTCTGTGGACGGTCGCGTGCTCGACGCTCTGGCGGTCGACGCGCAGCCGCTGCGATTCACACTGGCGCCGAGTGCGAACGGCATCGGACGCGAAGGGTTGGAGATTCGGCTTACGTCGAGGTTTTAGCCGCCGCGGCGACCTCGTGCAGGACGGCCTCCAGCTTGGAGAAATCGTAGGGTTTGACGAGCGACGGGACGCCGGCCTCGCGCAGCAACGTGGACGTGTCCGCGGCGAACGTATCGCCGGTCGTGAAAATCAGGCGACGTACCATGGCCGGGTGATCGCGGCGCAGCTGCTCCAGGAACTCGCCGCCGCTCATGCCGGGCATCCGGACATCCGAAACGATCACGTCGAAGCGCTCGCGTCGCAGGACCCGCAAGGCATCGCCGCCGTCTTCCACCGCCACGATGTGCATGCCACGACGCTTCAGAAAATTCACCACGGCCCGCCGCAGCCCTGCTTCGTCATCGATCAGCAACACCGACAACCCTCCGTCTGGCGTCCGCGGCTCCCGGATCGCCGCCGCCGTCGGCGGTGTCGCCCGCTGCCGCGTGCGAGCGTCGCGCGGCAGGACCACCGTGAATGTCGCGCCCTGTCCCGGCGCCGACTCAACCGAGATGCGACCGCCGTGATCATGCACGATGCCGTAGCAGATGGAGAGGCCGAGTCCCGTGCCCATGCCTTCCGGTTTGGTCGTGAAAAACGGATCGAAGATTTTTTCCTGAATGCCCGCCGGGATGCCGGGCCCGGTGTCCGCGAGTTGCAACCAGACGCCGTCGTCGCCGGCGGTCGCGGTACGGATCGTGATGGCGCGCCGGCCTCCCCCCGACACCGTCGTGAGAGCCTGCTCGGCGTTGATGAGCAGATTGAGCAGCATCTGCTGCACCTCCGACCCGTTCGCCCAGGCCTTGGGATTGGCGTCGTCGAGATCGAGATTCACGGTGATATTGAGCGTCGTCAGATAGTAGGAGCGGAGCGCGAAGGTGCGGCGGACGATTTCGTTGAGCTCGACCAGCGTGCGCTCCTTGCTGCCGGCGCGGGCGAACGCGAGGAGATTGGAGGTGATGCGGCCGATGCGCGTCGCCTCGTCGTACATCATCTGCACCGTCTCTCGCTGCTCGGGCGTGAGCTGATCGAGGAGCAGCGTCTGCGCGAACCCGGAGATGATCGCCGCCGGATTGTTGATCTCGTGCGCGACGCCGCTCACGAGCTGCCCCATGGCGGCGAGCTTCTCCGCTTGCTGCAGCTGCGTTTGCGCGCGGCGCTGGTCGGTGATGTCTCGCACCAGCGCCAGGACCTTGGGAATCCGGCCCCCTTCCCGTACCGGTGCGAGCAACACCTGGCCGGTCCCCTCGCTGCCGTCGGGCCGGTGAAACGGCACCTCGAAGCGCCGGAGCTCGCCGTCGAACGCCGCCACCAGATTCTCGCGCGCGATGCGGGACGCCGTGCCCTCGAGCCATCCAAAGGCCAGGCGTCTTCCGCCCGCGTTTTGTACGTCACCCGGGAATGCGTTCACGAGGGTCCGACCGGCCGCGTTCTCGTCGAGGACGTAGCCATCGCGATCGACCACCGTAATCGCATCCGGCACTGATTCCATCACCAAGCGCAGATTGCGCTCCGCCGACGCGGTCGCCCCCAGCGAGCTCATGAGCGAGCGCGTCTGATGGGCGACTTCGTCCTCGAGGATGTGGGCATAGCGCCGGCTCACGCCGAGGGAGTAGAGCACGCGTGCCGCGACGATCGCCATGCCGATGCCGATGAGGACGGCGGCGTCGCGCTGGGGGGCGGGCTGCATTAGGGCGACGATCGCCATGCCGGTCATGGCGGCGAGCCCGAGGACCAGCGCGACGAACCGCGCGGCGGCGCTCGCTTCCGGCGCGGTGGTGCGCCCGCCCTGGAGACGCAGCGCGTAATCGGGTGCGATCGCCGCGGCGGCGCCGATCAGCAAGAGTCCGGCGTCCCAGGTGAGGTCGAGGGCTCCGCCGGCTCGGTACGTGCCTCGCAGCGCGACGACGGCGTAGACCTGGTTGCCCACACCAAAGGCGATCACACTCGGGAGCACGAGGGCCGCCGTCGCTGCGGGGAATGCCGGTCGACGTAACATTTGGATCAGGATCATCCACAACACGGCGACGGCCCCGGCGGACCAGGCGATACTCGTCAGGAGTCCCAGGGTGGGAACCGGCGTGGCACCCGTCAGCAGCGGCTCGAGCAGGTACTCGTAGGCGAGTGCGCCGACGGCGAACGTCACGAGCGCGGCGTCGAGGAATAGCTCAGGATCGCCGCGGCGCGTCGGCTGACCGCGCACCAGCATCATGACGCCGGCGATCAAGCAGACGTAGATGCCCAGATACCCGATGTCGGCGAGCGATGGATAGGGCGGCGGCGTCCCCCGTACGAGGTCGAAGTAGTTCCACACCAGCTGGCCGGCGAGGAACGAGGCACAGCCGGCGCCAATCCAGCGCCACGCGCGACGTTGCTCCGATGTGGTGACCCGGCGGGACGACGTAAAGCAGGCGACCGCCGCGAATGCGGCCGCCCAGGTCCAGCAGGCATCCGCGCTCAGGACGAGGGCGCGGGGGTCGTGCGGTGGAAACGCATAGAGCAACACCATCGCCACCAGCGACCCCATAGCGATGCTGAACAGCACGCGCGCGGACCGGCTCAGCGGCGGCAACATCTCGAGGACTCTCCGCGCCTAAATTATGCGCATTATGTTAGCCCGCCAAATGAACCTGCTCGGGTGGATGCGTGCGCCTGAGGAATCGCTCGCGCACTGGGACGATCATGCGGCGCTGGCGGCGGCGGTTCGGGCCGACGGGCTGTCGCGCACGCTCGTCTGCGGCATGGGCGGCTCGAGTCTCGTCGCCGACGTGCTCGCCGCGACGTTCGGCGTCAGGAGCCTGCACGTGCTCGACAGCACAAATCCTGACGCCGTGCGAGCCACGGGTCAGGGCGACCTCGGCGACACGCTCTTCGTTATCTCCAGCAAATCCGGCAACACGATCGAGACGCTCGCGTTCTATCACTATTTCGCGGCGCGCGCGCGGCCCGAGCAATTCGTCGCGATCACCGAGACGGGCACGCCGCTCGCCGAGATCGCGCGCGCCCGAGGGTTTCGTGCCGTCATTCCGCACCCGCCCGATGTCGGCGGCCGCTATGCCGCGCTCACCGCGGTCGGGATGGTGCCTGCCGCCTTGAGCGGACTCGACGGCCGCACGTTGCTCGAGCGGGCGCGGGGCGTCAACGTCGGTGCCGCCCAGGTGATGGGCACCGGGATCGCCGACCGGGCACGGATCGGACGGGACAAGCTGTGCCTGAGTCCGCCGCCCCGGATCGCCGCGCTCGCCAACTGGATCGAGCAGCTCATCGCTGAGAGCTCCGGCAAGGAGGGTCGCGGCATCATTCCAGTCGTGCGGGAGCCAAACGGTGGCTCTGTGGTCGACTCGCAAACCGTTGGTCCGGACATGTTCTCGGCCGATCCGCTCGACCTCGGCGCCGAATTCCTGCGGTGGGAGTACGCGACCGTGGCGTTGTGCGCACGGTTGGGGGTCAACGCGTTCGATCAGCCGGATGTCGAGGAAGCGAAACGGCTGGCACGCGCGGAGTTGGAAGGCGGTCGCAATGCAGGGGCGCAGGATGCTGCGCCCCTACCCACAATGACACCGGCGCAGCTGCGTCAACGCGCCCGACCCGGTGACTACTTCGCGATCCTCGCGTACGTCCCGCCCACAGCCGACGTCTTTGGCGAGCTCCAGAAGTTGCGCGCCGCCTGGGGCCGCACGCTCCGCTGCGCGACGACGCTCGGCTTCGGTCCGCGCTACCTGCACTCGACCGGTCAGCTCCACAAAGGGGGACCCGACAGCGGTCTCTTCCTCGTCATCACGACCGACGTCACGGGCGACATCGAGATCCCGGAAATGGGCTGGACCTTTGGCGAGCTGCATCGCGCGCAGGCACGCGGCGATGTGCGCGCGCTGCTCGCGCGCGGACGACGCGTGGCCCACGTGCATCTCTCGAGTCTCGCGGACTTGTCACAGCTGATGCCGTGACGACAACCACCTACATCTTTCATCTCATACCGCACACGCATTGGGACCGGGAGTGGTATCTCCCGCGTGCCGCCTTTCACGCGCGGCTGATCCCGATGCTCGATGAGCTCATCGAGCGGCTCCAAGGCGACACGAGCTTCCGCACCTTCCTGCTCGACGGCCAGACCGTCATTGTGGAAGACTATCTCCGCGCGCGGCCCGAACGCGAAGCCGACATAAAGGCGCTCGTGAAGACGGGACGCTTGCAGGTCGGACCCTGGTATGTCTTGGCCGACGAGCTGATTCCCTCGGCGGAATCACTCATCCGCAATCTGCTGCTCGGCTCGGCCGATGCCGAGCGTCTCGGCGGCAGACTCGACGTACTCTATTCCCCGGACGCGTTCGGGCATCCGGCCGTCCTCCCAACGCTGGCGCGGGAATTTGGACTGAAATACGGCATCCTGTGGCGCGGGCTGGGCGGCCGGCCGGGACAGGAGCGCGACTTCTTTCGTTGGCGGGGCGCGGACGGCCGGGAGATGGTGCTCTGGCACCTGCCGCCGGACGGCTACGAGATCGGGGCCGCCTTGCCGGGCGCCGGCGCGAGATTACCGGACCTGTGGAAAGAGGTGCGCGCGAAACTGGTCGAGCGCGCGGCCGGCAAACACATCCCCTTCTTCGTCGGCGCCGATCATCACGCGCCACATCCCTCCCTCGCGCGCCTGCGCGACCTGCTCGCCGATCTCGAGCCCACGAGCGCGTTCCGCATCTCTCGGCTCGACGAGTTCTTCCAAGCGGCCGACAGCACGCCGGCGCAGGCCGTCGCCGGTGAGCTGCGGTCGTCGCAGGGCTACACCTGGACGTTGCAAGGCGTGCACGGCACGCGCACGCCGCTCAAACGCCGCCACGGGCAGATCGAGCTGTGGCTCGAGCGGATCGCCGAGCCGCTGGCGGCGCTGGTCCGGCTGGCGGGTGGAGGCGATCGCCGCCCGATTCTCGACTCCGCGTGGCGCACCATCCTCCGCACACAGTTCCATGACACGATCGCCGGGTCCACCGCCGATCCCGTCGCCGCCGCGGCGGAATGCCGACTCACCGAGGTCGCCGCGTACGCCGGGGAGGTGACGCGTGGGGCGTTGTTGGATCTCGCGGGTCACGACGCGAATGCGCAGCGCGAGCGGACCGAGGGCGCCCAGCCGGCGTTGCTGCTGTGGAATCCGGCCGTGCGCCCGCGCGGCGGCATCACCGTCGCGGACATCACCGTATTTCGTCGCGATGTGCTGGTCGGTCCACCGAGCGGCGGGCGCGTGCCCCGAGAGGGAGGGGGCTATCGGCCGTTCAGTCTCCATGATCGCGAGGGACGCGCGATACCGGTCCAGGTGCTGGCGCAACGGCGCGCGCAGGAGCGTCTCGAGGCAACGCGCCATTACCCTGATCAAGATGAAGTGGATCAGGTGCGCATCGCGTTTCGCGCGCCGGCCGTGCCGGGGCTGGGTGTTGCGGCGTTGACGGCGGGGCCGCCCGTACCGCTGCCGCGCGGCGGCGACGTGCGCGTCTCGGGCCGCGCGCTGGAGAATCGCTTCGTCCAAGTCGCGCTCGAGTCCAACGGCGCGCTGACGTTGGTCGATCGCCGGCGCAACGAGCGCTACGGCGATCTCCTGCGCCTGGAGGACGGCGGCGATGCGGGCGACGCGTACAGCTACTGCCCGCCTGCACGTGATCGTATCAAGCAAAGCCGCGGTCCCGTTACCGTGCGGCGCATTGCGGCAGGTCCGTTGGTGGCCGCGTTGGAGGCGCGCTGGGAAGTGGTGCGCGGGATCGACGCGCGTCTGATTGTGCAACTGTTCGCCGACAGCCCGATCGTTCGCGTGACGCTCGACGTCGACAACCGCAACCGCCATCACCGCCTGCGAGCCCGACTCGCTACCGGCCTGGCGGGCGTAGCTGCCACGGCCGGTGCCGCGTTCGGCGCGATCGAGCGCCCCGCGGTAAATGTCGACGACAAGCATCCCCCCTCCCCCTCTCCCTCCCCCTACCCGCACGAGACGCCGGTCCGCACGGCACCCGCGCAGCGCTTTGTCGCCGCGGCGCAGGGTGGGCGAGGGCTCGCCGTGCTTGCTCCCGCGTTCTTTGAGTACGAGTGGACCGCACGGGGCGATCTCCTCGTGACGCTGCTGCGCGCGATCGGCGATTTGTCTCGCGGCGATCTGCCGGTGCGGCCCGGTCACGCCGCCTGGCCGACCGCGATTCCCGCCGCGCAGTGCATCGGCGCAAGCAGGATCGACCTCGCGATCGTCCCGGTGAGTGCCGGAGACGTCGAACGCGGCGAGGCGCTCCCGCAGCTGTGGGAGGAAGCGTTCCTGCCGCTGCACGGTCTGTGGCTCCGCGATGCGGCGTCGCCGCCCGCCCTCACACCCATCAGCATCGCCTTGGAGGGCTCGGGCTTGGTCTACTCGGCGCTGAAGCCGGCGCAAATCGGCTCGCCGACTGTGCTGCGCTGCTACAACGCGACCGGTCGCAAGACTGCCGGCGCGTGGCGCTTCGCGCAGGGTGTGAAGACGGCGCATCGCGTGCGTGCCGACGAACGCGAGGCGGTGGCACTTGTGCTCGAGCAACGCGGCAATGTCGTTCGCTTCGTCGCCGAACCGCATGAGATCGTGTCGCTGCTGGTGACGTGATGCAGGAGCATGTTCTCTCGACCTCCCGGACCGCGCGCTACTTTACGTTGGGACACCCGACGGACGCGACGGAGCTGTGGTTCGTGTGTCACGGGTACGGTCAGCTGGCCTCCCGCTTTCTCGAGCGCTTTCGCGCGCTCGAATCGCCGGGGCGTTGTATCGTCGCGCCCGAGGGCTTGTCGCGATTTTATCTCACCGAGCATCCGACCGAGCGGCGGGTGGGGGCGAGCTGGATGACGCGGGAGGACCGGCTCCATGAGATCGACGACTACGTTCGCTATTTGGACGCGGTGCACGCGCAGGTCGCGTCCGGCAAGGCGCGGGTCACGGCGCTCGGATTCTCACAGGGCACGGCGACCGCGTGCCGGTGGGCAGCGTTCGGGTCGGCCCGTATCGACCGGTTGATCGTCTGGGGCGGGGAGGTACCGCCCGACCTCGATCTCGGAGACTCGCGCGTGAAGGAGCGCCTCAGCGCTCTGCGCCTCGCGCTTGTCTACGGAACCGACGACGCGTTCTTCACACCGAAGATTGTCGCCGCCACGACCGCGCGGCTCAAAGCATCCGGCATCGCGTACGAGCAGGTGCAATTCGACGGCGGGCACGAGATCCATGAGGCGACGCTGCGCAGCGTGACCTAGCGTCGCACATGCGGATCGAGCAGATCCCGCAGCGCATCGCCCAGCAGCGTGCATGCCACGACAACCAGCACCAGCGCGACACCGGGCGCGATCGCGACCCACGGGGCGTTCACGAGCGTGTCGCTGCCGGACGTGATCATGTTGCCCCACGACGGTGTGGGTGGCTGTACGCCGAGCCCGAGGTACGAAAGTCCCGCCTCGAGCACGATGGCGTTGCCGACGCCGAGGGCCGCGGCGACAATCACGGGAGTCAGCGCGTTGGGCAGGATGTGGCGGGCCAGAATGCGCAGCCGGCGCGCACCCACGGCAACGGCACCTTCGACGAATGGCCGCGCGGCGAGCGCCCGCACTTCGCCGTGCACGAGTCGTGCGATGCCCATCCACCCCGTCACGCCGAGCACGGCGATGACGAGCAGCGTGCTCGGTTGCCAGAGTGCCGCGAGCAACAGTAGGAGCACCACGCGCGGGAGGGCGAGCGCGAAATCCGTGAGGGCCAGGAGCGCGACGGAGATCGGACCGCGCCAGTAGCCTGCGACGGCGCCCACGATCATGCCCAAGACCACCGAGACCAGCACGGCGAGAACGCCGACGCCCATGGAGACGCGCGCCCCGTAAATCAGCCGTGTCCAGACGTCGCGCCCAAAGCGGTCGGTGCCGATCGGATGAAAGGCGCCCTGGAGGTCCTGAGAAAGCGGCGGCAGGAACCGCGTCGCGACGATGTCGCGCTGCGCGGTCGGCTCGCCGTTCGTGACCAGCGGCGCGGCAATCGCGCACACGACGATCACCAGCAGGACCAGGAATCCGAACGCGGCGCGACGATCCCGCAGCAGCCGTGTCATGACGCCACCCGGCTCCGGACTCGCGGATCGAGCCAGGCGGCCAGCAGATCGGCGAGCAAATTGCCCGCGACAACCAACACCGCGCTGACGGCGGTCGCGGCCATGACGACTGGATAGTCGCGCGCCCTTACCGCTTCGACGAGCACCCGGCCGACGCCGGGCCAGGCGAACACTGCTTCGACGAACACCGCGCCGGAAAAGAGTGCCGGCAACGATAGGCCCAGTAGGATCACGACGGGCGTCAAGGCATTTCGCAGCGCGTGCCGGCCTACGACGCGTCGCGGCGTCAGTCCCTTCGCCCACGCGGTCGTCATGAAGGGCTGGTGCAACGTCTCGAGCATCGCGCCGCGTACGAAGCGCGCGGCGCCGCCGATCCCGATGAGGGTGAGGGTCGCCAGTGGCAAGGTGAGATGGCGCAGACTGTCGACCAGGCGGCTGACGCCGGGCACGTAGTCGGCATCCAGCCCAGCAATGCCGAAGGCCGGCAGCAGCCGCGCCCAGTACGTGAACACGAGCACGAGCATCAGTCCCAGCCAGTAGCCGGGCACGCCGAAGAGGGTGACCGAGACAATCGAGAGCAGCGTGTCGAGTCGCGAGCCGCTGCGAGCCGCCTGGAGCGCTCCCAGCGCGAGCCCGACCAGGTAGCTCAGGATCAGCGACAGCGCGACCAGGCGCGCCGTCGCGGGCCAAGCGTCTCCGAGCATGGTGCGCACCGGGCGACCCGTGGCGATGCTGGTGCCCCAGTCGCCACGGGCAAACCGACCTAGCCAGCCCGCGAATTGCCGCGCCAGGGATTGGTCGAGCCCCAGGGCCCGGCGTTGGCTCGTGAGCTGCTCGACAGTCGCGCGGGGGCCAAGCAGTATGTCGACAGGATCGCCGGGTGCGAGATGTAACAGCAGGAAGGTCAACGTCACGACGCCGACCACGACGGCGAGACCGGCGAGCAGGCGGTGCCCCAACCTGGCAAGCATCGCCGGGAATCTCGCGCCGCCTCTCGCGCGCCGCTAGAATGCGGGGCGTGTCGCGCTTCTCCGTCAAGATGCTACTGGCCGTCCTGCTCGCGACGAGCGCGTGCGGGGAGGAGGCAACGCGGCGCGGTGCGACCGTGCTGTTCGCCTCGGGCGCCGATCTGGCGAGCATCAATCCGTTGCTGACCAATCATCCGCTCGCGCGACAAGTTCAACGCTACGTGTTGCTGACCACTTTGGCGCGCTACGACTCGCTGCTCGTGCCCCGACCCTATCTGGCGCGGAGCTGGCGCTGGTCCGACGCCGGCCGCACGCTGACCTTCCGCTTGCGCACGGACGTGCGGTGGCATGACGGCGTGCCGACGACGGCGGGCGACGTCGTCTGGACGCTCCAGGCGGCACGCGATCCGGCAACGGGATACCCCCGCCTGACGGAACTGCAGACGCTTGCCACGATCGCGGCGCCCGACGACTCGACGGTGACGCTCCACTTTGCGGGGAGCGCTCTGCGCACGCCCGAGGCATTGCCCGACGTCTTCACCGACCTCGCGATCCTACCCGCGCATCTGTTGGACAGCGTGCCGCATGCGCGCCTGCGGCAGGCGTCCTGGAATTTCCGCCCGGTCGGCAACGGCCCGTTTCGGTTCGTCACCCACGAATCGCACCGCCGCTGGGTCTTTGCGAGAAGCACGGACTTTCCCGAGGAGCTGGGCCCAGCGCAGGTGGACCGGCTGATCGTCGTGGTCGTCGATGACCCGATGGTCAAGCTCTCGGCGCTGGTCGCGGGCGAGCTCGACTTCGCGGGCATCAGTCCACAGCATGTCGCGTTCGTGCGCCGTCACCCCGCGCTCGCGATTCGCGAGTATCCGCTGATCTTCCCGTATGGTCTCGTCTTCAACACGCGCCGGCCGCCATTCGACGATCCGCGCGCCCGGCTCGCTGCTGCGCTCGCGATCGATCGGCAGGAGATCGTGGACGGCTATCTGTTCGGGCTCGCGACGCCGGCGGAGGGGCCGGTTCCTCCGGGTCTTCCGGGGTACGTCGCCCCCCCGCATATCCCGTTCGATCCCGATTCGGCGCGCCGGCTGATCGCCCAGCTGGGCACACCACCCCGGTTCGAACTCGTGTCGGTGGGCAGCGGCGAGGCGCCGCTCGAGCAGATGCTCCAGGCGCGGCTCACCGCGGTTGGATTTCAGGTGACGATCCGGCAACTCGAGTTGTCGGCATTTCTGGATCGTGTGTACGGCCCACGCCACGATTTCTCGGCCGCGGTCATGGGCATTCCCGGAGATGTCGGTCTCGGGTTTCTGCAACCGCTCGAGGATCTCACAGGAATTCCCGTACCGCGGGACCCCGCTCTGGCGCAGCGCGTGTTCGCGGAGCGGCAGCCGATCGTCTGGCTGTATCACGGGCGCGGGGTCCAGGCGATGAACCAACGCCTGCGCGGCGTGCGGATGGATATGCGCGGAGAGCTGCCCAGCGTCACCGCGTGGCACGTGCAGCAATGAGACGGCGCGATCTCCCCACCGAGCTTCATGCGAGCGCGCCCCTGCGACTCGATTTCGCCGGTGGCTGGACCGATGTGGCGCCGTTTTCGACGCGCGAGGGCGGAGTGGTCGTCAACGGCGCGATCGGGTTGCGCGCGCACGTGAAGCTCGAGCTCGGCGGAAAACTCCTGCGGCTGGTCTCGGAAGAGCTGGGCGAGACACTCGAGTGCGCGAACTCCGGCGGGTTGGTCCCCGACGGGAAGCTCCCCTTGCTGGCGGCGGCCCTGCGCATGTTTCCCGTGCTGGGCGGTTTCACGCTCACGACGCGCTGTGACGCCCCGCCAGGCTCAGGACTCGGCAGCTCGGGTGCGCTCGGCGTCGCGCTCGTCGGCGCGCTGACACGCGCGCGCCAGGACGGGATGGCCTCGCGCCCGCAGGACGTGGCGGATCAGGCGTGGCAGGTGGAGACTATCGAAGCCCGTCTGGCCGGCGGCAAGCAGGACCAGTACGCCGCGGCTTTGGGTGGCTTTCACCGTCTGACCTTCCGCGATCCTGATGTGGGGATCGAGCCGATCACATTGGATCACGCGTTCGCTGCGGCCCTGGAACGACAGACGCTGATTTGCTACACCAACAAGAGCCGAGCGTCGGGGAACACGATCACCCGCGTGATGGGTGCCTACGAGCGGGGCGACCCAAAGGTCACCGGCGCCCTACACGGTCTGAAGGAGACAGGTAACGCCATGGCCGAAGCGTTGCGTGCCGGCGATCTCGCGCGCGTCGCCGCATTGCTCAGCGAGAACTGGAAGCATCAGCAGGCGCTCGATCCGGGCATGCGCACGGCGGAGATGGCCCAGCTCGAAGTCGCCGCGGCGAACGCCGGGGCGCTGGGTGGCAAGGCGGCCGGCGCGGGGGCCGGGGGTTGCATGTTCTTCATCATGCGCCGTGACGCACGCGCGGCGGCGGCGGCCGTCGCGAGCTCCACGGTGGTGCCCTTCACGTGGTCAGCGGAAGGCGTGCGCACATGGTGACGGCCGAGGAACTCGCCGCGCGCCGAGAGGTGATGCAGGGCTCTGCGGACCTGCAGGCGCTCCTGGCGCATCTCCGGGAACGGGCGCGGCCGCTGCTCGAGCGCATGCCGGTGATTCCCGACCACAAGGCGATTTTGACGACGGATGGGGGCTTCTGTCCCGAGGACGGCACCGGCCTCACGTTCGATCCGTGGAGTCCGACCGACCACCGCTGTCCGCGCTGCGGCAAAACCTGGCGGGGCGAGCGCCACGATTGGAGCTGGGTGCGCCTTCAGCATCTCTGGTTGGCCGAGCGCGCCGCGCATCTCGCCGCGCTCGCCGCCCTCGGAGGCGGGAACGATCGGCCGGCGGGGGCGCGGGCACGCGAGATTCTCAACGCGTACGCGCAGCGCTATTGGAGCTATCCGAATCGCGATAACGTGCTCGGCCCGAGCCGGCTCTTCTATTCGACCTACTTCGAGTCGCTCTGGACCTGCAATTATGTCGCCGCCGCGACGCTGCTACGCGCGTCCGATCAGCTCGATGAGGCCACGGCACGGGGCGTCAATCAGGTCGCCGAGGAAGCGGCGACGCTGATCGGGGAGTACGACGAAGGATTCTCCAATCGCCAGACGTGGAACAACGCCGCGCTCGCCGCGGTCGCCGTGTGGTTCGAGGACGAGGATCTCGCGCAGCGCGTGATCGAAGGAGACACGGGACTCATCGTGCATTTGATGCGCGGCTATGGCCGGGACGGGATGTGGTACGAAGGCGAGAACTACCATCTCTTCGCCCTGCGCGGGATGCTCACAGGAGCCGGGTGGGCGCGTCTGGCGGGCGTTGATTTCACCCAGGATGATCGCTTCGCCGCACGGTTACACGCTGCGCTGCGCGCGACGGCGCTGACCGCGCTCCCCGACTACACCTATCCGGCGCGCAAGGATTCCCGGTTCGGTGTCTCGCTGGCCCAGCCATCGTATCTCGAATTGTGGGAAATCGGCTTGGCGAGACTCGGGAAGCGGGATGCGGGAAGCGAGATAGGTGACGTCGCGTCGTGGCTTCATGCGCTGTACGAGTCACCGCCCGTTGTTCTCGAAGAGCTCGAGTCCTATCTGCATGACGCACCGCTCGCATCCCGCATCCCGCATCCCGTATCCCGTACGTCGCTCTCGTGGTGGTCGCTGCTCGAAATGCTGCCGGCGCTCCCGGAGAGCGATGTTCCCTGGGAGCCGCAGAGCGTGCTGCTCGAGGGCCAGGGCGTGGCGGTGCTGCGCCGCAACGGTCGCTATGTGAGTGTCGAATGCGGACCGTACGGCGGCGGTCATGGCCATCCCGATCGCCTGCAGCTCACGCTGTACGCTGACGGCGTCTATTGGCTTCCGGATCCGGGCACCGGGTCGTATGTCGCCCGCGATCTCTTCTGGTATCGCTCGACGTTGGCGCACAATGCGCCCCGATTGAATGGTGAATCCCAGTCACCGGGGAACGCGACATGCGTGTGCTTCGACGATCGCGGGGACTGGGCGTGGGTGTGCGGGCGGTTCGATAAGGTGACACGCCTGGTCATGACGGGTCCCCAGTACGTCGTCGACATCACGGTGCTTGGCGCGAAGGACGAGACCATGCTCGAGCTGCCCTGGCACATCGCGGGTCGAGGCGGCCTGGAGACCACAGGCCGCTGGGTCGATGACGAGCTGCGGGATGAGTTCGCGACGCGCGTACAGCGGTTCATTCCGGACGGCCCGGGACCGGTCGTGCTCGCGCACGTCCAGGAGCACGCGCAATTCACTTCCCATCTCCTCTTTGACGGTCACTTGCTACAGGCGGAAGGGCCCGGCCTACCGGACCAGCACGACCGGGCGTCGTTCTACCTGGTGCGCGTGCAGGGGCGCAACGCGCGCATCATCACGGTGATCGAAACGCACACCGGCAGCCCGGTTATCCGGGCGGTGCGGACGCGCGGCGACACTGTAGAAGTCGAGACCGCAACTGGTACGGATCGTCACCGCTTCGGCACGGCGGAATGGGTCATCGAGCGTCACGGAGAGCCGTCGATCACCCTGCGCGGCCAGCGCGACGCCATGCCGCCGTTCGTGCCGCTGCTCGAGATTGATGCGCCAACCCCAGTCGCCGCGCCGGCGTTTCGCGTCGGGACCCCACCGCCCCTGGACGGCTCGCTCGACGGATTCGACCTCGCGGAGCCGCTCGGCCTGGGACTCGAGGACCAGTATCGTCGGAGCGAGGATGCCTATCCCGGTCCGGACGATCTCTCGGCGGTCGCGCATGCGGCCTGGGATGAATCGGCACTGTACCTTGCGGTCGAAATTACGAAGCCGGACCTCGTGCTACGCGCGGCCGACGCGCCGCCGCTCAGACTCGACAACGAACCGGACGACATCCATTCCGACGGCCTGCAAGTGTACCTCGCTCCGGCGGCCGGGCCCGATGGGGGAGGGGGGGGGAGCCACGACGGCGCCGCGCCCGTCGGCTATCTCATCGTTCCGAACCAGGCCGGTCACACCGTGCGGGCACGCCCCACGTCGGACACGCGTGCCTCCCCCCCTCCCACGGGGCAGGTGCGCGGCGGCTGGCGCCGCACGGCCACGGGATACTGTGTGACGATTGCCATTCCCTGGCCCGCTGGGGTGTACCCGCATGCCGGCGCGCGTGTGCGCTTCGATCTTATCGTGAATGAAATGCTGCCGGGCCGCATGCGTCGTGTCGGCCAGCTGGTGTGGAGCGGTGGGGGCGGCTGGTTGTGGCTCCGTGGGGATCGCCAAGATCCAGCCCGGTTCGGCATCCTGGAGCTCGTTGGATGATCGTCGTGGTTCTCCACGAGCCGCAGGACTTGGTGAACATCGCGCACGTCGTGCGCGCCATGAAAAACTTCGGCGTGCGCGATTTGCGTCTGGTGAACCCGCGGGAGTACGAAGCGTATCGCATCGAGGGGATTGCGCATCAAACCCAGGACGTGCTGGCGCGCGTCCGGACGTTCGCGACTCTCGCCGAGGCGCTGGCCGACTGCGTGCACGTTGTCGGGTTCACGGCACGCGGACGGACGGCGAAGCGAAACTTGCAACGACCGAGAGATGCTGCGGCCGAAGTCGTATCACTGGCCCGCGGTGGAGGAGGGCCAATGGCGTTGCTGTTCGGTCGCGAGGACAAGGGACTCTCGAATGAGGACCTCGATCGCTGCCATCGTGTGGTGACGATTCCGAGTGACCCCACCTACGCTTCCCTAAACCTCGCCCACGCGGTCATCATCATGTTGTACGAGCTTGCCCTCGCACAGGGGGTGGAGTCGCGTCCATTCAAAGCACCGCGACGCGCGTCCGAGCCCGCGGCTGTGGAAGAACTCGAGCGGCTGTTCGCCGACGTCGCACGCGCGCTCGGAGCGATCGAGTTCTTCAAGACCCGCAACGCGGACGGCGTCATGCGCACGATGCGGGAGATCGCGCATCGGGCGCCGCTGGACGCCCGGGAAGTCAAACTGCTGCGCGCGATGGCGATCGAGGTGACCAAGTACGGTGAACGACTGGCGCGTTCCAGGCTTCACGTCGACCGGTAGCAAGCGGCCGGATGCGCTCTTCGGGACGCCGGCGCGGATGACGCGGGCGTCGGGCGCTCGCGTGTGGGATGAGGACGGCCGCGAGTACGTCGACTACGTCATGGCCCTGGGCGCCGTGGGGCTGGGATACGGCCATCCGGAGGTCAATCGCGCCGCGGAGGCCGCCATCGCCGCCGGCGTCGTCGGGCCGCTCCCACCGGTTGTCGAGGAGGAGCTCGCCGAGGCGCTGAGCGCGCAGATCCCGTGGCTCGAGCAGGTGCGCTTTCTGAAAACCGGGGCCGAGGCAGTGGCTGCCGCGGTGCGCCTGGCACGCGTCGCCACCGCGCGAGATGAGGTACTGGGCTGTGGCTATCACGGCTGGCTCGACTGGTGTCAGGGCGCCACGGAAGGCGTGCCGGCCGCAGTGCGTGGTCTGTTCGCCGAGCTGCCGTTCAACGATGTGGCGGCCGGCCGCGAGATGATTCGCGCGCGCGCGCCGCGGCTCGCCGCCGTCGTCGTCGAGCCGGTGATCGTTTCCGAGCCCACGCGCGAATGGCTGCAGATGCTGCGCGCGGAGACGCAACGGGCCGGCGCGGTGTTGATCCTCGACGAAATCAAGACGGCGTTCCGGCTCGCTATCGGCGGCGCGGTTGCCCGCTACGACCTCGACCCGCCGGATCTCGTCGTGATCGGGAAAGCCATGGCCAATGGTTTTCCGCTCGCGGCCGTGGGCGGCCGCCGGGACATCATGGCCGACGCGAACCGGACTTGGATCTCATCCACCCTCGCGACCGAGGGGGTGTCGCTTGCCGCGGCGCGGGCCACCCTCGCCGTCTACACGCGCGACAACGTCTGCGACCATCTCCATCGTATCGGCACGCGGTTGCTGCACGGCCTGCACGAGGTCCAGCGCGCGCACTCTGGGCTCGTGACGGGAGTCGCGGGAATTGCGGAGATGTGTTTTCTGCATTACGCGACCGAAGCGCTATCCCGTGCCGCGGCACAGCGGGCGGCGCAGCGCGGTCTGTTGTTCAAGCGCACGGCCTACAACTTCGTGTCGTTGGCGCACGACGAGGGTACGGTGGACCGTACCCTCGAGATGCTCCACGAATCGCTGCGCGGGATCTAGAACAGCGTGTACGTGCTGACGAGCAGGAAGATCACGACTGCGGCAATGATCACGACGGCCGTGTAGCCCATCGACCGATTCTGCGGAACCTTCATCAGGATCGGCAATCCAACGAAGAGCAAATAGAGCGAGTACGCGGACACGATGACGCCTACCATCACCAACCGGGCGTAGATGCTGAAGACGCCACTCAGCCACATCGGCGTGCTCGCATAGGCCGCGACCTTGAGGGCCTGCACGTCGTTCTTTTGACCGCCGAACCCCGGCGCGAGCAGGCTGATCACCTGGCTCAGGGCAAAGACGGCGGCCAGCGCCAGCACGAACGAGATGATCGCCCAGGTGATGGCGTCGGTGATCGACACGGAGCCGGTGAGCGTGGTCAGCGCGATGCGCTGCCCGAACACCAGCCGCCCGATCGCGCCGGCGATCGGCCCGATGGCCGCGAGGGGGAGGGCATATCTGCCCCAGATCGCCCCCGGCTTCGTGAACTCGGCGTCGACTTCCTTGAACGTCGCGCGCGGCTCGAACAGCACACTTCTCGCACGGCTCGCCAGCGTCTCCATTTCGGGCTCTCCCCCCTCGGGACGCTCCCAAGATAAAAGGGGCGTAGATTGTGGCAATGCTGGTTGACATTCATGCCCACTTCTACCACTCCGCGACTCCTCGCGCCGATTGGCGCGAGCGTAATGACAGTCGTCTGACCGCCGGCGACAAGATCGGCATCACAGCGCACGTCGCCTCGATTCTGGGCAGCTTCGGCTTGACGTCGCCGACCTATTTCCCCTCGCCGCGCGACGTCACAGCCGGCAACGATGCGTTACTGGCGCTGCAACGCGCGCACCCCGATCGCATTCGCGGCTACGTGTGCGTGAACCCGAACTATACGGCGCATGCGCGGGCCGAAATCGTGCGGTGCCTCGATGCCGGGATGATCGGCATCAAGCTGGCGGCGAGCCGCCGGGCCGATGATCCGCTGCTCGATCCAATCGCGGCGCTGGCGCTCGAGCGGCGCGTGCCGGTGCTCCAGCACATCTGGCAGCACCGCCGCCGCGACTGGCCGGGCCAGGAGGCGTCCGATGCGCTCGAGCTCTGTACCCTCGCGCGCCGCCATCCCGATGTCGCTTTCATCCTCGCGCACATCGGCGGTGGGGGCGACTGGCTGCATTCGCTGCAGGCTGTGCGCGACGTCCCGAACACCTACGTCGACCTCTCCGGGAGCGGTGTGGACGGCGGTATGCTCGAGGCATGCCTCGACAGCGTCGGCGTGAATCGCCTGATGTGGGGCAGCGACATCACGATGGACACCGGCTGGGCGAAGCTGCGCTACCTCGAGACGCTGTTGTCCAGAGACGAGCTCGCCCTGGTACGCTGGAAGAACGCAGCGCGCATCTTCCCGGCCGGCGCGTTTCCCTCGGATTGATGCGCATCGACTGCAACGCATTCCTCGGCGCGTATCCGTGGCGTAGAGTGCCTGGAACGTCGCCGGAGGCGCTGCTGCGCGCGCTCGATCGCACCAAGATCGACGTCGCCTGGATCACCCACCTGCCGAGTCTGTTCTGGCGCGATCCGACCGAGGGCAATGCGTGGCTCTACGAGACCGCGCGCGGCGAGCAACGGTTCAAGCCGGTGCCGACCGTCCATCCCGGATTGGCGCTCTGGGAGCAGGTGCTGGCCGACGCCGCGAACGCGGGCGCGCCGGCCGTCCGCTGCGATCCGACCTATCTCGGTCTCGAACCAGCGGGCGGAGAGATGCGCGTGCTGGCCGCCGCCTGCGGCACCGCACGCATCCCGCTGCTCCTCGCCGTGCGGCTCGAGGACGGGCGCCAACGCCATCCCAACGACCGCGCCGCCGAGCTGCCCGCGGCCGCGGTGCGCGCCCTCGTCCGCAGCGATGCGGACGTGCGGCTCATCGTCACGCACGCGGATCGGTCGTTCATTGAGGAAGTCCATTTCGGCTCGACGCCCGAGGAAGCGCGCCGTATCTGGTGGGACATCTGCTGGATCTGGGGTCCGCCCGAGGATCATCTCGCGACGCTGGTCGAGACGGTCGGAGTGGAGCGTTTCGTCTTTGGCACGGGTCAGCCGCTGCGTCTGCCGGAGAACAGCGTCGCGAAGCTCGACCTGCTCGATCTCTCTGCCGACCAGCGAGGCGCGATTGAATCCGGCAATGTGAAGAACCTCGTGGCGGCATAGGACGGTCCCACTGTCGAACCGTCCAACCGTCGGGCAGCGCTTGGAGTGGGGCCTCATTCCGGCAGTCCCGGTGCCGTTCCGGGGCGTCACTATTGACGAACAGGCGCAGTCCGCGTACGCCCATTGGATGGCGACCCAGCGCGTCGCCGGCGTGGCCGTGTGGGCGCACACAGGCCGGGGGCCGTATCTCACCGCGCAGCAACGCCATGTCGTGCTCGATACCTGGCGTGCCGCCCTACCGGACAAGGTCATCGTGGCTGGCGCGAATTCGGTAGAAATGGCGCGGGGAGCGGGGCGGGATGGTGCCGACGCGCTGCTCGCCTTTCCGCGACGCGACAATCCCGTTGCCTATCACGAGGAGCTGGGGCGTGAGCTTCCCGTGATCGCCTTCTACTTGTACGAAGCGGCGGGCGGCGTGGCCTATGACACCGACACGCTGCACGCGATCCTCGCGTTGCCGGCCGTGATCGGAATCAAGGTCGCGACCCTCGATTCGGTCATGACATTTCAGCGGATCGCCGCGGTGATAGGTGATCATCCGGACAAACTGTTGATCACTGGCGAAGACCGTTTTCTCGGCTATTCACTCATGATGGGCGCGCGAGCGGCGTTGATTGGCATGGCCGCCGCGCTGACGGATCTACAGGCACAGCTGCTGCGCATGAAGCAGAGCGGGGACGACCGCGCCTTTACGCGCCTGTCCGCGCAGTTGGACGCGTTCGCCCAGACGACCTTCACGGAACCAATGGAAGGCTACATTCGCCGCATGCTCTGGGCGCTCGCCGCCGATGGCGTGATTCCCGATGACGCGTGCGACGATCCCTGGGGCCCCGCCTTGCCGGCGTCAGAGCGCGAGGCCGTGCGGCGCGCCGTACGCGAGGCGCGTCCACGCTAGCGCGCCGCTCGTTCCTCAAAACCACCGCCGCCATGGCGCTCGGAGGGAGAGTCTTGATGCCCAAGGCCAGTCCACTGCACATCGCCGTGGTCGGCGCGGGCGCGTTCGGCGGCTGGACGGCGCTGTTCCTGCGTCGCCAGGGCGCCCGTGTCACGCTGCTCGACGCCTGGGGACCCGGCAACTCGCGCGCCAGCTCGGGCGGCGAGACGCGTGTAATTCGGGCGACGTATGGGCCGCGTGCCGTCTACACGCACATGGCGGTGCGCGCGCTTGCCTTGTGGAAGGAGCATCAGCAGCGTTGGCGCCGGCAGCTGTACCACGGCATCGGCGTCCTCTGGCTCGTCGAAAGCGACGACCAATTCGAACAGGCGGCGCTGCCGATCCTGCGCGATGCGCGTGTTGCGTTCGAACAGCTCCAAGGCACCGAAGTGGCGCGACGGTATCCGCAAATCAATTGCGAGCAGGTCCGCTGGGCGATTTTCGAGAAGGACGCCGGCTACCTGACGGCGCGTCGCGCCTGCGCTGCGGTGCTCGAAGGTTTTATCGCCGAAGGCGGGGAGTACCGGCAGCTCGCGGTGCGAGCGCCGATCGAGCCGAGTGGAGGCGAGCTCTCGAGCGTCGCGTTGTCTGACGGCAGCCGGCTGACCGCAGACCGCTTTGTGTTTGCCTGCGGCCCTTGGCTGGGCTCCCTGTTTCCAGACGTCATCGGCGACCGCGTGCGCGCGACGCGCCAGGAAGTCTTCTTCTTTGGCACACCATCCGGTGACCGGCGTTACACGGAAGAGGCTCTGCCAGTCTGGGCGGATCACGGGACGCGCTTCATGTACGGCATCCCCGGCAACGAGTGGCGGGGCTTCAAGGTCGCCGACGACTCGCGAGGGCCGGTGTTCGATCCCACGAATGGCGAGCGCACAGCGACCGAAGCAGCGCTCCAGATCGCGCGCGACTACGTCGGGTACCGGTTTCCCGGCTTGAAGGGCGCGCCGCTGCTCGAGTCGCGCATGTGCCAGTACGAAGAGTCGCCGGACGAGCACTTCATCATCGATCACCATCCGCAGGCGGGAAACGCGTGGCTCGTCGGCGGCGGCTCGGGTCACGGGTTCAAGCACGGACCTGCCGTGGGAGAGCTGGTCGCGCGTCTGGTTCTGAGCGGAGCGGGGGGGGCGGGGGCGCCCGATGAGCAGTTCAAGCTCGCGCGATTCGCTCACTAAGGATTTCGAGCGGTTCAAGCGGGAGCTGCCCCGCGATTTTCCCGCCCACGTGCGCGACACGTATCGCATCGACCTCTCAGCCCACTATCTCGGGCAGCCGCTGCCGCATCCCGTCGGGAAGGGCTCCGGCCAGCTGTCGCTCAATACGGGACAGCTCGAGACGGACGCTGCCGCCGGCCTGGCGTTCGCGGTGCTGAAGACGGTGGTCGCGCAGGACGCCGCCGGCGCGCAGTCGATGGCCGCCTGGGCGATTCACGAGACCAAAATGAAGGTCGAGCGCCGCGGCGACGGGTGGACCGTGACCTGGAAGGGCAGGGGCTGGGATCGTTCGTTCGACGACTACCTGACGCTCGTCCGCTTCGGTCGAGATCTCACACGCGGGGGTCGTCTACTCACGGTGCCTTCGGTGAAATACCACTTGCCCCGTCTCGACGAGCCGTTTCGCGATGCCGAATACGCGTACACGACGCGCGCACTGGCCGAGGCCTGGCGTGAGTCGCCGCTGCTACTCGAGAAGGACTTCTCGCCCACGCTCGCGGGAGATCCCCTGGCGGACGAGAAACCGCAAATCCTGCGGTGGCTGCGTGAGGTGCCGGGCAAGATCAGGGCGCACGCCGACGTGCGGCTGGCGCTGAAGTTGATGAACGCGCGCTTCGACGACGACTTTCAGGTGGAGATGATGAACGCTGCGAGCGCAGCCGACGCGCTCGTGGTCTTCAATCGCCTGTTCGATCCGCAACTCGGCGTCGCGTATGGGGGGCCCGAGTTGAGCGAGCGAAACCTCAGGGTCTTGGACTCCTACCGTCTCTTACCGTCCCCTACCGTCCCTTACCGTCGGTTTTCAGGCACCGGGAACATCAATTCGGGCCGGATGATCGTCGACTACGCGCTGCGTGGCTGTGCGTCGGTGCAGCTCCATACATTCTTCCAGTTGCCGCTCGAGGAGTATCCCGCAACCGATGGCTCGCGCACGCAACGTGCTCTGCACGCCTTGATCTTCCATCCGCGCGACGGTCTGATCGCCGTCATGTTGGAGCGTGAGGCGCTGGGGCAGCTCGAGCGGCGCGATGGTGAGCTGCATTTCGTGGATCTCTTGCCCCCATTCCATGCGAATCGCCCGCGCTGAGCTGTTCGAGCTGACTCTGCCGCTCGTCGAGCCGTTCGTCATTTCGGGCGGCACGATGACGGAACGCCGATCCATGGTCGTCGTGCTGCACGACGACGCCGGCCACGCCGGCTACGGTGAGTCCCCGCCGTTTCAATTCCCATTCTACTCCGAGGAGACCCTGACCGGCGCGCGCGATATGATCGCGCGGGTGTTGCTGCCGCGTGTCGTCGGTCACGAGTTCGAGGGTCCGGAGGCAATCGATGCCGCGCTGCGCGAAGGAGTGCGCGGCAACTGGTTCGCCCGCGCCGGAATCGAGACGGCGGCGTGGGATCTCGAAGCCCACGCGCGGGGTACCGGTCTCGCGATGCTCCTCGGCGAGCGCCTTGGTGTCACACCGGCAGCCAGTGTCGCCTGTGGTGTTGCCCTGGGTATTCCACCGGGATGCGACCACGCCGAACTGGCGCGCTCGGTGTACGACGCGGTGCGGCACGGCTACGGCCGGGTCAAAATCAAGGTCGCGCCCGGCTGGGACGTTGCCGCAGTTCGCGCGGCGCGTCAGGGGCTCGAGGGCAGCGACCTCCCGCTCACAGTAGACGCGAACGGCGCCTACGAGTGGCCTCGCGACGAAACAGCGCTGAGAGCGCTCGACGATGCAGGATTGCTCTACATCGAGCAGCCACTCCATCCCGACGAACTCGTGGGGCATGCACGCTTGGCTGAGAAACTGCGGACGCCGATTTGCCTGGATGAGACGTTGCGCGACGCGCGCGCGGCCCGTCAGATGATGGAGCTGAACGGGCCCAAGGTGTGGAACATCAAGGTGCATCGCGTCGGTGGACTGACCGAGGTCTGCCGCCTCTACCGCCTCGCCGCGGAGTACGGAGCGAAGCTGTGGGCGGGGACGATGCCGGAGTCTGGAATCGGATCCCAGGCGGCGCTAGCCGCGGCGTCCCTTCCGCTATTCGTCTATCCGTCCGACTTGGAGCCTTCGGCCCGTTGGTTCGGGCGCAACGGCGACGTCATCAAGCTCACGATGGGCCGGGGTGGCCGTATGGCCGTGCCGCACCAGTCGTGCGGCCGGCTGCTCGATCCCGGCCGATTCCGCCTCTTGACCACGCCTGTACTTTTTGGGGCGTCATGAACAAACCGAACACGGACTACTGGGCCAACCACCTCTACATGAGCCCGCGCCAACGCCCCAAACCGGATCAGCCGGCGCGGGATCTGTCGCCCCGCGCGGCTCAACGTTTCAAGAAGGCCCGCGAAGAGCTCCGCAGTCTGCGCCACGTCACCGAACAAGTCGTCTATCTGGGGACGACGTGGAAATGGGTGTGGATGTACGAAGTGGGAGGCCGCAAACTGGGCTATCTGCACCCCATGCAGTCCGGTGTGAGCGGCACATTCGTTCTGTCGGCGCCCGAGGAGCAGGAAATCAGCGCGACCAATGGATTACCGCGCGTCATCAAGCAAGCGGTCCGCGACGGGACACTCTTCGACGGCGTGCGCCACTGCTGGATGGAGTTCGCGGATCTCGACGGCGTCCAGGCGTTTGTCGACGTGGTGCGACTGAAGTACCAATTGTTGGCCCGACCAGAATAGATGTAGGGGCGCAGCATACTGCGCCCCTACTTGTGCCCAATTCGGGCGGATGCATACATTCTTGGGCCTTCTGATTACACAGAAGCCGTCCCACACCGAAACCGAACCACCGATTTAGCCATTAGAGGGAATCTGCGTTCAGCTGCGGTCGTGGTGTTGATCCTCGCCCTCCCGCCTGCGGCCCTAAACGGCCAACAGGCTCAACCCGCTTCCTCGCGTTACACAGCACCCGTCATCACCGATACCGGCAGCCTGAAGGGGCCGCGCCAGCCGATCTTCTTTCGCCACGACGTCCATACGGGGCAAGATCAGATCCCGTGTATGTACTGTCACTACTCGGCCGCCATCTCCAGCGAGCCGGGGATTCCGGCGCTGCAGACTTGCATGGGCTGCCATCAGTTGATCGGCGGAGGCCCGCCCTCCCATCAGGCGGAGATCAAGAAGGTGCGGGATGCCTGGCGCGAGCGAAAACCGCCGGAATGGATTCGGATCCACGCCCTCCCCGGCTTCGTCCGTTTCCCGCACATGCGGCATATCAAGGCCCTGGGCACACAGGCATGCGTGACATGTCACGGGGACGTCCAAAAGATGGCGCAGGTATCCCAGGTTTCGACGCTGCGCATGGGTTGGTGCGTGCGCTGCCACGTCAAGAACAACGTGACCCGCGACTGCAGCGTGTGCCACTACTGACATGAGTAACTCAGTCGATCGCCGCCGCTTTCTGAAAGTTCTCGGCGTCACCGGGGCCGGAGCCGCCGCGGTGTCTGCCTGCGGCATCGGCCCGGAGCCGACCGAGCGGTTGATCCCCTATCTGATTCAGCCCGAAGACCAGATTCCGGGGACCGCCACGTACTACGCCACGACGTGCCGGGAATGCGCGGCGGGCTGCGGCGTCCGCGTGCGCGTGCGCGAGGGCCGCGCGGTCAAGCTCGAGGGCAATCCCGACTCCCCCATCAATCGCGGCCGGTTGTGCGCGCGCGGACAAGCCGCGCTGCAGGGGCTGTACAATCCCGATCGCATCGCGCATCCGATGGTGCGTAACGCGCGCGGCGCCTTCGAAGACATCGATTGGGACGGCGCGATCCAGCGGCTCGCGACCAAGGTGCGCGAGGCGCAGGGCAAGGGGATCGTGTTCCTGACCGGCGCCGAGCAGTCGTCGTTCGGCGATCTCGTCGCTGAGTGGATGAAGCAGGTGGGTGGCCGCCACCTGAGCTACGAGCCGTTCGGCTTCGAAGCGCTGCGTGCCGGCAACCGGATGGCGTTCGGCACGGCGACGTTGCCGACCTACGACTTCGCGAACGCGAAGTACATCCTGTCCTTCGGCGCCGACTTCCTCGACACGTGGCTCTCCCCGGTGGAATTCCAAAACGGCTTCGCGCGCGCGCACGCGTTCGATGCCGGTCGGCCCGCATCGATGTCCAAGTTCGTGTACGTGGCCCCTAGGCTGTCGCTCACCGGGATGAACGCGGACGAATGGATCGCCGCACGCCCTGGAACCGAGGGGATGCTGGCGCTCGCGCTCGCGCAAGTCATCGTCACGCAGCACCTGGCGCGGCTGCCTGCCCCCCCCGACACCAGCCGGCTCAGCGCGCTGCTCGCCGGCTATGCCCCTCGCGCCGTCGCGGCGACGATCGGCATCGACGAAGCGATGATTGTGCGTCTTGCGAGAGAGTTCGCGAGCTCGGGTGGTGGGCTTGCGGTTGCAGGCGGCATGGCCACACAGGGTCCCAACGCCGCGCAGATCGTCGCCGCCGTCAACGTCTTGAACTACGCCGCCGGAGTGGTGGGCACGCTCGTGAAGTTCGGCGCGGAGCTCGCGGTCGGATCAACGAATACGTTCGCCGATCTCGCAACGCTGATGGCGGATATGACGGCGGGGAAAGTGGCGCTGGTGTTCGTGCACGGCACGAATCCGGCACACTCCGTTCCGGGCGCGTTCCCGCAGGCGCTCAGCAAGGTTGCCTATAAAGTCAGCTTCGCGTCGTACATGGATGAGACGGCCGCTGCCTGTGACCTGATCCTGCCCGATCATCATCCGCTGGAGCAGTGGGGGGACAGCCGGCCGCGCGCTGGGATCACGGCGCTGCAGCAGCCCGTCGTGCAGCCCGTGTTCGACACGCGGCCGACAGGCGACGTGGTTCTCAAACTCTCGGGCAAGCCCGGCACCTTCCAGGACTATCTCCAGGCCAGGTGGCGCACGCGGCACGCGACGAATTTCGATCAGTACTGGATGGAGTCGCTGGAAAAGGGCGGGATCTACGCCGAGGCACCTACCCGGCCGGTGCGGTTGGCGGTGGATGTGTCGAGGATCAGTCCGGCTCCTCCGGCCCCGGCCACCGCCGCCGATCAGAACCAGGACGTCATCGTCTTCCCGCACTCGATCCTCCACGACGGGCGCGGGGCCAACAAACCCTGGCTGCAGGAACTTCCGGATCCGGTTTCGAAGATCGCCTGGCACAGCTGGGTCGAAGTACATCCCGACACGGCGGCGAAATGGGGTCTCGCGACCGGTGACTTCCTGTTGCTCAAATCCTCCTTTGGTGCGCAGAAATTCCCTGCGTGGATCACGCGCTCGGTGCGTGCCGATGTGCTCGCGGTGCCGACCGGGCAAGGCCACACGGCCTACGGACGGTACGCCAAGGACCGGTCGGCGAACGCGTTCGAGCTGCTCGGCGCGCAGGCGAACGACTACGGCGGTCGCACCTTTACCGTGCGGGCCAGCGCGACGAAGACCGGTGAACATCGCAAGATCGTTTCCACGGAGGGCGGGCCACGCGAGCTAGGGTTAGGGACCACGGAGGTCCTGCCGCTCGCGCGTGCCAAGGCGCTCCATCCGGGCGACCATCCGTTCCACTACGAAGAGACCCCCGAGTACGCCAAGGACGCCGTCGAGTGGTGGGGTGAGCGCCAGCACGAAAAAGCCTCGCTCGGAAACTACCGCGGCGAGCATCCCCGCTGGGGTCTCGCGATCGACCTGGCGAAGTGCACGGGGTGCGGCGCATGCGTGACCGCGTGCTACGCCGAAAACAACATCGCGACCGTGGGCGAAGAGCTCATGCAGCGCGGCCGCGAGATGGCGTGGCTCAGACTCGAGCGGTATTGGCGCACCGACGAGGCCGGCAGCCCACATGGTGCGGTCAACCAGCCGATGTTGTGCCAGCAGTGCGGCAACGCGCCCTGCGAGCCGGTCTGCCCCGTGTACGCCGCGTATCACACGCCCGACGGTCTCAACGCGCAGGTTTACAACCGCTGCGTCGGCACACGCTACTGCTCGAATAATTGCCCGTACAAGGTCCGGTTCTTCAACTGGCACAACTACGCCGAGCGAGACGGGCAGTACGAGGCCTTCCCCGATCCGCTATCCATGCTCCTCAATCCCGACGTCACCGTCCGGGAGAAGGGTGTGATGGAGAAGTGCACGTTCTGTGTCCAGCGGATTCGCGGCGCGCAGAATCAGGCGCGGATCGAGAATCGGAACGTGCGCGACGGCGACATCGTCACCGCATGCCAGCAGACCTGCCCCTCGGACGCGATCGTGTTCGGCGACTTGAACGACCGGAACTCCCGCGTGTTCGAGCTCGCCGGCAATCCGCGCGGGTATCACGTGCTCGCCGGCCTGAATACGAAGCCGGCCATCACGTATCTCGCGCGCGTCGTTGCGGAAGCGAGTCCCAGCCGTGGCTGAGCAGCACGGCTCGCCCTCGCGCCTGACCTACGATTACGTCACGCGCACCATCGCGCGGACGCTGGGCTCGCCCTCGCGGGGCTATTTCGTCCTGCTCGGCGCGGCGGTGGGGCTGCTCGCCATCGGGATCACCACCCTGGTGCTCCTGATCCGTTATGGCTTGGGTCTCGCCGGATACTCGCACCCGGTCTACTGGGCCGTCTACATCACCTGCTTCGTCTTCTGGGTCGGTATCGCGCACTCGGGGACGCTGATCTCGGCGATCCTGTTCCTGTTCCGCTCGGGGTGGCGCACCGCCGTGTATCGCACAGCCGAAGCGATGACGGTGTTTGCCGTCATGACCGCCGGCCTCTTTCCGCTGATTCACATCGGGCGGCAGTGGTACTTCTACTGGCTGATTCCGTACCCCAACGAGCGCGGGCTCTGGCCGAATTTCAAATCGCCGCTGATCTGGGACGAGTTCGCGATCGGGACGTATTTCACCGTCTCGACCGTGTTCCTCATCATGGGTCTGATTCCCGACATTGCCGCCGTGCGCGATCTCGCGACGGGGTGGCGCAAGAAGCTGTACCAGCTGTGCTCGGTGGGCTGGCGCGGCACCAACGAGCAGTGGCGGCACTTCACGCGCGGCTACCTGTATCTGGCCGCGCTCGCCACGCCGCTCGTGCTGTCGGTGCACAGCGTCGTGTCGTGGGACTTCGCGATGGCGATCGTACCGGGCTGGCACGCGACGTTGTTCGCGCCCTACTTCGTGGCCGGCGCGATCTACTCGGGCTGCGGCATGGTGATCACGCTGCTCACGCCGATTCGCAAGCTGTTCGGCCTCGAAGAGCTGATCACCGTCAAGCATTTCGAAAACCTCGCCAAGCTCTGCCTGCTGACCGGCTCGATCGTCTCCTTCTCATACCTGACCGAGAACTTCGTCGCCTGGTTCAGCGGCAATCCGCACGAGCGCGCGGCGTTCTGGTATCGCGCCTTCGGGCCCTACTGGTGGGCGAGCTGGACGATGAACATCTGCAACGGCTTGCTCCCCTGGCTGCTCTGGTCCAAGAAGGTCCGCACGAACATCACGGCCTTATTCGTGATTTCGATCTTCGTCAACATCGGGATGTGGTTCGAGCGCTACGTCATCATTGTCGTGTCGCTCGCGGGCGAGCCCTACACGACGTGGACGAACGCGGTCTATAACCCGACCTGGGCGGACTGGGGCATCATGGCCGGCAGCTTCGGCTGGTTCTTCATGTGGTTCCTGCTCTTCGTGAAGAATTTTCCGGCGGTGTCGATCAGTGAGGTGAAGGAAGTGCTTGCGCCGCCGCGCAGCACAATGTCGAAGGTGCGCGCATGATGCCGCTGCCCAAGCCGCTCCAGGAGATCTTCCATCCGCCACCAACCCCCGGCGTCCTCGGTGTCTTTCAGTATCTCGACGCGACGCTCGACGCCATCAAGAAGCTGCGCGCGGCAGGGCACACCGATTTCACCGTCTATTCGCCCGTCCCCCGCCACGAGATCGAGGACGTGCTGGGCCAGCCGGTGAGCCCCGTGCGGATGTTCACGCTGATCGGCGGGATTGCGGGCTGTGCGGTCGGGGCCTGGCTCACGCTGTGGATGTCGTACGACTGGCCGATCGTGCTCGGCGGCAAGCCGGTCGGCTCGGTGCCGCCGTATGTCGTGATCATGTTCGAGATGACGATACTGTTCGGTGCGCTCTCGACCATTCTCGGGATCTTGTTCAACGCCGCCTTCGCGGCTCGGCGCCTGGGCACGATTCAGTACGACGCGCGGTTCACCAACGATCGCTTTGGCATTTTCGTGCCGGCCGAAGGCGCCAAGTCAGCGCCGGTGGAGAAGGTGTTGCGCGATGCTGGTGCGGAAGAGGTGCGTCGTGGGTAAACGCCGTCTCGCCCTGGCCGCCATTGCCGCCATTGCCGCCCTGGCCTGCAATCCCGACGACGTGGTGCACAAGGTCGGCTGGTTCGCGACGATGCGGCACCAGCGCAACATCAAGCCCTACGCCCGGCCGATTCCGCCGGTCGCGGGCGCCGTTCCGGTGTCCGGCGCCGAGCTCCCGTTGACGCGCGAGACAGCCGATCGCCTGACCAACCCGCGGACGCGCACCGCGGAGTCGCTCAATCGCGGGCAGTGGGTCTTCCAGACCTATTGCCTGGTGTGTCATGGCGAGAGGGGCGAGGGCAACGGCCCGGTTTCGCTCGCCGGTGGTGGCCCGTTCCCCGGCGTTCCCTCGCTTGTCGATCCGACGCGGCCGAAGATGACCGACGGCATGATCTACGGCATGATCGTCGAAGCCCAGCGCATGGGTCGCGGGTTGATGCCGCGCTACGGTGACAAGATTCACGGCAACGATCGCTGGGACCTCGTGAACTACGTGCGCAGCCTGCAGCTGAACGCTCGGGGGGGCAACCGGTGAGCGCCGCCGTTGGCGGCCGGTCCGATCTCGTCCAAAAGGCGCGCCAGGCGCCGCTCGGTCGCTTTACGATGTTCGGCGCAATCGCCGCGATGGTGGGCGGCATCGTGCTCGTCGGTGGCCTCATCAGCGGACATCCGGAGCGCACGTGGTGGGCCTATCATGCCAACTTCATGTTCTGGGCGGGCCTCGCGCAGGGTATGGTCGTGTTCGCGGCGGTCCTCAAACTCGCCAAAGGACACTGGGGCGGCGTCGTGATTCGGTTTGCGGAAGCCGCCGCCGCCTTCACGACCGTGACGGTCGTGCTGTTCGTCGGTCTCGTCATCGGCCGCGAGCACATCTTTACGTGGATTCACGAGCCGCGGCCCGAGGTCGGGTGGTGGCTCACCACGAAGTGGTTTTTCCTCCGGAACGGCTTGATCCTGGTCGTTCTGTCATGGTTGTCGTGGCGATTCGTACGCCACGACACTGCGCCCGATGCGCGCGAGCTCCAGAGCGGCGAAGCGGTGGAGCGTCTCACAGACTCCGGCGTGATTAGTCGCGACGCCGCCATCCTGGTTCTGGCGTACGCTTTTGGACACAGCCTGCTCGCGTTCGACTTGATGATGTCGCTGGCGCAGAAATGGGTGAGTAGCCTGTTCGGCGCTTTCTACTTCATGGGGAGCTTCCTCGCTGCGCTTATGCTGTTGGCCGTGCTGGCCATCACCCTGCGCCGCGCCATGGGTCTCGGTGGCATCTACACGACGCGCCAGCAACACGACCTTGGCAAACTCTGTTTCGGGTTCACCGTTTTTTGGGCCTACCTGATGTGGGCGCAGTTCCTCGTGATCTGGTACGGCAACCTGCCAGAGGAGACGTACTTCATTTTCTATCGGCTGACCGGCGCATGGCGCCCCGTTGGGATCGCGGTCTTCCTGATGGTCTTCCTGATTCCGTTCATCGGCCTGCTCGGCGTCAAGCCGAAGACGTTTTCGCCGACGATGGTGGGCTTCGCGCTCGTGAGTCTCGCCGGGATCTGGCTCGAGCGTTATCTCGAGATCGTGCCCTCGATCAACGGCGGGCAGGCGCCGGTAATCGGCGTCACCGAGGTTGGGGTTACGCTGTTTTTTGCTGGTCTCTTCTTTCTCTCCTGGGCCTGGTTCGCGGGCCGCTATCCGATCCTCTCGCCACGTCTCGCCGCCGACGCATTGGAGCGCGAGCAGCACTAGCGCCGCGGTGCGGACAGCACTACATCCGACTCGTTTGACGGAACTCAGTGTAGGACAACGGAGTTGAAAGACTACTTACCACTTCGTTGTCTTTCTTTACCTAGGGGGAGGCGTTATGTCGATGAGTCGTCTGTTTGCAATCGCAGCGATTGCGCTCGGGGCGGCGTGCGGCAGCAGCACGGGATCCGGTGGGAATCCTCCACCGCCGCCGCCACCGCCGCCACCGGGTTCCACTCTCGGCGTATCGGTGATAAGCAACAAATTCAACCCATCGAACGGAACGGTATTGAGCGGTGGCACCGTGACTTGGACTTGGAATGTTGCGGCCGATCACAACGTCACATTTGAGGATGGCCAAGGCAACTCAGGTACCCAGAATTCTGGCACCCATCAGCGGACCTTTCCGACGGTGACGACCGCGACGACATTTCGCTACCGCTGCACCCTCCACTCGAGCTCTTTCACCAGCGGCATGTCCGGTCAAATCGTTGTGACGCCGTAACACCGGGAAGACGATGAGAGTCAACCGCGGTGCGCGTATGATGGAAGCATGAACGTCTGGCAGGCCGCCGCCGAGCTTGTACGCCAAACGCGAGCAGGCGCGCTCGCGACGGTCGCGCGCGCACGCGGGTCCACGCCCGTCCCCGCCGGCACCAAGATGCTCGTGGGGGCCGAAGGCCGGCTCCTCGGCTCGGTGGGCGGCGGCTGCGTGGAGGCCGAAGTCATCGGCGCTGCGCTCGACGCGCAGGCGCACCGCCGGCCCGCGCTGCTGACGCATCACCTGAACGCCGATCTCGCCGGTGATCTCGGTCTCTCGTGCGGCGGCACCGTCGACATCTTCGTCGAGCCGCTCGTCGCCGACGACCAGTACGTGCGTGTGCTCGAGCTTGCCGCCAGCGCCGATTCAGGGTTGGTGCGAACCGCGACCGCGTGGGACGCGGGACCGCTGAAAACGTTCGAGCCTCTCCCCGCGAATCAATCGCCCCGAACTGCGGCGACACTCACCCGCGATGGTCGCTTCGTGGAGGAGCGGCTGATGCCCGCACCGCGTGTTTTTGTGTTCGGGGCAGGGCATGTCGGCGCCGCGATCGCCCGCGCCGCGGCAGCGGCGGGATTTCGCGTCGTGGTCATCGACGACCGCGCCGACTATGCCGACGCGTCCCGCTTTCCGAACGGTGTCGCGGTCCTTACCGCCGACGTGGATGGTGCGCTCACTCGCTTTCCGCTGACTGCCGCCGACGCAGTCGTCATTGCGACCCGCGGGCATCGCAACGACGCGCTGATTCTCGAACGCGTTGCGCCGTCAAACGCGGGCTACGTCGGCCTGCTGGGCAGCCGCCGTAAGAAGATCGTCGTGACGAAGGGTCTGACGGCGGCGGGCGTGCCCGCCAAGAGCCTGCGCCGCGTGCGGGTGCCCGTCGGACTGGCGATTGGCGCCGTGACGCCCGAGGAAATCGCGGTGAGTGTCGTCGCCGAGCTGATCGCCTGGCGCCGGAGCGCGGGGGCCCCTTAGGGCAGCGGTTTCACTTGCTCGAGCAGCCGGTTCAGTGAATCGACGGACACGGGACCGGCAATCTCCACACGCAGTCGTCCAACGAATCGTGCGAAGAGCCGGCTGAACGCGTAAGCAGAGTCCGGGCGTGCGGCGTTGCTCGCCGGCCGCTGAAAGATCTGAATCACCGTGGATGAGTCGAGCGCCTGCTCGACAACGATCGTGCCGTCATTGCCCGGTGCGCGGCGGAAATCCCGCACGTTGAGACCCGGAAGTCCCACGGGGGCCTCGTCGCCCAGCAGTAACGTGGCGACCCGACGATCGATCACAGGCCAGGTTTTGGCGGTCAATGGCTGCACGACTGAGCCGTCGATGAACACGCTCGGTGCCCGAGCAGCGCGCTCGCGTTCCGCCCGCGCGGGCGTGGGGGCCGCGGCGGGCTCACCCCGTGCCGTAACCGTGACGGCATCCAGCCTGAGTGTTTCGCGTCCCAGCCGGGCCGCGACGCTCTCGGGTGCGTTTGCAATACGCGCTTTGGCCTGCGCCGCCTGCGCCTCATCGCGGAGCGATACATTTGCGGCGCCCGAGTCGCCAGGTTGGTTCAGGTGCGCCACCTGTTCCGTGGGGCGCGGCACCGGTGCTCGCCGCCGCCCCTCGGAAACCGTGGCCGCCGGAGCGGACGCCTTTTGTCGCTCCCCTGATGCCGCACGATCTTCCGCAACGATCACCGGCTGCGGCGCGTTCGTTGTTGCTGGTCCCGCGGCACCTGGCGTGCGGAGGTAGTAGCCCAGGCCGAGCGCGAGGGCGATCGATGCCGCCCAGGCGAACGGCGTACGGACGTGCCAGGGCGAGCGCCGCGGCGCGCGTCGCAGGGCTTCAAACGGCGGAATCGCTCGTTCGGGCGGCCGCACCGATCCCAGGAGGGTGCTGGCGCGCGCGCGCAGCGCACGCTCCTCCTCGAGACCTGCTCGACACGTCGCGCACTGCGCGACGTGCGCCTCGAGCGTCACTCGTTCGCTGGAGGGCAGCTCGCCGTCGAGGTACGCGTGCAGCGTTCCCTCATCCACGTGCGACATGCTCTCCTCCTTCCAGTCCGGCGTCATAGGCTTCGACCAATCTCCGGCGCGCGCGCGCCAATGTGGTTCCAATCGCACCTCGCGCGAGTCCCGTCTGCGCGGCGATCTCGTCGTACGACATGCCGGCATCCCATAAGAGCAGCGACTCCCGATCACGCGGGCTGAGCTGCTCCAGCGCGGCGCGCACCCGCGTGCGTTGTGTGTCCGCGTCGATCTCGTCTTCCGGTGCACTGCTGACAACGTCCGGCTCACCCTTCAGGAGCGTGAGGTGCCGCTTCTCTCGCGCCGCCCGGCGCGCCTCATCACGCGCCATGTTCGCCGCCACCACGAAGAGCCATCCGCGTGTGTTCTCCGGCCGGTGCACGAGGGCGCGGGAGAACGCCTCCTGGGCCAGATCCGCCGCGCGCTCGGCGTCCCAGACCTTGCGGTACAGGAAGCGCACGAGCGCGGGATAGGTGTTGCGGTACACCTCGGCGATATCGTCGGGCATGGGCTAATGTGGAATGCGAAATGCGGAATGCGAAATGTGCATGTTGGGCTTCGCGACGCTCGCCGTACCATTGCGCATTCCGCATTCCACATTTCGCATTCCGTTATCCGCGAAACTCCCGCACCAGCCGCTCCAGTTCACCAGGGTTCCACCGTGTCTTCCCACCGGCTCCAATCTTGATACTCGCATGCCGTCCGGCCACCAACACTGCTGGCTCGAGCGCGGCGGCCTCCCGCAGATCCGGGAGCGCCTTCAGCAATGCGAAATAGGCGTCGCTATAGGGAGCGATGCTGACCACGCGCAACGAGTCGCCATGGCCCAGGTCGGTCCAGGTGCTGTCGCGGAGGATGAAGAGCCGACCGCCGATCCGCTGCGTCGGGTTGATGCC